>Ga0315293_10002403_pt1 | contig 18001 bp, 14 predicted proteins | sample YL17G13_20_MG_FD_203071 | JGI IMG/M metagenome (GOLD analysis project Ga0315293, IMG submission 203071) | Sediment microbial communities from Yellowstone Lake, YNP, Wyoming, USA - YL17G13_20 | ecosystem: Environmental > Aquatic > Freshwater > Lake > Sediment | place: USA: Wyoming | collected...
GAGGAAAACTTGAATAGCATTTATATACCCTCAGTCAAAAAGGTCAAAGGCGAGAATATCGTGGTGCCTTTGCGGCAGGTGGCGAATATTTATCAGTCGACTGCCCCGACCGAGATTAAGAGGTTCGACAGGCAGCGCGAGATAAGGGTCGGCGCCAATATAGGCTCCGGGCATGTTATGAGCGACATTCTGCAATATGCGGAAAGCCGGCGCTCGGAAGTCGACCTGCCACCAGGTTATACATTCACGCCGGTTGGCGAGGCGGAAATACAGCAAGAGTCGTTTAAAAACATATTCGCGGCGCTCTTCCTGGCGATTATCTTCATTTACATATTGTTGGCTTCTCAGTTCGAATCATTCGCGGACCCCTTCTCGATGGGCATGTCGCTTTTGATGGCGCCGGTGGGCGCGATCCTGGCCCTCCTCATCTTTGGGACACCCAACTCGATCATGTCGCTGATCGGAATTGTCCTTCTGATGGGGCTGGTGACTAAGAATGCAATTTTGCTGATTGACTTTATAAAGCAGGCCCGTGCCCGCGGCATGGACCGCACCGAGGCCATACTTCAGGCTGGCCCGATCAGGCTTCGCCCGATTATGATGACGACCCTGGCAATGATCTTTGCCATGCTGCCCCTGGCGTTCGCCTTCGGCCCTGGCGCCGAGCTTCGCGCGCCGATGGCCCAGGCGGTGATCGGTGGACTGACATCATCGACGGCCTTGACGCTCATCATCGTCCCAATCGTTTATACCCTGCTCGATGACCTCGTGGCTTTCGTCACGGGCAGGAGAAAAAAGGCCGCGCGGGCCGTCAATTTGGGCGCGGCCGCAGGAACCGACAATAGGTCGCGTGCGGTTGAAGATTGATTATGCATGAGGTTGCATTCGATAAGTTAACCGGCACGTCAAAGCTGTTCCTGGATTATATCAATTGCCGACAACCCGCCTGTCGCTACTTCGGATACGATTTCACGGAAATATCGGCGTATCGGGCGGTAGCGGAACAAGTCAACTGTAAAAAATACGATCGCGAGAAGCTGGCCTCCATAATAACGGGGGCCGCTTCTCGTTTTTACATTTCGGAAAAAGCCAGGGAGAATATAGAGAAACTAAGGCGGCCCGATTCCCTATGCGTTTTTGCCGGCCAGCAGGTCGGTCTCCTGCTGGGCCCGATGTATACCGTCCTGAAAGCGCTAACAGCATCCAAGTTGGCCAAGGCGCTCGAGAAAGAGCTTGGGCGGCCCGTGATACCCTGCTTTTGGACAGCTTCCGATGATCACGATTTCGATGAAATTAAATCAGTCACCTTTCTAAATAGGGATGGTGACTTTAACAGCATCTCTTATGTCCCCGAGAACGGCCATCCGGGAGCGCCGATGGCCGATATCACGCTGGATGGAAATATCGAATTATTCTTATCGCAGGTCGATGAGAATTTGATTAAAACCGAATTTACATCCGACACAGGAAAACTGATTCGCGATTCCTATAGGCCCGGCAGATCGATATCCGAGGCCTTTATCGACCTGTTCGACAGGCTTCTCGGCGATTTTGGTATAGTCCCCGTCGATCCCAATTTCCGCGGCATGAAGGCCATGTTCACGACGGCGTTCCGAAAGGAAATCGAGGACCATGCCCGCATATTTGAGCTGTTCGAATCGCGCTCGCAGGAGATTGTTTCGGACGGCTACCACAGGCAGGTGCATAAATCCGCCGACAGCCTCAATCTGTTTTATAATGATGGGCAAAGGCGGAATATCATGTTTGATGGCCAGAATTATAGGCCAGATGCCACCGAACGGCGCCTTTCGAAAAATGAGCTGTTAAAATTGCTTGAGATGGAACCTGAAAAATTCTCCGCCAATGTAACGCTCAGGCCAATTGCCCAAAATTCCGTGTTCCCGACAATCGCCCAAATTGTGGGACCATCGGAGGCCGCATATTTTGCCCAGATTCGCCCGTCATTTGAATTTCATGGGGTGCCCTGGCCGGTTGTCAGGCCGAGGATTTTCGCCAGCCTGCTTGAGCCCCATATCGCCAAAATGATTACAAAGCTGGGAATCGAATTCGCCGGCCTGGCTAACGATCTCGAGTTCGAGGTGGGCCGAGTGATTAAGGAAAATTTCCCAGCGGAGTTTCAGGAGCAGGCCGATGCCCTGCGCACAAGGATGGAGGCGCCGCTCATGAGGCTGGCCGAGGATGTCAGAAAGACCGACCTGGAGAGTTATCAGGCTATCGATCACACGCGGCGGCGAATAGACCATGAACTGAATCACCTGTCGAAAAAATTATTTATGGCTCATAAGAAAAAACATGAGGACGCCAGAAAAAGGATTTACAAGGTGGCCGCCTTTCTATTGCCCGGCGGCAAGTTCCAGGAGAGGGTCCTCTCCCCTGTCTATTTCGCCAATAAATTCGGGCCCGACCTGTTAAGAGGGATCGAGCCGAAATTGGCGCTCGATTCGAGAGCTCACCAATTGGTGGAGATTGGCTGATGAAGGTCGGCATAGTCTGTTATCCTGTCAAAGGCGGCTCCGGCGTCGTGGCCTCCGAGTTAGGATTGGCTCTATCGGCCATGGGTGTGGAAGTGCATTTCTTCTCTTATGCCTTGCCGTTCCGCCTCACCGGTTTCGACGAGAAATTCATCTTTCACCAGGTCGAGGTCTCTGACTACCCTCTCTTCCAGCATTCGCCGTACACTCTAACCCTGGCAACCAGGCTTGCTGACGAGTCCCGGCGCGTCGGGCTCGACATAATCCACGCCCATTACGCCATACCTCACGCCGTCAGCGGCTATATCGCCAAGCAGATCCTCGGAGGCAGGCTGCCCAAGCTTATCACGACTCTGCACGGCACAGATATAACTTTGGTCGGGCTCGATCCTTCTTTTTATGCCGTCACGAAATTCTCCATGGAGGTCAGCGACGCTTTGACTACGGTGAGCAGATATATTTACGACAAGACCTATGAGTCGTTCGGCATCACCAAACCTATCAAAGTTATTCACAACTTTGTCGACAACGATCGTTTTAAGCCGAACCAGAAGGGGTGCGATCGTTCGATTTTTGCCAGGCCGGATGAGAAGATAATCATGCATATGTCGAATTACAGGCCTGTCAAGAACGCCACCGATGTCGTTCGTATATTCAAGATGATAAACGACGAGATACCCTCGCGGCTGGTACTGATTGGCGACGGCCCCGATGCGCCGAACGTGCTTCGGCTGGCCGAGAAACTCGGTCTCAAGGATCGCACTCTATTCCTCGGCGGACAAGATACAGTTGAGACCATACTCTGCAAGGCCGACCTGTTCCTGTTGCCATCGGCCTCCGAGGCATTCGGCCTGGCGGCCCTGGAGGCGCTGGCCTCGGGCGTGCCGGTCGTTGCTTCGATTGTGGGAGGGCTCCCGGAGCTGGTGAAGGATGGCAAGGTTGGTTACCTGGCGCCGATTGCCGATGTTGAAACCATGGCCCGTCGTGCGTTGGAAATACTATCGAGCCCCGACCTGCATCGCACAATGGCTGAAAATGCCCGGAAATTAACGGTGGAGAAATTCGATACCAAGGCGATAGTGAAGCAGTATTACGATTTCTATAATGAGGTGCTGGCAAAAGATTGAATTGGTGACCAGGCTGATTCAGATCTTTCTCACTATCACATTCGTATAAAACGAGGCCTTTAAACCAAAAAAGCAATATGGATACTGAAAAAATCAAACTACATGTCCTCGCCATAGCGGCGCACCGGGACGACACCGAGATTACCTGCGGCGGGACTATCATCAAATTGGTCGACCTCGGCTATTCGGTCGGCATCCTGGACCTGACTGCGGGCGAAGCCGGGACCCGTGGCAACGCCGACACAAGAACCGACGAGGCCAGGTGCGCCTCCGGAATCATGGGATTGAAATTCCGCTACAACCTGGAGCTGCCCGACGCCGGGCTCTTCCTGACACAGGAGAATGCCCTGAAAATCGCCGAGGTGGTCAGGCAGACAACGCCGGAACTTGTTATTCTTCCTTACTGGAAACAGCGCCATCCCGATCACGCCACGGCTTCCGACCTCGGCTACAGGGGATGTTTCCTCGCGGGGCTTTCGAAGATGCCGATTCCGGGGGACTCTTTTCGGCCAAGGAAGATAATTTACACTACCTCATTCCACGATATCGAGCATAATTTCGTGGTGGATATCACGGACCAGTTCGAGCGCAAGTGCCGGGCCGTGGCTTGTTACAAGACGCAATTCGAGGAGCGCCCGGATGTTCGCGAGGTTTACCCCCCGGCCAGAAACATATTCGACTACATGGAAATCAGGGCGCGCCAATACGGCTACATGATCGGTGTCAAGTACGCGGAGTGTTTTATCCAAAAAGAGAAACTTGCTGTCGATGACCCCCTGAAATTGCCGGGCAAGTCGATATAAATCAGGTCATGGACGTGATCAAGAGCGTGGAGAATTTCTGGTTCACCGTTGCCAGCCTGCCATCGCGCCTACAAGCGGAATAAAATCAAAAACATATTTATTTACGCCATTGTCGGTTTTTAGGTCTAAAATCGGTTTTAATGGATTTAAATTCTACTGAAAAATGCGGTCAGACTTGCTCTGACCGCGAATGTGGATATGCGCCGAGAAGGAGCCTGCTGGCTACCGGACATTATCTCGGCATTGAAAATTTCGAGAATCAACTTATCTAAATTAGCGAATGAACAATCTCCCCGCCAACTATGGTCATGACGGCCTTACCGGTAAGCTTGCGGCCAACGAAAGGTGAGTTTTTTGAAAGCGATCGAAAATCATCCTTGCTCACGACCCATTCGAGGGCGGGATTGATAATGGTGAAATCGGCAGGAGCGCCGATCTCGAATTTGCCGCCCGGCAGATTTAGGATACGGGCCGGATTGACAGTTATCTTGGCCACCGCCTCAGGCCATGAGAGGATACGTTTTTTAATCAGCTCTGTCACTACAAGACCTACCGCCGTTTCCAAACCGATCATGCCGCAGGGAGCAAAATCAAATTCCATTTCCTTCTCTTCTATAGAGTGCGGGGCGTGGTCTGTCGCGATAACATCAATTACGCCCTCTTTTAGGCCCTTTTTAATCGCGTCGACATCCTTCTTGGTCCGCAAAGGCGGATTGACCTTGAGGTTGGTATTGAACGACTTTATCAGCTCGTCGGTCAATGTGAAGTGATGCGGCGCGGCCTCGGCCGTGACTCTTACCCTGGCCCGTTTTGCCCGCCGAATCAGCTCAACCGACCCGGATGTCGAGACATGAGCAATATGCACTCGTCCGCCGGTATATTCGGCCAACATAATATCGCGAGCTACCATGAGCTCCTCGGCGATCGCCGGGATGCCTTTCATGCCCAGCACTGTCGAAGTAAAGCTCTCGTTCATAACGCCGCCCGAGGCCAAATCGTCGTATTCGCAATGCGAGATGATGGGCATATCGATGGATCGGATATATTCCAGGGCACGGCGCATGAGGTGGCCATTCTGCAAGCCGCTGCCATCATCCGAGAAGGCCACGGCCCCGGTCTGGGCCATCTCGAGCATAGGGGCAAGCGCCTCGCCCTTTCGCCCGACCGTGATCGCGCCCACCGGGTATACTCTGGCCTTGCCCGCCTGGGCACGCTCGATTACGAATTTTATCGCCTCGGCGCTGTCGAGTGCCGGTTCGGTATTGGGCATACAGACCACGGCGGTAAATCCTCCCGCGACCGCGGCCTCGGCACCCGATTGAACGGTCTCCTCGTCCTCCCTGCCGGGCTCGCGTAGGTGAACGTGCATATCGATGAAACCGGGGCATAGGTAGAGACCTTTGAGATTTAAGGCGCCTTTGGTAGAGGCTCCTTTCTTCTTCTTGTCCACCCTGGAAATCTTCCGGTCGGCAATATAAATATCGGCCGGGCCAAAATAGCCGGTCACCGGATCGACAATCTTCGCGCCGGTCAGTACCATCTCGTTATTCATCGACTTTGCCTCTTCCGCCCGATAGCAGGTAAAGCACCGCCATCCTGACTGCCACGCCGTTGGTGACCTGCGGCAGTATTACCGAATAAGGCCCCTCGGCTACCTCCGATGATATCTCCACGCCGCGGTTCATTGGGCCTGGATGCATGATGGTGAAATTCTCGTTTAACTTGCCGAGTCGGTCCTTTGTTATGCCCCAGTAACGGCTGTACTCGCGAAGCGACGGCAAGAGGCCCGACTGCTGCCTTTCGCGCTGGAGGCGAAGGACATTGACGATATCGGCGCCATCCAGGGCCTGATCGAGATTGTCATGGACCTTGATCCCGAATTTTTCCATTTCGACCGGAAGCAGTGTTGGCGGGCCGCAGACACTGACCTTGGCGCCAAGTGTCATCAAACCCCAGATATTGGAGCGTGCCACACGGGAATGCTTGATATCACCGACTATCACAACTTTCAGCCCTTCAATTTTGCCATACTTCTCCCTCATGGTAAATATATCCAGCAAGCCCTGCGTGGGATGCTCATGAGCGCCATCGCCGGCATTGATAACGATCGACTGGCAGCATGTTGTCAGGTAATGTGGCGAACCTGCGGCCGAATGGCGTATTACCACCATGTCTATCTTCATGGCCTCGATATTTTGCATGGTGTCTTTCAGAGTCTCCCCTTTCGAGACCGAGGAACCCGAGGCCGAGAAATTGACGGTATCGGCCGAGAGCCTCTTCTCGGCAAGCTCAAATGATATCCGCGTGCGGGTGGATGGTTCGTAGAAGAGATTAACTATGGTCATGCCTCGCAGGGTCGGCACCTTGGGGATTCTGCGCGATAGCACTTCCTTAAATGAAATGGCCGTGTCTAAAATGAGATTGATGTCATCGGCGGGCATGCCCTCCAGGCCCAATAGGTGGCGGGAGCGCAGGCTCATACGCCTCCCCTTCCGCTTCGGTCGATGATGACCTCGTCTACGCCATCCTGTTCGGTGAGATGGACTTCCACTCTCTCGTTGCGCGAGGTGGGAACCACCTTCCCGATGAAATCAGGTCCGATGGGGAGTTCGCGATGGCCGCGGTCGATCAACACGGCAAGCTGTATGGCGCGCGGGCGCCCGAAATCGATGATCGCATCGAGGGCGGCGCGGATGGTGCGGCCGGTGTAAATGACATCATCGACCAGCACTACAACCTTGTCGACGATATCGAAGAGAAGATCGGTTTTCTGCACGACAGGCTGATCGAGCTTGTCCTGGACATCGTCGCGGTAGAGCGTGATATCGATGACGCCCACCGGCAGGGCGACCTTGCCGATCTTGCTCAGGTTTTCCGCCAGGCGCTCGGCCAGGATCGCGCCCCGGGTGCGGATGCCGATGATAACGATGTTGTCGGTCCCTTTATTGCGCTCGATTATCTCGTGCGAGATGCGGGTCAATGCCAATGCGATCGATTTTTCATTCATGATCCTCACGGTCGTATCTTTTGGCATGTTTCCTCCAGTCTGATTCTCTCTCCCGATGCGCCCTTTATGAAAAAGCCGCCTGAGGGGGCGGACTCTCTGGTCTATTGGCGATAAGGCTTCATCTTCAATACGAATCTTCTATGCTTCGGACAGAGGATAAATAAGCGCAAAGGGGGCGAATGTCAAGGGAAAATGACATGGGGATTCCCTCGGATTTTCCGGCAAATAGTCGGGGATAAGAAATAATATTCGGCTTTGCACATGAAAGGCCCCATGCTGAGGTGGCATCCAGGTTGGCGCCGGTCGCATAGGTGCAGGCCTATTCCACCTTCCTTACGAAAATTTCGCTGGCGATCTGCTCATCGATAGCCACCTCTGTGGCGCCAAGACGGAGGAGAAACGAGGGCCGCTTCTGGTGCAGAAATATCCTCCCTCCCGGGACTACGCCGAGATTGACCAGGCGACTGAGTCGCTGATGGTAGGGTGTCGTTATGAAAACAATCCTGGCGTTGGAGCCAACGGGAAGATCCTTGAGGGGTATCACTATTGGCGCGACCTCACGGCGCGACTCGCGGCAACATTCCCCGGGCGGAATACGCTTACCGTGCGGGCATGTAGGCGGATGCCCCAGCATCGTACAAACCGACTCGGTGACAGCGGGGTCGAGAACGTGCTCGAACGAGCAACTTGTCGAGTGCAGGCCATCATCGTTCAAATCAAGGATTTCGGAGAAGAGCCGCTCGGCCAATCGATGGCGCCGAACCAGCAACTCGGCAATGGCATTCCCTTCGGGCGTGAGGTCCACCTTTCCATGATGGCAATTGAGAAGGCGGCGCTCTATGAAGATTTTCATCTCGGCATCGGAAGGGATGGTGGCCAATGGCAGAATCGATGGATCTATCGGAGTGTGGCCATCCTCACGGGCCTTGAATAGGGCCTCGAGCAGTTCCTCCAGCGCATGTTCCCTATGATCTTCCACGGGCCGTACCCTTTCTGGCGAATTTGAAGAATTTATCTACAAGCGTGGTCTTCTCTACCCAGGAGTAATGGCAATTGGGGCAGCAGATTTTATCGCAATTGGCGCCGATTGGGCAACTTGAGCATAGGCCCACGGCATTTTGTGTGTCGAATCGATAACCGCACAACGGGCACTTGGCTACCATATGCGGATTCCCCGCAAAATGAGATTCAGCAGACCGCCGACCCCAATGGCAAATGGGAAGATGAAGAGTGTCATGCCGACCGCAGTCTTAATACCCCGCTCCTTGATAATGATAAAGAAATTGGCGATGCAGGGCACGAATAGCGTGATGACCGTCATGGCAACAACCGTGCTGACAGGATCAAGCAGACCCTGGTCGTATAATCCCTTGAATCCGGCAGCGCCATAGTCGCGTCGAAGAAATCCCATTATGAAAGCCTCGGAGGACTTGGCTGGCAGGCCGAGAATATTGACCACCACCGGGCTGAAAGCCTTCTCGAGAATCGTTAGCGCGCCCGATTTATCGAGCGTGAAAAGTATCAGCGTGCCCAGGACGAAAAGCGGCACCGCCTCCCTGAGATACCACTCGAGACGCATGAGGGTTTTGACAATTACATTACGAGCCTGAGGCAACCTGAGCGGCGGAATTTCGAGAATGAAGTCGGATGTTCGGCCGGGGATGACTTTCGATGAAATGTAGCCGACGATAAATAGCACCATCAGGATAACACCGAGCCAGATCATCACAGCCAGGCCCGAAATTGCGCCGAGGATACCGAGCGTGACCCCCAGTTGGGCGGAGCATGGTATGGCCAGGGCCAGCAGGAATGTCACAAGGACCTTCTCCTTCTTGGTGGAAAGGATCCTGGTGGTCAATACAGCCATGGTATCGCATCCAAGGCCCAGAACCATGGGCAACACGGCACGCCCGTTGAGACCTATCTTTTTAAAAATGCGATCTACCATGAATGCCAGCCTTGGCAAATAACCGGAATCCTCGAGGACGCCAAATGCCAGGAAGAAGGTTGTGACGATGGGTAAAATCAGGGCCAGGGCGTATGTCAGAGCCATCGTGATAATACCATACTCGCCCACAAAAAGATCGCGTAAAAACGGCCAGGGCAAAAGCGAAAAAAGCTTTGCGAAAAGCGGATTGATAACGGTGCCGAATAGCTTGTGTTCGAACAAGCCGACCAGCGTCTGGGCGCCGAAAACGCCCACGAAATAATAAAGGCCGATAATGACAAGCATCAAAATCGGCACGCCGTAAACCGGGTGATGAGAGATTGCGCCGAGTGCCCGGAAGAACCTAACGGCCGATGAACCCCTGGCAGACACCACCTTTTGTACAAGGCGCTGGGCCTCCTCATTCCTGGCTTTGGCGATAATGAAACCTATAGGTTCAGCCAGCGAGCTCTCAAGCTGCTTCTTATAATTTTCCAGGCGCTTAATGGTCTCGGCCGGATAGATAGACTTTATGGATGACGGCAGGCCGTTGTCGCCGCTTAAAAAGCTCAGCAGGATTCCCCGGGTATTTCCGTTAGTCAAGGTCATCTCGCGCGATAGTTCCGCGAGGGCATTTTCGATAATGGTCCCAAAGCCAAATTTCAGATTAGGCACGGCAGCCTTTTTGAGAGAGTGCTTAAGCTCATCAATTCCGGCGCGCTGCGTGGCTATGGTCGCAACCACCGGCACGCCTATCGCCTGCGACAAGGCCAGGATATCGATTTTGATACCCGACGAGGCTGCCTCATCAGCCATGTTGAGGGCTACAACCACCTTGCGCCTGAATTCTGCCAACTGCGACAGGAGTACCAATCCGCGCAGCAGGTTCTTGGAATCGATAACGCAGATGACGGTCGATTCGGGGTGGCTCAAGATCAAGTCTCTTGTGACAATCTCGTCATCCGAAATCGGCGAGAGAGTGTCAGCCCCGGGCGAATCGAATATCTCCCTCGGGGCGCCATCCACCCTCATCCAACCAACGGCAAAATCAACCGTCGTGCCGGGGTAGTTGGAGACCTCGACGTACCGCCCGGAGAGGATTCCAAAGAGCGCGGATTTGCCGACATTGGGATTACCAACCAGCAATACCGGCGGCAGAGTTGATTTGGCCTGGCGATTCGTCATGATACACTCTTAGAACAAGCCATGCGGCTTCCATGTTGCTGTTTTCAATCTTAATTACGAATTGGCCAAAAAACGCCTACTGGCATTTTTTGCAGAGACCGTAAACTTCCAGGCGATGTCCCAAAGGCTTGAATCCCACACCAGAGGAGACCTGCTTTATAGCCTTGTCGATGGCGCTTACTACAAATTCCTCGGTCTTGCCACAACTGGTGCAAATCAGATGTCCATGCTGGCCCTTATCGAAAGCCTTCTCGAATCGGGCCCTGCCATCGCCAAAATTGACCTCCCGGGCCAATCCCGCCTCGGTAAGCAGTCTTAGAGTGCGGTAAACCGTCGAGAAACCGATTCTGGGATCAGATTTTCGGATGATGGCATGAAGCTCGTCGGCGGAAACGTGTTTCACATTGGCCAGAAAAATATCGAGTATTTTCTGGCGCTGTCCGGTCTGCTTTAAACCCTTCTGCTTGAGGAAATTAACCAGGAGCTCTTGTTCTCGTTTCATATTCTTCCTTCGGCCATTGTTTGGCCACACAAATCCTGTTCAATTCACAATCACATTACTGACATTGAATGTCAAATTCAAAGATATTGGAAATAACTACTGTTGTCAAGTAAATTTTGTGGAATTTTTCACAAGGTCGAAACGCATTTCGCCCCGCGCACCAGGGAGGTCTTATCTGACGGTTCTAATCCATGGTCTTGTAATTGGGGGCTTCCTTCATGATCTTGACATCATGAGGGTGGCTTTCGCGGAGCCCGGCGCCCGTGATGCGCAAGAATCTGGCCATCGATTTGAGGGTGGGTATATCTTTGGCGCCGCAGATACCCATGCCGGCCCTGAGACCTCCCATAAGCTGAAACACCGAATCGGCCAGAGAACCCTTGAAGGGTACCCTCCCCACTATGCCCTCAGGCACCATCTTACCCGACTCGGTTTGCTGGAAATACCTGTCGGCGCTCCCCCTACGCATCGATTCGATCGACCCCATCCCCTGATAAACCTTGTAAGAGCGCCCCTCGATAAGTATGGTCTCACCGGGCGATTCCTCGGTGCCGGCCAGAAGCGAGCCTATCATGACAGAATCCGCCCCGGCAGCCAGGGCCTTGGTGATATCTCCAGAGTATTTGATGCCGCCATCGGCGACCAGCGGCACATTGTGCTCTTGGCATACCGGCGCGCAGTCCAGGATAGCCGTGATCTGCGGAATCCCGGTTCCGGTAACGACCCTGGTGGTGCAGATCGAACCTGGGCCGATACCAACCTTGACGGCCGAAACGCCGGCAGAGATCAGGTCTGCCGCACCCTCGGCCGTACCGACATTGCCTCCCATGATATCGATATTCGGGAATTTCGAGCGAAGTCTCTCTATCGCCGAGATGACCCCCTCGGAGTGGCCATGCGATGAGTCAACTGCGATAAGGTCTGCGCCTGCCTCGATAAGGGCCTGGGCGCGATCGAGCATGTCGCCCGTCACACCGACAGCCGCCCCGACCCGCAGGCGGCCGCGCTGGTCCTTGCAGGCGTTGGGATACTGGATACGCTTCATGATATCCTTGACCGTGATCATCCCCTTGAGTTTACCTTCGGAATCGACTATGAGGAGCTTTTCGATCCTGTGCTTATGCAGGAGCTCCTTGGCGCTTTCGAGGTCAGTACCCTCGGTGACCGTGATAAGATTATCCTTTGTCATAACCTCAGAGATGGGCACCTCCGGGTTGTTGTGAAATCTTAGGTCGCGGTTTGTGAGAATTCCGACCAATTTTCCATTGTGGGTAATAGGTATGCCGGAGATAGCGAATTTTTTCATGGTCTCAAGGGCCTGGCCGAGAGGGGCATCGGGAGGCAGCGTGATTGGGTCCACGATCATGCCGGATTCAGAGCGCTTGACTTTGTCGATCTCGAAAGCTTGCTCCTGGATCGAGAGGTTCTTATGGATGATGCCGACCCCGCCCTGGCGCGCCAGCGCGATCGCCAGCGCCGATTCGGTGACGGTGTCCATGGCAGCAGAGACCAACGGAATGTTCATGGGAACGTTCCTGGTCAGCCTGGTGCCAAGATTTATCTGGTGAGGCAGGACCGATGACTTGGCCGGGATCAATAGAACATCATCGAATGTCAAGGCCTCTCTTATGGGTTCCATTACTGCAAACCTCCCATATGATGAAAAGCGACTTCCCTGCTCCGGCCGGAAGGGACAGGAGAAAGCGCGCTTTCCGACACGATTATTCTAGTTACTTTCTTCCTCGGTCCAGGTCAGGATTCTGCCGCAGCTGTCGCACGAAAAAATGCGGTCGCCCCTCCTGATCTCCTGGATCCGCTGAGGAGGAATCTGGCTGAAACAGCCGCTGCAAGCCCTCTTGCGAATCGGCACCACCGCCATGCCACCCTTGCCCTTGCGGACACGCTCGTAGACCCCGACCACCTGCTTATTGATATCCTTAACGAGGTCTCTGCGCTTTTCAAGTTTATCCTCGATTTTGGCCTGCAGGGTCGATTCCTGGGCGCGTAGCATAATAAGCTGTTCGCCATTCCTTGATTTGACATCCTTCAGCGAATTCTGCAACTCGGCCAATTTTTCCCTGGCCTCATCGGCCGATGACATCAGGGCCAGGATCTTCTCCTCTTTGTCGGCAATGCTCAGTTTCTTGGCATCAATCTCGGCCGTCAGCGCGTCATACTCTTTGTTGGTCTTTATCACCCGCATTTGCTTCTGATACTTCTCAAGCTCCTGCTTTTCGGATTCGATCTCAAGCTCCCACAACCGCTGCTGGCGCTGGCTCTCCTCGAGTATCTTTTCATTTTCCGCCACAGCCTGGCCCATATTGGCAACCTCCATTTCGAGATTGCCTATCATTTCGGGCAAGTAGATTTTCGAGCGCTCCAATTCTCCAAGCTGATCATCGATTTCCTGAAGGCTCAAAAGCAACTTAAGGTCCTTCTGCAAAGTTAACCTCCATTTATAGATAAAAAAATGCGCCCCAATGGACGCATGAATCTGCCGTGGTTTTTCATATCGTGTCCCCCAGTAATCCAGCAATTTTGAGCCGGAGAGGGGTCAATATTGACTGCGGGAATCGCACACCTGCCTTTATTTATATTATCAAATGGTGGGCAATACTGGACTCGAACCAGTGACCTTTCGGATGTGAACCGAACGCTCTAACCAACTGAGCTAATCGCCCATTACCAGCTATCCCAAATATGGGCCCACCAGGGCTCGAACCTGGGACCCACAGATTATGAGTCTGTTGCTCTAACCAACTGAGCTATGGGCCCGTCATTCTTGGCTTTATATTATTTGCCGGCGACGGCCGTGTCAAGTCTTTTCACCGGAAACGAATCTATAGGGATCAAGATGCAATATCCATCGATTGACCACATTTCCGTCATTAATCTAAAAGAGAGACAAAATCCGGAATGCTCCAATTATCAAAGTAAGAGTATGACCGGTCGCGGTTATTGACGTCCATCCATTGTGCGGAAACGACATTGCGAAAATCCGGGCGTCGGTAATTTCAGGGTTGATGCCGAATCATATCCCACACGTCAACACCATAACCTGCCGGCACTTATATACATTTTCGAAACATGCGCCTGCTTTGCGGGTATTTCTTATCTCCGGGACACCTGCCTCCCCATCTCTGCCTTCGATTCCATTTTTCAATCCTTGTCTTAAAACTGATTTGTTATCGCCTTGAAAATCGCCATTTTTCAATCCCGGCAGCAACGGTCATTTAACCTAAACGCATCGGTCGTACTTAAGTAGAATTAGAAGCGCATAATAGGTAATCCATTTCGAGCGTTTGCCCTTTTTTTCTATATCGATCCACGTCCTATTGTTAAGTGAAAATTCCAGATTCCATCGCCCATCCGGTTTCATTTTATCTTTTATGGCATGTATGGCGTCCGACATGCGCTGATCATATTCTATATCGGCCTCGAGCAGTGAACGCATCGCTTCGAGAACGTCGGAATTGTAGTTCAAGGGAAAACCGAAGCGCAGCCATTTATCCTTTGGATTACTATCCTCGCCCGGCCTCATGAATTTCTCCCTTTGCTTCAGGAGAACTTCGGCAATCGCCGACTTTGTCTCCGATTGCGGGGAAGCCCGTCGAATTTTCCTGACGCGATTTTCCTTGTACTCATTCCATTCTTTCTGCAGCTTCGGGACATAAAAATAAATGCGCTTTTCCAGAAGTTGCTGGACACAGATATCCTTCGCCTGGTCGACCATCGGGTTGGATTCGGGGTATTGGGCTAGCGCCATTAGAACTTTGGGTAGCGCCATATGGCATTTCGGAACCAATGAGAACTCGACGTCTCCGCAATCTATACCCTCATGTTTGATTATGGACTTTCCTATATTTTCGATTATTCTCTTCACCCTGGCATCGTGCCTGTATCCCAGATTGGCAAGACCCCTGGCTACGTTGGCAATCAGGCATACCCAGTTGGTACTTTCTTTGGCAGGGGCCTCCTGCCAGATTTGATCGTTCAAAATGTACTCGCATCCATCTTTGATAACCGGTTCGTCGCCATTTGCATTTAAGTCACCGAGAAATATTATCTGCCAATACCCGCCCTTATATTTTCGATACAGCTTTTTGTCGGTCTTCCAGAATATATCTCGCTTTCTTAGGATTCCCTGGATAACGGGATATGAATTCAGCTTGCTTCTATCTTCAACCAAGTTTTGCTCCGGCAGCATCAGAATATTCTTCATTGTAAGGTATCTGACAGGTGGATTATCCCTTTCGCAAAGCCAATCGATCACCTGACTCGGAATGATCAAGAAGCCGTTTTCTCGCTCAATCTCATTTTTCGGAGACAGCATTTTCATCGATTTCTCCCCAGCGGATATTCCACTTTGATTATGTTCGATTATTTGACCCCGATTGAATATTGCATATCAGGCTTGAACAAAGGATAATTTTCATTAAATCATGAAAAATGAAGGGCAACAGCCCGAGGCGGAATAGCTCCGGAATCGATGGGTAAGCCCCATTTGTTGCCTCTATCCATAAACGCAGGTGAATGAGCCCGGGAGTATAGATAAATATGAAGTTGGCAATCGATGCTATTACGAGAATCTTAGAGAACCTTGTTTCTCTCATCCGATGGGATGCTTCTCCCATAAAAAGCGCGGCCAAAATAAATCCAACCAGGAAGCCGGACGTGGGACCTAATAATATTGCCATGCCCCCCTTCCATCCGCTAAACCAGGGAATCCCGGCAGCTCCGCCGACAAGATATATCAACTGGCTTACCCCTCCCCACCATCTTCCCAATAGGTAACCTGATGCCAGGACGGCGATTGTCTGCCCGGTTACCGGGACAGGAGTCCACGGAAGCGGAATGCGAACTTGCGCAAGTACTCCTGTAATGCAGGCCATAATCAAGGCATAATAAATACGTCTGACCGAATTAGCAGTTCTATGCTCATAACCAACAAAAATCATTCCCTTTTCTGTATCGCAGCAGATCATCCGGTTACGCATCATAAATTCCCCAGGCTCTTGATATCCTTATTAAAACCCCTCTTGGGAAATATTATGGACCGACCTCCCCATTGATTGCTGATGCGGGTGAGGCATGCATGTGGGGAGTTATCATATGAGGAGGCCGATACCATTTCGTTTTTTGGACTTCTTGACGCTTTGCGATTCGGAAATTCAATTATATTTCTTGCCCCTGCGCCGTGATTACAAAATCTCCGTTCAGATATGACCATAAATAACCTATCGAGATTCCAAATCTGCCGCCCACTTCCTGTCCACAAGGGGCAATTATGATCGCTTGCGATATTGCCCAGCGAACCGAATGATGGGAATTCCCTTAGAATGGTTCGCCGAATTTTTCATAATTGCCTCCTCTTCAAATAACATTGTAACTTCATCTTGGTGTCGGTTTTTCATCTTAATTTTGACCAGGGGCCTCCTCCATGTGAGTTACCCCTGGCTTCATGACTCCTTTGATCACTCCCGGAGATCTGTTCTCATACCCTTATCTGCCCTGGACTGGCGGGCAGTCCTCGCACCACTGTATCATCGGCTGCAGGCCCTTGAGATAGGCCACGAAATATGTGATGTCTACGCCGTTGAAGCTGCAGCCTCCGTTTACATCGCCAGCCGCATAAAAGGGAGAAGCCTGAGGGCAGGGACCGACAGGCGCGCCGCAGTCGACTCGCGGGGCGCCGCCACCCTTCAAATAGGAAACCCCATATACGACATCTATCCCGTTGGCGCTTCCATCGCCGTTGATATCGCCCGCAACGTAGTCACATCCCGTTGGTGGCCAGCCGCCGGTATTGGTATAGAGGACTGTGCCGGAATTTCCAACCACGTAGGCCACATCGGGGCTTAGCATCTCCACTCCGCGCAGGGTCACGGAGGTGCCGCTTTCCTGCAAATTCCAGTTTTGTCCCCCGTCGGTGGTGCCGACTATTGTCCCGCCCTGCCCCACCGCCAAGCCGGTCATATTGTCGAAAAAGGAGACCGCATAGAGAGTATCCAAAGTGGCGCTCCTTTGATTTACCCACGTATCACCCATATCGGTCGACCTGTATATCATGCCTGAGACGCCAACAACGAAAACGGTATCAATCGAGGGGCAGGCGGCGCCCCAGAGTATATAATCACACCAGAATATTGTTGCCCAGCTGACCCCGCCGTCCGTGGAACGAACAACAGCGCCGTCGCCATCCCAGATGCCGCCTGCGATAAAACCGATTGAGGTGTCAGGGAATTCCATATCGAATGGCCGGCCCTCATCGGTGTGTCCGTCGTCGTAATGATAAAAACTGAAAGTATTGCGTTCGACTGTCTGCCAGCCGTCGCGCGTTCTCAATATCCATGGAGAATAGAAACCTGTTCGCGCGGAGATAATTCCCCTGTTCACTGAGAACATCCTGATAGAGAAATACCCCGCCATAGTGTCTTGAAGAACCATATTCCAATTTTGGCCGCCATTTACGGTCGAGACTATTGTCGGGAATGCCTGAATATAATTATGCCCGATGGCGCAGGCATTGAGACTATCTATCAAGTCGATATCCTTCAAACAGAGCGACGGCTCGCTGGTTTGCACTGCCCATGTTCGGCCAGAATCGGTGGTGCTGAGGATGACGTTTGAATCCCCAACCACGACGCCAGTCACAAGGTCGCGGAAATCCAATGACAGTAGATTCTGAATGGTGCCGCTTGATCGCAGTTGCCATCCGCCTTGAGCAAACGATATCAAGAAGGGGATGATGGTCATCATGGTCATCAGTGATGCTGTCCTGCGAACATGAATACAAATCGCCCTGGCATGGTTCGCCGAATTTTTCATAATTGGCTCCTCTTCAAATAACATTGCATCTTCATCTTGGTGTCGGTTTTTCATCTTAATTTTGACCAGGGGCCTCCTCCATGTATGTTACCCCTGGCTTCCCGACTCCTTGGATCACATCCGGAGATCT
>Ga0315293_10002405_pt1 | contig 17995 bp, 15 predicted proteins | sample YL17G13_20_MG_FD_203071 | JGI IMG/M metagenome (GOLD analysis project Ga0315293, IMG submission 203071) | Sediment microbial communities from Yellowstone Lake, YNP, Wyoming, USA - YL17G13_20 | ecosystem: Environmental > Aquatic > Freshwater > Lake > Sediment | place: USA: Wyoming | collected...
ATGATGCGCATCGAGGGCTTGGGCGGGAAGATGAACGATTTTTGCGCGATGTATTCCTTGAGGATGTCGTTCTGGATGGTGCCGGTGAGTTTGTGCGAGGGGACGCCCTGGCTTTCTCCGACGGCGATGTAGAACGCGAAGAGTATGGAGGCGGGGGCGTTGATGGTCATGGAGGTGCTGACCTTGTCCAGCGGGATGCCGCCGAAGAGGGTCTTCATGTTTTCGAGGCAGGAAATCGTCACGCCGCAACGCCCGACCTCGCCGTGCGCGCGCTCGTGGTCGGAGTCATAGCCCATGATGGTCGGCATGTCGAACGCGACGGAGAGGCCCGTCTGGCCTTTGGAGAGGAGGAACTTGTAGCGCTGGTTGGTGTCCTTCGCGGTGCCGAAGCCGCTGAACTGGCGCATGGTCCAGAGGCGCCCGCGGTACATGTTGGGGCGGACTCCGCGCGTGAAGGGGTACTCGCCGGGGAGTCCCAGGTCGCGCTCGTGGTCAAAGCCCTTGATGTCGAGCGGCGTAGCAAGCATCGGCGCTTCAACGCCGGAGACGGAGATGAACTTCGCGTGCCGCTGAGACATCGAGGCGACGTCCGCGCGCCATTTCGCCAGCGCGTGCTCAAGGCCGGGCTTCGCGGCGGTTCTCTTCGCCGCGCTTTTCGGCTTCCTGGAGCGCGCCTTGCCGCTCGTTTTTGCCGGCTTCTTCGATTTCGCCATGTTTGTGAACCGCTACTTCAATATTGAATCGAGTTCTTTGAGAATGCTCTCGTCGACATCGGTGTCGCCGTATTTTTTGCCGAGCATCGCCATCCCGTGGTCGCTGCCGTCGAAGGCGTGCATCACGGGCGGGCTCTTTGTCACCTGAGCCGCGAACTGCTTCGCGGACTCTTCGTTCCCGCCGCGCGTGTCGCCCTTCGAGTAGTAGATGAAGACCTTGCGGTCGCCGAGCGACGCGGCCGCCTGCGCGACCGCGGGGTCAATCGCCATGACGGGCGACAGCATAATCACGCCCTTAATTCGCGCGTTTTCCGAGACGGCGTAGGTCGCAACGCTCGCGCCGACACTCGCGCCGATTACCGCGATTTTGCCCTTGTTTATCCCTTTGGTCAGCAGGAAGTCAATCGCCGCCTGCGCGTCCTTTTTGCATTCCCACCAGTGGCCCTGCTCCGGCTCGCCGACGACAGAGCCGTCGGTCTTCTTCGTGCTCCCGCCGTGGCCGCGCATGTCGATGGCGAGCACGGCGCAGCCCTTCGCGACGAGTTTGTCTATCAGCGGGTTCCACGATTCCTTGTTGCCGCCGCGCTGGTGCAGGAGAAGCACAACGGGCGGGTTTTCCGCCGCGGGCATAAACAGGTTGCCGTGGATGACGACGCCGTCCTCGGCGGTGAAATTCACCTCGGTCTTCGTGGCCTTAGGCTCCGGCGGGTTTCCGTCGGCGCCTTTTCCGCCGCCGCAGCCGCTCAGGAGCAGGGCGGCGAGTGTTAGTACAATGACGTTTATAAGCATTTTCATGATGTGCCTCCTATCCGGGTGCATGCCAAAAATTGCGGGTATCTGGGGTCAGACCCCTCCCGAAGTTCCGAAGCGGAACTTCTCCTTGGCGTCTGACCCCGTTGAACACCCACAATTTTGGCACATACCCTTCCTACCCTTTTCGAAAACGTTTTATAAACCTCGCGGCGGCGGCGTAGGGCGTTTCCCGCCTTGACGCGACCCGCTCCACTGCTTCGTCGATTTTCTTCTGGTTTTCCTCTCCCAGCCAGAGCGCGCGCGCGACGGATGCCTCGACGATTGTCCTGATTTTGAGCGCGATGCCTTTGCGGCGGCGGCTTTCGAGCGCGCCTGTTTTTCGCAGATGCTCGATATGGCCGAGGGCGGCCCGCGCGAGCGCGTCCACGCCGCGCCCGGTCGTGCCCTGCGTGAGTATCACCGGCGGCTCCCAGCCGTGCAAATCCTTCCGCAGCGTCAGCATCACCTTTATCTCGTCCGCCAACTGCTCCGCGCCGTCGCGGTCGCACTTGTTTATCGCGAATACGTCCGCGATTTCCATCAGGCCGGCCTTCATCGTCTGGATGCGGTCGCCGGCCTCCGGGTACAGCACCACGATGGTCGTGTCGCTGATGTTGATGATGTCGAGTTCTTCCTGGCCGACGCCGACGGTCTCGATGAGCACGTAATTCATGCCCGCGGCGTCGAGAATGTCGGCGGCGTCCTGCGTCGCCTTGGCGAGGCCGCCGGTGCCGCCCCTGCTCGCCATCGAGCGGATGAATACGCCGGGGTCGGTGAAGCAGTCGCTCATGCGAATCCTGTCGCCGAGTATCGCGCCGCCGGAGAACGGGCTTGTGGGGTCAACGGCGAGGACTCCCACCGCGCGTTTTTTTTTGCGAAAGAACTTGATGAGTTCGCACGCCAGCGTGCTCTTTCCCGCGCCGGGCGGCCCCGTTATGCCGACACGATGGGCCTTGCCCGTGTGCGGGAAGATTTCCTTGAGGACTTCTTCCGCGTCAGGCTCTTCATTCTCGACCAGCGTAATCGCGCGTGCCGCCGCGAGCCGGTCGCCAGTGAGCACTTTTTCCACCAGGTTCAATATAGGACCTATAGGACGTATAGGACATATACTTCGGCGTCAGTCGCGCAGCAGTGCGCGGGAGATGACGATGTGCTGGATTTCCGTCGTCCCCTCGTAGATTTCCGTAATCTTCGCGTCGCGGTAGAAGCGTTCCACGGGGTAGTCTTTCGTGTAGCCGTAGCCGCCGAAGATCTGGACGGCGTTCTGGGCGGCTTTGTTGCAGATGTTGGAGGAGAAGAGTTTCGCCATGGAGGCTTCGAGCGTGTGCGGGACCTTCTGGTCCTTGAGGTGCGCGGCGCGCAGGGTGAGCAGTCTGGCCGCGTCGAGTTCGGTCGCCATCTCCGCGATTTTCCACTGGATTGGCTCGAACTCCGCTATCGCCTGGCCGAACTGCTTGCGTTCCTTGGCGTACTTGACCGATTCCTCGAGGCAGCCCATCGCGATGCCGCACGCCTGGGAAGCGATGCCGATTCGCCCGCCGTCGAGCGTGTCCATGGCGATTTTGAAGCCCTCGTTGTACACGCCGAGCAGGTTTTCCTCGGGGACTTCCATGTCCTCGAAACTCAACTCCACGGTGTCGGAGGCGCGGATGCCAAGTTTTTTCTCGTGCGCGCCGACGTGGAAGCCCTTGAAGTTTTTATCGAGGATGAACGCGGTGATGTTTTTGCCGCGCTTGGCGTCCTTGTCGGTAACGGCGAAGGTGATGATGACGTCGGCGATTCCGGCGTTGGTGATCCATGCCTTCGAGCCGTTGAGGACATATTTGTCGCCTTTCTTGACGGCGACGGTCTTGAGGCTTGCGGCGTCGGAGCCGGCGCTGGATTCGGTGAGGGCGTATGCGCCGAGCCATTCGCCGCTGGCGAGTTTTGGCAGGTATTTTTTCTTCTGCGCCTCGGCGCCGAACTTGAGCAGGGGGTTGCTGAGGAGCGAGTTGTGCACGGAGAGCGTAACGCCGGTTGAGGCGCAGACGCGGCTGACTTCCATGATGGCGAGGGCGAGCGCGACGTTGCCCGCGCCGGTGCCGCCGTATTCCTCCGGGATAATCATTCCGAGGAAGCCCAGTTCCGCGAGTTTCTTCACAATCGGCCACGGGAATTCCTCTTTTTTGTCGTATTCCGCCGCCACGGGACGGATTTCCTTGTCCGCGAATTCCCGCGCCGTCTGGCGAATCGCCTCTTGCTCTTCAGTTAACTTAAAATCCATCAGTTTCTTGCCTCCGTGTCTTTTTGGCCTTGAATGTTGTCGCGTTCTTCGTTGCCGCCTTCGGTCTCATCAGAATATTCATGCGACTGTCCATGTTTTCTTGTCAACATGATACAGTATATCAGCCCGCCGTAAATAGCAATCGAGCCTGCCACAAGCATGACCCATGCCCCGAGTGTCATTTCGCCTGCGCCTCCTGCGCTTTCTTCCGTTCCTTGAGCACCGACAGCAGTACGCCGGATCCGACGACCGCCAGCACCATCATCCACCCTCCTATTATCAACGACCAGATCGGGTAGCCGCCATACGGGGCCTTGATGTCCTGCCCGATTGAAAGAACGACGGTGGCGCCGAGTATGATCGGCGTCAGCACCTTCACGCAGATGTTCCATAACAGGCCGATTTTTATTTCGGAATGCCTGTTCACGTGCTCTCGGAACGCCGCCGTCTTTATCACCCAGCCCACGAGTATCGCCTCGAAGAGGCCCACCAGCACAAGGCCGTACGAGTTTATCCACTGGTCAACGATGTCGAGCCAGAGCAGTCCGGCGTATGTGCAGAAAAGCATCCCCACGAAAAAACACAGCGCGCACACAATGGCGGTGGCCTTCAGCCTCGACACCCCGAACTTATCATGCAGTCCCGCGACTATGCCCTCGACCAGGGAGAAGGCGGAATCTATGGCAAGGAACAGCAACATCGTGAAGAAAAGCACTCCCACCACCACCTGCCATATCCCGGGCATCATGCTTATGGCGATAGGGAACACCTTGAACGCAAGCCCCGGCCCGCTCTGCTCGGCGGTAATCTGTGTGGCCTTGCGGTATATTTCCTTCTCCTCGACCTGCTCCACGCTTATCCCCTTTTCCCTGGCCACTATGCGGGCCAGGAAATTCCGCACGTGCTCCGGCTTCACGCCCGCCTTTATCTGCTCCGGAACAAGTTCCGCGGGTTTGCCGTCCTTGACTTCCGCCGCGCGCGCCATGCCTTCAAGGACCGCGTAGTCTTCGCGGTCGGCCGGTTCCTCGAGGCCCGCGGGGTCCTTGTCCTTCAGCCCGTTCAGCCGCTCGATGTACTGCCGCGCGACGATGCTGTCGTACTGGAAACCGGCGTCCGCCTGGGCGAAGGCGAGGAAGCCGATGACGCTGAAAACCACCATGCCGGCGAAGAAACTCGTCCCGCAGTCCCCAAGCGCCGTGATGAAGGCGCTGTTGTTTATGTCCGCCTTCTTCGGCAGGAAACTGGCGTAGGCAGTCAGCGTGCCGAAGCCGATGCTCAGCGAGAAGAACATCTGCCCGTACGCCGCCAGCCACACCTTGGCGTCGAATATCCGCGAAAAATCGGGCGTCAGGTAAATATCCATCCCCGTGACCGCTCCGCGCATCATGATGGCGCGGATGAAAAGGAGGGCCAGCAGGATGAACGGCATCGGCACGGTAATGAGCACCACCTTGCTGACCTGGCCGATGCCCTTGGAGATAATCAGGTATATGGCTATCCATGTTATCGCCAGGCCCAGCACGATGGGCAGCGCGACCCCCGCCAGATTGAACGGATTCCCGCCCGCCTCCGCCACGCGAAGAAACTCTTTGTCAAAGAACGTCACCGGGTAGTCCTGCGGCGTCCCCGGCGGCCGCCAGGCGACGTTGAAGGAGTGGACCAGGTAGTTGAGCGACCACGCCATGATGACGCAGTAATACGTGGCGACCACCACTGAGCACATCAGCGACCACCAGCCGACCCACTCAAACCGCTTGTTCGCCTTCTTGAACGCGGTGGGCGCGGCGCCCTGGTGCATGTGCCCCAGCCCGAATTCCACGATGAGCAGGGGAATGCCCGCCGTGACAAGCGCAATGAAATACGGGATGAGGAACGCGCCGCCGCCGTTCTGCGCCGCGATCGTGGGAAAGCGCCACAGGTTGCCCAGCCCCACGGCGCTCCCCACCGCCGCGAGAATGAACGAACGACGCGTCGTCCACCTTTCTCGTTGCTCAGCCATAACTCCCGCGCATTAGCATTTATTCGTGCGTGTCTATCTGCGCTTTCTGAAGACGGTCGCTGTAATCGATATAGACCGTCTTGATTTCCGTGAACTCCTCGATTGCGGCGGTGCCGGCCTCGCGCGCGCCGTTGCCCGTGTGCTTCACGCCGCCGAACGGCAGGTGCACCTCCGCGCCAATCGTAGGCGCGTTGATGTACGTTATCCCCGCCTGCAAATCCTCCACGGCCCTGAACGCAAGGTTCACGTTGCGCGTATATATAGAGGAAGAGAGGCCGTACTCGACATCATTTGCGATGCGCACGGCCCCTTCGTAATCCTTCGCCTTCATCACCGAGAGCACCGGCCCGAAGATTTCTTCTTTCGTAATCCTCATCCCGTGCTTCGCCTCGAAAATCGTCGGCTGGATGAAAAAGCCCTTGTCATAATCGCCGCCGATGAGTTTCTTGCCGCCGCAAGTGAGTCGCGCGCCTTCCGCGACGCCTATCTTGATGTATTCCAGTATCTTCTTTTCCTGCTGCGCGCTCGCGACCGGCCCCACGTCGATCTTGGGGTCAAGCGGGTTGCCGAGTTTCAGTGCCTTCGTCCGCGCGAGCAGTTTCTCCATGACCTCTTTATAGACCGCCTCGTGGATAATCACGCGGCTGGTCGCCGTGCATCTCTGCCCCGCCGTGCCGAACGCCGCGAAGAGAATCCCGTCAACCGCGAGGTCAAGGTTCGCGTCGTCCATGATGATGAGCGGGTTCTTGCCGCCGAGTTCCAGGCCGACGTGCTTGAGTTGCTTCGCCGCGCGGCTGTATATCTCCTTGCCGGTCTCCACGCTGCCGGTAAAGGAAATCGCGTTGACCTTCGGGTTCTCCAGGATTTCCCTGCCCACCGTGTCCGCCGGGCCCGCCACGACGTTGAGCACGCCCGCCGGAAGCCCCGCCGCCTCGAACACCTCCACGAGTTTCGCCAGGCACAGCGGCGTCAGCGTCGCGGGCTTGAACACCGCCGTGTTCCCGCCCATCAGAATCGCGCCGAGTTTCCAGCATGGGATGGCCATCGGGAAGTTCCACGGCGCAATGCACCCCACGATGCCGACCGGCTGGCGCACCGTCATGCAGAACTTGTTCGGCAACTCGCTTGTCGTCGTCTCGCCGAACATGCGCCTGCCTTCGCCGGAGATGTACTCGAAGAAGTCGATGCCTTCCTGCACGTCGCCTTTGCCCTCGGCGATGACCTTGCCCATTTCCTTGGTGACCGTTTCGCCGAGTTCCTGCTTGCGTTCGCGCAGGATGACGGACGCCCTGAGCAGGATTTCCGCGCGTTTTGGCGGCGGAGTCTTCTTCCATTTCGGCAGGGCCTTCTCCGCCGCGTCGATTGCCCGCGCCATGTCCTCGCGCGTGCCCACGGGGAAGACCGCGAGCGCTTCGCCGTTTGCGGGGTTCACGGTCTCAAAGGTCTTGCCTTTCGGCTTGACCCACTTGCCGTCTATGTAATGCCCGTATTCTTGCATTGCGGTTTACGCCTTGTTGTAAGGGGGTCAGACGCGAGGGGTCTGACCCCCGCCGTCTCACGCCTTGTATTCGTAAAAGCCCCGGCCGGTCTTGCGCCCCAGGTGCCCCGCCGCGACCATCTTCTTGAGCAGCGGGCATGGCCGGTACTTCGAATCGCCCAGCCCCTCATGCAGCACGTTCATTATCGCAAGGCACACGTCCAACCCAATCAAGTCCGCCAGCGCCAGCGGCCCAATCGGATGGTTCATGCCGAGTTTCATCACGTCGTCAATCGCTTCCCGCGTCGCCACGCCTTCCATCAGCGCGTAGGCCGCCTCGTTAATCATGGGGATGAGGATGCGGTTCGCGACGAAACCGGGATAGTCGTTCACCTCCACCGGCGTCTTGCCGAGCGCCTTCGACAGGTCCACGATCGTCTTCGTCGTTTCGTCGTCGGTGACATGGCCGTGGATGATTTCGACGAGTTGCATCAGCGGCACGGGGTTCATGAAGTGCATCCCGATGACCTTGGTCGGCCGCTTCGTGACCGCGGCGATTTCGGTGATGGAAATCGAGGAAGTGTTTGTCGCGAGGATTGTTCCCGCCGGGCAGAGCGAGTCGAGTTTGCGGAACAGGTCGAACTTTGTCTCCCTGTTCTCCGTCGCGGCCTCGATAACGAGTTGCGCGTCCCGCACGTCCTCGACGTTGATGCCCGTCTTAATCCGCGAAAGCGTCGCGCCGACAACGTCTTCCGCGATTTTGCCCTTCTCCTTCATCTTCGCGAGGCTTTTCTCTATCGTCTTCAGGCCGCGGTCGACGAACTCCTGCTTGATGTCGACCATCACGACCTCTCGGCCCGACATCGCGAAGACTTGGGCGATGCCATTGCCCATGGTGCCCGCGCCGATAACGCCAACCTTTTTCACGTCCATGCGCTCCTCCCTTGTTTTTTCTCAGGCTCTGGTCAAACAATCAATGCGACATATAGGTCTTATGGGTCGTATACGTCCTATATCATCTCAATCGCCATGGCGACTGCGTTTCCGCCGCCGAGGCAGAGCGCCGCAAGGCCCTTCTTCAGCCCGCGGTCCTTCAGCGCGTAAATCAACGTCGTCAGAATCCTCGCGCCCGAGCAGCCGATGGGATGCCCCAGCGCAACCGCGCCCCCGTGGACGTTCAGCCGCTCCGGCTTTATCTTCAACTCGTTCCTCAGCGCCACGCTCGCCACGCTGAACGCCTCGTTGAACTCGATGAGGTCGAAGTGGTCGATGTCCACCCTCATCTGCTCCATGATTTTCCGCACGGCAACCAGCGGCGCCATCATGACCCACTCCGGCGCCATGCCGCCCGTCGCGTAAGACACGATGCGCGCCAGAGGCTTCACGCCCAACTCCTTCGCCTTCGTGTCGCTCATCACGACCACCGCGCTCGCGCCGTCGCTTATCTGGCTCGCGTTGCCCGCGGTAACCGTGCCGCCTTCCTTGAACGCGGCTTTGAGTTTCGCAAGTTTATCAATCGAGGAATCCGCGCGGATGCCTTCGTCCGTGTCGAATATGATGGGGTCGCCCTTCTTCTGCGGTATCGAAATGGGGACGATTTCCGCCTTAAACTTGCCTTCCTTCTGCGCCGCCGCGGCCTTGAGATGGCTGTCCACCGCGAACTCGTCCTGCATCTGCCGCGTAATCCCGTATTTCTCGCTCACCAACTCGCCGGTGTTGCCCATGTGGAAATCGTTGTAGTAATCCCACAGGCCGTCGTAAATCATCACGTCAACCATCTCCGCGTTGCCGAGCCTCGCGCCCGCGCGGAGCGCGCGAGAGATGTACGGCGCGTCGCTCATGTTCTCCTGCCCGCCAGCAACCACGATGTGCTGGTCGCCGGCCTTGATGCTCTGCGCCGCGAGGACGACCGCCTTCAGGCCCGACCCGCAGACCTTATTCACGGTGAACGCGCCCACGGTGTTCGGCACGCCCGCGCCGAGCGCCGCCTGACGCGCCGGGTTCTGCCCCAGTCCCGCCGCGACCACGTTCCCCATAATCACTTCCTCCACCGCCTCAATGCTTATGCCCGCGCGCTTCACCGCTTCCTTGATGGCGACCGCGCCGAGTTTCGGGGCGCGCATGGATGCGATTGCCCCCTGGAACTTGCCGACTGCCGTGCGGCACGCGCTTACGATTACTGGATTTGCCATAGTCCCTCGCTGCATTTCATTAGAGTTTATGATGATTGCGGCGCTCGTTCGCGGAAACATTCTCCGCCGCGAAAATTCCGGCGATTACAGGCCCTCGGAAGGCTATTCCCGACCGTTTGGCGGGCCTGATTTACCCACTTTTGCCCGATGCGATGGGCAACGAATATCGGCCAGTCCAGGGATTTCTCATTATAGGGGCAAGCATGTCCAAGTCAAGGAAAAATAGACCCTTCAGCCGCTGTCACCGACTGAAACGAAGAGTCAATTTTTGCACCCGCAACCCGCAACAAAATGAGGCGCACCCCCCGGCGCGCCCCCACAAAAGTGCAGCAAAAGGGGTCAGACCCCTTTTGCTGCACTTTTGTTGCGGTTGCACTCAAGCCTAAATGAAATGACGGGCGGTGACTTCGATGAAGGAATCACCGCCCGATTGTTCTCGTATGCGCACGCCTTACTTCCTCATTTCCTCACCTCCTCAAGCCTCAAGCGCCGCTTCGGCGTCCCGATCTTATCGGGGCCTCAGGCCTTTGCCTTAACCTGCTTCCCCTTGATGCCGTGCTTCTTGAGGATGACATTTACCTTGTCGCTGGGGGTCGCGCCGACGCCGAGCCAGTACTGGATGCGGTCCAGTTTCAAATCGAATTTCTTCGTCTTCGCCGTCTCAAACGGGTTGTAGTAACCGAGAAATTCCAGCGGCCTGCCGTCGCGCTTCTGCTCCTTGTCGATTGCCGCGAGCCGGTAGAACGGCCTGTTCTTTTTCCCCATTCGCTTGAATCTCAGCCTTACTGCCATGTGCTCCTCCAGAAAAATCTTGTACGCCCGCCCGGCTGCACGTTTCAGCCGAGACCCGGCGGCATTTGCATACCCCCCATCCCCTTCATCTTACCAAAAAATCCTTTCGATTTCATCTGTTTTATCATTTTTCTCATCTGCTTGAACTGTTTCAGCAGGTTGTTCACGTCCGACGTCGTCGTCGCGGCGCCGCGAGCGATGCGCCGCTTCCGGCTCAAATCAATCATCTCCGGCTGGCGCCGCTCGTGCCGCGTCATCGATTGTATCATCGCCTCTATCTTCACCATTTCCTTCTCTTCCTCCTCCCCAACCTTGAATTTCGAGCCGAGGCCGGGGATGAATTTCAGCAAATCCGCCAGCCCGCCCATCTTCTTCATCCGCTGCATCTGCTCGAGGAAGTCCTCCAAATCGAACTTTCCCCGCGTCAGTTTTTTCTTCAGGTCTTCCGCCTCGTCCGCGGAAATCTGCTCCTGCGCCTTCTCCACCAGCGTTACCACGTCGCCCATGCCGAGGATGCGCCCCGCGACGCGCTCCGGGTGGAACTCCTCCAGTTTCTCCAACTTCTCGCCCATGCCGACGAATTTTATCGGCTTGCCCGTCACCGCGCGCACGGAGAGCGCCGCGCCCCCGCGCGCGTCGCCGTCCATCTTCGTAAGGATTATCCCGTCCAACTCCAACTGGTCGTTGAATTCCTTCGCGCTGTTGACCGCGTCCTGCCCGATCATCGCATCGACGACGAGATATATCTGGTGCGGCTTCACCTTCTCCACCACCTGCCGCAACTCCTCCATCATCTCCTTGTCAATTTGCAGACGCCCGGCGGTATCGAGGATGATGGTGTCAAGCCCCTGCTCCTTCGCGTGGTCCACGGCGCGCTGGCAAATCTTCACGACGCGCGAGCCTTCCTCCGAATAGACCGGGATGCTCAACTGCCTGCCGAGCACCTTCAACTGCTCGATGGCCGCGGGGCGCTTCACGTCCGCCGCCACCAGCAAGGGCTTGCGGCCCTTGGTGCGCAACAGCATCGCCAACTTGCCGCACGTCGTCGTCTTGCCCGTTCCCTGAAGGCCCGCCATCATGATGATTGTCGGCCCGCCGTCCACGAACGGTATCTTCGGGTCCGCGGGACTCATCAGGCGAATCATCTCGTCGTGGACAATCTTCACAATCTGCTGTCCCGGCGAAATGCTCTTCATCACGTCCAGCCCGACCGCCCGCTCCTGCACGTGCTTGATGAAGACGTTGATGACCGGCAGGCCCACGTCGGCCTGAAGCAGCGCGACCTTGACCTCGCGCAGGCCGTCCTTGATGTTGTCCTCGGTGAGTTTCCCGCGCGAGCGCAGGCCGTCGAATATTCTGAGGAAATTATTTGTCAGCGCTTCAAACATGTCGGTTCCATGTGTTTACCACTGCCGCGTCAGACCGTTTCGGAACGACCTGAAGGTCGTTCCCTGCATTGCTTACTCCTCCGGCTTTTCAACGGTGGACGGGTCCGGATATTTCTTGTAGAAGCCGCGTTCGTCCTTGAGCATCAGCGCCGAGAGCGCGTCGGCTATCTTCGGCACCGGTATTTCCTTGAGCCACCGGTACGGGTCGGTCTGCACGGTCGATATGCCGGTCTCCGTTGCCCGGCGCGTTATGCGCTCCTGGCACTTATCGGCTTCCGCCTCGTTGCCCGCGGCCATGTAGCCCCGCGCCATGCCCGAATCCGCGTGGTTCATTATAATCCGCGCAAGGCTCGCGTTCGCAAGCGAATTGTCCTCGCTGGCCACCTTGGTGGCGATGGATTCCAGCGCCTTGTATATCTCCAGTGCCTTTTCAGTGTCGCCCGCCTGGACCGCCTCGGCGATGTTGCTGGCGGTCTTTGCCGCCATCGTGTTGAGTATCCACTGCGGTTCCGAGGCGGCGAAATCCGCCGCCGCGTTGAGCGCCCTGGCGTGCCACATCGGCCCGCCCATCGCCCTGCTCGCCGCCAGCAGCGCCTCCTGCTTGCGCCCAGTCAGCGCCGTCAGCCGCCGCTTGCCCGCCGCCTTAATGAGCGCCTGCAACTGCTCCTCCGCCAGCGGCGCCATCGCGCCGCCCAGATAGTCGCTCATTCCCACGTCGTCCATGCCCATGTAAATCCTGAGGCAGTCCGGCAGCGCGTTGTCCGCGTCCAACTTCGTTATCGCGTCCAGTTCCGCCTGCACGTCGGCAAGGTTTTGCTTTATACCCGAACGCGCCAGGAATTGCAAACGCAGCATTCTCAGCAGTCCGTCGTTGGGGTTCTCCGCCGCCGCCGCTTTCGCCAACTCCAGCCGCGCCGCCGAATCCTCCATCATCATCAGCGCGCCCGCCAGGATGTCCGGCTTGTCAGCGTTTCCCGCCGCAAACTTTCTGATCTCCTCCTGGCCGCGGTCGAACGCCTTCGAGAAGATGTACGCCTCGGGCACGTCCCACCCGCGCGCCGTCTCGTCGGAGGGCAGTGCGCGGCACAATTTCATGAGCATCTCCGTCTCGCCCGCCTCCTTCCCCGCCGCAAGAAGTTCCTTGCAGTACTCCGCGAGAAACTTCGCGGACCTTGCCTGGCCGTTCAGCGCCGTGACCGCCTCAAAGCGCTCCCGCGCCCCATTCAAATCGCCCGCCTGCAAAGCCGCGCACGCCACGATGTACATGGCGTAAAGTTCGTTCGGATAATCCTTCAGCGCCCCCTCGGCGATTTCGCGCGCCTTGTCGAACTCGCCCCTTCCCATCGCCGCCGTCGCCTCCGTGAACGGCCACCGCTCGCCAGAAAACTTGTTCACCGACTTGTTGTACTCGGCGAGCAACTCCATGAAGCGCGTGTCCGCCCCGACCTCCCTGAAGACCCAGTTGGACGTGAACACGCCGTTCCTGATTTCGTACTGGTACCGCTCAAGGTCCGCCTTGTTGTCCGGCGTGAATTTCTCCTTGTTCTCCTCCCACCACGCCCGCCACCGCTTCATGTCAGGCTCTATGTAAACGCCCGTCAGGTTCGCCAGCGCCGTCCCCGCCGCGCCCCTGTAATAGTCCGCGTTGCCGCCCGTCGCCTCCATCCGGGCGATGAGCGCCGGGATGCTCTTCCTGGAGTCAAGGAACACGCAGCCCATCTCGCTCAGCGCCCCGGCCAGCGTGCTCTCGCTCTCCGCCCCTTTCAGAATATATTCCTCCGCCCCCGCGTTCCCGTTGCACGCCATCATCAATATTGTAAGCGCCGCTTCCGGCGCGTACGTCTCTTTCTCCGCAAGCGCCGACAGCGCCTCAACCGTCTCCGCCTTCCAGTCCGCCTCGTGCGCCGCCTTCACCTTGTCCCACGCGTCGCCGCTCTTGTCCTTTAGGAACGCGGCGACCGGGTCCTCCGCGTATTCCTTCGCGAAAGCGCTCCCGCAAAAAAACATCGCCGCAAACGCCGCGGCCATGATTGTCAGAACGGAAATCCTCATCGCAAACCTCGTGAAAACATGGGTCGTATAGGTCCTATAAGACCTATATTCTTTCAAGCCTTCTCATCCGGCACTCGGTCTATCCTCGCGCCGACCGCAATCAGTTTCTCCTCTATCTTCTCGTACCCGCGGTCAATGTGATAGACCCTGCCGACCTCCGTCGTGCCCTTCGCCACAAGCCCCGCCAGAACCAGCGCCGCGGAGGCGCGCAAATCCGACGCCATCACCTGCGCCCCGGAGAGTTCCGGCACGCCTATGATGATGCTCGTCGCGCCTTCCTTGCGGATGTCCGCCGCCATGCGGTTCAACTCCGCCACGTGCATGTACCGGTCGGGATATATCTTCTCGGTCACGACGCTTATCCCGTTGCCGATGGAGAGCAGCGCCATGAACTGCGCCTGCAGGTCCGTCGGGAACCCAGGATACGGCAGCGTCGTCACGTCCACCGCCAGCGGCCTGTCCGGCGCGTCAATCCGCACCTCGCCGTTCTCCTGATATATACGCACGCCAATCTGGCGCAGTTTGTCCACGACCGCGTGCAGATGGTCCAGCCGCACGTTGCGCAGCCGCAAGTCCCCCCGCGTTATCGCGCTCGCCACCATGAACGTCCCAGCCTCTATGCGGTCCGGCAGCACCTCGTGTTCGCACCCGCCCAACTCCTCCACGCCGTCGATGACAAGCCTCGGCGTCCCGATGCCGCTGACGCGCGCGCCCATCGCGTTCAGAAAATGCGCCAAATCCTGCACCTCCGGCTCGCACGCCGCGTTCTCTATCAGCGTCCGCCCCTCCGCAAGCGTCGCCGCCATCATCACGTTCGCCGTCCCCGTGACGCTGGAGCCGAACGCCCCGCCGAGATATATGTCCGCGCCCTTGAGCCTGTCCGCTTCCGCGATGACGTACCCGTGCTCGATGTAAACCTTCGCCCCCAGGCTCCGCAGGCCCTTGATGTGCAAGTCTATCGGCCTCAGCCCGATGACGCAGCCGCCCGGCAGCGACACGCACGCCTTCTTCCGCCGCGCCAGAAGCGGCCCCAGCACGCACACGCTCGCGCGCATCCGGCTCACCATCTCGTACGGCGCGGTCACTTCGGTAGAGTCGTGCGTCGTGCACGTCAGCGCGTCCCCGTCCCACTCGCAACTGACGCCCATCGCGCCCAGTATCTCACCCATCGTCCTGATGTCCGTCAGGTGCGGCACGTTCTTAATCGTGCACGGCCCGCTCGACAGAATCGCCGCCGCCATCATCGGCAGCGACGCGTTCTTCGAGCCTGAAATCGTCACGCGGCCCTCAAGCCTGCGGCCGCCCTGAATCACAAATTTTTCCATGATCCGCCCCTCTCGATGATAGAATGTAGGGAACGACCTTTAGGTCGTTCCGGTACGGCCTAAAGACCGCACCCTACATCACGATGTGTAATCACGGATTCTCGTTGCAGGGAACGACCTAGACCTTCCACCTTCCAATGACTACTCTGTCTATTTTCGCATAATCCTTCTCGGATTTCACGTCCTGAAGTCCCGCCTCCCTGAAAATCCCCGCAACCGCCTCCGCCCGCCCCGCGCCCACTTCGACCATCACGTGCCCGCCCGCCGCCAGCATTTCCGCCGCTCCCAGCGCGAGGACGCGATAATGCTTCAGCGCATCACCCTCGCTTACCAGCGCCGCGCGCGGCTCGAAAAGCCGCACGTCCTCCGCCAATCCCTCCCACTCGCTCTCCGCCACATACGGCGGGTTCGACAGCAGCACGTCAATCTTTCCCGCCAGTCCCTCCGCATGCAGCGGCTCCAACATGTTTCCCTTCACGAATTTTATGCGTCCCTTGACGCTGTTGCGCTCCGCATTCCGCTCCGCAATCTTCAGCGCCGCGTCCGAGGCGTCGGCCGCGAAAACCCGCGCCTTCGGCAAATTCACCGCAACCGCCACTGCTATCGCCCCACTCCCCGCGCCCACGTCCGCGACCACGGGCGCTTCCATGCCCCGCGCCGCCTCTATCGCCTTCTCCACCAGCATCTCCGTCTCCGGCCGCGGTATCAGAACATCCGGCGTCACCTCGAAGGTGAGCGACATGAATTCCTTGCGCCCCGTGATATACGCCACCGGGCAGCGCTCCGCGCGGCGCTTCACCATCGCGCGGAACTCCGCAAGCGTCCTGTCATCCAGCGTCCTGTCGAAGCCGGTATAAAGATGTATCCTCTCGGTTCCCAGCGCGTGCGCCAGCAGAACCTCAGCGTCCAGCCGCGGCTTCTCGATTCCCTTTTTCGCGAAGTAATCCCGCGTCCACTCCAGCAACCTCGCGATTGTCCACGCCTCTTGTTTCTCCATGCTCTTTTCCCGAAAGGGGGTCAGACGCCAAAGAGGAGTCCCGATCCGGATCGGGACGACGGGAGGGGTCTGACCCCCGCAAACCCTTGCCCGTCCAACTTTCCCCCCAATTATATCCCTCCGCCCTCTTTCGGTCAACCATGTGGGAACCCAAGAGCGCCTGAAAGCGCTCAAGGCGTATGCCAAAATCCGCCGGAACCGTTCATTGAGCGGGTAAATTGCTTTTGCTTTTCCATGCGGCATTCATTATCATCCTTGGCGTGGGACATGAAGTCCGGTATCCGTGGTTGAATGAGCGATTACTTTGTTGGGAGGAATGCCATGACAAAGCATATGCCACTTCTTCTCGTTCTGCTTTTCGTCATCGTCGCGCCCGCCGGCTGCAAAACCGCCACCAGCGCGGTTCCCCGGCGACTCGCCCTCATGGGCAAGCGCGCATCCGCCCCCGACCCCCGCATCCGCGTCCTCTACGTCGAGGGCGCTCCCCGATGGGAATACCGCTACCTCAAGAACGTGCTTATCCGCAAGAAGGCAGACCTCGTCGTCTGGTGCATCCTCTTGAGCGCCGGCGATGATTTTCCCCAGGAGCATACGCAGGGAACATATCTCGCCGATGACGGCGGCGAGGGCCAAGTCCAGTCCCTCACAAGGTTTCCCACGCCCGAGGAATTGAGCAGGTTCGACGTCATCATCTGGGGCGACGTGGACCCCGCCGCCGCCGAATTTGGCATGGGGCCTGAGGCGCTGGAATCCGTGCGGCAGTTCGTCCAGAACGGCGGCGCGCTGATTTGCATGCTCGGCGAGAACTACTTCCCCGCCCTTTACGCCAAAGGCGAGGCAGGCGAAGCGCTCGGCGAGATTCTGCCTTTCACCATCGCGCCTCCCCCGCCGGATTTTGACTATCCCCGGACCATGCCCTTCCCCTTTCAACTGACCGATGCCGGGAAAGCCTCGCCCATCTTCAGGTTCGTCGACGACCCGGACACGAATACGCGCCTGTGGCAGGAAGATGAAACGATGCCCGATTTCCATGGGCTTCCCGGCGCATTCTGGTTCTGGCCGATTACACAAGACCCGGCGAATAGCGGCGCGACGGTTTATGTGCGCCACGCCGGCGACAAGCCCGAAGGCCTTGATGCCAACTACGCTCTGTTCTTTGAAAAAAAAGTCGGCAAGGGCATCGTCTTTGTTTCCGCCGTTGACGAGACGTGGCGCTGGCGCCACCAGTACGGCGACGAGCCTTACTTCGCGGGCTTCTGGCTGAAGGTCATCAGGCGGGCCGCGGAAAAGTAGGCCGGGGGCGTGTTGAGGGCGCTGAAGCGCTTTTCCGGCGGGCTAGGAACACGGGGTTTGCCAAGCCAGAAAAATTTTATATTTTATTTATTTAACCCCTTGACTGCAAAAAAGCCGAAGTTATACTTCGCCTGTTTTTGCGGCGCCGGCGCATCCGCCGCGAATATGTGATAAAAACCTTTGGAGCACTCACATGCGTTGTCCCAACTGCGGGCGTCTGATCGATGCCGCCAGACTGCTCGAAGATACCGAGGAAGACATGGAATTTGTCGTTTGTCCGAACTGCGGCGAGGAAGTCGACGTCATTTCCGGGGAGAACGAAGCCATGGACGCTGAAGAACTGAACGGCGACGAATTGGAAGACGACGATTACGAAGACAAGGAAGAAGAGGAGGATGAAGACGAAGAGGAAGACGAAGACGAAGAGGAAGACGAAGACGACTTGGATGAGGACGAGGAAGAAGACGAAGACCATGACGAGGATGAGGACGAAGACGAGAAGAAAGAAGACGACGACGAAATATAAGCGCCAGTCCGCGCGCGGCGCGCAAAGAGGGCGGCCTACTTTTTCTCCCGCAGGAGTTTCCTGATCGCCGCCACCGCCTCGTCATGCGGCCCAGCGGACAGGCTCGCTTCCCGCCCCAGGAGCGCTTTCTGGGGCTCACGGCACTTCACGACAACACTGAGCGACTCCCCGCTCGTTACCGTCAGC
>Ga0315293_10002406_pt1 | contig 17986 bp, 10 predicted proteins | sample YL17G13_20_MG_FD_203071 | JGI IMG/M metagenome (GOLD analysis project Ga0315293, IMG submission 203071) | Sediment microbial communities from Yellowstone Lake, YNP, Wyoming, USA - YL17G13_20 | ecosystem: Environmental > Aquatic > Freshwater > Lake > Sediment | place: USA: Wyoming | collected...
CTTTGGGAGCACGAATCTTGGCGTCGTCCTGTCCGGTCGGCACGAATACTGCTCCGGAACTACGGATCAGTAGGTTGGGCGTTCGAGTCCCTCTCGGGGCCCCAGTCCTAAACTGTCCAACGTCAAAGATGATTAACAAGACTGACGTTTTGCCACTCTTCTCTTCTGCGCGACCGTCCGACACTCCTCCGGCCCGCCCTGAAACAGTCTCGGCCCCACCGTTGCCCCTCCAGTCGGCCCGAGTTACTCTTGAGTGACCCAACAACAACCCAAGGTGGCTTGACTGCAGGGGGTCACTACAGGCGGTACAATCGAAGCTAGCTCAGATACGCAAGGAGCTTGAGAATCGAAATCTCGATCCCGCTAAGAGCCTTGATGAGGGGCTAGAGGAAACTCTGTAACTTCATAGCCTTGGAGTCTTCTCTCTTATCGGCGTTTCATTCCGAACAACCAACGTGTCGGAGTCTATCAATGCTCGGCTGGAGAAAACCTGCTGCAAAGTTGATTACTGGAAGAACTCCAGTCAGAAGCAACGCTGGCTTGCATCGGTGCTTAACGACATCGAACCGCGGTTACATAAAGTCCAAGGATACAAGCATCTTCCTAAGCTCAGAGAGGCTTTGATGCTCAAACTCAACATCAAAACCGTCGACATCGCTGTCGGCAGCAATCAGGAGGCCGCTTTCTTTGTTTCAACTAGAAATAGGATTGGCTCAACCCGCATTCTAGCGCAAAAACAAGCATGTCTGTTCATCTTTCGTGAACAGCCAGCGGCTTTTTGTGCAACTTGAGGGTCGACGTATGAAATCGAAGTCCAACATCAACAAGATCGCATTCGTGGCCGACTACCCGCCGCGCGGGTGCGGTATCGCCACGTTCACTTTCGACTTGTGCCACGCCGTGGCGACACAGAACAACATGCCGCGCTGCCTTGTGGTGCCGATCAACGATAGGCCCGAAGGCTACGTTTACCCGCCGGAAGTGCGCTTTGAAATTGCCGAGGAGAACCTGGACTCCTACCACCGCGCGGCCGACTTCCTCAACGTGAGCGACGTGGACGTGGTCTGCGTGCAGCACGAGTTCGGTATTTTTGGCGGCCCGGCGGGCAGTCACCTGCTGGCGCTGCTGCGGGACTTGCATGCGCCGGTTGTCACTGCGCTTCACACCATCCTGCGCGAGCCCAATGCCGACCAGCGCCGGGTAATGGCAGAACTGAGTCGCCTATCCACCCGGCTGGTGGCCATGACCGAGTGGGGGGTAGAGCTGCTGAAAGACGTTTATCACGTCCCCGGGGCGAAGCTGGATCTCATCCCGCACGGCATTCCGGACATGCCGTTTGTCGATCCCAATTACTACAAGGATGAACTTGACTTGGCGGGCAAGACGGTGCTGCTGAGCTTTGGCCTGCTCTCGCCCGGCAAGGGTGTTGAGTATGTCCTGCGCGCGCTCCCAGACATCGTGCGGGAGTTTCCCAATGTGGTCTATGTCGTGCTGGGCCAGACGCATCCCAAGCTCTTGCGCGAGCAGGGCGAGATGTATCGGCTGGAGCTGGAGCGGCTGACCAAAGACTTGCGTATGCAGAAGCACGTCGTGTTTTTCAACCAGTTTGTCGCGCTGGAGGAATTGAAGCAGTTTATCGGTGCGGCGGATATCTATCTCGCGCCGTATCTCAATGAGGAACAAATCACCTCCGGCACGCTCGCTTATGCCTTCGGCGCGGGCAAAGCCGTGGTAGCCACGCCCTACAGGCACGCGATGGAGCTGCTCGCCGAGGACCGCGGGAAGCTGGTGCCCTTTCGCGATGCGCCCGCGATTGCCCAGGCGGTGTGCGGGCTGTTGCGGGACGATCAGCAGCGCTACGCCATGCGCAAGCACGCCTACCTGCTGAGCCGTGACTTCGTTTGGAGCCAGGTGGGCGCGCTCTATCTGAAGACCTTCAGCCAGGCGCGTGAAGATCTCACGTTCCTGGACCACCGGCCTCCGCTCGTCAAAACGATGGACAAGGCACCGGAGCAACTGCCCGCGGTGAAGCTCGACCATCTGCGCCACATGACCGACGGTACGGGCCTGTTCCAGCACGCCGTCTTCACGGTGCCGAACTATGCCGAAGGCTATTGCACGGACGACAACGCTCGCGCGTTGGTGCTGCTGCGGCTGCTGCAACCGTTGGGCTACCACGGTCCATCCGAAGCGAAGCTGTTCAGCACTTACCTGGCCTTCCTCCACCATGCCTTCGACCGGCGCACGCGTCGGTTCCGCAATTTTCTTAACTTTGACCGCCGCTGGCGGGAGGAGATTGGCTCCGAAAACTGCCACGCCCGCGCGCTGTGGGCCTTGGGCATGTGCGTGAACCAGGAGAAGTTGAACGGCGTCGGGATGCTGGCCGCCCAGTTGTTCGAGTCGGCGCTGCCTGTCATCGCCGAGTTCACCTCGCCGCGTGCTTGGGCCTTGGCACTGCTGGGAATTCACCACTATCTGTGCCGGTTGAGCGGGGACCGCCTGGTCACCCAGCTTCGCGAAGAACTGGTCAAGCGGCTGCTACGACTCTACCAGGCGACCGCCACCGACGACTGGCCATGGTTTGAAGAAGTGGTTTCCTACATCAACGCCAAGCTCCCGCATGCGATCATCCTCAGCGGCCGCATGATGCACGACCAGGCAGCGCTGGAGACCGGATTGAAGGCTCTCCGCTGGCTGGTCAGCCTCCAGACCGCGGATGGAGGCTTCTTCCGTCCCATCGGCTCGAACGGGTTCTACCACCGGGGCGGGGAACGCGCCTTGTTTGACCAGCAGCCCATCGAAGCGCAAGCGATGGTCTCGGCCTGCCTAGAGGCCTACACAGCCACGGAGGACGCCGAATGGCTGGCCCACGCCGGCCGCGCCTTTGAGTGGTTCCTGGGCCGTAACGAACTGGGGTTGGCCGTCTATGACCCCACCTCCGGCGGTACGTGCGACGGCCTGCACATGGACCGAGCGAGCCAGAACCAGGGCGCCGAGTCCACGCTGGCCTTCTTGCTGGCGCTGGCCGAGATGCAAACCGTGAAAAACAGCCTGAGCGCGTTCCAGTCGGCGGCGGTGGAAGAACCGGCGTCGGCCGTACCGGCCCCTCGATAACTCATGAGCGCCGCCCGAAAAACCGTCCGCGTCCAGCGCACCGGTCCATTGCTCCTGCCAGATCGCACCCGGCTCCTCCTCCGCCCGTTCCGGCCTGAAAGCGACCACGCCGTCCGGCGCATCGTGGAACGCGTGATGGCCCTATCGGAAGACGAGGTGGGCCGCACCTTGAAGAATGTCTTGGGGCAATTCAGCGGGCGCCACGAGCAGATGGATGCCTTCTTGCGGCGGCGGTTCGAGGACGTGCGCGGATACTTGGCACCCGGCCCCACCCCGTCGCCGGAGCGCCAACGTCTCATCGCTGCCTGTTTCACCCAGGAGTACGCCTTCGAGGCGGCGGCGCTGCTCAATCCCTCCATCGTGGCGCATCCAGACCAGACTGGGCTGCCACCGGGCGCGCTGCGGTTCATCCTCAGCTTGCGCGCTATCGGCGAGGGTCACATCTCCTCCATCACCTTCCGCACCGGGCTCATCAGCCCGCAGCAGCGCATCTCCCTGCTACCGCCCGAGCCATTTGTCTCCGAGCTGGAGCGCATCCCCAATGCAACCTATGAACGGGCGCTCTTCAGCCGCAAACTCGGCGAGTTGGGTCTACTCAATGATTTCGCCCAGCGTGCCATGGACCCCCTCCCCGACGCCTTCACCATTTCTGACCTGCGGGGCACCGTCGCCGCCGCCAGCCAAAACCGCAGCCGGCTGGACGCGGAGGCCGACCCCACGGCGCGCGTCATGCTCCTGCTGGCCGAATCGAACTACGAAGTCCGCTTTTCCGCCGAGCAACGCATGTCGCAGCGGGTCCTCTTTCCCACGGCCCCCAGCGAAAGCAACGGCATCGAGGACGCCCGCTTCGTGCGCTTCCAGAACGACGACGGCACGATCACCTACTACGCCACCTACACCGCCTACGACGGCAGAATCATCCTGCCGCAGCTCATCGAGACGGCCGACTTCAACCACTTTCGGTTCAGCACGCTCAACGGCCCGGCGGTGCGGAACAAGGGCCTCGCGCTGTTCCCGCGCAAGGTCAACGGCCGCTACGCCATGCTCTCGCGTCAGGACGACGAGCGCCTGTTCTTGATGTATTCAGATCACCCGCATTTCTGGTATGAGGCCCAGCCGTTGCTTGAGCCTCGAGAGCCGTGGGAGCTGGTCAAGATTGGCAACTGCGGCTCGCCCCTCGAGACGGAGGCCGGCTGGCTGGTGTTGACCCACGGTGTCGGCCCGATGCGCAAATACTGCGTCGGAGCTTGCCTGTTGGACTTGCACGACCCCGGGCGGGTGATTGGCCGGCTGCGCCAGCCGCTGCTTGAGCCCAACGAACTGGAACGTGAAGGTTACGTGCCAAACGTCGTCTATACCTGCGGCGCGCTGCTGCACGAGGGCGTGCTCATCCTGCCCTACGCGATGAGCGACGCGGCCACCAGCTTCGCCACCGTGCCTTTGGCTGACGTGCTGGAGGCTATGGAATGAAACCGCAAATGAATTAGGTACCGGGTATCACTATCTCACCTTGTTGTCGTAGAATGACGTAGTTCTGCGTGAGCAGCGGAGGTGGGTGATGCCTCGGCGGCCGAGGGTATTCGTTTCGGGGGCGGTCTATCACGTCTACTGCCGGGTCGCACGGGGCGAGCCGGTGTTCTCGGAGGCTCGCGAGGCTGCCGCGCTGGTCGGGGTCATCCGGGGCGTGGCTCGGGAGCACGGCCTGTCGGTGCTGGCGTGGTGCGTCATGGCTACCCACTACCACCTGGCGGTGCGGGTGGGGCGAGTCCCACTGTGGCGCTCGATGCAGCTGATCCAGGGGCGCTTTGCCCGCAGCTACAACCGGCGCCACCGCCTGCTGGGGCCGTTCTGGCAGGGGCGCTACAAGGCGATCGTGGTGCCGGATGCGCGCTATCTCGAGCAGGTCATCGCGTACATCCATCTCAACCCGGTGACGGCCAAGGTGGTGAGCGACCCGGCACGGTACCGGTGGAGCGGGCATCGCGAGCTGCTGGGCCGGGTGGCCGACCCTCTCGTGGACGTCCACGAGGCGCTGGTGCCGTTCGGCCAAAAGCGGTCGGCCGCGCGCAGGGTTTACGTACGGATGCTGCGGGGGGAGCGCCGGGCCGAGTGGATCGGGGAGCGGCCGGAGCGCCTGCCATGGTGGCGCGGGGGCGAGGAGCCGATCACGCTGGTGAAGGGGAAACCACGCATCGACGCCCTGGGGGCGAGCACGGTTCCTCAGCGGGCACGGTGGGGCGTGGACGAGTACCTTGTCCGGGTGTGCAAGGTCCACGGGCTGGAGCTGAGTGCGCTCTCGGGCAGGCGCAAGGATGAAACCACGGCGCGGTTTCGGGAGCTTGTTACCCTGATCGGGGTCGAGGTGTATGGTCTGAGGGTGAAGGACCTAGCGGAGCGCATGCGGATGAACCCCGGCAGTGCGAGCCGCGTGCTTGCACGGGCCAGCCAACGCGAGCGGGAGGATGCCTCCTTTCACGAGCAGCGGTTCGACCTCGAAGAGCGCCTCGCGAAGCTAGACGCGAGTGGCCCAAGATCAAGAAGGTGAGATAGTGATACCTGGTACCTATGCGAGGCGCTCGACGGCTCGCAGAAAGCGAAGCACACCCTGCGATGACGCAGGAAAGGAGGCGGCCCCCAGTGAGAAACTATCAGCGAGCCGAGGCAGGGAGGCCAGCACGATGGACCGATTCGACGAATCAGGCCTCATCTACCGAGGAGCTTCGACGCGGCCTGCCTGCTCGACCGCTTCCCTCCCAGGCTCCGCGATCCCAACACGCGGGCCATCTTTCGCATCGCCTGTCCGCCGTCAGTTCGGCCTCGCGCACGCGGTGCCCTGGCCCGCCGGCACATGATCCGCGGTTACAGCCGCCAGCACTCAAGTTTTGTCAGCGTACATCGCCTCGATCACCGGCGCGTAGCGAGCCTGGATCGGCGCCCGCTTCGGCTTCAGTGTCGGGGTGACGAGGTCATTGGCGATCGTGAACTCGTCGACGATCACCACCTTCTTGATCTGCTCGAACGAGGCGAACTCCTTGTTGAACGCGGCGACCTCTGCATCGATGAGCGCCTTGATGCGGGAGTCTCGCTGCAGCTCTGCGTACGACGAGAAGGCGATTCCGTTGGCGGCGGCATACGCCTTCACGTTCTCCTGGTCGAGGGTAACCAGGGCGGTGAGGTAGGGGCGCCGGTCGCCGATCACGCACACCTGCAAGACGTACTTCGAAGTGGCGATCACCCCCTCGATGGCGCTCGGCGCCACGTTCTTGCCGCCTGCCGTGACGATCAGGTCCTTCTTGCGGCCAGTGATCTTGAGGAAGCCCTCTGCGTCGATTTCGCCGAGGTCGCCGGTGCGCTGCCACCCGCCCTCGATCAACGTCTCCTTCGTCTCCTCGGGCATCTTGTAGTAGCCCTTCATGACGTTGCGCCCCCGGTACTGCACCTCGCCGTCCTCGCCGATGCGTTGCTCGATGCCGGGACCGGGCGGTCCCACCCAGCCGAAGCGGTAGTTGTCGGGCCGGTTGACGTTGGTGAAGGAGGTGTTCTCCGTCATGCCGATGCCCTCGAGAATGAGGATGCCGGACCCGTGAAAGAACTTGCCGATCGAAGGGTCGAGCGGCGCCGCGCCCGAGATGCACCAGCGCACCCGGCCGCCGAAGGCGGCCTGCAGCTTGGAGAAGACGAGCTTGGTGGCGATCGCGTAGCGCAGCTTGAGGCCGGCCGGGATTGGCTTCTTCGCGAGCCGGCAGTCGCTCACCTCGCTGCCCACGCGCACCGCCCAGCGGAAGATCTGCAGCGCCCGCCCGCCCTTGGCCTCCGCCCCCGCGAGCACTTTGGCGTGGACCTTATCGTAGACCCGCGGCACGCTCGTGAACCAGTGCGGGCGAGCGACCTTGAAATCCTCAAGCAGCGAGTCGAGACCGCGCGCGAACACCGTGGTCGTCGCCGTGAACATGGCGGTGTAGACGGTGGTCCGAGCGAACACATGCGCCAACGGCAGGAAGAGCAGCTCCACGTCCCCGGCCGCCGCGTCCGCACACTGCTGTACCGACTGGCACGTGAACGTGATGTTGTCGTGGGTGAGCATCGCCCCCTTGGGGATGCCGGTCGTGCCCGAGGTGTAGACGATCGCCGCCAGATCCTGCGGGCCCACCGCAGCGATGCGGGCTTCGAGCGCCTCCTCGGAGACGGCTTCCCCCAGCTTCAGGAACTCGTCGTAGGAGAGCACCCAGTCGCTCGCGTGCGACCCCTCGAAGAGCACCACCTTGCGCACCTTGGGGATGCGGTCCCTCACCTCGAGGAGCTTGGCGAGCTGGTCGGCGTTCTGCGCGAAGACGATATCCGAGTCGGAGTGGTCGATGATGTGGCGGCAGTCCTTGGCCAGGTCGGTGTGATAGATACCCACGGTGACGGCGCCGACGCTCTCGGCGCCGACGTCGGTGAGCACCCAGCGGTAGCACGAATACGAGAGGATCGAAACCTTGTCGCCGTGGCCGAGGCCGAGTGCGATCAGGCTCTTGCCGACGCGCCGCACCTCCGCGAGGAACTCGCGCCACGTCACCGACGAGGTGCGTTCCGGGGTGTGGATCGTGCGGTACGCCTCGAGATCCGGGTAACGCTCGACGGTCGCCCGCAGCATGTGATGAACGCTCTGAAAGTCGATGAAGCTCATGACTCCCCTCGTCGCCGGAGCGGGTCCGGCACGCCTCTTAAAGTTGACATCAAGCGTACCACTGCTGCGCCGGAGGGGTTGCCCTTCTTGCCCCCCGGTTTCCTGCTCCCGGTTCTCCGCTCCCCACGTCAGGCTTGCGGCCGCAGGCGGGATGGGGTGAGAAGGGTACTATACGTAATCACTCGCACTGCTGCACAGCGGGCGGACATCCACGGAGGGGGCCATGATCCTGTTGAATCCGAAGAATCTCACGCGGAGATACCCTGATGAGAGGTCCGCGCAGATCATGCGCAAGACCGTTGCCTTCTTCGAGGGCAAGGGCCTAAAGAAAATCAAGGAGGACGATCAGAACAGGGTCTGGTACCAGGACTTCCTGGGCTTCCTGCAGGCCGAGAAGGTCTTCGGGACGCTGCTAGCCCCGCCCGGGTATGGCGGCGAGGCGGCCCGCTGGGACACCTGGCGGAACTGCGAGTTCAACGAAATCCTCGGCTTCTACGGCCTGTGCTACTGGTACACGTGGCAGGTGAGCATCCTGGGCCTTGGCCCCATCTGGATGAGTGGGAACGAGGCCCTCAAGAAGAAGGCGGGGCGGATGCTCCAGCAGGGCGGCGTCTTCGCCTTTGGCCTTTCCGAGAAGGAGCACGGGGCGGACATCTACTCGTCCGACATGATGCTCAAGCCGCAGGGTGACGGCACATACCTGGCGGACGGGGACAAGTACTACATCGGGAACGGCAACGAGGCGGCCATGGTCTCCAGCTTCGGAAAGATCGCCGGAACGGGTGAGTATGTCTTCTTCGCCGTGAGCCCCAAGCACCCGAAGTTCGAGCTCGTGAAGAACATCACGCCGAGTCAGTCTTATGTGGCCGAGTTCATCTTGCACGACTACCCCATCACGGAGGCAGACATCCTCTCACGGGGCCAGGAGGCCTGGGACGCGTCCCTCAACACGGTGAACGTCGGGAAGTACAACCTGGGCTGGGCCTCCATTGGCATCTGCACGCACGCCTTCTACGAGGCCATCCGGCACGCCTCGGGGCGGCGGCTCTACAACATGTCGGTGACCGACTTCCCTCACGTGAAGCAGATGTTCACCGACGCGTACGCCCGCCTCTGCGCCATGAAGCTCTTCACGCTGCGCGCCTCGGACTACCAGCGGTGCGCCTCCCTCGCGGACCGGCGCTACCTGCTCTTCAACCCCATGGTGAAGATGAAGGTGACCACGCAGGGCGAGGAAGTCATCAACCTCCTCTGGGACGTCATTGCGGCCAAGGGGTTCGAGAAGGACACGTACTTCGAGATGGCGGCCCGGGACATCCGGGCGCTGCCCAAGCTCGAGGGGACGGTCCACGTCAACATCGCGCTTATCGTGAAGTTCCTCGCGAACTATTTCTTCAACCACGCGGACTATCCGGTGGTCCCGGAGTGCCCGGGCGCCGCCCACGACGCGTTCCTCTTCGCCCAGGGGCCCACGCGCGGGCTGGCCAAGATCCGCTTCGACGACTACAAGATCTCCTATGACCTCTTCGACACGCCCAACCTGGCCGTGTTCAAGGAACAGATTTCAGCCTTCAAGGGCACGCTGGCGAAGGCAACGCCTTCCGAGGCGCAGGCCAAGGACACGGACTTCCAGCTCGCCGTGGGCGAACTGTTCGCCCTGGTGGTTTACGGCCAGCTCGTCCTGGAGATGGCCAGTCTGCACGGGGTGGGCGAGGACTTGGTGGACCAGGTCTTCGACTTCATGGTGCGGGACTTCTCGAAGTTCGCACTCCAGCTCCACTCGAAACCGAGCGCGACGCATACCCAGATGGAGTACTGCCTGAAGATGCTGCGCAAACCGGTGCACGAGGAGGCGCGCTACGAGCGGGTTTGGAAGGAGCAGGTGATTGCCCTCAAGGACGCGTACGAGATGAACCCGTGAGCGCCGCTGCCGGCGTGCCGCTGAAGCGCGGTGCTAGACACCAGTAAAGGGAGGACTGGCGCGTCCTGTCCGAACAGTGACTGCCCAGACTTTCAGGAATCGGGAGCGCCGGGCGAATACCGCGAAGGAATCGTGGTATGTCCAAAGTGCGCAGCGCGTCTTGTTCCAGGACCGCCAGTTCTGGGCGAGGCGGAAGAGGCTGGTCCCGAGGGTGCCGGAGAGGGAGAAGTCGTTTCTGGTCCTCTCGTGGCTGTCGCATCGTTCGAATTGGAGCATCAAGCCAACTTGGCCGTCTCATTCCTCGCCTCCAAGGCTATTGTTGCCTTGATCGTCGCCGATGAACTCAAAGCCCGCATTGATCGGTCGCCCGAGGTATCGATCCCGATCCTGCGAAAGATAATCCGCGAGGGCGGCGCCGGGCTGCGTCCAATCTCCCACTGTGAACCGGGCTCCGTGGATCGCCCCGTCCGCGCCGTTCCCCGGCTGCTAACCTCGGACTTGCGGCACGGGGGCACTTGGTCACGCTTTCGCGTTAGGCTACGGTCTTCTTTGGGAATTGCCCTTGCGGTTCGGTAATCCGTGAAACCAGAGTCTTGGGTGCGCGAAGTGGACTTGAAGTCCGTGACGCGGGCGCTTCCCCGAGCCATCTTTCCGGCCGAGTTGTTGGTCCCGCCACAGGCAGGGTTGGGGGTTCGAGCCCCTCCTGCGGAGCCAGCGCCGCCTACCTCGGGTTTCCCCGCGAGCGGCTTACCACAGGGACGATAGCAGCAACACCACCGCCGCCCCCACCAGCGCTCCGGCGAGCAGCCAGGTGATCCGCACTCGCCACGACACCACCGCGGGACCCTGCGTCGGCGGCGACGAGATGATCTCGCTGAGCTCGAAGGCGAGGTCGTAGGCTGCCTGCACCCGCTTATCGCGGTCCTTCTCCAGGCAGCGCCGGACCACCCGCTCCAGGGCGGGCGGGACGTTCACCCCGAACGCCTTCATCGGTGGGGGGTCGGCGTGCAGGATGGCCGACATCGTCTCGCCCACGGTGAGGCGACCGAAGGGTCGGGTGCCGGTCAGCATCTCGTAGAGCAGCACGCCAAGCCCGAAGATGTCGGTGCGCGGGTCGGTCGGCTCCCCACAGATCTGCTCCGGTGACATGTAGAGCGCGGTGCCCACCAGGGTCTCCTCGGCGGCGGGTGGCTTCCCCTCGCCGGGTGGTGGGTTCCTGTGGGCCAGGCCGAAGTCCAGCACCTTCACACCGCCGTCCGCCAGCAGGAAGACGTTCTCCGGCTTGAGGTCGCGGTGGACGATGCCGGCCGCGTGTGCGGCCGCCAGACCCCTGGCAACCGCGACCGCGACCGCCGTCGCGGTCCGCCAGGGCAGCGCTCTCTTCGCCATGCGCTCGCGCAGGTTCTCACCCCGGAGCAGCTCCATGACCGCGTAGCAGACCCCGTCATGCTCGCCGAAATCGAAGATGTTCAGGATGTTCGGGTGCGACAGCGAGGCCAGGGTGCGGGCCTCGCGCTGGAAGCGCTCCAGCTCCTTGTCCTCCGAGGCAAGCCCCTCGGCGACGATCTTGATGGCTACGTCGCGCCCAAGGCGCTCGTCGTGGCCCCGGTACACTTCGCCCATGCCGCCGGTGGCGAGCAGGCCTTCGACGCGATACGCGCCCAACTGGGCCCCCGGTTCAAGGGGCACGGTGGCGCCGCCTCTCGGCCCGCGGGTGCGGGGTGCCCGTCACGGCCCCAAGGATAGCGTGAGTGCGGCCTCGACCCAACGCCCGCTCGTCCGCGATACCATGCCGGCCTCTGGGAGGTGAGCAATGGTCGAGCTTGCCGAGAGGGTTGCGGTTGTGACCGGTGGCACCAGGGGGATCGGCCTCGCCACGGCGCGGATGCTGGTGCAGGCCGGGGCCGCGGTCGTGGTCGCCGCGCGCCGGGAGGGTGACGTCGAGCGCGTAGCGGGTGAGCTCGGCCCTCGCGCACTCGGGGTCGCCTGCGACGTCCGCCGCAGCGAGGACTGCGACGGTCTCATCGCCCGAACCGTCGAGGCCTTCGGCCACCTCGACATCCTGATCAACAACGCCGGCCTCGGGGTGTTCGCCCCGGTGCAAGCGATGAGCCTGGAGGACTGGCACCGGCAGATCGAGACCAACCTCGACGGAGTCTTCTACTGCTGCCGGGCCGCGCTCCCCCACATTAAGAGGGTGCAGGGCTGGATCATCAACATCGGCAGCCTGGCGGGGAAGAACGCGTTTGCGGGGGGCGCCGCCTACAACGCCAGCAAGTTCGGCTTGCTCGGCTTCTCCGAGGCGCTGATGCTGGAGGTGCGCCATGACGGCGTCCGTGTCTCCTGCGTGATGCCCGGGAGCGTCGCCACCGAGTTCTCCAGCGAGGCCGTTGGGGGTGTGGACTGGAAGCTGCACGCGGAGGACGTGGCGCAGGTGGTGCGAGACCTGCTCGCGTTCCCGGGACGGGCGCTGCCGAGCCGGATCGAGATCCGCCCCTCGCAGCCACCGAAGAGGGATTAGGCACGCCCCGATGCCCGCGGACGCCTCCCACAACCGGCCGTTGTCCACGAGGCTCAAGTTGCCCGCCGCCGTCGTTGCTCTCGGCGTGGTCAGCCTGCTCACCGACATCTCCAGCGAGATGATCTACCCGCTGCTGCCGGTGTTCCTGACCACGGTGCTAGGGGCGGGACCCCAGGCGCTCGGGCTCATCGAGGGGATCGCGGAGTCCACCGCCTCGCTGCTCAAGGTGGTCTCCGGCCGATGGTCCGACCGGGCCCGCCGGCGCAAGCCGCTGGTCGTCGCGGGCTACTCCCTCGCGGGTGCGGTGCGGCCGCTCATCGGCCTCGCGACCGGCTGGCCAACGGTCCTGCTGTTCCGCTTCGCCGACCGGGTCGGCAAAGGGCTGCGCACCTCGCCCCGGGATGCCCTCATCGCCGACGCCACCCCTGCGCCGCAGCGCGGGGAGGCGTTCGGGTTGCAGCGATCACTCGACCACGCCGGCGCGGTGGCGGGGCCGCTTGTGGCCGCAGCGCTGCTGGCCGGCGCCGGTCTCTCGCTGCGAGCGGTGTTCCTGCTCTCGGTGGTCCCCGCCGCGGTGGCGGTCGGGGTGTTGGTCGGCTGGGTGCGGGAGGCCCCGCGCGCGGCGCTCGCTCCCCCGGCAAAGGCGGCGGGGGCGTGGCGTGAGCTGGGACGCCCGATGCACGTGGTGCTCGCGGCGTTGCTGCTGTTCACCCTCGGCAACTCCACCGACGCGTTCCTGCTGCTGCGCCTGTCGGGCGCCGGCGTATCGGCTGCCGGCGTGGCGCTCCTGTGGTCGGCGTTCCACGTCGTGAAGATGGTGTCGACCTACGTCGGCGGCCGCATCTCGGACAGACTCGGGCGGCGTCCGATGGTGATCATCGGCTGGGCCTACTACGCATCCATCTACCTCGCCTTCGCCCTCGTCGGCTCGCGGGCCGCGATGATTGCGACGTTCCTCGCCTACGGCCTCTATTACGGCCTCACGGAGCCGGTAGAGCGAGCCTGGGTGGCGGACCTCGCGCCGCCGCACTTGCGCGGCACGGCGTTCGGGCTCTACCACGGCGTCATCGGCCTGGCCGCCCTGCCGGCAAGTCTGCTGTTCGGTCTGCTCTGGCAGCGGCTCGGCGCCCCAGTGGCGTTCCTCACCGGGGCCGGCCTCGCCCTCGCCGCTACGGTTCTTCTAGCCCTCGTGCCGCGCGGCGCGCCTCGGCCGTAGCCTCCCGGGCGATCGCCCGGACCAGACCGGAGAAGATGAGCCTGTGCGCAGGGTAGAGGAGGTTCCAGTACAGCGCACCCCCGAGGCCGACCGGCGCGAACAGCGCGGTCTGCACCAGGCGCGTGCCGTCGCCGTCAGGCACGGCCTGCCACTGCAACCAGGCCCGTCCCGGGAGCCTCATCTCGGCCCGCAGGCGCAGCAGGCGCGGCGGCTCCACTTCCTCGACGCGCCAGAAGTCGAGTGCCTCCCCGACGAGCAGCTCACGAGGGTGGCGGCGGCCGCGACGCAGGCCAGGGCCACCGGTCACGCGGTCCACGAGGCCACGCAGCCACCACGCCCAGTTCCACACGAGCCAGCCGCGCTCGCCGCCGAGGCTCGAGAAGATCTCGAAAACCGTTTGCGGGCTCGTCTCGATGCGCACCGTCCGCACCTCGCGGATCAACCCCTCCCGGTCGGAGAGCTCCACCGTCGAGCCGCTGCCGAGCGCACCGCTCCATCGTGTCTCCACCTCTCCCCGCTCGATGGCCCCCAGCGCCTCCTCGACGGCGCGCCGGTACGTGAGCGGCCGGATCGCCGGAAACAACGACAGTGCCCTGGCGGTGTCCGCGAGCAGCGGGTGGATGACGCCCTCGATGATGGGGACCGCCAGCCGGTTGGGTATCGGCGTCACCAGGCCGACCCAGCGCGCCGCGAGCCCGGGGGCCAGCACGGGGACCGGCACGATCACGCGCTTGAGGCCGCGCACCTGCGCGTACACCTGCATCATGTGCTTGAAGCTGAGCGCGTCCCCTCCAACCTCGACCACCCCGAGCGGCTCGCGCTCGAGCGCGGCGAGCAGGTAGCTCAGAACGTCCCTCACCGCGATCGGCTGAACGGGGTTGCCGACCCACCGTGGGGCCACCATCACCGGTAGCCTCTCGGTGAGGTAGCGGACCATCTCGAAGGAGGCGGAGCCCGCCCCGATGATGGGACCGGCGCGCAGCTCCGTCGTGGGGAGCGCTGCACGGAGGATCCCGCCCACTTCCGCGCGGCTCGCGAGGTGGGTCGAGGCCTGCCCCACCTCGGGCATGAGCCCGCCCAGGTAGACCACCAGCCGCGCACCGGATGCGGCGGCCGCAAAAGCGCGCGCGGCCCGGGCGTCCATATTTGCGAAGTCGCGGCCCGCGGTCATCGAGTGGACCAGGTAGAACGCGGCTTCGATGCCCTCGAGCGCGGGGGGCAGCGTAGCGGGCTCCAGCAGGTCTGCCTTCGCGAGCTCGACTCTGTCGGCCCACGTCCTTCCTGCGATGCGTGCGGTATCCCGCACGAGCAGGCGAACATTGTGTCCCCGCTCCAGCAGACGCGGCACCAGGCGGCCACCGATGTAGCCCGTCGCACCGGTCACGAGCACCCTCATCGCCACCTCTCCGGACGAGATCTTCGCACGCTTCCCTCAGCGCTCCGAGCCGAGCCTGCGTTCAGGCTTCCCTTGAGAACGGTGCTGGCGCACAATTGGCCGTTACGCCGCGTCTGCTGGTGCGGCACAGGGAAGAGCGGGGCCGGCAACGGCGTTTGCGCGGACAGGCCAGGCGTGAACGCAGGTCAGGCTTGGCCCGGCCGTTCACCGCTGCCCTGCGACCCCTTCCCACCGCTTTCGGTGCCGGACTACACGCGGTTGGGAGCGGCGACCGGCGCCAGCGTGCGCCCGGCAGAAAGCGAACAACGGGGGAGAGGATGAGCGACACGGCTTCTTTCAAAAAGCAACTGTTCGACACCGACCCGCAGGAGACCAAGGAGTGGGTCGAGTCGCTGGACCACGTCCTCGAGACCGAAGGGCCCGAGCGGGCCAGGTTCCTTCTGCGCAAGGTGCTCAAGCGGGCGCGCATGCAGCACCTCGGGATCGAGGTGATCCAGACCCCGTACATCAACACGATCTCGCCGGAGCAGGAACCAGCGTTCCCAGGCGACGAGGAGATGGAGAAGCGCATCCGGCGCATCGTGCGGTGGAACGCGATGGCCATGGTCACGCGGGCCAACCATCGCTACCCCGGGCTCGGCGGCCACCTCTCGACGTACGCATCGGCAGCCGCACTCTACGAGGTGGGGTTCAATCACTTCTTCCGCGCCAGTGCGGAGGGCGGCGGGGACCAGATTTACTACCAGGGGCACGCGGCGCCGGGCATCTACGCCCGGGCTTTTCTCGAGGGCCGCCTCGGCGAGGAGCACCTCGATGCGTTCCGGCGCGAGACCACGGGCCACGGGCTGCCCTCGTACCCGCACCCGCGCTCGATGCCGCACTTCTGGGAGTTCCCCACGGTTTCGATGGGGCTCGGGCCCCTGAACGCGATCTACCAGGCGCGTTTCAACCGCTACCTCCACAACCGGGGGCTGAAGGACACGTCGGCCTCACGAGTGTGGGCGTTCCTCGGGGACGGGGAAACCGACGAGCCCGAGGCTCTCGGTGCTCTGCACGTGGCCGCTAGCGAGGGGCTCGACAACCTCATCTTCGTCGTGAACTGCAACCTTCAGCGGTTGGACGGCCCGGTGCGGGGCAACGGAAAGATCATCCAGGAGCTCGAGGCCGTCTTCCGCGGCTCGGGCTGGAACGTGATCAAAGTGATCCTCGGCCGCGAGTGGGACGACCTGTTGGCCCGCGACACCTCGGGCATCCTGGTCGAGCGCCTCAACACTGTGGTGGACGGCTGGTGGCAGCGCTACCACGTGGAGGGCGGCGCCTTCATGCGCCAGCACTTTTTCGGCGCCGACCCGCGCCTGACGAAGCTCGTGGAGCACCTCTCCGATTTCGAGATCTGGAACCTCAAGTTCGGCGGCCACGACTACCGAAAGGTGTACGCCGCCTACAAGCTCGCGACAGAAACAACGGGGCGCCCCACCGCGCTCCTCATCAAGACCGTCAAGGGTTGGGCGCTCGGCAAGGACTTCGAGGGACGCTACACCACGCACCAGCTCAAGAAGCTCAACGCGGCGCAACTGCGGGCGTTCCGGGACGTCGTGCACCTCCCGATCCCGGATCAGGATCTTGTCGAGGAGCCGCCCTACTACCACCCCGGCATGGACAGCCCCGAGGTGGCCTACCTGCTGGAGCGCCGGCGCGCCCTCGGCGGGACTCTGCCCCAGCGCAGGACACAGGTGAGCGTGCCGGCGCTCCCGGGCGAGGATGTCTACGAGGAGTTCTACCAGGGGACACCAGAGAAGCGCGAGGTCTCCACGACGATGGCGTTCGTCCAGCTGCTTAGGAAGCTCGTGCGAACCAAGGAGCTGGGGCCGCGGATCGTGCCCATCATCCCGGACGAGGCTCGCACCTTCGGCATGGAATCCCTGTTCAAGGACCTGGGCATCTACGCCGCCAAGGGGCAGCTCTACGAGCCGGTGGACCACAACCTGATCCTGCGCTACCGGGAGGCAAGGGACGGCCAGATCCTGGAGGAGGGGATCACCGAGGCCGGCTCGATGGCCTCGTTCACCGCGGCTGGAACCGCCCACGCCACGCACGGCCTGTCCATGGTGCCCTTCTACATCTTCTACTCGATGTTCGGCTACCAGAGGGTTGGCGATCTGGTGTGGGCGTTCGGCGACGCGCGCGGCCGCGGGTTTCTCCTCGGCGCCACGGCCGGCCGCACCACGCTCCAGGGCGAGGGGCTGCAGCACGACGACGGGCACAGCCACGTGCTGTTCTCGGTGATGCCCAACGTGCGTGCCTACGACCCCGCCTTCGCCTACGAGCTGGCCGTGATCATCAAGGACGGCATCAAGAGGATGGTGGAGCGCCAGGAGGACGTCTTCTACTACATCACGCTCTACAACGAGAACTACGACATGCCAGCGATGCCCGAGGGCGTCGAGGAGGGAATCGTCCGGGGCATCTACCTCCTGCGAGCCACGACCGGCGAGTTCCAGCACAGGGCACAGCTGCTCGGCAGCGGAACCACGCTGCGCGAAGCGCTGCGGGCGGCCGACATGTTGGCCGAGCGGTTCGGCGTCGGCGCCGACGTCTGGAGCGTGACCAGCTACCAGCAGCTGCGCGCCGATGCGCTCGCCGCGGAACGCTGGAGCCGCCTCCACCCCACCGAGCCCGCGCGCGTGCCCTTCCTCACGCAGCAACTCGCCAGCTTACCCGGGCCGGTCGTCGCGGCCAGCGAGTACATGAAGCTGGTGCCGGACATGGTGGCGCGCTTCGTCTCTCGGGGCCTGACCCCCCTCGGCACGGACGGCTACGGCCTCTCGGACACCCGCGCCGCGCTGCGCCGCCACTTCGAGGTGGACGCGGAGAGCATCGTGGTTGCCACGCTCGCGGCCCTCGCACGCGACGGGAAGGTGCCTCGCGACCTCGTTGCCTCCACGATCATCGCCTTCGGCCTCGACCCCGACCGTCCCGACCCCGCCAGCCGCTGAATGACCCCAGTGGCTTGGAGTCCGCCGGGTAACTGCCCGCACTGAATTCACTCGCCTGGAATCCCGTATGTGCAACTCTCACGAGCAACAAAGAACTAGCGGGTGGGGGCAGTCAATCCGCCAAGCGGGTGCCAGCGGCCATGCCTCCCGAGG
>Ga0315293_10002409_pt1 | contig 17972 bp, 20 predicted proteins | sample YL17G13_20_MG_FD_203071 | JGI IMG/M metagenome (GOLD analysis project Ga0315293, IMG submission 203071) | Sediment microbial communities from Yellowstone Lake, YNP, Wyoming, USA - YL17G13_20 | ecosystem: Environmental > Aquatic > Freshwater > Lake > Sediment | place: USA: Wyoming | collected...
CAAGTCCATCATGCGCCACAACCCTCGAATTGTCAAGGCTTTACAAACTCCCCGACTAGGACTCGAACCTAGAACCTAGCGGTTAACAGCCAAGGAAGCGCCCTGTGTGGCGCTATCAAGAACCGCGAATTCGTCGGTCCGTACACCCGCTGACGGGGTGTAGAAAAACGCTCCTGGATTGCGCAGGAGCGACGGGAAGCGTCTCAACCCTCCATCTCCACGTCCGGCCCTCCAAAGCACGCCAGAACGCACGCCTGCGAGCCTGGTAGCCTCGTAGAAGGTGTCGACATCGCGCGGAATCGCTGGACCGCATAAAAGCCAGAATTGAATCGAGCCCTACGGTTTACGTAGAGTTAGGCGTGGCAACCCACACGCTCATGTGTTTCTCTTGTGGCGCGGACCACGGGTCCTCCTGGCGGATCGCGGCGGCACGGACGGCCTCTCATGCCAGGGCCTCCGTCGCCGCCGCTGATTCCGCGGGACCATCCGTGACCAGAACCTGAAAGGAGGTTCCATGTCGATCCTGTTGCAGATTCTCGCGTTGTTCGGCTCCGCCGACTTCCTTGCGTGGCTCACGGACCTGCTGAAACTGATTACCGGGGCCTCCACGTGAGGCTAATCGCGGGGTGGTGTGCTGGCTGTGTCGTGCTGTCCTGCATCCACGGGTGCGCGTTCATCAAGCCGACCACTGAGCTGCAAGGGCCCGGCTGGCGGTTCACGGACACCAAGGACAACGACATCGACCTGGTCTGCTCCTACGACCCGGATACCCACGCATTCAAGATCGAGAAGCTGGTGATCTCCAACAAGAGTTCGCCGGTGATAGAAGCGAACGTCCAGCAGATGCTGGCGTTCGTCGAGCAACAGAAGGCCGCGAATGAAGGGATCAAGGCCGCGTTCGCCGGGATCGCCGAGACCGTGGGGAGCCTGGTGCCCATCGTGCAGGAAATGCGTCAGGCACTCGCGGAGTTCCGTGGCCAGGCGGCCGTCGGAGCGGGCGGCGTGAGCCTGAACGTCGGGCCACCCGCCCCGGTGTCTCCATAGCCTCGGATCGTTTCGTGTCTGCGTTCTCTCTTCCAGTCGCTGTGCCGGGTGATGCCCGGTTGTCGGAGCGATTCGGCGACCGGGCCACCGGCGCGACGGAGGTCCGTGCGTGGCGAACATCACCATAACGGCAGCGAACGTGATCGCCGGATCGGTTGGCGACGTGTATGTCGCCGGCGAGGTCATCATCCCTGGCCAGTGGGTCTACGTGAAAGCGGCCGACGGACGTGCGTGGCTATCCGACAACACGACGGCAGCGAAAGCGGCAGCAGTTGGAATCTCCTTGAACCGGGCGTCCGCCGCCGGACAGCCCGTATGCGTGCTCCGATCGGGAGTGGTCGCCATCGGGAGCGTGCTGACGGATAAGGGTAACCAGTACGCAATTTCGGGAACCGCTGGTGTGATGATGGACGTGGCCGACCTGGCTGCCGGGAAGTTCGTGACGACAGTCGGGTACTCGGAGTCCGCGACGGAACTGTCGGTCGTCACGATGGCTACAGGGCTGGCGTACTCGTAGGCGGAGATCGGTCGGATGGCGACGTACACGTTCACGGCAAGTTCGGTGTTCGGAACATCGATCGGAGTTGCGAACTTCACAGCGGATGCGATCGTAGCGGGACAGCTCGTGTACTGTGACCCGACGACAGGATTCTGGAAGAAGGCAGATAACACGACGTCAGCGAAGGCTGGGCTCGTGGGCGTGGCACTGTCGGACGCGCTGTCCGGACAAGTTCTCGCGGTACAGACGAGCGGGCCGGTCACAGTGGGATCGGTCTTCTCCGGCGCTGGGCGGGTGCTCGTGATGTCTGGTACGGCGGGCAAGTGCATGAACGCTGGCGACCTCACGGCCGGATTCCTGACGATCGTCGGGTACTCAATTTCCGCGACGCAGATGATGCTGGCGATCGACGAGACGGAAATCGAGAAGGTGTAACATGGTTCGGTCCCTGCTCACGTGTTCTTGGATGGCATTCCTCGCAGGATGCACTCTGAACATTGCACCGAACGCAAAGGAAGTGACGTTGTTTCAGGCAAAGGCCGGAGACGTCGGAACAGTGGTTGGAACTCCGGCTGGAACGAACGGAGTGGCCGCAGTACAGCCGAACTGGACCGAGCCGCAGTCCACATCGGAGCGTGTCATCTACGTCCTGTTCGCGATCGCGACGGCGGCCTATCCGATCTGGCGTCAGATTCGCAAGTGGCGTGAGAAACGGAGAACCAACGGAACAGCAGCCACCGATGGGTAATGACTACCGCATCCGGCTTACTCGTGCTCGCGTGCAGGCCCTGGTGAGCGCGATCAGACGCGGGATGCCGAACGTGATGGCCTGCAAGGCCACCTGTACCCCACACTCCTCGTTCTATTCCTGGAAAAAACGCGGGATCGAGATTCAGGAGTCAACCGACGAGAAGGGCCAGGACGCACTCACCGCGGATGAGGCGCTGCTTTTGGAGTTCGTTGAGAAGCTGGAGGAGGCGCAGGCATCGTTCCTCCTGCATCACCTGGAGAACATAGCGAGAGCCTCAGAACACACGTGGCAGGCGTCGGCCTGGCTGCTGGAACGTACGGCGCCATCGCACTTCTCGTTGAATGGAAACAGGATGGAGGACGTCGAGAACTCGCGCCGAGAACTTGACGGGTCCGGGGCGATACCCGTGCCAGCCCTCCTCGCCGCGATGGAGGGGACCATGCGTGGAGTGCGGCCTGCCGATGGAGTGCTGCCGTCGTCCTGGTCTCCTTTCCGGTGGACACCATCTCAACTCCAGCTCCTGGACAGCAAGAAGCGATTCATCGGACTGGCGTGTGGACGAGGGTCCGGAAAGACCGAGATCGCGTTCCGTCGACTCGTCATCGCCCTTGGGTCGCCGCACGAATGTGACGATTCCAGGTACTTCTACTGCGCGCCGACGAACGCACAGGCCCTGCGCATCGCGTGGGACAGGCTGCTGGACCTCATCCCGAAAGACTTCGGGCCGCAGGAGCATCGGGCGAGCCAGTTCATCGATACCCGCTTCGGCGCTCGCATATACGTCCTGGGCATGGACGTCCCTCAACGATTTGAGGGTGTGCAGTGGGACGGAGGGGTGATCGACGAAGCCTGCGACCAACACCCTGGGGTGTTCGACCGCACGATTCTTCCGGCCCTGACGCACCGCCGTGGCTGGTGCTGGCGTATCGGGGTGCCCAAGCGATACGGCCCTGGCGCCTCGGAGTTCCGGAGGTTCTGCGAGGAGGCGCAAGCACAGGAGATCGAGGAACGTGCCGCGTTCTCATGGCCGTCGTCCGACGTGCTGGCGGCCGATGACCTGGCGTACGCGAAGCAGTACTCGGACCCGCGAGACTACCGGGAGCAGTTCGAGGCGACGTGGGAGTACGCCGGCGGAGGCGTGTTCTGGGCGTTCGACCGCACTCTAAACGTGCGCCCCGTCACCTACGACCGACAGGCCAAGATTACGGTCGGCTCGGATTTCAACGTCGACCCGATGGCCTGGGTGCTGTGCCATCGATATCCGAATCGCCTGGAGGCGTTCGACGAGATCTGGCTGCGGAACACAAACACCCGGCAGACGCTAGACACCTTGTGGTCGAAGTACAAGGACCACGCCGGCGGCTGGGAATTCGTCGGAGATGCGAGCGGGAGGTCCGCCCACACGTCGGCGAGCGACTCGGACTATCAGCTACTCCGACTGGACGAGCGGTTCCGCAAGGCGGCCGGCGGATGCGACATCTCGTACCCGTCGGCCAACCCTCCGGTGGCCGACCGATTCGCGTGGACGAACGCGATGCTGCTGAACGCCCAGGGCGAGAGGCGACTTTTCGTAGCTCCGCACTGCCTCCACCTGATAGACGACCTCCAGGCTCGGCAGTACAAGGCGGGAACGAGCCAGCCGGCAGACCCGCCAGGAGGGGACGTAGGCCACATGACCGACGCCATCGGGTACATCGTCGCCCGCTTCTTCGCACTGCGTGTGCCGCTGGAATCGGCGACGCCACGAGCGATTATCTCTATGGGGACACGGTAGGAGGATCGACATGGACAACGGACGCATAACCATCGAGGCGACAGGTGAGGAAAAGACCCCGATCCAGACGTCGGCGCTGATCTGGCTGGACAACGAGCGTGCGGCACTCGCCAAGCAGCTCCCGGCGACCTACGAGACCTACCGCCGAATCCGTCGTCAGCCGACAATCGCCCTGGCCAGGGCCGTAACGATGGCGCCGGTCATGGCGGCGGACTGGTCCATCGAGGTCGGAGACGATGCGCCGGACGGAGCGCGTGAGCTGGTCGAACGCGACGTGCTTCCGGCCAGGCCGGTTATCGTGCAGGGCGCCATGGAGGCACGGGTAGACTACGGGTGGTCGGCGTGGGAGAAGGTGTTCGAGATCGACGACTCGGTCGGCAACGGCCGTGTGCGGCTCAAGAAACTCAAGCCGCTGTTGGTCGATCTGACGGAGATCCTGCTGGATCGTGCAACAGGGGCATTCGCGGGCGTCCGCCAGGCCCCGACTCTGCAACGGCCGCAGTACACCATCGTCGACGCCCCGTACGCGATGGTCATCAACTGGCAGGTGGAGGGGGCGAACTACTACGGCGAGCCGCTGTTGGAGAACATCCGCAGCGCGTTCACCGACTGGAGCGACGCGAACTCCGGGGCGCAGCGCTACGACCGCAAGGTGGCCGGAACGCACTGGGTCGTGAAGTTCCCGTTGGGCACCACGTTCCTGAACGGCGTGGAGACGGACAACGCCGAGGTTGCCGGGGCCTTCCTCGAGGCGCTCGAGTCGAGCGGCTCGATCGCGATACCGAGACAGATCGCGGCGTTCGTGGAGGACCTCAAGAACGCGCCCGAGGACGCATGGAAGATCGATCTCATCGACGCCCAGCCCAAGCAGGGCGGTTTCATCGAGCGGATGCGTTACTGCGATACCCAGTTCATCCGCGGGCTGCTCAGCCCGGAACGCGCCGCCCTGGAGGGCGTGTTCGGAACGAAGGCGGAGGCCGGCGTACACGCCGATATCATGCTGACCTGCCGTGAGATTGAGCACCGCCACATCACGCGGATGGTGAACTGGCACCTTGTCGACCAGCTCCTGGCAATCAACTGGGGAGAGGCCGCTCGCGGCACGGTCCGCCTGGTCGCGTCCCCGCTGGCGGATGAGCGGATCGCGTTCTTCCGGTCGATCTACCAGTCCCTGCTGTCAAACCCTGCCGGCTTCGCGGACGCCTCTGGCGCCGTGGATCTTCGTGCGATCGTCCAGGCCGTCGGCCTGCCGGTTTCTTCCGATGCGTCCGGCGCTGCTCCGGATGGCGTAGACGTTCAGAACGAGCTGTCCGGCCTGCTGAGCGAGCTGTACCAGAGCGCCAACGGGGCACCCGCCCAGGAGTCGTAGGATGCCAGCGGTGGCGACACCGAGAGCGGGCCCGGTCACCCGGGCGCAGCGGGAGCAGGCGGAGCGGGCAGCGGCTGACGCCGATTACTTCGCGCGCCTCGGAAGGGCGGCCGCAACCCGGACGTCCAGGAGGATCCTTGAAAAGCTGATCGAAGCGTACCGGGCCGGGAAGAATCCGGCCCAGCTCGTCCCGGCGGCGATCGCCGAGCTGCGGGCCGACCTGGTCCGGGTCATGCTCGCTGGCAGGCTCAAGGGAATCGAGCGTTCGATCAAGGCTGTTCCGCGCACGTTCCAGGCGGCCAGGCCGCGGCAGACCGCCTATGATGGGGCAATCCGGGCGATGGAGAAGAGGCTTCGGCTTCCGGAGAAGGCCCTGGCCAAGATGGCTTCTCAGATGGACGCCCATGTCGTCCGGGTGCTTGACGGCGTTGGCGACCAGGCTCAGCGGAGCCTGATGGAGACGATGTCCTGGATCACCACCGAGAACCTGCACGTGCGGGACGGCGTTGCCGCCCTGCGTGGTGCGTGGAATGACCTGGGCCTCACGGAGAAGAACAGCTTCCAGCTTGAGGCCGTGTACCGGACGCAGACGCAGCTTGCGTACGCCGCCGGCCGTGCGGAGGTGGAGAGCAAGCCGGCCGTCCGCGACTACCTGTGGGGGTACAAGTACATCACTGCCGATGACGACCGCGTACGGCCAAGTCACATGGCGATGGACGGGGTAACACTTCCGAAGGATGACCCGTTCTGGAGGACGAACAAGCCTCCAAACGGTTGGTCGTGCCGCTGCCAACTCATCCCGCTCTACGATGAGGAGGAAGTAGTCGAGCCTCCGATACAGGTCACGGACGAACGTGGCCGCGAGGTTCGCGTAGGGGCCGACAAGGGGTTCGAGTTCGACCCTGGGAAGATGTTAAAGCCTACCACAGGTCCGGACCTTGCGATGCCCGGGGATATGGCGCGTCCGCTTTAATCCGCTGGGCCTCGCGCATACTACAAGGGTGGATGCCATCGATGCCGGACAACTCCGCCGGGCTGGCCAGGGAGACGATGCGGTTTCGTCTCGGGCCTGGGCCGCGCCATGACCCCGCACGCTGGGAAGCCATCGGGGACCAGACCACGGCCGTCTTTGCCGGCCAGGTCGTTCCGTCCCAGCGGTTCCGCAAGGACGTGATCCGGCTTGGCACCTACGTCAAGAGCTCCGAGGGGCTGACGTTCGAGGTGTCCGAACGCACCCTGGAGAACTGGGTAGCCCAGTTCAACCGGATGGCCGCACACGGCGTCCGGGTGCCGATCCCGGCCACCCACCAGGACACATCCTGGGAGGCGTCCGCCCGCGATGGGGACCCCCGGAACAACATGGGCTGGGTGGATCGGCTGTTCATCGAGAACGACGCGCTGATGATGGATTGCACTCTCTTCGGTGAGGACGCGATCCAGGCCGCCAGCCGGTCCGACGTGTCGATCAACTCGCCTCCGGTGTTTATGGACGGGATCGGGAGGACGTACATGCGCCCGATCACGCACGTTGCGATGGTCACAGATCCCGTGGTGCCTGGCCTCGGGGAGTTCGTCCCCCTGGCCGCATCGCTGAATTCACAAGATAGGAGCTCGATGATGTTGGAGTTTCTGAAACAACTCGCCGGGGCGCTCGGATTGGACCCGGAAACCATCGTGGAAGAGACGGCCGGGACGAAGGCCATCATGGACGAAATCGCGGCTTTGCTCGCAAAGCTGAAGCCGGAGACTGAGACTGCGACTGTCCAGGCGTCCGAAAAGACCGATGGGGCCGTGGCACACGCCCAGGGCGGAGCGGTGAAGAAGGAGACCGTGACCCGCGAGTACGCTGCGTCCATGTCCGGAGAGCCGCAGCGGATGCTCGTTCGGCTCGCAACGGAAAACCGCAGCATGAAGCTCGCCGCCCTGGCTGCTGAAGGCCGCATCACGCCAGCCCAACGTGACAAGCTCGTCAAGGACTGGGCAACTCCGGAGGCGGTTACGCTGACGCTCTCCGCCGGCCGGGACGGCGAGGACTTCGAGCGGCTGCTGGAGGTCCTGCGTCTGGCGGAGCCCGTCGTGCGCATGGGAGAGAAGACCGGGCCGCAGACCGTGGCGCTGTCGGACTCTCGCAAGTCGACTCAGCCGGAGAACCCCGTCGTCGCGAACGCCGAGGCGCGTGCTCAGCGTTTTCAGGATCGCATGAAGTCCCGCGGGTAGCGGGAATCGGACAAGAACCCGCGGGAAACCAGCGGGCAAAAGGAGTAAGCCATGTCCCTCAAAGTCGAGAGCCGGAAGATCGGCGACTTTCTCAAGTTTGAAGAGAACAACAACTACTGCCGCGCGGTCAAGACGGCCCTGAGCGGGCAGACGCTCGTCTGCGGCCAGGTATGTTCGTCCAGCGCGGCGGGCAAGAAGCAGGTCCTGGTAGGCACCGGAAACGAAACGCACACCTACACGATGGTGGCCGTTCCGACCTCCGGAACGTTCAAGTTCCGGCTGTGGCACAGCGGAGGCTATTGGGTGGAGACGGCCGCGATCGCGTACAACGCGGCGAACACGGTCATCGCCGCCGCGTGCAACGCGGTCCTCGGAACGAGCGCGGTTGCCTGTACGGGCACCGCGGCCACCACCATGGCGCTGGCGTTCAGCGGAAGCGGATATGCCGCGAAGTACCAGCCGATCGGATCGATGGACATTCAGGACTCGTTCCCGACTCTGTCGTTCACGGTGAGTCGGTCGGTCGCCGCCGGCGTCGCGAGGAACGAAGTGCAAACCGTCGATTTCGGAGCGGCCGCCACTGGCGGTACGGTGAAGTTTGGAGTCCACATTCCCCAGACCGGAATTCCGCCGTCGGGAGAGTGGCCGGTTGTGTGGACCGACACCGCCGCCTGGAGCGCGACGGATGCGACGTACCTCGCGGCGATCCAGGCCGTCCTCGATCAGGTGTGCGGGGCAAACGGTATCGTCGTAACAGCCAAGGCCGCGACGGACACCGACCTGGCTCTCGTGTTCACGTTCTCCGGAACCGGGTTCCTTGGAATCGCGCATCCGGTTCTCGACATCGACACGTCCGCACTGACGAGCGTGACGACCTCGACGTGGACCCGCACGACGCCGGGCGGTGCTGTTGGCGCGCAACTGACGGCCCTGGCTGACTCGATCGCACTGGAGGCGATCGACGCGAGCGCCGCGGACAAGACCGGCCTCTTCCTCGTCAGGGGACCGGCGATCGTGGATGCCGACGAGCTGGTCTACGGTGGTGGCGATCCCACCGCTGTGGCCGCGTCGTTGCTGGCGATCGGGATCATCGTGCAAAGCGAAGCGGCGCGGAAGGCGATCGCTGTGTAATCGGAGTCAACCGGGCTGAGCGCCCGCAAGGAGTAAGAACATGCCTACTTCGGATGTATTCAACAGCGAGGCATTCAGCCTCGTCAGCCTGACGGACTCGATCAACAAGCTGCCGTTCAAGGCCGGTCGGATCGGGGCGATGAACCTGTTCGAGACTCAAGGCGTCCCGACGACGACGGTCGTCGTGGAGGAGATAAACGGCATCCTGTCGCTGATCCCGTCCGCGCCGCGCGGTGCGCCTGGAACACTCGCGCCCACGTCGCGACGCAAGGCGCGGTCCCTGGCCATCCCGCACATCCCGTTCGAGGACATCGTGCGGGCGGAGGACGTTCAGAACGTGCGGAAGTTCGGGACGGAGGACCAGGTCGCCACGGCGGCCGACATCGTGAACGCCAAGCTCGAACGGATGCGGCAGTCGCACGAGCTCACGCTCGAATGGCTGAGGGCCGGCGCCCTCAAGGGCATCGTCGTGGACGGCGATGGCAGCACCACGCTGTACAACCTGTTCACGGAGTTCAACATGGCCGCCCCGGCCGTCGTGGATTTCCTCCTGGGGACGACCACCACGGCGCTCGGAGACATCCTGATCGGAGTGAAGGAGCAGATCGAGGACGCCCTGGGCGACGCCCAGTACGACCACATCCACGCCTTCTGCGGTTCGCAGTTCTTCCGCAAGTTCATCGAACACACTGCCGTGAAGGATGCATACCGCTATTTCAACGAAAGCTCGTTGCTGCGAACCGACGCGAGGGCCGGCTTCGAGTACAAGGGCGTGATCCTCGAGGTCTATCGAGGAAAGGTGGCCGGCGTGCCGTTCGTGGCCTCCGGTGACGCCCGGTTCTTCCCGGTCGGAGTACCGGGGCTGTTCCGGACGTACTTCGCTCCCGGCGACTTCATGGAGACGGCGAACACGCTCGGACTCGAAGTGTACGCCAAGCAGGAGCCGTTGCCGTTCAACAGAGGCATCCGCCTGCACACGCAGTCGAACCCGCTGCCGATCTGCACGCGGCCCGGAGTGCTGATTCGCGGGTATTCGTCCAACTGATCGCGGGTCATGCCTTTTGGAAGATGCGGGCGCAACGGGAGATTGCGCCCGCACTGCAAAGGAGACGTGAAGATGCCGTGGCGTGGCCTGTTGGTTGCGCATGTGTTATATGGTGTTTCCGGTTTTACTCTCGTTTCGGTGGTAGGTACGACGGCAGAGGGAATCACGGCGATCGTTGCCTCGATGGCGGCAGCAACCGTGTTCGTGGTCCGATCCCTGAAAGCTTCCACGGAAGAGCGCATGAGGCTCAGAGAGAAAGTTTCCTCTGCTGAGATTCACGCGAAGAACGCGGTAGACCTTCTTCAAGCGTCGGTACGCTCGATTGATGACAAGATAGTCTCGCAGTCCGAGCGTATTGCGAGGCTGGAGGAGCGTGTGATCGCGTTCCAGGAAGTGTGCCGGTCGCGACGCGATGAGGGCATGTGCGATGGCGTACGCATCGAGAACTGACGTCGAGGCGTTCTTCGCCGCGGCCGACCTGGCCGTGTGGGCTGACCGCGACAACGACCAGTCCTTGGTGAAGATCGCGGCCAACATCGCATCGGCCCTGACATCCGCCACCGACGATATCGACGATCACCTGCGAGGCGGCCCGTACACCATCCCGTTCACCACCGTCCCGACGATGATCGTGGATCTGTGTCGCAAGCTGGCCGGATGCCTGCTTTATTCCTCGCGCGGAGCGCAGGACACGAACGAAGCTACCGGAGAGGCGATGGACAGGCTGGCTCCGATCAGACGAGAGGTATACAGGAAGCTGGGGAACATCAGGGCTGGGAACATTCGGATGAACGTCGCCTCTATCTGCACTGATTCTCCGTTCGTGGTGTCGTCGGATACCGAATGACCGGCTGGAGCGAGGCAGGCAGACATGCCAGTCACAATCGATCTCGGCGTCCTGAGTCGGTTCTCCGCGGATATTGAGGCGGAGCTGGCCGATCCCTCCGCGAGCGGTCCGGTCCGCGACGCGATTTTCGCATGGGGAGAGTTCTACCGCTCCTGGGCGAAGCTGCGATTCTCGAAGCAGAGCCGAGGCGGCGGGGAATGGCCCCCGCTATCTCCGTCCACGATCCGTGCGAGAACGGACGTGCGGAAGGCGCTTGGATCGGAGAGGTCTGCGGTTCGCAGCGCGAAGAAGCGTAACCGTTTGGCCGCCCTGCGAGTTCAACGGGCTGAGAAGGCCCACGCCAAACGGCCATCTGCCGTCAACGAGCTTCGGATCAAGGCGGCAAAGCTGAAACAGCGCGAGACCGCGAAGAAGGTTCACGCGCGAGTTGAAAATGCGGATACACGAGCCAACAAGGCGGCGGGAAGCGTCAGGATTCTATACGACACGGGCACTCTCATCGGAGCGCTCGACCCGAAGTTGAACGTGGGAAGCGGTGGAGTGCAGGAGAACATCCCGTTCGGGATCACCGTCGGGTACGGCGGTTCATCCAAGCACGAAAAGTTTCCCGCCACGATCGCCGGCCTGGCGGCCATACATCAGGCTGGCAACGAAAAGCTTCCGGCTCGACCGATCATCGTGACGCCACCCGACGACGCCAACTGCATTCGCCAGATGTCCAGGGCCCTGGCGGACGCCATCACGAAAAAATGGAGGCAGTACGCCGGATGACGAGCCCGAGCGAGTACAACTACGGAAGCAGCAAGATCGCGTGCGTGCGCTCCACGATTGCGATGGAGCCGGGTTCTCAAGGTGAACCTTACGTTGAGGTTCCGGCCGCCCGACCGATGGTTCCGTCGAGGACGCAGAGGGGTGCCAAGTGCCGCTCGCAGGGGCGGGTTCGGAGGTCGGTGATGGCGCTTGCATCGACCACAGTTTTGGAAGTGTGGACGGAAACGACTTTACGATCCAGTGTAACACCGATGGAATCTTGAAGGCGGAGTAACCAGATGATTACGAATCCACAAGCGGTGGCGTTCTGCAACATCCGTTTGCGTGCTCTGGCGGACCAGTTGGCGCAGGCATACTACTCATGCCTTGCGCTCCAGAATGACTGGTTCGCCCAAGGCGTGGGAACCGTGCTGACGAACACCTCTGACGTGGTGGACGACGGCGCGTCGGTGGACGGAAGAGCACCGATCACGGGCGCCGCCGCCGTGAACGTCATCACACGTGCGATGGAGTTCGTGACGGAAATGCAGGCGGGCGGGAAGCTCGGAACCGTGCTGGCCGTCGCTGTCAATCCAACGAGGTAGCCGATGGCCCTGTCCGTTTCGACAGTCTGGGAAGTGCGAACTACCGGAAACGCACTGAACGGCGGCGGGGTGAATCCCGCCACGGTAGTGGTTGACTACTCCCAGCAGGATGCTGCGCAACTTGCCATCACTGACCTGGAAGCTGATGGCGAAAGCTGTGAAGTGCATTCCGAAACGGGCGGCTTCACGCCAGCGATGGTCGGAAACCTCATCTACATTTCGTCGTACACCGGCTCATGGAACGTCGGGTTCTACGAGATCGTCGATTACTTGAGCTTGCACGGTGTGACCCTAGACCGGAATCCGACGTTTCTAGAAGTCTGTTCTGGTGGAGTCGCGAGAGTCGGCGGGGCGCAGTCGCACATCGGCCTGGTGTGCGCGGCCGTTCCGGCGGCGTCGGCCGCCGGCGCGAACGTGGTCCACGTGAAGGCCGGCACCTACGTGCGGGGCACGCACTTCACGAACCAAGTGGTGTTTTACAGTTCCGGGAACTACCTGAACCACCACGTCGTTCGCGGCTACAACGCGACGCGCGGCGACGCGATCGCGCCGTGCGTGACCCTGAACGGGAACAACGCCGCCTACGACGTGTACTACTCGGATCGTGCGTTCATCCGGCTTGAAAACATCGAGGTCAACGGTTACGCCGGCGGAACGCCGACGAACGCCAAGCACGGGTTCAACCTGGCATCGGGATCGGACGGGAGTTCCCTGTACCGTTGTCGTTCTGCGAATACGGGGTCACAGGGGATCCGGGCCGCGTCGGCCGGGTGTTTGATCGAGGGTTGCGAGGTGACGGGGTTCGGGCGGGTTGCGGCCAGCTTGGGGATCAATGTCCCCGGGATTCTTGGATCAATGGTCGGATGCTACGTCCACGACGGGGCGGGAGATGCTTTCAATATCTCGGCGACGTACCCGGGACTGTTGGCCTACTGCATCGGGTCCGGCTGTACGCAGTACGGCCTGAACATGAACTACAACGGCCTCTATCCACAGGGGGTTGTACACTGCGTGTTCCACGGAAACGGGTCGCATGGCATCTACACGGGCGGGACCACGTTCGGCCGGCCTGTGCAGATCGTCAACACGATCCTGTCGAACAACGGCGGGTACGGGATCGCCGCGCACGGGACGGGCAAGGGCCGGGCCATCCTGCGCGGCGTCGCGTTCTACGGAAACTCTAGCGGGCAGATCGACGCGAACACGACCGTCGACGAGTCCGTTGCCAGGATCACCCTGACATCCGATCCGTTCGTGGATGCGGCGAACCGCGACTTCCGGTTGGCCGGCCAGGCGTGGTACGGCCAGGGGCACGGGTGGCCGGGCCCGTTCCTGGTCTCAGGTGCGTTGACGGAGTGGCAGGGCGAGCCGCTGCTCGGGGCCGTGCAGGAAATGGTCTGGTCGGCCGGAACTGACAACCCGTATCAGCCGGTGGTGGATGCGTTGTGGGCAATCCTGGAGGCATACCCGGAGTTCGTCGCGGCGGTACGCCCTGGCAATCGCGTGAAGTTCTGTGGAACCGGAGCATCTCGGTCACCGATCAAGACGGAGATCAGCACGGCGGACCTTCCGGAAGTGCGGATCGTTTTGACGGGATCCCGTCCGGGCTCTCACGCGAGTTCCAGCGGGTACGAGGAGACGGTGACCTTCGAGGTGCAGGTGTCGTCGGGAGACCAACGACTGGACGCAGGACACCTGGATCTTCGGTGGATGGTGTTCCAGGCGATGTTCAACCTGGAGTCGCGCCTTCGGGACCTGGTCGTCTGGAGCGGCGACAAGATCGTCAAGACCGCAAAGCCGACAGCAACGCGGGACGGTTTCGCCCAGGCCGACCTGAACCGCGGGATCGTCGGGTGGACGGCCCTATGGGCCTGTGAAGTTGGAATCTGGTTTCAGCGAGCCATGCTGACCCGCTGAGCTGAAGGAGAATTGAGATGGCAGTCCTGACAGGATTCGGAGGACACATTTCGCGAGGCACCGTCGGCGGTGGGGGCGAGGCCCACATCGGATGCGTGCGTCAGTGGGGCATCTCCGAGGTCGCGTCGGCCGTGGAGGCCCGCTGCTCCGCGAGCAAAGGCGGGACGATCCGCGCTGCGGGAAACAAGGACTGGACCGGGCAGTACCAGGCCTACGGTGGGACGCCGGAAGTGCTGCCTGGTGAACTCTTCGAGTTCGAGGGAGCCATCACGGGCGATGGAGCGGCCGCCATCGGCGCAAAGGGTAATTCGATCTGCGACAACGTCTCCATCGAGTGGAACTACGAGACGGGGGCCATCGTCTCCCACACCGTGGCCTTCGGCGCGAACGGTGCCTTGACCAAGGGCACCGTGACGTGCCCGGCTGACGACACCATCCCCGACCCGAAGCCGGCCACCGGCTGTAAGATCGAGAAGGCCGTCGACCCGTTTACCTCCTTCACTGAGATCGCCGGAGTTCGCACGGCGAAGCTGACGCTGAGCAAGGCGAACGCGGCGTACGTCGTGAGCGATTCCGCGGGCATCACGAAGCGAGCGGCCGGGCCCTTCGATGCGCAGGTCGAAATGGCGATCCTGGCCGACGCGGCAACGGGATTCAACATCTACCCGGCGCTCAACACGGTGATGGCTCTTCGGCTTTACGTCGACGCGACGACGTTCTGGCTGCTCAAGTGGATGCAGTTGTTGGGCATCAGCGGCGAGGACGTGGACATCGAAGGCGGCGCCCTGGTGGGCGGGAGCCTGTCGTTCGGCATGTGCGGCATCACAAAGGTGAGCACGGTTTCGACCGTCGGTGCCATCATCACTCCGGCTGTCGCGACGATCTGGCCGTAGAGAAGGAGCGTGCATGACGACCTGGCCACAAGGAAGCGCGGCGGCACACACCGTACGCGTTGGTGCCGAGGAATGGGCCGTGCGGCCACTGACCGTACGTGACTGGAGCGAGTTCATCGCGTGGGTCCAGGACCGGTACGTTGACCTGGTCCGGCGGAACACCGCGGCGCTCGCGGCCGACCAGTCCGTGCAGTACATGCGGGATGCGTTCTCGCAGGCGATGCGGATTGGAACCGACACGCCGGAGATGAAGGCCGCGCTGGAATCGCCCGAGGGTGCGGCCCGGCTGGTGTGGATGTCGGTCCGGCGTGACCGGCCTGGCCTTACGGCGGAGGCGTTCTTCGACCTCATGCAGCAGGCCGATGCGACTCGCGAGGTGTCGGACGCCTTCCGCCTGGCGAACGGGAGCGCCGACCCAAACTCAAGCGCCGAGCCGCCCGCGCCCCCGGCACCCTTGACGACGTGACGGACAGTTACGCGGTGCTCGCGGAGTGGTTCGGCTTCAACGCGGAGGTGGTGTCCGACATGACCGTGGCGCAGTGGTCCATGTACCTGTCCTGGATCGGAAGGCAGTCATCCCGCAAGGGCATGGCCCAGGCGCGGGGTATGATGCGGGGGCTGGTGTGAGATGTCCGAGATATCCGACGTTGTCATCAAGCTGAAGGCGGACGCCTCGATCTTCAAGACCGAGATGAAGGCGGCTGCCTCGGCGGCGTCCGGCGCCGACGACGCCATGAAGAAGATGGCGGAGGACGCCAAGCAGATCTTCAACGAAACGCGGACGCCGGTCGAAAAGTTTCGATTGGAGGTGGCCCGCCTGAGCGCGATGTTCAAGGCTGGCGCCATCGACGTTGACCTCTACACCAGGTCGATGAATAAGACGCAAGCCACCCTCGCGGCTGCGCAGAAACAGGCCAACACACTTCAGAAGCTCAAGAGTGGGATTGGGGATGAAAGCGCGTTTGCTGGCGTAGCCAAGATCGCGCTCGGTGTCGGCGCGGTTGGCGTGGTATCGATGCTCACTGGGAAGATGGCTGGGATGGCGGAGAAGGGCAAGGAGTGGGCGGAGGCGATGCAGTCTGGCGCCATGTCATCCGCCGACGTCGGACTCGCGTTGGCGAAGAGCCTGCCGATCATCGGAAATCTTGTCCGAACCGCGATCGCATTGGCGGATGCGATGTCACCCGTCGGCGTGGACTACTCAAACCAGTACAAGGCCGCGTCGGATCTGGCTACACAGGCCAAGCGAGAACGCGATATGTCCGCCGCCACGGGGGACATCGAAAGGCAGAGAGTCGAGGAAATGCAGCGATACTCGGATGTGAAGGCCAAAATTCTGAAACAAGAGCGCGACACGACGGAGGCAAGCAAGAACGCGACCATTCGTCGTCCAGAAGATGACCCATTTGCTTTCACCAAATCAGTTGTCTATGGCAAGGAAAACCTTCAGGCCGAATACGATGCGAAGGTTTTGGAACATGAGAAGGCTCAAGCTATCGTGAAGCAAGGCGCACGGCAGGCCGAAGACGCCGCCGAAGAAACGCACCTCAAGAAGATGGCCGAGATCGATAAGGCCGCGGCCGACTTGAAGGCTAAGTCAATCGCGGAAGCGGAGGCCAAAGCGAAGCAGGGGGCAGATGCCAAGCGAGCCTCGGACCAGAAGGCGGCGGACGAGGCGAAACGAAGCTGGGACTCGATCCAGGACCGGATCAAGAAGCTCGGCGAGGAAGTGAAGTCCCCCATCGAGGTCTACAAGGACGCGATGAAGGAACTCCAGTCGCTCAAGAAGTTCGGACTCGGAGAGGACGTATTCCAGAAGCAGGCCGCGAAGCTGGAAGCTGACCTGCTGGGACCAACCAAAGAGGTAAGCATGGCCGGCTACCAGACGTTGGAGCAAGGCTACGCACGGATCGCACAGTCCGCCGCAACCCGAGGCGGTGACAGCATCGCATCGCAGCAGCTCAAGGTCCAGCAGGAAACGAGAGAGCAAATGAAGGCGGCCATAGCCGCAACAAAGGAAGGCAGCGACAAGGTCGTGAACGCGATCAGCAAGACGCCGGCGAAGTTCGCGGCGTAGGAGAGACCAGGTCGTGTCGGTTGTCGTATACGGAGAGATGGCAGGCTACCCGCAGGAGTCGTGGGAAGCGGGACAGTTCCGCGCCGTCCGCAAGCTCCTCGTGGACTGGGACTATCGCTACTTTTTGCAGATGGAGGTGGCGAGGTTCCCAGGGCAGCTCTATCCGTACGTCCCGCAGTTCGGAGCCAGGGCGGTGTCCTGCACGATCGAGCCGTTCGCGGCGCAGGACCAGCTCAGCATCCTCTACCCGACACTCGCGACGTACGACAAGGCGATCCTCACGATCACCTACGAGACGCCTAGGCTGGGCGAGCGCCAGCCGTACCCAAAGGACAAGAGCCCGGTAAAGCACCTGGACCAGGAGAAGTCCATCAGCGAGCAGCTTGAGCCGTTCGTGGAGACCCTGCAATTCCCCTACACGGACTACCGCTGGGGAAGCGGGAGCGGCGCTGCCCTCGTTCCTGAAGAGGCCCCCCTGTTTCCGCTTTATCGCTGCACCTACACCATGACCAGGCACGCACAGAAGAGCGTCCCGGCAGAGGCGATCAACCTTGTGGGCAACATCAACAATGCGTCGGTGACTCCCGTGTTGCTCAATCCGGAGAGTGCAACGCTCGTGTTCCCAACTCACACCTTGATGTTCAACCCTCCGGTGATATCCCTGAGTGCCGCGGAGGACGGAACGAGCCGCTTCGATCTGACGTATCGGTTCTCCTTCCGCGCGGAGACCTGGAGGAAGTTCTATCGGAACTCGACCAAGACGTACGAGGCCATCTACCTGGCCGGAGGATCAGTGGTCGACTGGCCGACGGCTGGGGATTTCTCGCCGTTGTTCCCGTAGACGGAACCTGGGATGAGAGCGTATGTCGATCGATCCGCGACTTGTCACGCCGAAGCGCGCTGGCGACGCCATTTCCGCCGCCGAATGGAACGCGCTCGCGGAGGCCGCGACTCGGAACATCTCGATGCCGGGCCTGATCCGGCACCCGGCCGGATGGGTGGGTCGTGGCGCAAGAGGAGGCGCAGCCGCCGAAGTTGTGTATGCCGCGGTAG
>Ga0315293_10002411_pt1 | contig 17966 bp, 15 predicted proteins | sample YL17G13_20_MG_FD_203071 | JGI IMG/M metagenome (GOLD analysis project Ga0315293, IMG submission 203071) | Sediment microbial communities from Yellowstone Lake, YNP, Wyoming, USA - YL17G13_20 | ecosystem: Environmental > Aquatic > Freshwater > Lake > Sediment | place: USA: Wyoming | collected...
AGCCAAGGCCGGCCGGTGGCGGGGGCCCGCATGCGGATCGATCTCTCCTCGTGCACCACCGACAAGGAGGGCGAATTCGTCTTGCGGGACGTCAGGCCAGGTCGCAAGACGGTATTGGTTCAGGTGGACGGCCAATTCTATCAAATAGAGGCTATCCTGCCCGGTGAAGGTGATCTGGAGTTGCCCGAGTCTGCTCCGGAAGCCGATTCCGGGGGGCCCAGGGACAAACAGACCGACGGCGATCGGCCGCGTCGGCGGCCAAAGCAGTAGGGAGGCGCAAAGTCGCCTCAAGGAGGGAATGAATGCCAACCACATATCAGACACCAGGCGTCTATGTTGAGGAGGTCCCAAGCGGCAGTCGCCCCATCGAGGGCGTCGGCACCGCCGTCGCCGCCTTCGTGGGGTTCGCCGAAAAGGGGCCTCTCAACACCCCGCTCCGGGTGACCAACTGGACTCAGTACCAGAACACCTTCGGCGGGTTCATCCGGAGCGGCTACATGCCCTTGTCCGTCTACGGCTTCTTCGCGAACGGCGGCGGCAACGCGTGGGTTATACGGGTCGGGGGCGACGTGGTCACCCAGCCTGCCAAGCTCGCCCTGCCAGCCCGCACAGCGACCGCAATCGATACCCTGAAGATAACGGCACGACTCCCAGGTGGCGAAGGGAACGCTATCAAGGTCGAGGTGACTGACGAGGAGCCGCCGAAGGCCGAGAAGGGCAAAGGTGAGGCCAAGGCAGAGGGCAAAGCTGAGGAGGAAGGTGCTGACGAAGGGACATTCCGCATTACCGTCCGCCCGCCCGGCCAGCCACCAGAGGTCTTCGAGAACCTGACCCTGCGCAAGGGCGACCCCCGGAACGTGGTGGACGTAGTCAACCACCTGGAGACTGGGTCCAAGTTCGTTCTTATCGAGGACCTGGCCCCCAGGGGTGCCTCACTGCCAGAGCGGCGTCCCATGGCCCAAACGTACTCCCTCGTGGGAGGCGGCGAGACCATGACCGCCCTCATACCGGCTGACTTCCAGGGCGACGTGGCGGCGCGTGCAGGCATCGAAGGGCTTGAGGCCGTGGATGACGTCACCATGATCGCGCTGCCCGACCTGATGCGGGCCTACCAGGATGGCCTGATCGATATGGGAGGCGTCATCGCCGTGCAAAAGAGCGTGCTCGCGCATTGCGCCCGAATGGAAGACCGGGTCGCGATCTTGGACACACCGCCCAACCTCGACGCTACCGGGGTGGATGACTGGAAGTCGAAGACGGCGAACCTAATCTCCGATGGTGGCTACGGCGCCCTCTACTACCCCTGGATCAAGGTGGACGACCCCGCCAGTGGACAGCAGATATTCATCCCGCCTAGCGGTCACATCGCCGGCGTGTGGGCACGCACCGACAACCGGCGGGGCGTGCACAAGGCACCGGCCAACGAGGAGGTGATGTTGGCGCTGGATCTGCAGCACCACCTTACCCACACAGAGGTGGGAACCCTCAACGTCCACAGCATCAACTGCGTCCGTGCCTTCCCTGGCCGGGGAATCCGCATCTGGGGTGGGCGGTCTCTGGCTGAGGCTGCGTCGGAATGGCGCTACCTTAACGTGCGCCGCCTGTTTAACTTCGTCAAGGAGTCCATCGGGCAGGGCACACAGTGGGTGGTCTTTGAGCCGAACGACCAGAACCTGTGGGCCACAGTCAGGCGAGACATCACGGCTTTCCTCACACGAGTCTGGGGAGCCGGCGCGCTCTTCGGCGCAACCGCCGGCGAGGCATTCTACGTGAAGTGCGACGCAGAGACCAACCCGCCGGAGGTGATCGACGCGGGGATGATGGTGTGCGAGATCGGCATCGCACCCGTGAAGCCGGCCGAGTTCGTGATCTTCCACATCCGCCAGATAACGCCGGGAGCAACGGGGGAATAGGAAACAGCCAGTAGGGTAACGCTGACCCAACCGAGATTGGACGGGTCAACAACCATAGCTAAGGAGGCGCATTATGCCGCGAGACTTGTTGTCTTGGACCAAGAAGGATCCCCAAGTAGTCGATCATTTCTCGCTGGAGATTCAGGGTGTGGAGGAGGCCACTTTCCAGCAGTGCACCATCGGCGAGAGCAGCCACGACGTCATCGAGCATCGAGAGACGGACAAGAGCGGTAAGCAGTTCATTACCAAGCAGCCCGGCAACCTCAAGTTCGGCGACATTGTCCTCAAGCAGGGCATAACGGATTCTATGGACTTGTACAAGTGGCGCCAGTTGGTGGTGGACGGGAAGATCGCCGAAGCCCGCAAGAACGGCTCCATCGTGCTCCGCGACTCCGAGAACAATGCCATCGCCATCTACAGTTTCAAGCGCGGCTGGCCCTCCAAGTACAAGCCCGCCGACGTCAATGCCACCACTGCCGCCGTGGCCATCCAGGAGGTCACCCTAGCGGTTGAGTACATCTCGAGGCAGCAGTGATGTTGCAGACGGAGTTCGAGTTCACCCTCCTACGGGGCTACGTCGATAGGGCGGGCAACGTGCACCGCAAGGGCCGGATGCGCCTCGCCACGGCCCTCGACGAGATCGCCCCTCTGCGGGATCCGAGGGTGCGCCAGAACCAGGCCTACCACACCATCATCTTGCTCACGCGGGTGATCACGCAGTTGGGCACTCTTCCGGCCATCGATACCAGCGTGGTCGAGGGACTGTTCACGGCGGACTTGGCCTTCCTCCAGGATCTGTACCGGCAGAAGAACGAGATCGGGCCGGACGAGGAGGGCCTGGTCCGCTGCCCCAGTTGCGGCGAGCGGTTCCAGCCCATGGAGGAGACCCGGGAGGAGCAGGAGGCGGTAGCCGGCCCTTTAGCGTAGAGCCCGGCGAGGGCAAGGGGCTGAGCCAGTTGGGTGGCGATTGGGCTCCTGCGGTCTACCCGTACGACCGCCTGATGCAGGAGGCTGCCTTCATCGCCTACCACTTTCACTGGCCTCTGCACCAGGTGCTGTCGCTGGAGCATGCCGACCGTCGCCGCTGGGCCGAGGAGATCAGCCGCATCAACGAGCGGATGAACGAAGAAAGCGGTACCCTGTTGGAGGTCTAACGTGCCGGACGCAACGCCTTCCGCAAACGATAGGCAGGCCGACACGCTGGATATGCCGCCTGCTACGCTGGAGGCTCGTGAATTGAAGCAACTGGCGGAGGTCGTATATCAGCTATTGAGGCAGGACATTGTCTGCATCAGGGAGCGTCGCGGCGAGACGCCGGGACGCTGGAGATAGAGCATGATATTCACTGGGGATGCGCTGCGCAGCGACAAGTTTGGCACGGCGCGGTTCGCCGTGGAGGTGGACGGAAGCGTCGTCGCCTGCTTCTCGGAGTGTTCAGGCCTTGCCGCCACAGTACAGTCCGATAGATGGGAGGAGGGCGGCGCCAACTCCACAACCCACAAGTTCCCGGGCCGTACCGACTTTGGCAACCTAACCCTGAGGCACGGCGTCACTGATTCCCTGGTCCTCTACAACTGGTTCCTGAAGGTGGTGCAGGGGGAGCAATGCCGCAAGACTATCACCATCAAGCTGCACACACCGGACACGCAAGAGGTGATTCGCAACTGGCACCTTGTCGACGCCTTCCCCGTGAAGTGGATCGGGCCCTCGCTGCAAGTTGGCTCCGATGCACTGGCCATCGAGACGCTAGAGTTCGCCCATGATGGATTGGCATTCACGTAGAGGTACGGGTGACGACCCCAGCCACAGCCCGATCAGCATGAGGGACTGGTTCGGCATTGCCCAACGGCGGATCGAGGCCCGATCTCCACTGGTCTCGCTGCTGCGGGCCACAGGTCGATCGTGGGCCCCGCTAGGGGTGGCGGCACACCTTCGACTGGCCCGCACTATTCCACATCTCCCCCTTGCCAGGCTCCTTGCCCGCCCAAGAACGCCCTTGGTGCTGCGCCACCGTTCCACCCTGGCGACTGCGCGGGGCCCTGTCTTCACTGTCCAGAGCTCTCGGGCTGAGCGGGTGATGGTCTGTTCCCCGACGACGCCAGCTACTCCCTCCCCGGACGCCGTACCGCAAGGTGAGGGGCGCGGGTCTGCCCGTGAGCCCCCAGAGGCAGCGCCGACGAGCGGTTCCTTCGTGTCCAACGTCACCGGTGCAGTCCGCCGGCTGCTGACACGCCCCCAGAAGCCGTTCTCAGACACGCGCTCGGGGATGCCCAATGCTAGTGAGCCCGCTCCTGCTCGCGCGACGCCGGAGGAGAAACCCGATGGTGCTGCTATCGAGTCAGACTTGGGGGGGTCGGGGGAAGGTGTACGAGGAGAGGGGGACGCTTTGGCGGAATCTGAGCCTGAATCTGAGCAGGGGATGCCGGCGGAGATCGGAGACGCACTTCTTACACGTGCACTGTGGTCGCCCTCTGAGCACGACGTGGAGGACGCCATTCCCCTGGCGGCGGAGGCCGAGGCAAAGGAGACGCGCCCGCCATCGGCCGAGGCTCTGAGGAGTCCCGACGACCCTAAGGCGGGAAGCCAGACGGCCGAGAGACGACCGACAACGCCACCCCTGCCGCTGATCTCGAGACTCATTGGGAGACGTGGCCTCGCGCGTCGGGAGGAGCAACCAACCGAGCCCTTGCCGGCAGCGACTGTCACTGCTGAAACGGGCGCCTCGAATGATTACAGCGCAACAGCGCCCAGCGAGCAACGCGAGCTCTCGCCGCAGGAAGGGACATCCGGTCTCATCCCCGGCAGCGAACAGGCACTTGTGAGTCCGTGGCGCGTTGCAGGCAGGGAGCCGGCGCCATTTCCAAGCCCAGCAGTCCCCGATATCCAGCGCCAACAGCCGCGGGCTGAGGAACCGCTGGTCAGTCCTTCGGTACAAGATGACGTGGTTCCAAGTGAGGTGAAACCGGCGGCTCCGCCGCCGACTCTTGCTCGCCCAGAAACCAGCGCTGGACCCGCTGGCCTCCTGTTGCGTCTGCGGCGACTAGTTCGCCGGGAGCCATCGCCGACCCCAGCGCTCCCTGGTGTCCAGCGACAGCCAGCGGAGCCTGAGAGACCGCTCGAAAGCCCTTCGGGACAAGACGATGTGGCCCCAAGTAGGGTGGAGCCGGTAGCTCCGCCGCCGACTTTTGCTCGCCCAGGAACTGGCACCGGACCCGCCGCGCCCCGTCCGGGCGGTCTCTTGCTCGGCCTCCGACGGCTCGTCAAGCGGGAGCCGTCGTGGTCGGCTGTGTCGCCGCCGCTGGACACCGCGCCAGCAGCAGTCGAAGCGATGCAGCCAGAGTCTCGCCCACCCGTGTTGCAGCTAGGACCTCCCTTGGACGTGGGTGCCCTGGCGACAGGCATCCGTGGTCCCATCTCTCGAAGCGGTGAGCTTCAGGTTGGGGCCTGGGCGCCCGTGTACCGCTCCCTCGCAGTCAGACAGGCTCGGTTCGAGGACGGAGGCAGTCGTGAGACAGCGTCGGCCGGGGCACCTCCAGAACACAAAGGGTTCGTTCATCCCACCGCAAGGGTGGCGCCCCTTCGGCGAACGAGAGAAGGCAGGGCTGCGCCGACGTCGGCTGCCGATCTGGAGGCCGAAGAGGCCTACGCTTTGGCTCGCCAGGAGGCGGGAGTCGTGGCCATACAGCGGGCGGCTGCCCCTGTTGGTGGGGCCTCCCCTGTCACAGAGGAAGGTGCTCTCGAAAAGGAAGAGAGCACAGGCCGCACTGGTGCGATCGAGAAGCTAGCACACGAGATCTACAAACTCCTCCGGCGCCGCCTCCTGGTGGAGGGCGAGCGAGCCGGTCTCGGTTGCCCCTGGCTCTAGCGGGAGGCGACATGACGACGGGTGCTGGCCAAAGAGCGAAGGCATAGGAGGAAACAGTGGCAGGTCACCTGTCGAAGGGCTACATCGAGGCCATAGACCCGCCACACACCGTGGTGCCCTTCATGTTCAATCCGAGCAGGTATACTATCTCGCGTGCGATCACATACAGGACCGGCGATCAGAAGGGTGTTGACATCCCCGAAACGGAGTTCGAGAAGGGCGAGCCTGGGAAGCTTAAGCTAGATCTGTTCGTGGACGAATACGAGAGCGGTGGCGACGCCTACGATTCGGTCAAAAAGCTGGAGGATTTGACCAGGCCGCACCCAGCCAACAAGGAGGGCGCCAACAAGCCCCGGCCGCCAAGGGTGAAGTTCGGTTGGGGCTTGCGCACCGTCCTATCCAAGGCCGTCATCACAAGTCTTTCCGTTGCCTACACCCTGTTTCACCCAGATGGCCGTCCAGCGCGGGCCACCATCAGCGTCGATCTGCAAGAGGTGAAGGATGTCAAGAGCAGCCAGAACCCCACATCCGGCGGCCAGGCCGGACGGCGCACTCACGTAGTGCTGCCGGGAGAAACGCTGGACCTCATCGCCTACCATGAGCTAGGAGATGCCCGCTATTGGCAGCACATTGCGGAGATCAACACAATAGATAACCCCTTTGCCATCAGGCCGGGACAGTCCCTGGTTATTGCACCCGTAGAGTGAGAAGCCGTGACTACAGACGTTCAAGAACGTATCGTCGCCCAAATATGGGTCACCGTCAATGGGATTGCATTGGCGCAGGAGCTGCTGGACGATCTCAGCAGGGCCATCATCGATAGCAGCGTGCATCTCCCGGACATGGCCGTCCTCGAGTTTGGCAATAGGGCCCTCCGCTGGTCTGAGGCGAAGCGGTTCGAGGTGGGCCAGGAGGTACGCATCGAGCTGGGTGAACGCGATCTCAAGAGAGAGGTGTTCGTTGGCGAGATTACTTGCCTGGAACTGGACATAAACATCTCCGGAACAACGCCCTTGATAGTCCGTGCCTACGACCGCTCCCACCGACTCCACCGAGGCCGCTTCACCCGCTCCTTCACAAATGTGAAGGATAGCGATATCGCCAAGACAATCGCTACTGAACTATCGCTCGGAGCAGACGTCCGGGAAACCGCCGAGGTGCACGAGTACCTGCTTCAGAACAATCAGACCAACTGGGAGTTTCTCCAGGAGCGGGCAATGCGCCTGAGCTTTGAGCTGCAAGTGCGCGACAAGACGCTGGTGTTCAAGCCTCCACCCAGCACTCCGGCCGAGCCGATCGACCTAGCCTGGAACGAAGAACTTCTCTCTTTCCGGGCAAAGATGACCACGAGTGAACAGGTAAGCGAAGTGGAGGTTCGCGGCTGGGACCCGCTGAGAAAGAAGGAGGTCGTCGGCCGCGCCTCCCAGCCCCAGCACACGCCAGAGATCGGCGAGCGTCGGGACGGTGGCACGGTAGCCGCGGACGCCTTCCATCGCGACACCCGGGTGGTGGTTGCCCGTGAGCCCATCTACAGCCAGGTCCAGGCTGACGGTCTGGCCCAGACCATCTTGAACGATTTGGGCGGCACCTTCGTGACGGCCGAGGGCATGGCTATGGGCGATCCACGTCTTCGCCTGGGCAGCGAGGTTAACGTGAAGTACGTCGGCGGGCAGTTCAGCGGCAGGTACGTGGTGACGGAGATCCGCCATGCCTATGAGCCGGAGGGCTACCGCATCGAGTTCAAGTCCACCGGTCGCCGGTCCACCGATGTGCTGAGCATCCTGGCGCGGCCCGTCCCGTTGCGAACCCACGTCCTCACCGGCGTGGTCACCAACAACAAGGATCCCCGGGACGCCGGTCGGGTGAAGGTGAAGATACCCCTCCTGGGGCCGGACATCGAGAGTCACTGGTGTCGCGTTGTCGCTCCAGGGGCAGGGCCCCAGCGCGGCCTGGAGTATCTGCCGGAGGTGGACGACGAGGTGCTGGTGGTCGGCCACGACATCAACAACCTGTACATCTTGGGCGGACTGTGGAACCTCCAGGATGCCCCGCCTCAAAAGAATAGCCAGGCGGTATCTGGCGGCCGTGTGGCCAAGCGAATCATCCGGTCTCGCACTGGCCACGTGATCATGCTGGATGACAGTGACGGCGGAGGCAGCATCACCATTGTCGACAGCACCGAGAAGAACAAGATCATCATCGACACGGCCAAGAATAGCCTTGAGATGGCCGTGGACGGCGATGTCACACTTAAGGCTGGCGGGAAGGTGGAGATCGTCGCCGGGACGGAAGCAAAGATAGAGGCCGGGACGAAGCTCTCGGCCAAGGCGGGCACGGAGGCGAGCCTTGAGGCCTCCACCCAATTGGACCTGAAGGGGGGCACCGGAGCGACGCTTCAGAGCAACATGAAGACAGACGTCAAGGCACCCATGGTGAACATAGGCCAGTAGCCGATGTTGCGACACGACAACTCTATAGGCAAAGAGATCCTTGGAGTCGGCTGGCACTTTCCGGTGCGGGCGGACCGACGCCTTGAAGGCGAGCGCGCAGCACCAGCTAGCGGCCGAGGCGGGATCGCCTTCGTCCGCCACGAGAAGGACATCGAACAGGCCATCCACATTATTCTCTCCACCAGCAAAGGGGAGAGGCGAATGCGACCTACCTTCGGCTGCGACATCCACTCCCTGGTCTTCGCGCCGGCCAACGCCACCACATTTGGACTCATGCGTAACTACGTCGAGGAGGCGCTTGCCATGTGGGAGCCTCGTGTTGCCGTGCGAGAGGTGGAAGTGCTCCCTACGAACACCGACGGACGGGTGGACATCTCCATCACCTACGAGGTGCTCTCAACCAAGAACGAACGCACCCTGGTGTATCCCTTCTACAGATTAGGTGAGGAGTAAAGCTATGGCCCTGGTTCAAGATCACCCGCTAGACCTCCGAACGTTTCAGGATATCGTCGACGAAGCGAGGAGGCTCATCCCCAAGTACTGCCCGGAGTGGACGGACCACAACCTCAGTGACCCTGGTATCACCCTTGTCGAGCTCTTCGCCTGGATGACGGAGATGATCCTCTACCAGGTAAACCGGGTGCCGGATGAGATGTATGAGCGGTTTCTAGACCTGGTTGACATCCGGCGCCATCCTCCTACGCCGGCCATGGCCGATGTGACCTTCTACCTGTCCGCGCCCCTGCCCCGGTCTATCACCATCCCCGCGGAGACAGAGGTGGCCACGGACCGCACCGAAACCGAGGAGGCCATCGTCTTTGCCACCGCGGCACCGCTAACCATCGCGCCTCCGACGTTGATCGCGGTCCGCGCCTGGCGCCAGGGGCAAGGTTTCGAGGATTACCTGCCCTACGTTACCAGTGGCCTCGTCGAGGCTCCCATCTTCAACGAGCCTCCGGTGGAGGGCGATGCGTTGTACATCGGCTACGCTGGCAACCTTTGGGGCCATGGCCTACAACTGCGCCTGGAGTGCGAGGAGCTGGAAGGTTCCCACATCGACCCGCGAGATCCTCCCCTGCAGTGGGAGTACTGGTCCGGTGCCCTCAAAGATTGGGCGCCTGTTCGCCTATTGGATCAGACCGGCAGTGGCCGCGCCAGGGATTCTACCGCAATCGATCCTACGCATGGGCTGAACAGATCGGGCGACGTCTATCTCCACATTCCCTCGGACTCCCAGCCACACACGGTGGACGGCGTAGAAGCCACCTGGATTCGCCTGGGCTACGTTGAAAAGGAGGGGCAGGGCTACACCAACTCACCAAGGCTCCGCGGGCTCCGGTCTGAGGCCATCGGTGCCACCGTAGGGGCCCGCCAGGCGCACTACATCGAGGGGGAGTTCCTGGGACAGAGCGACGGAAACCCCAGCCAATCCTTCTTGTTGCGTGAAAGCCCTGTTCTCCAAAGAGACGAGCCCCACCTAGTTGAGGCCGTGCGCGACGATGAGACCGACCAATGGCTTGAGGTCGATGACTTCTCGCAATCCAGCGAGGAGGACCGGCACTTCGTCATCCACTACCCCAGCGGGGAAGTGCGCTTCGGACCGTTCATCCGCAGCCGGGACGGTACCGCTCGCCAGTACGGCGCAGTCCCTCGAAAGGGCGCTTCCCTGCGAATGCGCTCCTACTACAGCGGTGGGGGCACAATCGGCAACGTCGGCGAGGGTGCTATTTCCCAGCTCAAGTCCTCCTTTCCGTATGTTGCGGCCGTCATCAACTACCGACCAGCCAGCGGCGGACTGAATGAGGAATCGTTGGAGGAGGTGAAGCTACGATCCCTGCGCATTCTGAAGCGAACGGAAGCAGCTATCAGCAGAGAGGACTACGAGCGGCTGGCCCTGGAGGTGGAAGGAGTTGGACGGGCCCGATGCGTGACGCCGGACCAAGGTGACGGAGATGTGACACCGGGGACGATCCGTCTACTGCTTGTGCCGCAGTTGCCCGGACCGGAGGAGGTTCCTGCCCCTGAGGACTTGCTGCCCGCCCCATTCCTGATCCAAAGAGTGAGCTCCTATATTGACGAGCGCAAGAGCCTCGGCACCCTCGTGCAGTATGGGCCTGTCGAGTTCGCGTGGATAGAGATCGACGCTCATGTGTACGTGAAGCCCGGCACAGACACGGCGATCGCCCAAGCCCAAGTCGTCCACAGGCTACGGGAGTTTCTGCATCCCATCTGCGGAGGGCCGGAAGGTAGGGGCTGGAACTTCGGTGGTGCCATCACCGCATCACAGATCGCTGGCCTGCTGCAGGCCCTGCCGGAGGTCGCCTATGTCGAGCGCGTACGCCTGCGCTCGGAAAGTGAGAACAGGGACGTTTCCCGCATCGAGGCGCCCCCCCATGGCCTACTGGCGCTGGGCCACTGCTACGCCCTGGCCGAAGTGGTTGAAGAATAATGGACAACCGTCGCCTCCCTCGGGAAGAGCCCAGTACGTACCTACGGTATCTACCTGCCATCTACCAGGATGATCCCTTCCTTGGTCGTTTCCTCAGGATCTTCGAGGAGATCAATTCCCCCATTCAGGCGATGGTCGATACCTTGCCTGAGTGGTTTGATCCCCGGCTGGCGCCGCCGACCATGCTGGAGCGCTTGGCCTCATGGGTGGGCGCACAGTGGCCAGCCCGCCTCCCGGAGCCAAGGTGGCGGCAACTCGTTCCATACATCTTGTTCCTCCATCGCTGGCGCGGGACCAAGCGTGGTGTGCGGCTAGCTCTGGAGGTAGCTACTGGCCAGGCTCCTCTCATTACGGAGTACGCTGAGGGCCTAGTGCTCGGACCAGACGCTACTCTGGGCCTGAATACGGCTCTTAAGGAGGGTAAGGCCCTACACTTCCAAGTAGTCTTCGATTGCCTGCCGGAGGAGGTTGACAGAACTCTCGTCCAATGTATAATTGGTGCGTACAAGCCTGCGCATGTCTCGTACAGCGTCGCATTTCGGCCTCGCTAGAGGAGGAGACGGGATGACGGATCGCCCCTTTTCATCGTTAGTTCGGGTAAACCCATTCACAGGACTAATTGTAGATGTCGATACGTGGTCCACGGCTCATGAGTATCACCGTCGTCATCACCAGCTTCATCTGCTGACCCTTCACGGTTGTGGCATCGCCCATGGCCTGGAGGTGCTGCCAACCGATCCCCCAAGTGACACGGTCGTGGTGGAGCGTGGCGTTGGCATCGATACTCTGGGTAACGTCATCATTCTGCCGGAGCGCCAGCGGCTTACCCTTGAGGCCAAGGAAGGCACCTCTTACGTCAGTCTGGACTATGTCGAAAGCCTGCCGCCTGGCACCAGCACAAACCAAACTGAGAATCGCGGACGAGTGGTGGAAGATTTCCGTCTACGTATTCTGTCAGTGCCGCCCGAATTGCCCGCCCTGGAGTTGGCCCGCGTGCAACTGGGGTCGTCGCCCAAGGCGCACGTAACCAGCCCATCCAACCCCTGGTCGCCCGGCCCCAACGAGATCGATAGTCGGTTCCGCCTACGGGTGCAGCCGCAGGCTTGCACGGACATCTACCTGGGCCTACTAGTGTGCGGGTCGGCCGAGGAGTTGGACCCCAACCACCTGAAGGGGTTCCACTACTTATTGAGTGCACTTGCCGGGTGTGGCCTGCGTGCCGTGTTGGTTGAGGCCGGTGGCCGTGGGGCACCTCTAGCCGATATGCTATACGTCACGGGGAAGGGGATCACGAAGCCGCCAGCTGCCGTGCTCAACCGCATCTCCGACCAAGTCAAACAAGGGGCCTGGCTCTTCGCTGATGTGTGTGGTCCCGGAACAGATCTCATGGAAGGCCTGCAGGCCGCTCTCAAGGAAGGCAAGAAAGGAAGCTCGGAGACGGAGGACGCGGTCCTCGGCGCACATTTCGTCTTTGGCACTGCCCCTCCCGGAGCGTCGCCCAGTGGCCAGGTCGCCTGGGCACGTGATGCGGTCATCTCCGCACGTGACTACGGCTGTGCCTGGGCAGGGCGCCACGCCAAGCAAGCCCTTTCACGTGAGGAGATCCGTAGCGCCTTGGAGTTTGGCGTGAATGTGGCGGTCTGCGCCAGTCGACGCGGATCGTCCTGCTAGCGCCCTTGCCCTGGTCTATCTTTCCTACCGGCAGGCTGGTTGTTGCCTCCGGTGGCTATGAACAAGAGTCTTTCTCATGACGCAGGAAGATCAGCCGCTGCCCGAATCGCCGCGCCTCAGCGTGGACAGTGCCCCTGTTCACCAACGGGTCGGCCCTGGGGAGAAGGCAATCTATGCCATCACCATCGAAAACCGCAGCGACGAAGCTCAGACGCAGTCGTTGGAGCTGCAAGGACTGCCACAAGAATGGTACACGCTGGAGTTTGCTGAGAGAAGGGTCGCATTTCCTCGCGAGCAGCGCAGCGCGACTCTGATCGTCTCCGTGCCGGAGGACGCCCAGTCTCACCTGCATAGATTCCGGGTGGTGGCCGAGGCCGGCGCGGAGGAGAGCGCTGTGCAGTGTTCCCTCGAAGTCCTGGTGCAGTCCGGCCCCGTACCCGCCGGACCGTCCGAGCCGGAAGCTGAGGCCGAGGGTAGGCCGACGCTGCCGCCACCGCCCGGCGTAACCCTTTCGCCGGCGCTCGTCACGTGGGAGGGCGAGACCGGGGAAGAAGAGCGGCTTGCTGTCACGGTGCGCAACGTGGGCAACCAAGAGGCGGAATACTCCGTTTCCCTGGAGGGGCTCACGGCCGGCTGGTACACACTACCGCCCAAGGTTCGCGTACCGGCGGGCGAGGGTTTGGACACTCAGCTGCGGATCCACCCGCCTGCCCGTGCCAAGTCGGGTGACTACCTCTTCAAGGTCCGGGTAGCTGTAGACGAACACCCCGACATCGTCGTAGAGACACAGGGGCGTCTGACCGTGTCGCCCCCTGAGCCTAGACCACGGCGACGACCGACGCCGCCGGCCGCAGAGGAGCCGACGAAGGCCGAGTCCCCCACGCCCCCGGACATCCCCAAGACACCGGTCCTGCCGCCGGAGGTGTCTCTGGCGCCACGGACCACCTTCCGATTCAGCCCAGGCGAGGTCTCAGCGCAAGCAATCATAACCGTGGCGAACAAGAGCAAGCTTATCGAGCGCTATGAGATACAGGTCCTTGGGATCCCAGAAGAGTGGTATGGACTCTCTACGTTCGAGCTGAGGCTCGACCCCGGCGGCACTGCCCAGGTGCCGCTGCGCCTCACACCGCGACCTGGGCCGGGCCATCCTGCCGGCGAGTACTCCTTCCGCGTGAAGGTCGCGCCCCACCGTTTTCCGGATTCCTTCGCCGAGGTGGGCGCTCGCATCACCATCATCGGCGTGCCTGCCTTCGATGCGCGCCTTTCCCCGGCGCAATCGCAAGGGCGGAAAGAGAAGTTCAAGCTCACTCTGGTCAATACCGGAGCGGTCCCTCTGAGCCTATGGATGGAAGGCTCAGACCATGAGGGGATGTGCAAGTTCAGGTTTCCTCCTCCGCCGAACCTAGACCCCGGTCAAGAGGCCGTGGTCCCGGTGTGGGTGGGCGCGCAGCGCAACGGGCTCCTGGGCCCGCCGGAAACCTTTGACTTCCGTCTGCGAGTGAGCCCGGCCGGCGCCGAATCCACGGCGGCCAAAGCCTTCGATGCTCGCTTTGTCCACAAGCCGTTCTTGAGTTTGCGATTCGCTTTCCTGTCCCTGTTTTTTGCCCTGCTGGTTACCATCGTGGGAGTCGTCATCGCTCTCGGCCCTCCCCGGATCGCGGACGGCTTCACCTGGATCGGCTGTCGGATTGACGACGACTATCAGAAGGTCAAGGGGGGCTTCGTCTTCAGGAAGCGGGAATGCGGCGGCGCGCCGGAAGCGGAGCAGTTAGCATTGGCCCAAGGAACGCCGATCGCCACCCCGGCAGCGGTGGCCACGGGGACTGCTGGTCCGAATGGATGTCAGCCCGCAGGCAACGTTAGGGCCGGCATTGAGGTGGAGGTGATTAGGGGAACGCGGATTCGGGAATCCGCGGGCACCAGCGGGGCCGTGCTCGACACTCTCGGCGATGCTCGTCAGGCGACAGTGTTGGAGGGCTACCAGTGCGCCGACGGCCTCACCTGGTGGAAAGTGAAGGCTGGCAACCTGGAAGGCTGGGCGGCCGAGCGCGATGAGAAGGGAATGCAGCTACTGGTGCCTCGGTAGTCACTCGCCGCCCCTAATCTTGAGAAACAGCTTCTGGGTCTCCTCCGAGGGCTGAACCCCAAGGTCGTTCACTAACCGCTCCGAGCACATCTGATACTGCAGAAGGGCATGGGCGCGCTTGCCGAGTTGCCAGTAGGCCGTCATGAGCCACCGATGGCCTTCCTCATCGCAGGGTTCACGGCGGACGATTTCCCTGGCGTAGTCCAGCACTCTTTCCCAATCCTTCGACTCGGCGGCGTCACCTGCAAGCCACGCCAGCGCCCGACCAAGGGCGGCAGCGTTGGAGCGACGCGGCTCCACGGTCCACTCTTCATAGGGGTCAGACTCTAGGAACTCACCGCGGTAGAGGTCAACTGCGGCGAGCAAGTGCCGGCGCGCGGCACCTCTGTCGCGACGCTGAAGTGCTATCCGCGCGTCCGAGAGAGATCGCTGGAACTCGTGAAGGTCCACCCAGCCAACCAGCGTTTGATCCAACCCGTACAGCCCCTGCCAAACGCGCACGCCGTGAGTGCCGCCGGGCAGCAACTCCTTCAGCGCGGTCCTGATCTGGTGGATCGCGATGCTCAGGTTGTTGGAGCCCCGCGACAGTGAGGAGTCGGGCCAGAACAGCTCGACGAGTACGTCCTTGGGCAGGAGTCGGTTCTTTTCCATGGTCAGGTACGCCAGGAGCATCCGCGACTTCCGGCTCGGCCAGTGGGTGAGGGCCTTGTCGCCCGCCCACAATTCAAAGGTCCCAAACAGATAGAAGCGCAGGTGCCCGTTCCCCCGCCCGGACAGTGATCTGGCCGGAGATTCGTAGGCTGCCGCGACCGGTGTGGGCCGCGACGCCAGGACAATGAGGATCTCAGTGACCTGACGCCGCAAGGGCTCTAGCTCGCCGCGGGTCTCCAGCGCCAGCTCCTCCAATAGGCTCAGCCGCGAGGCTAGCGCCGGACCGGACGGCCCAGCCTTGGTAGCGCTGATCGAGAGTGGGAACGGAATAGCTGGCCAATACGAGTAATGCGTCATGGCTGGAACGAGCTTCTCTTGGCGACTTATTGTCGCCGCCCGCAGAGGATTCCGATGGGCTTCACCCACTGAGGATCCCCACCACGAATCCACCCTTTGCGTCCGGTGACTCTACGAATGCTGCGAGGTACTCACAAGATTTCAACCCGCTGGTAGGTCACAGCGGTGCCCCGACCGCTATCCCTGCTTCAACGTCGGCATTCACGTCGCCCATAGCCGAGCTAGAGACAATAGGCCCTAGCCAGCGCGCTAGGGATGTTGATGACAAATGTAGGTGTCTGGGCACGCATCACTTGCCTCCCGTGGGTGCTGCGCCCCACCCGTTACTGCACTCGGCGCCAAGAACCACGCCGGACCGCATCGTCCTTGATGATAGGAAACCCCGGTAGGACGTCTGATGTCAGGGATATCACCCACTTAGCGCCTCAGTCGGGGTTCGAATCCCTTGACCTACTGGTCATCTCGCGCCTTGCTGCCATGAGCTGCGAGCGTCTACCGGTGATCGCTTAGTCTCCCGGCAACTACTGGCGCCGTGGGTCAGATTCCCCTTCCAATATCCGCTCGAGAGGCTGCCTCATAGCAGGCCACCCGCTACCATGGACATGGTGGCAGGGTGTTGCCCCGCCAACTTACTGGGGCCCGGCGATCCCGGTCGCCTGGCCCGCTATCTCTGTTTGGCCGTCCCGGCCAGTGTCCGCTTCGCCCCAGTTGTCCAGAAAAGGACAATCGGCAACTGGGCGCCGCCGATCCCGATTGAAGCTGACGCCGGGTGGAAGCTGAGGCCGGGAAGTGTGCTCTCCCGGCAGCATTACCTCCTCCGTCGGACGGCCCCACGCAAGAATTGTTTTCACACAACTTGTACACCGTTGGGAAGGGCTTGTCAAGAAATCCAGCAAAGGAGATTGCGCCCAATTTCCCGGCGGCAACCGTCTGGCTCGTGATAACCGGTCGACCCTCATCGTGTGCCCTCATCGACGGCACGGCCGTCCACGGAAGTGCGGGCAGGGCAGGGCGCTGGAAGGTCGCTGACGCCGCCCCCGAGAACGAGTCCAGTCCCGAAGTTGGTTGCTGCGCAACCGTCTCCCATCAAATGAAAGAGGAGGGTCAGAGACCATGAGACAAATCGTGTCACCGCCAGCAGGCCGGCTGCAGAGCATCCAGCTGGAAACAAGATGCCGTGCGCGGTGAGCCATGCCTGATCCTGCTGCGGGGGGCAGATGTCCCTCCCAGCGCATCGCGCCCGCCGTCGCCGACCCACAACGACGGCGACGACCGGGCACCACCACCAAACTCAGCTTGTCAGGGACCCAACACGGATGACCCTGGCAGGGGCAGCTGGACGAGACATGCCGCCGGGGTTATCAGTTGTCGCCCGTTTGCCGCCATCCTAGGCGACAAATCCTGCGACAAGGGGTGGCAGAACCGGACAACAGGGCCCTATTCCAGATACGAACTAGGTCTCGTAGGGACGACAAACAACGTCCTGGGATGGCCCGAAGCGGTTCCCTAAACCTCGTGTCGAGAGTTCGAATCCAGCCGCTGGTGTGCAGGTGTTAAGCGGAACGAGAGCGAACCCCGCCTCGAGCGCACCCCTTTCTAAATGATAAGCTTCTCAGCATTTGCTAACATCTTGCTAACCAACTCGGTTAGCAAAGGCGGCACCAGCGGGCACTCAATGGTATACTGAGGCCACTTTCCAGATACGAAATGGGGCCGGGTGGGCCCTCCTGGGACGACGGCAGTCTAATTTGGGACCAAGAGGTCGACAGTTCGAATCTGTCCACCCCGACCAGATTTAGATACGAAATTCCTCTTCACCGGCCTGTGGGGTGCCAAAACCCCATCCGTATCTGTAGGCGGTTGACTCTGTGGGGTAGATCGACCAGCCTTGAGGCACCACGCCCATACGGAGGCCCAGCCTTGACCTGTAGGGTGCCAATATTGCATCCGTATCTGCGTAGGTCAAGCAGCCGCCCACTCCCACTCGTGCCGAAGGCCGACGGAAACCGGTCGAGCGACGATCCCACCAACCCGCACCAGACTAGAATCAGCCAGCGGCTCGCTCAGGGCTCCACGCCCAGTGAGTGGTAAGGCCGCCAACGTTTGTGGCGGGCCGCAGACTGCCCCACGCAGAAGGGCGACTCCAGTCCGGGACCCCCTGTCTGGCACGCACAGGGTCAGAGGCCACTGCTCGGGGATCGGTAGTCTGTGCTGTTCATTGCGCACAGGGGCGGCTCACGGTGTGAGCTCCATAGATACGGATGGAGTTCTGGCACCCCACAGACCTGTCCAGTTGACTTCCAAATAACAGAGATTGTCCGAGCCAAATTCTGTCAATTTGGCTCGGACAGTTGTTTCCGTTCACGATAGATGGCCGGCGACGTCTACTACGACGACCTCTACATGGGCCCGCAGTCGAAAGCGCCGGGCGAATAGGCCTAGGTTATCGGCGGCGACGGGAACGGCCCACGCACCATCTCGTAGGCGCGGGCGGCCCGCAGCAGCGTTGGCTCATCCCACTGCC
>Ga0315293_10002412_pt1 | contig 17966 bp, 16 predicted proteins | sample YL17G13_20_MG_FD_203071 | JGI IMG/M metagenome (GOLD analysis project Ga0315293, IMG submission 203071) | Sediment microbial communities from Yellowstone Lake, YNP, Wyoming, USA - YL17G13_20 | ecosystem: Environmental > Aquatic > Freshwater > Lake > Sediment | place: USA: Wyoming | collected...
TAAAATCTTCTCGGTAGGTCATGGCGTTTCTCCTTTTGGTCTGCTAACCGTGAGGATAACACCTGACCTACTATTTCGTTGAAATTACAGAAAATAGTTTACACTACTTAAAATATCCACTTGGATCGCCAGTTTTAAACCAAAACTGGGTAATAGTGAATCCTACACTCCCATACCATAAGCGCATCCGTGAGAAGAGGGTTATTTACCTGGCAGTTCCAGGTTCAATTTTGGTGAGGTACACGCTGTATAAGCGACATTATATATTAAACAAAAAGATGCACTCGAAAGTGCACCTTGTGAAAATCCAAAAAGCTCCTCGCCTAGGACTTGAACCTCGAACCGGGCGGATTACAGCCGCGGGCGGATTGATTTTGCAGCCACGCTGCTCAATCCTGCCCTGCTGGTGAGCGGCGACCGGGCTGTGGCTGAGATCACGTTCCGGGCCAGGCAGGCGGGCGTCAGCGCGTTGAGCTTCGAGGCGGCGATCCTATCCACGCCTCAGTTCGATCTCGCTGGGAATATTCATCTACATTCTGCGGCGTAGAAGATAAAAAGACAGGCAATTGACGGCTCGTCTCAGGCGTGCTATCATGGTAGCGTAATCGGCTACCAGTCATGAGACTGTAATCATCTTTATTTATTCAAAGGAGTTATTAAATGAGCGCTGATTTTATTGCCCGTCTTATCGGGATGGTTGTCTTTGCGTTGCTGGGAGTGTACGGGGGGGGGTGGCTGGGAAAAGATACCGCTGAACAGCAGATAATCTACATCCTTGCAATCGGCCTGGTGGGTGCGTTATTCGGGCTGGTCATGACGCCTTACCTGACCACGCGCCCGATGCGGTTGTTGCGCGCGATACTGGGCAAACAATCCGCAGAAACGTTGTTCTCCGGCCTGTTCGGGCTGGTCGCCGGGCTGCTGATCGCGGCCTTGTTGGCCTTTCCGTTTTCACTGCTCCCTGTGCCCTTCGGGCAAATCCTGCCTTTCATTGGCGTACTGATCTTCGGCTATTTTGGCGTCGCCCTGTTCGTCATGCGCCGGAACGACATCGCCAACATCCTGGGCGCGGTCACTTCCCGCCGTGAGAATGGGACAGCCGCAGGCTGGTCGCAATCGAGCCGCACCATCCTGCTGGACACCAGTGTCATCATTGACGGGCGTGTGGCCGACATCGCCAAGACCGGCTTCCTGCCCGGCACGCTACTCATCCCGCGCTTCGTGCTGAACGAGCTGCAATACATCGCTGATTCACCCGACAGCCTGCGCCGCCAGCGCGGACGGCGCGGCATGGAAGTGCTCTCTGAACTGCAAAAGGCCGCCTCGGTTGTGGTCCGCATCAGCGACATTGACGTGGAAGGCGTGCGCGAAGTGGACGATAAGCTGGTTATCTTGGCGCGGCAGATGAAGTGTCCCATCCTGACCAACGATTACAACCTGAACCGCATCGCCGAGCTGCAAGGCGTGCCAATCCTCAACATCAACGAGCTGGCCAACTCGGTCAAGTCGGTTGTCTTGCCCGGTGAGATCATGGTCGTAAACGTGATCCAGGAAGGCAAAGAGGCCGGGCAGGGTGTGGGCTACATGGAAGACGGCACGATGGTCGTCATCGAAAACGGCAACAAGTACCTCAACCGGGAGATTAATGTCACCGTGACTAAAGTATTGCAGACGGCGGCCGGACGCATGATCTTCGCCCGCCCGGAAGAAAAAGAGAAGTAACCTATGTTGCGCGTTTACAATACCCTCACCCGCAAGAAAGAAGAATTCCAGACCCTCGAACCGGGCGTGGTCAAAATGTACGTCTGCGGTCCTACGGTCTATAGCGACGCGCATGTCGGGCATGCCATGTCGGCCCTGGTTTTCGATGTCATCCGCCGCTACTTCGAGTATCGCGGCTACCAGGTCAGGCACGTTATGAACTACACCGACGTGGACGATAAGATCATCAACCGCGCCAACCTGATGGGCGCGGACCCCTTTCAACTGGCCGAAGGCTACATCCAGGATTTCCGGCAGCATCTCGCCGACCTGAACATCCTGCCGGCAACAGCCAACCCGCGCGCCACCCAGACGATGGACAAGATCCAGGCCATGATCCAGGGGCTGATCGCTAAGGGCTTCGCCTACGCCGCGGCTGGGGATGTCTACTTCCGCGTCACCAAAGACAAAGAATACGGCAAACTCTCCGGCCGCAGGCTGGATGATATGCAGGCTGGCTCGCGTGTCGAGGTCGGCGAGCAGAAGGAACACCCGATGGATTTCGCCCTTTGGAAGGCTGCCAAACCCGGCGAACCGGCCTGGGATAGCCCCTGGGGCAAGGGCCGCCCCGGCTGGCACATCGAGTGCTCGGCCATGAACCTGGACATCCTCGGCGAGCAGATTGACATCCACGGCGGCGGCAACGACCTGATCTTCCCGCACCACGAGAACGAGATCGCCCAATCCGAGAGCTACACCGGCAAACAGTTCGCCCGTTACTGGCTGCACAACGGTATGCTTCAACTGGCCGGTGAGAAGATGTCCAAGTCGCTGGGCAACCTGGTGACCATCGAAGAACTCCTATCGAAGCATGAGGCGGATGCCCTGCGTATGATGGTGTTGAACGGCTCGTACCGCGCCCCGTTATCTTTCAGCGAGGGGATCATCGAACAGGCGGAACGCGGCCTGGACCGTTTGCATGCCGCCCTTAAACCAGCTTTGACGGACGCCCGCGGCGCTCCCCCCGAAACGCGCCTCTGGCTGGACAAGCAGGCCGAGACGACCCAACAGACCTTCGTCGAAGCCATGGACGACGATTTCAACACCGCCGGGTCGCAGGCTGCCCTCTTCGAGTTAGTCCGTACCATCAACACCGCCCGCGACAACGGCGCGACCGGCACCGAGCTTAAACCTGCCCAGGATACCCTGCGCGCGTTGACCGGCGTGCTCGGTCTGCGCCTGGCCGAGAAGAAAGGCGCGGGCGAGGCGGATAAGTTCGTGGATTTGCTGGTGGAGATCCGTACCGAGATGCGCAAGCAGAAGATTTGGGCGATGTCCGATTTGATCCGCGACCGGCTCAAGGAGCTGGGTGTGGGCATCGAGGATAACAAGGATGGCACAAGTTGGCGGTGGTCGTAGCATGAGCGATGACACGTTTGCATGTTGGCTTGATGGAACTTCCGAGGCCTGGCGTCTCGGAAGTTTTGTTTTCTGGAATATGGTATATTCTGTCTGATGGAACCAACTGACCTAGTCAGTGCCAGTTACGAACAGGGAAGGAAAATCCTTGAGAAGCGCGCCCCGAATATTCTCAAGGAGCATGGCCAGTTTTTGACTCCGCCCCATATCGCCCGCTTCATGGCAAAACAACTGGGAGCGTTAAAAAGTGGAGCTGTGTTGCTCGATCCGGCTATCGGTTCCGGAGTGCTAGTCTGCGCCATCATCGAACGCCTAACCGAAGAAAATCAGCCAGAGAGTTTGTTCATCGAAGCCTACGAGACGGATAAAGAACTCTGCGAGGCATCCAGGCAGATATTGACTGTCGCCAGTGAGAAAGCCGCGAAAGCTGGGCTGAAACTTCAATGGCAGGTGCATCAAGACGATTTCGTGCTTGCCTGTCTGCCCGAAGCGCAACCCCCATTGTTTGTAACAAATCAAGCTAGTCGGACAGTATTTGACGCCATCATCAGCAATCCCCCATATTTCAAGCTGAACAGCAACGATAAACGGGTGAAGGTGGTTTCCGGAAAAATTAACGGCCATACGAATATCTACACCCTGTTCATGGCCTTGAGCGCCAGAATTCTCGCTCCTCAAGGAAAAGCCTGCTTTATCGTGCCGCGCAGTTTTTGTTCGGGTGTTTACTTTTCCGAGTTTCGTCGCGACTTACTTCGAGATGTAACGCCACTGGCTGTCCACCTTTTCCAATCACGGGATAACCTTTTTAGGAGCGACGAGATCCTGCAGGAAAATGTCATCTTCACCTTCGTGAAATCACCTAAACTAAAAGTACAACAGTATTGGGCAGGGATAGTCAATATTTCAACTGCCAGCGACGAATCCGATGTGGAAGGCACAACCATCTCGCGTCCGGTGTCTTTCCGACATTTTCTCGGTCAACGCCAGGAACAATTCTTCTTCCGGCTTCCAACAGGTATTCTTGATGAGCAAGTGTTGGATACCGTTGACCAGTGGCGTGGTTCACTTGAAACTTGCGGACTACAAGTCTCGACTGGGCGTGTAGTGCCATTTCGTGCCACAAGAATTTTGAGAGATAGAATCCAGGGAGAAGGCACGGTCCCGTTGCTGTGGATGCAGCACATCAAGCCGCATCAGGTCGAATACCCGTTGGAACAGTTCGATAAACCGCAAGCCATTACCACCGAAAACCAATCGCTGCTTGTCCCCAATGCGAATTATATACTATTGCGCCGTTTCAGCGCCAAAGAAGACCGCCGCCGCCTGATAGCCGCGCCATTTCTTTCTGACCAGTTCACCTTTGACCAGATTGGCTTTGAAAACCACCTGAACTTCATTTATCGTAAAAACGGTATCTTGAACCCAGCAGAGGCAATAGGCCTATCCGCGCTTCTCAACAGCGCCATCATTGATCGTTACATCCGCATTGTCAGCGGCAACACGCAAGTCAACGCGGCGGAATTGCGAGCACTGCCTTTGCCGCCTAGGGAAATCCTGCAAAGAATTGGGGGGAAAGTTCAATCACTCCCAAAACAACCCGCGGAACAAGTTGACAATATCGTATTCTCCACCTTATGGGAGATGCACTTGCTCCCCGAAGAATTTCCAATCATTCAGGAGACGAGGATCACCATGGGAAAGATCGAACAGGCTCAGGAAATCTTGGAATCGCTTGGCTTGCCGTCCGCACAGCAGAATGAAATTTCAGCATTATCCTTGCTAGTGCTTGCCCAACTCTCCGAAAAGATGCCGTGGAAAGAGGCAAAAACGTGCAGTTTACGCGTCCATGACATTTTGATTGAAATCAAGCAGCGGTATGGGCGCGAATATGCGGAAAATACCAGAGAAACGATCCGCCGCTATGTCTTGCACCAATTCGAGCAGGCTGGTATCGTCATCCGCAATCCCGATAATCCAGGGCTGGCAACGAACAGCCCCCTTACCCATTACATTCTCTCGGATGTGGTGGTCGAGATTCTACAGGCTTTTGGCTCGCCGGAGTGGAAAACAAAACTTCAAGCCTTTATCGGCCAGCGCGGAACTCTACTTGAGATTTATCAAATGGCCAGAGAACAATGCAAAGTGCCCTTGCAGGTCGCAGACGGGGCAGTTTACAAACTGTCACCCGGCAAACACAATAAACTTCAAGTGGCCATCGTCAAAGAGTTCGGCCCGCGCTTCGCTCCTGGGGTGAAACTCCTCTATCTTGGAGATACTGCCAGCAAGACACTCGTTTTCGAGAAAGAGATTTTTGCCAGACTCAGCGTTCCAGTTTCAGATCATGGAAAGCTGCCGGACATTGTCCTCTTTGACGAAAACCGGAATTGGGTTTTTCTTATCGAAGCTGTCACTTCTCACGGTCCCGTCTCTCCCAAGCGGCAGGTGGAACTCGAAGATCTTTTCAAGAACTGCAAAGCTGGTAGGGTTTACGTTACAGCGTTCCTGGACTTTGTCACATTCAAACGCTTCTTGGGTGAGATCGCGTGGGAAACGGAAGTGTGGGTCGCCGAATTGCCGTCTCACATGATCCACTTCAATGGCGACAAGTTTTTAGGGCCATGTAAATTTCGCGAATCCCAATAAAAACTAACAAGATTTTTGCTCTCGGAAGTTTTTATTTCTCCATTTGGCAGCACAAAAGGAGACGCTATGGCAGATAAGAAACTTGGCCTGGGGATCATCGGTCTGGGGGGCATCGCCTTTGCGCACGAGGCGGGCTATTTCGAAATGGGCGAGGTGTGTCGAATCGTGGCGATGTGCGACATCCGTGAGGAAGAGGCGGTCAGCCGCGCCGCGATGTACGACGCCAAAGCCTATACCCGCTACCAGGATCTGCTGGCCGACCCCGCCGTGGACGTGGTGGACATCATCGTCCCGCACGAATTTCACTACGAGATTGCGAAAGCCGTCCTCGAAAAAGGCAAGCACGTGCTGGTGGAGAAGCCCATCACGGTCAAGTCGGAACAGGGCGAGGAACTGATTGCCCTGGCGAATCAGAAGGGACTGAAATTCAGCGTGGCGGAAAACACCCACTTTGTGACCGCCTACCTGAAGGCAGAAGAAATCCTCAAGCAGGGGATTCTCGGCGACATCTGGACCGTCCGCACGCTGATTGCCGGCAGCGAAGTCCTTCGTATCAAAGACCCGAACCTGTGGCATGGCAAAGCGCCCTATGGCGGCGTCATCCTGGATTCAGCAGTGCACAACTTCTACCTGTTCAAGTGGCTGTTCGGCGGCGTGCGCGACGTGCTTGGTTTCGCCTCCAAGATCGTCCCCGAAGGCGAGATGGAGGACAACGGCCTGATCCTCGGCCACCTGGTGAATGGGGCGGAATATCAGCTCAACGTTTCCTGCACGATGGAAATCCCATGGACCGAGCGCGTGGAAATCTATGGCAGCCGCGGCGGGATGATCGTTGACCAGTTGGCGAACCCGGTGGTCAAATATTACCTCGGCTCGAACGACATTGACGGCACGCTCGTGGAGGGCGTGCCATTCGATCCGCTGGGTTGGAAGTTCAACTCGATGGTGACCGAGATTAAGGATTTCGTCTCTGCGATCATCGAAGACCGCCCGCCGCGCGTCGACCCGGCGGACGCGCTGTACGCCCTCAAGGCGGTGGAGGCGGTGGAGAAGTCCATTGAGCGGAAGCAAACAATCCATTTATAAGCCAGATCGTAGCGGTGATATACTTGGTGCAGGAGTGTGAAATATGCAAAACCTGACACGAATAACATTTGACCCCAATGTGATGGGCGGCAAGCCCTGTATTCGCGGGATGCGGGTGACCGTTGGGACTCTCGTCGGCTTGATTGCCGCAGGCCATTCCATTCCCGACATTCTCAAGGCTTATCCATATCTCGAAGAAGACGATATCCGAGAGGCGCTCGCCTATGCTGCATGGAGAGTGGAAGAAATAGAGTTGCCACTGATGCCTGCATGAAACTGCTGATTGATATGAACCTCCCACCCGACTGGGTAGAAATTCTAAAACAAGGCGGCTGGGAGGTTGTTCATTGGTCAAGGGTTGGCGATCTTCGCGCAACGGATTACACGATCATGGAATGGGCGCGGGTAAATGGATATACGGTATTCACCCATGATCTCGACTTCGGAACGATATTAGCCGTTACGCGAGCGCAGAAGCCGAGCGTCATTCAAGTTCGAACTCAAGATGTTATGCCCCAAGCGCTCGGAAGCTGGATGTTGCGGATTTTAAGCGAATATGAACCTGTTCTCGAGAAGGGGGCGCTCGTAACGGTTGACAAGGCCAAATCCAGAGTCCATATCCTGCCATTCTCCTAATGGCATTGCACCCCGCCGCGCATTGACCCGGCGGACGCGCTGTATGCGCTCAAGGCGGTGGAGGCGGTTGCCCAATCCATTGAGCAGAAGCAAGCAGTTAATATCTAGGTCTAGTTAGCCTGCTCGCTGTGAGCGCAGAGGCATAAGGAAAGAGTGACGGTATGAATACAGAAATGCCAGCCAGAGAAGATTTCGTCTCGTTCCGCGGTTATAAGACCTGGTACCGTATCGTCGGCAGCCTTGAAGAGCCTGGCAAACTGCCACTCATATGCTTGCATGGTGGCCCCGGAGCAACGCATGATTATTTCGCGTCGCTGGAGGCTATGTCCACCACCGGGCGTCGCGTGATTCTCTATGACCAGTTGGGTTGGGGTAACTCAGATCACCCCCATAATCCGTCCATGTGGTCGGTAGACCTTTTTGTGGAAGAACTCGGTGCGATTTGCCACGCCCTGGGATTGGAACGCGTTCACATCCTGGGCCATTCGTGGGGAGGAATGCTGGCGATGGAATATGCCCTGACGCAACCAGAAGGATTAGCGAGTCTGATTCTCGCCGACACGCTGGCCAGCGCGCCTCAGTGGGCGGCTGAGACGACACGCCTGGTCAGTGAACTTTCATCGGATGTGCAGCAAATAATTCAGAAACACGAAGCGGCAGGCACAACAGACTCTCCGGAGTATCAAAAGGCAATGAAAGTTTTTTCTCATCGTCATGCTGGCGGTCATATTGACCCAAAGCCCGAGTGGGTCAAACGGGCTTTTGAAAAACTCGAGGACAATGAAGTCTATCTCACCATGTGGGGTCCAAGCGAGTTCTGTGTGACTGGCACGCTGAAAGGCTGGGACATCACGAACCGCCTTGGCGAGATTCGCGTGCCCACGCTGGTGATCGGGGGTCGTTATGACGAAGCGACTCCCACCATCACAGAGACGTTACATCGCGGCATTCCCGGCTCCGAATGGGTCATCTTCGAGAACAGTGCGCATTTTCCTCACATAGAGGAGACCGAACGATATCTGCAGGTGCTCAGCCAATTTTTGAACCGGGTTGAGGCGTAGTTAGAAAAACTATGATCGAATCACCTGAAATCAAAAACGTTATTCTTCAGCTTTACGAAAAAGAAGCCTCCGGGGGAGTTCTTGGCTTTGCCAAGCGGTTCTATTCGCGCCAGGAAGGCCTTCTATTTATTGGTACTGATCCCGATGAGTGGCTTGAAGATTACGAATCAGTCATCAGCCTTTACAAGAAGGTGGCTAATGCAGGTTTGGAAATCCAGATAAGTGATCTAATAGCCTACAGCGAAGTCACAGTGGGTTGGGCGGCGGATCGTGTCAAGGTTGAACTGCCCAATGGCAGCGAAGTCCTTGTTCGTCATACATTTATCCTTCATAAAGAGAATGATGAGTGGAAGTTTGTTCATACTCACATCTCCGTTGCTGTACCGAATTAGGAGAGAAATATGTCTGATGTATCCTTCCTCCCCATCGGCCTCGACCGCGCCCGCCTGACGGCGATGATACAAGCCCGCGGCCTGGACGGCATCTTCTTCTCCTCGCCGGAGAACGTCTTCTACACCACCGGCTATCCTAGCCTGCCAGGCAGCGGCAACCCCATCATCTACGCCCTGCGCAACCAACTGCCCTTCTTCTCCTACGCCGGCAGTGACGGGAGTCTTAGCCTGCTGTGCTGGGCGCAGGCGGCGATGGGCATCGAGTACGGTACGGAAGACGTCCGTTCGTTTTTCACCTACGACATGGCGCTCGGCGAGCTGACCGCCTTCGTCCAGGAGAAACTCAAGCCGGGCTGCACGCTGGGGGTCGACTCCACCTTCCCATACATCTTCCTCCAACTCATCCAGGAAAATGTCAAGCCGGTGGCCATCGTTGTTGCTGATGACCTGATCCACGACCTGCAACTGGTCAAGACTCCGGCGGAGATCGAGCGCATCCGCCGCAGCACCGCCATCGTTGACCAGACCGTGCTGGAACTAGCCGACATCCTACGCCCCGGCATGTCCCGCCTGGAACTCATCCAGGAGGCCAAGGCTCGCCTGCACAGGAACGGCGCCCACGGCGTGGACCACGTCACGGTCGCCTTCGGCTCTGCCAACCCGGAGATCGCCCTGGGCGAGATCCTCGAGCCGAACCAGATCGTGACCCTCGACCTGGGCGCGGTCTACGAGGGCTACGTCTCGGACAACCGGCGGCTGGTCTATACTGGAACTGTGCCCGAGTCGCTGAAAGAACTGCACAAGAAACTGTGCTGGGTGGTGGCCGAGATGGGCAAGGCACTCAAGCCCGGCAAAACCTTCGGCGAACTCCACGCCTACGCTTTTGACCTGTACGCCAAGATCGGCGTGGACCCGATGTTCCTGCACGTCGGCCACAGCATCGGCCTGCACGTGGACGAGCACTGGCTGATGGCCGACGACCCGACGGTCATCCAGAAGGGCATGGTGCTCAACATCGAGCTGTACTCGTTCAGCGACGAAGCTGTCATGATCGGCGACGAGGAGACCTTCGTCGTGACGGATGACGAGCCGGAGAAACTCAGCACCCTGCCGATGGAGATTATCGAAAGAAAGATTTAATATGTCGTTGCGAGGAGGGTCGAGTAGGCCGAAGGCCGTATCGAGACCCGACGAAGCAACCCCCTCGCGGGTCGGGAGATTGCTTCGTCGCTGCGCTCCTCGCAACGACATTTGAAAGAGGATTTTGAATGTCGCCCAAAAAACTCAAAGTCGCCATTCTCGGTGCGGGGCTGATCGCCCCCAACCACGCCGCCGGGTTCCAGGAAGTGCCCGACCTGGCGCAGGTGGTCGCCGTCTGCGACATCAATCGTGAGAGCGCCGAAAACCTAGCCACGCTGTTCGACGCCCGCGTCTGCACCGATTACCGCGAACTCCTCGCCGACCCCGAAATTGACCTGGTAGATGTTCTGCTCCCGCACAATCTCCACTACCCGGTGGCGATGGATGTCGTCCGGGCGATGAAGCACTTGCTGCTGGAGAAACCGGTGGCGGTAACATACCAGCAATCCCTAGAAATTTACGAGGCGGCGAAAAAGGCAAGAATCCACTTCGGCGTGGCCGAGAACACCCGCTTCATCCGGGCCTACGTCGAGGCCGAAAAGATCATCAAGGCCGGCAAACTCGGCGACATCACCCTCGTCCGCACCTTCCTGCCTGCCAATGAGCGGGTGCGCCTGTCGAGTAATGATTTTTGGGGTAAGAAGGCAGGTTTCGGCGCTGGGGCGCTGATCGATTCCGGGCCGCATACCTTCTACCTTCTCAAGTGGCTGTTTGGCGGGGTCAGGGAACTGGTCGCTTTCACCTCGCAACTCTACAAAGTGGACAGCGAGGTGGAAGACAACGCCGATGTGCGCGGCAAACTGGCCTGCGGCGCGGATTTCCTGTCCAGTTTCACATTTACCGCCGAGATCCCGCACAGTGAACGGTTGGAAGTGTACGGCACGACCGGCTCGCTGATCGTGGATCAACTGGTGAACCCGCCGGTCAAATTCTACGCCGAGCCGGTTGATTTTGACGGTACGTCGCTAAAGGGTCCGGAATACGACCCGCTGGGCTGGCACTATTTCTCCATCGTGGAAGAGGTCAAGGATTTCGTCCGCACCGTCGTCGAGGACCGTCCGCCGACCGTGAATCCGCTCGACTGCTGTTACGCCGTCAATGTGATCGAGAAAGCCTATGAGTCGGCGAAGAACGGAAACAAACTTATTCAGGTTTAGCCTGCTTCCGGTGGGGCTAAGCCCCGGCGAAGCACATACAAAAAGGAGAATTCAATGGACATCCAACCCTATCTTCAGAAAATGGTGGACCGCTTCGCCAACCCCGGCGTGCAGGCCGCGTTGAAGGGCTTCACCAAGACCCTGCAATTCAAGTTCACCGATACGAACGAGATTTGGCTGATCCGGGCGGTGGACGGCAAGGAAGCGACCCTGGCGCAGGAGGCCGTCGAAAAGCCGGATATCCTGGTGACCGTGGCCACCGACATCCTGGCCGGTGTGATGGATAAGAAGATCAACGGCACCACCGCTTACATGCAGCGCAAGATTCAGGTCAAGGGTGCGATGGAAGACCTGATGAAGCTGCAAAAGTTGATGCTGTAAGTCAAAAATCCAAACACAGAGTACACACCGTTTGCCTGCACTTGCGCAGGTGCAAGCGTGCCGCCCTGGCCTGGCCGCCACCTGTGCCTGCGTCAGGTGCAGGCAGGACAGGCGAACACCGGCGGCATCCGCGAAGCGATCCTGTGGACACCGGCCGTTTCGCCCCGGCGGGCTGGGTCTATCGGCCCGAACTGGGTGCGAGACGGCAAAGGGACACAAGTTTTTCCTTCGTGTTCCTCCGTGCCCTTTGTGTTTAAAGAGGTGCTCATGACGACTCATCCAGTGTCTATGGCAAAACGCTCCATCGGTTTCCTGTTCGGCATGAGCCTGCTGATGCTGGGCGCGAACGTTGTGTGGGTGTCATACAATAGCGTTCTGCTGCCCACGCTGGTTGAAAACGTGGTGACGGAAAGCAAGGGACTGGTGGTTGGCCTGATCGGGTTCTTTGGGACACTTCTCGCCGTCGTGGTCAGCCTCCTGGCGGGCATCCTCAGCGACCATACCGCCAGCAAATGGGGCAAGCGCACCCCGGCCATCCTGATCGGCGCGCTGCTTGCCCTGCCGCTCATCGGCCTGCCCGCGCTCATCCTCTCTCCGGCATGGAGAGCGGCCCTCCTGCCTGCGGCGCTGCCGGTCATCATCCTGAGCTACCTGGGGATGCAGTTCTTCACCAACGTCGGCAACGGCGCCTGGTGGCCGCTGCTGGTGGATATGGTGCCCGAACACCAGCGAGGGACAGCCTCCGGCATCCAGGGCTTGTTGACCCTGATCGGCGCGGCGGTTGGCATTCTCGCCATCACCGCCCTCAACCAGAACGGGCAGACGGGGCTGGCGCTGTGGCTGACCGGCGGCATATTTGCCTTGACCGGTATCCTCAATGCGCTGGTCATCCGGGGAAAAGACACGCCAGCCGATCCCTCGGACAGGATCAGCCTGGGGCGGGCCGTGCGCGATATGTTCCGGGTGCGCACGCGTGTCGCCGTCTTCTTCTGGGTGGTGCTGGCCGCACTGCTGGCGAACATGGGCCTCAACAGCATGCAGTTCTTCGCCCGTTATTTCTTTGAGGTTTATTTCCCTTCCATCAGCCCGGACGCGGCCTTCCGCACGATGGGTGGGATCAGCCTGCTGGTGACCATGCTGGCAGCCGTTGGGTCTGGGGTGCTTTCAGACAAGATCGGGCGGCGCTCTCTGATCTTGGGCGCGATGTTCGTCTGCGCCGCCGCCACGCTGATGATGGGCTTGAGCACCAACTTCATCACCTTCCTAATCATGGCCGCTATCCGTTCAGCTGCCACCGGGCCGATCTTTGCGATCGTCCCTGCGCTGGCCAGCGACCTGGCCCCGAAGGATGAAGCCGGACAATATATGGCCTACAATAACCTTTCGACCGGCCTTTCCGGCGCCCTCGCCGCGCTGATCTTCGGTGTTATCCTGACAACCCTGACCAAAGGGACTTTCATGGCACTCTTCATCATTTCGGCCATCCTATTCCTGGTTGGCGGCGTCGTGTTTGCCGTCAAAGTGCCGCAGAAGGAGTTAGATTCCCGCATCAAGGGAACTAAGAGTTCTTAACAAAACCTTGCTCGAGGCGGCGTCCTTCGCGCAGCACCCCTGTGGGGCGCCGCCGGGGACGGCGATGGGAGCAGGTTTGTTAGAGGTTCTAAATGAAAACCTGGATTTTTCTCTCCGCCCATTTCGACGACGTTGTCCTTTCCGTTGGAGGTCTGGTCTGGGAGCTGACCCGGCGCGGCGACCGGGTCGAGGTCTGGACCATCTGCGCCGGCGACCCTCCCGCCGGTAAGCCGCTGACCGAATATGCCCAGCTCCTGCACGGCTTCTGGAACATTGGCGAGGATGTTCCTCTCACTCGCAGCCTGGAGGACGCCGCCTGCTGCCGCGTGCTGGGCACAGGTTTCCGCCGCTATACTGTGCCCGACAACATTTACCGATACCTCCCTGGGAGCAACGAACCGGTCATCAAAGAGAACGAGGATCAGTTCAAGCCGCTCGAACCGGACGAAGCTTACCTCGTCCCGCTCTCAGCCGATTTCTTCCGCAAAAACCTCCCTGAGACCTGTGAACTGGTTGCGCCATTGGGTATCGGCAACCACCGTGACCACAGCCTGACACGCCGCGCCGCTGAGCATACCGGTCACTCGCTCTGGCATTACGCCGACTACCCGTACCTGGTCTACGGCGAACATACCCTCGCTGACTGGCTCCCTGCGGAGCCTGAAACCTTCTCGCTAGAAATTTCCCCCTCCGGCTTGAAGGCCTGGCAGGACGGTTTCGCCTGTCAACGCTCGCAAATCCCCTTGCTCTTCGTGGATGAGGAGGACATGCGCGCCTCCATCGAGAAATACCTCAAGGCAGGCTACGGGTCCACGGTCTGGAAATTCTAATCGCACGGCTGGTTCCCAAGCCGTCAACAGGTTGACGCTCAAGCAAAGGGGGAATATAATGAAGGAAACATCTGAACATATACTCAGGAGTTAATGATGTCTGCTTCCAATTCAACCACTGTTCTCGATGAACACACCGCCGCCCACGTGGCGGAACTCTTCCGCGCCTTCAGCGATACCAGCCGGGTGCGCATCATGTCTGCCCTGGTGGAAGGCGAGAAGAATGTCAGCGCGCTGGCCGGGATCGTGGGCATCAGCGAGTCGGCTGTGTCACACCACATGCGCGGGCTGCGCCAGATGGGATTTGTGCAGGCCAGGCGGGATGGTAAAGAAGTATATTATCGGGTTGAAGATGAGCACATCATCGCATTGTTCCAACAGGGTGTAACGCATGTTAAAAATGGATAGATCCTCCCCGACTGGCCTGACGAGCATCGAGGTGCTGGAGCGACGCCACCATTTCGGCGAGAACCGTTTACCGGCTGAGAAAACCATTTCAGTGTGGGCCATTCTGCTCAACCAGATCAAAAGTCCCCTAGTATACATCATCCTGGTGGCGGCGCTGGTTTCCCTGTTTGCCAACGAATTCGGAGACTTCGCCATCATCATGGCGGTGGTCGTCATTAATGTTGTCCTGGGTTTCATCCAGGAGTACCAGGCCCAGAAGACCTACACCGCCCTCAAGGGCCTGCTCAAGCCCACCACTACCGTACTCCGTGACGGCGAGCGGCGCGAGGTGGAAATTTGGGAACTGGTGCCCGGCGACATGGTGCTGCTCAACGCTGGCGAGAAGGTGCCCGGCGATGGCGCGCTACTCGAAAGCACCAAACTGGCCTTCGACGAGGCCATCCTGACCGGGGAAAGCGAGCCGGTCAACAAGGCGATCGAAGAAAAAGCTTTCATGGGTACCACCGTCCTGACCGGGCGCGGCCTGATGCAGGTCCAGCAGACCGGTTCGAGCACCGAACTGGGCAAGATCGCCACCAGCCTTCAAGACCACGTCGAAGAAGATACACCGCTGCAAAAGCGTCTGAAAGCATTCAGCAAGACCCTGACCTGGATCGTGGTCGGCTTCACCTTGGCCATCATGATCACCGGCCTGATCATGGGCGGCGGCTTCCTGAGCATGTTGCGCACCTCCATCATCCTGGCCATTGCGGCTGTGCCGGAAGGCCTGCTCATCGCCGTGACTGTCATTCTGGTGCTGGGCATGCGTAAGATCCTCAAGCGCAACGGCTTGGTCAAACGCCTGCTGGCGGTCGAGACGCTCGGTTCGGTTACGGTCATCTGCACCGACAAGACCGGCACCCTGACCGAGGGGCGGATGCGTGTCTCGAAGTCCGAGATCCTCGACCCTACGCGCGCCCTGCAGACAATGGCACTCTGTAACGACCTGGAAGGGCCGGTGGATATTGCCCTGTGGGAACATACCCGGCAACTCTTGAACGGCGATCCCCAGCAGCTGGTCGACCAGTCCAAGCGGTTGGAAGTGGAGTTGTTCACCAGTGAAACCAAGTACATGATCACTGCCATCACCGGCAATCTTTTTCAGGGCCAGGGCTACAACTTCCTGAAGGGCGCCCCGGAGATCGTGATGGGCATGTGCAAGATCACCCCTGAAGAGAAGGCTCGCTTCCTGGCGCTGGTGGACCAGTGGGCTGGCGAAGGCTTGCGGATGATCGGCCTGGCCTACCGCTCATTGGGCAAACTAGACGATTACACCGGCTACACCTGGGTGGGGTTGGTCGGGATGGAAGACCCGGTCCGTGAAGGCGTCGTCGAGGCTGTACGGGTGGCGCAGAAGGCCGGCATCCAGGTCAAGATGATCACCGGCGATTACCCCAAGACCGCTGAACACATTGCCCGTAGTATCGGCCTGATGAAAGAGGGCGAACAGAGCATGGAGGGTCCCGCAGTGGCCGCCCTGAGCGACGAGGAATTGCAGGAGCGCGTCCGCACCACCTCCGTCTTTGCCCGCATCCGCCCGCAGGACAAGTTCCGCATCATCAAGGCGCTGCAAGCGAACGGCGAGATCGCCGCCATGATCGGCGACGGGGTCAACGACGCCCCGGCCCTGCAGCGCGCCAACATCGGCGTGGTGGTGGGCTCCGCCACCGACGTGGCCAAGGAGACCGCCGACCTGATTCTGCTCGACAGCAACTTCCGTACCATCGTGGCAGCCATCGAGGAGGGGCGCATCATCTTCCAGAACATCCGCAAAGTGGTCGCTTATGTGCTTTCCAACTCCTTCGCCGAGGTGCTGACCATCTTCGTCGCCATGCTCCTGGGCTGGCCCGCGCCGCTGATCGTGGCCCAGATACTGTGGATCCACCTGATCTGCGACGGCCCGTCCGATATCGTCCTTGGCTTTGAGCCGAAGGAACACGGCATCATGGACGAGAAGCCGAAATCGCCCAAGGAACCCATCCTGAACCACCTGGGCCTGTCGCTGATCGGCGTGATTAGCGTCTCGAGCGCCGTGGCCGTCCTGTTCCTGTTCAACCATCTGTATTCCGCGCACGGCAACGCGGTAGAAGGTCGCAGCATTGTCTTCGCCTCCTTCGCGGTCAACTCGATGGTCTACATCTTCGCCTACCGCAGCATGCGCCAGCCGATTTTCCGCATGAACAAACTGAGCGCCAACATGCCGCTGCTCTGGGCGGTGCTGGCCGGGCTGGGGATGGCGGTCCTGCCGTTCCTCATCCCGGGCTTGAGCAACTTGCTCGGCATCGTCCCGCTGACCTTCGTGGAATGGCTGGAAGTGGCCGGGATTGCCCTGGGGCTGCTGGTGGTAGTCGAGGTTAGCAAGTGGATCAGCAACAAGATCCATGCCAATGATTAATCCATATTCTCTTAGCGAGGAAATCTGCCCATGCGACAGAAGCTGTTCGAACGGAATGTGAACCAACAGCATCACAAAGACGTCAAATATCATCTTTTCGGAGATCCTCACCGGCAGGCCTCCCGCCTGTCGGATATCATCCTGGGAGGCCAGGACGGGCTGGTCAATGTGCTGGGTGTCATCCTGGGCGTGGCCGCCGCCACCCACGACCCGCGCATCGTTTTGGTGGCCGGACTAGCTGCCACATTTGCCGAGTCGGTTTCGATGGGCGCAGTCGCATATACTTCAACGCAGGCTGATGCTGATTTCTACGAGGCCGAGCGCGCCCGCGAGTTTCGTCACATCACTGAAGTGCCGCATCTGGAGAAAGACGAGGTCCGTGAAATCTATGCCAGGAAAGGTTTCAAGGGGGAATTGTTGGATCATATCGTCGAGACGATCACTGCCAACGAAGATGTCTGGGTGGCAGTGATGATGAGCGAGGAACACCAGCTCAGCCCCACTGACCGGCGCCAGGCAATAAAATCTGCTCTGGTGGTTGGCTTCGCGGCCGTCGTTGGTTCGTTGATCCCGCTGGCGCCGTTCGTCTTCCTGCCAATTGTCCACAGCATGTGGGTGGCAGTCGCGATTACCGCCCTGGTGCTGTTCGGTGTGGGCGCCTACAAGGCCCGTATCATGGTCGGGCACCCCGGCAAGAGCGGCTTGGAGATGGCTGTCATCGGTACATTGAGCGCGCTGGTTGGGTATGCGGTTGGGGCGCTGTTCAAGATTCCGCCGACCCCATAAATATTGTACGATGATGAGGCAAATATGAGTCGAATCGCCGTCCTGTTCCTGATGATCCTTGCGCCTGCCCTGGCCATCTTCCTGGCCCTGCTGGGACTGGAAACGCTGCGCGACAATTTCCTGGGCTGGTTCCTGCTCGTGCTCGGTATCGCCTACCCGGCCGGGAGCATAATCTACTACTTCATCCGCCGCCAACCGTTCTGGAAGTCCGCGCAGGCTGGCGGGAGAGCGCGCGAAGAGACTGGGGACCGTTCGTTCTGGCTCATCCTGCCCGGCTTCCTGGTTGCCTTCTTCGCATCACCCCTCGAGTGGATGTACCT
>Ga0315293_10002415_pt1 | contig 17953 bp, 17 predicted proteins | sample YL17G13_20_MG_FD_203071 | JGI IMG/M metagenome (GOLD analysis project Ga0315293, IMG submission 203071) | Sediment microbial communities from Yellowstone Lake, YNP, Wyoming, USA - YL17G13_20 | ecosystem: Environmental > Aquatic > Freshwater > Lake > Sediment | place: USA: Wyoming | collected...
GAACAAGACGCCCGGAGCGGATGAGAGCACACGCAAGTGCGACATTTTTCGATTCCCCTGCTTCATGTACTGCATGCAAGTGTTTGAGGAGTTGTGCAACTTGTTGAAGTTGCGTGAGCTGGTGATGGTGTCTCTTTCCACTCTTCTTTGTAGCGCCGCCCTCTTCGTCATCGTCGGAATCTTCGACTGCTGCAACTGTTGCAACGGGGGCTGGTGTAGGTTTAGCAGCAGCAGCAGCAGCAGAAGGCATGACGGATGTTACGGCGGCGACGAATCCTCCAACGAGTGATTTGGCTGCAGTGGCAGGGGCAGAGGCAGGAGCAGGAGCAGCGGTGAATTGGGCGAGCGTTTTCTGGGTTGGGATGGGCGGAGTTTCAATGGAGTTCAACTTTGCAAGGAATTCCTCTTTTGTGAGCGCTTTGAATGGATTGGGAAGAATGAGTTTTCCGCTTGCTTTCAAGGTGGCAAGTGTTTTTTCAGAAGGAACCTTTGCTTTGCGGGCATTTTTCATCATCACGTAGTCAAACATGAGACGTGCGCCGTCGTCTGCGAGGGTCATCGGGTCAATGTGAATCATGCGAATGATGTCGGCGTGAGTCCATCCTTCACGATTTTGGTACTTGGTCATCTGAAATGCAAGGTCGCGTCCATTTCGTGAAGTGTAGTAGTGCGAGATTGCTCTGCGAAACCCGGCGCCCCATCCCTTTCCCTTGTTCTCGGGTTTCGACATGGACAGGTCGCGAACAAACCCGGCGAGCATGAACATGTGAGTGGGAATGCGGACACACTCCTTCATTGTGTCAAATGCGATTTGTTTTTCAGCAGGTGTCTTTGCAAAGACGATTGCGGCGGCAAGCGAAAGCAGGACCGGCTCTTGTTTTGGGGCGCGTCCGCCGACTGAAACGGCTTTCAAAAGGGCGCAAAGTTGCACGAATTGAGTGGCGTCAGGATCACGAATCATTTTGAGAACAGAAAGTGCACATTCGAGATTGACATCAGAAGATTGTCTGTAGTAGTTGCCCATGTCTTTTGCGCCGCCCAGAACGAGATAGCGGTTGACGTGTTCGAGCGTTGGTAGTTTCCAGACATACCCGCCGGCGTCGTTCAACACCTGGTTGATGTCGTATTTGCAAGTTTGAGGGATTGACGCCCTATTTTGAGGCTGGTGAGCGACCATGGCGGCCGAACCGACAGCAGATTTTGATTTGGATTTCTTCTTACCTTTTCCTTTATTTCCTCCAGCGGATGCGGATGCAGCTTTAGCAGAGGGCATATTGTTGTGATTGATTGATTGTACTTGGTTGGGAACATGCAAAACTTATTTATAAAATATAAAAATTCAATTTATATTTTTATTGAAATTAAATATTTGAAATAAAAAAGAAATAAAAAAAAAAGAAATAAAAAAAAACAAAACAAATAAATAAAAAAACAAATATTGTAAATAGATAAATAGAATGGAACTATATTATAATTGTCCACATTGCAATGATATTATTATAGTATATACAAATGAAATCAACTGCGGTATATTTAGACATGCTGTTTTCAAATCAAATCTTCAACAAATTAATCCTCATGAAACAAAGGAACTTTGTGATAAATATATTGCCGATAATGTTGTTTATGGGTGTGCCAAACCATTTGAAGTTATAAAAAAAAATGATGACTATGTAATCCAGATTTGTGATTACATTTGATTATTACCATCAGTATTACCAGCAGCAGTAGCTTTGGCAGCAGCGGCAGCTTCGGCAGCAGCAGTAGCTTTAGCAGCAGCAGTAGCTTTGGCAGCAGCAGTAGCTTTGGCAGCAGCAGCAGCGGCAGCTTCGGCAGCAGCAGTAGCTTTGGCAGCAGCGGCAGCTTCGGGATTTTCAAAGAGATCGTCGTCGTCAGAATTGTCAAAGATATCTTCTGATGGTGTTGGCGTTTTCACTGAAACCTCGTATATATTATTTTTATCATTTTCAAATGCATTATTTACAGAAGTCGCAAATTTGGTTGCTTCATCAACTGATGATATGCTTGATGATGATTCAACAACTTTTCTTAAATTTTTCATTTTGGTATAAAATACATTTCCCACACTTTCCGTATTATTTAATTTGCTTTTCATATATAATCGCGCATTTTCTGCCGCATCAACAAAGTTTTTATCACATACAAAGGTGTTTTTTGAATTTTTTGCAACGCATGTGGTGTGTGATTTTAGAGCCTGCATCAATGGAATAACAAACGCCGCCTCCATCATGGAATGAAAGCTACTGTCATCGAGCACCTTTTCTTGCAACTTCTTCAAGTCAACCATTTTACCACTAACTAATAATTGCACTATAACTGTCGTGTAGGTAATTGAAAATGAAGCAGAAAGAGCAGCAACATGCAACGCAAGATATGCAACGGATTCATTTAATTCTCCAACAAACTCGGGCGCACTGAATGTTATGACTTGTCTCGCGGATGTTACTATGCTGCTTTTTTGGATGTTTGTTTTGATTTTTGTCCAGAGGGTTATTTTTGGAGGATCGTTCAAATCATCGCCATCTTGTGCATTGTTGACCGTATTAATTACTGAATTTGCTTCATTATTAAACCTCTGCTTAAGTTGTTTCAAATCAGACAAATTTCTTTTAATCTCATCGTAATCAGTATTGGTGGTTGGGTCCAACAACTCTTCAAATTTATTAATAATTGTATTCATTGCAATATCAACATCGCGTGTGTCTATTGGGAACCCGTACGTTTCGGCAATATGCATAGAAACACTCACAATACTGCTCAATTTTTGCAAGACCAAATACAATTCGTCCATCACGAGAATCAATCCTTTGTATGCCTTTTTTTTTGCTTTTATGACAAACCATGCAGCTGTAATCACTGCAATTCCGACTAGTATTGCGCCACCTGATGCCAATCCAATAGATGTGCTTGCAATTCCTGTAACTACTGTCAACACCTTTGGATCTGTTAATTTCTCTAAAACTATTGTGGACAACGTAACACCAGCAGCAACTAATATGGATTTTTTAAGGTGTGTTGATGAGAGCGAGGTAGCGGGTTTGGTTGATTTTTCAAGTAGAAGTGGTGGTTGCGATTCTGCTACAACTTCCCGATCATAAATTGCGGCTTGCGTTGCGGTGGGGGGGGGTTGGATATTGGTTTTTGGTTTAAAAAAATCAAAAAATCCTCCTCCTTTCATTTTCCGTGTTTTTTTGTATTTTGACCCATTTTTTGCAGCTTTTGAATTTTTAGTAAATATATTTGATTTTTTATATTTTTTTGTGATCATATAATTTAGATGAACTTTAAATATAGTATTAAAATATTACTAAATAAGTAAATAACAACTATTATATATATATATATTAATATATTAAATGATATAAAAATATAAGTTAATATTAATACACATTTAAATACATATTCATTAAATGCAAGCTTTTGATTTTGACTATTGTGACACGTATGAATCATACGGGAGTAGTGGAGTAATTTTGGAAAATAATGGAGTTAGAATGTTTACGTGCGGCGAGTGTAGAGGACAAAAAACATTTGTAAAAAAAAGTGTGAATGATTCAAAGTTTAGATGCGAGAGTTGCATTCAAACCCAGAATCAGAATGAGGTTCAAGCGCAGATGATGTCTTATTTGCCCAATTCGTTAATTTTGGAGATGCCGACATCAACGACGACGACGGCTGAAACAACGCCACAGTTTTCATGGAGGTGGCTTCAATTCTTCACTTAGGGGTGAGGTATTCTTAGCGGCGACGCCACAGCATTCCATATTTGGTTGCGATTTTTTGGCGAAGTAATGCAACAGGTTGTCCTGTAATTCTTGCGCGGTTTGCATCGGATTTTTTTCGCATTGCAACTGCGTCTATTTTGTTGCAATCATCATCATCATTGTTATCAAGTTGGACAAGATTGGCACTGGTGGCATCATCATTTTGGTCCAAGTCGTCGTCATCGCCAGTTGGTGGTGGTGGAAGCAATTCGCATTTTTTGCCGATTTCGCAATTCCAGAATCCGAATACTTCTTTGGTGATTGGGTCAATGCATGCATTGTCGGCGGAACGAAGGAAACAGTGACGATTTTCAATGAAGAAGCGACAGCATTTTGGAGGCGGTGCAATGTAATCGCCGCAAGGTGTATAAATGATGGAAACGGGAGGTGCAAAGTCATGTAAATGATAACATGTGTCAACACTTTCAACACGTTGTTGTTCTTGTTTTGGTTGTTCTTGTTTTGGTTGTTCTTGTTTTGGTTGTTGTTTTATTGTGATTTTGATTTTTTTTGTTCGAGGAGACATGGGCGCAGGAGGTGGTGCGGGTACAAGAGACACGGGGGGCGCAGCAGCAGCAGCAGCAGACATAGATGCAGAAGTTTTTTTTGCAACTGTAATTTTGATTTTTTTTTTTTCAAGAGGAGGAAGAGCAGCAACAGCAGCAACAGGAGAAGCAGGAAGAGCAATAACTTCGGATTTTGCAATTGCGGCAGGAGATTTGGGTTTGTGATGCTGTGGGCCATAAATTTGAGACAATATTGAGAATGATGCAAGAGGTCGACGATGCATTGTCCAGATTGGTAAATAAATGTAATCCTGAAAAAAAAGAATATAAAAAAATAAAAATCAATTTATATTTTTTCCATTATTATTATTAGGAATATTTGAATAATAATAATATAAAGTATAATTATAATATTATTATATTAGCAATCAAATTAAAAACGAAATGAATCCAACCGATAAGATGGCGATGCCACTGATGCCGCCAAAAACAGTAGCACCAGCAGAAACTACACGAATTGTGGAATATACTGGAGGTCGCGACGTGTTTATGGAATTATTGAAAACAAATCCAGGAGTTTTTATCTTCAAATTTGGTGCAGAGTGGTGCGGTCCTTGCAAAAAGATAAAAAAGTTTGTAGATAAAGTGTCGCTTGTTCTTCCGACAAATATCATGTATATATTCAGCGTGGATGTGGACGAGTGTTTTGATTTGTATGCATACTTGAAGCAAAAGAAGATGGTGTCGGGCATTCCGGTAATGCTTGCATACAAAACGGGGAATATTACGTATGCGCCCGATGCATCAGTATCAGGAACAGACGAGACACAATTGAAACATTTTTTTGACACGTGTTTAAAAATGATGTCTTGAGTACGTTGATTACGTTGCTTGCTTATTTGCTTATTGTAATATTTCGCCATTTTTATAAACATTGCATTTGAATTTTTGGTTGGAAGGGCGGGAGCAAACTTCGGCATTTGCAGGTGCATTGTAAAAAAGGAACGAGGGTTTATTTGCCATGAGAATAGATGTTGAAAGAATGGCCATGCCGGCGCCAATGAGCGAGCTGAGAACAATTGCGTACATGTTTGTGCATTGACCATTCAACATGGTTACACAGTCAATGACATAAAATATGAGAACAACTATTAAAATGCTGTAGTTCATTGAGTTGTAAAACATTGGAACGGCTAGATAAATGAAAATGAAAGAAAGAATGGCGCTATTAATGGATGAATTTGCGAATGACGAACCGGGAATGTTGATAATTCTGCATATTGGGTCCATGTTTAATGAATCGGAGGCTTTCTCTCCAAATGTTGAAAAACAAATAAAGTACACAATGATGAGAACGAATAAGGAAGCAATGTATATAATCCCCTTCATGTCAGAGTTTGAAATGCTGAGCATGACTAAAAATGCGGACAATATGAATGAACCCGATATAGAAATAATTTTAAACATGTTTGATAAAGACAAGTCGATTGGCATTTTATTTGTATTTTTTGTTTACTACTACTATTATATATATATTATTTAAAAATTTAATATATATAAAAATAAAGCCACTAAATAACAAATAAATTCAAAATTCAAAATATAAATAACCGTGTATGTTCGATTGTGAGATTATGGATTAAATTTTGAAGCATTTTGAATTATCCATTTTTTCAAAGATGTTACTGCGTTTGATTTATAAAATGAGTTGATCATGAGTTTTACATTATGGTCGGATTTTGACATATTAATAAAAAAGTTGGAAATTACATTTCTTGTGACTGCTTTATTATATTTGGTAATGTATTCTTGCATAGTAAATTCCTTTTTTTTGGTTCTAGCGTTTACTTTATTATGAAAATTTAAAAAGTAGGTGCATAGTTCTTTTTTGTTTGTTATTTTTGATTTATCTAAATTTCTTGTTTCTTGTTGAGCGTGTTCTGTACATTCGGGGCACGGAAGGTTGGCGCTAATAAGAACAAAAAAGTCGAGAAGTGAATTTTTAACCTCGTTAAATTTATCGTTTTTTAATTTGAATGCGAGTGTGTGAAACAGATACCATATTGCTGGACCCCAAACACTTTTTGCGACCATGTTGTTATAAACCGGTATGATTAAATATTAAATATATTATATTATATTTATATTATGTTAATTAAATAAAATAAATATAAAATAAGAATGAAATAAGAATGAAATAAATATAAAATAAGAATGAAATAAGAATGAAATAAGAATGAAATAAGAATGAAATAAGAATGAAATAAGAATGAAATAAGAATGAAATAAGAATGAAATAAGAATGAAATAAGAATATAAAATAAGAATGAAATAAGAATGAAATAAGAATGAAATAAGAATGAAATAAGAATGAAATAAGAATGAAATAAGAATGAAATAAGAATGAAATAAGAATGAAATAAGAATGAAATAAGAAAATGTTGATATGCTAAATTAAATAGTTAGTATGTGCAAGGTTGTAAAAAAATAATATACAATAAGAGTTTAAACCCATCTTAATAATTTTATTATTGTATAAAATTATTAAGCGTGTTAAAATGGACAATTCAAACTTGAATTACAAGATAGTTCCTAAAAAATATTATGTTATTGAAGGAGAGGATGAAGTCGAAGGGCAAAGTTGTGAAAATGAATTTTTCAACAAATTGAAGTGCATGAGCAATGGTCAATGTATTAGAGACGACAGCATTAACGATGCTGATACTGACAACAATTGTTTGCTAACAAAAGAGGCATTAAATGACATTCATGTGACTTTAAATTGTGGTCATAAATTCAATTATATTCCATTGTACAAGGAGGTGGTGATTCAAAAAACGTCGGCAGGCATGACTACAAATGGGTACTATAATTCGTGCACACTACGTTTAAATGAAATGAAATGTCCATATTGTCGCAGAGTGCAAGACAAGCTGTTACCATTTTTGAACTATGATAATATTAAAAGACTCAGGGGGGTTAATGGTCCAGAGTCATTGTGCATGAAGGTGCGAATATGCGAGCACGTTGAAACTGCAAGTAAAAGAAAGAATACTAAGAAAAAAATATCAGATTCGTGCGAATGCAATGCGACTCATGTGGTTAATGGCGCATACTATTGTAAAAAGCATTATGAACAAGAGAAGGTAGAGAAGGTGGAGAAGGAGCAACAAGAAGAAAAAAAAGAAAAACAGGTTGAAGAAAAAGTTGACATTTGTTCTGTTTCAACTGAAGATGATAATGTGTGTGGCGTAATAATCAAGACGGGTAAAAAGAAGGGGCTGCCGTGCACAAGTTCTTCAAAGTGTCGCATTCATGCGCATTTGCGTAAGAATGTGATTATTGCTACATGCGTAGATTAGGTTTTTTTAGTATACTTTATTTATACCGGCCGAGTTTTTTAATACTTTTATTTTTATTATAGCGATGAAGATGCCGTTTTTTTGTTCTTTTTCCGCCTTTAAGTCCTTCAAAATATGGTTCTAAATTGCTTTTTAATTTTTTCAAGTTTTCTTTATCCTCTAGTTGTTGTAATTCTTTTTTTGTTTTTTTTTTTTGTTTATAATCAAAAAATATACTTTTCACAGGCGAGGGTGACATATCTTTAAAGGGTGACATCTCTTTAAATAGTCCTGTTTTTCTGTGCTTGTGTGGAGTAGATTCATCCGGCATTTCTTTAAATATTTCTTTTACAATACTGGGTGTAAATGGCGAACACGACGTGTCAATGACTAGAACATGTTCAAGGTTATCTATAACTTTGCATAATTCTTTTACTAGCTCAAAAGTTGTAATTGAAGAATGGTCATTTTGGCAATCAAAATCAGGACCAATTATTTCACTCAACGGTTTAAACTCGTTTTCCTGCAAAACCTGAATAGACTGTAGTTTATATCCACGTAGTTCCCCGCCCCTTTTGCCACACGAGTAATTTTTATTTAAAAAAGGAATATTATTTGTTTTTGTACATACAGCAAGGTTATAAACTCCTGCTTCAAAATAATTTTGAAATAAACCTGTTGTTCTATTGAAGCTAATACCCTTTAAATTAGCGTGTTTCAAACCTTCCTGTGCTTTTTCAGAAATATCTTTTATTGAAAAACCTTCTTTTAATAAATGTGGTTCGCGTAGAAGTGACAAGATAAACTTTACATCGAATTTTTTGTAATCTTCTCTTACGTTACATGCAGTGGCGCCAATATCAGATAAATAATATGTTGAGACAGACTCTAATGTGTCATTTACATTTCTTGGATATTTTATTAAATCATTAGAATTTACAAATCCTCCATGTGTGTGTGCAAGAACAATTACTCCGCGTGGCAAATTTGACTCACTTGATGTCCAATTTATTTTTCGGTTTGCGACGTCTGTAGTTTCTTTGTGAATCATTCGAGTGTATGGATTTTCAGTTTTTATTTTATAGTTAAGCTTGCGTATAAATTGTTCTTGGATGGGAGTGAGAGTTTTAAATTTTTTTCTATCATCAGTTGCAAAACGAATCATTTTTCTCATATTTTCTGGTCTCGAATTCAAACGTGATACAGTATCAGTTAGATATGCTTGATTTGATATTGAATCGAGTAACGCGTTGGCTTGCTCTCGGTCAATATCTTGTTCAAAAATAGTGGGTAATTGTTTCCGCCGTTTATAGATAGAGAGTTTTGGTGTATTTTTTATAGGTGTTGTCTGTTTTGTGGGTGTTGTCTGTGTTGTCTGTTTTGTTGGTGTTGTCTGTTTTGTGGGTGTTTTTCTTTTACGTGTTGTTGTTGTTTTTCTTTTACGTGTTGGGGGCTTTGTGGGTGTCTGTTTTATTGGCGATTTCAAGGGATTCAATGTTGTTGTAAATAATTCTGAAGGTAATCCTGAAGGAAATAATCCTAAAGGTGTTGTTGTTATTGGATTATTTTGCTTCCTCCTCCCATATGTAATCGCGCTCATTTGTTTTACTTTACTATATACATATATATATATAAAATATAAAATATACATGTATATATATATTATAAATGCGTATATATATTACGCATACGATATAGAAACAAACGGCGTTATTATAATAACCGACTGTAATACACTGCTAAATTGTAAAATCGATAAATAATGTTCAGCATTCAACATTTTTTGAATAAGGGAGATGGAGACGAAAATAGCTATAGTTTGTTTCGAATGTTGGAACCGACGGAGCAAGAAAATAAAAATAATCAAGAAAGTAATGAAAGTAATGAAAGCAATGAAAATAAAGGAACTCAAGACAATGAAGTTGTGGTTGTTACCGCCACGCCTGAAATAATGAGACAAATTTTAATAGATAAATGTTCAGAAAGTGACGATGATTGGCTTTATGCGGATTGGAATGCGCGAGGTATTTTGCCGAGTCCCATGCGTCTGGTAATGTTTCGCCCGAGCATGTGCCAGTTGTGCGGAGTGGTGGATGAAAGTATTGGACATTCGCAGTTTTATGCAGGACATGTTTATGAGCACACAGGATTCAACTTTTGTTCTCATTGCAAAGACAAGTTTTTCAGCGCATTAAAAGCGCGAGCAAAACCCATATGGGAACTATTACAACACGAGACATTGCGCGATTTTTGGGCACCGAGAACGCGACGCGATCTTGTCACAAATGAACGATTGTATTCTGGAAAATACAAGTATGAAAAATGGAGAGCGGTGTCAAGATATGTTTCCTATTCTATTGATAATACAAAAGGAATTCCGGGTGTAGAAAATGCGCCATTTATTTATTGTGAGATGAATGACGCGATTGTGGGCGAGATTTCCAAATCGATTCCTGTGTCGGATATTTTGAAATCGAATTATAATGCGTGCAAGAATGGGTTTTTTGACCCGTCTTATGACCCGAACGACGATGACCCAATTAACACGTTGCAACTTGCGGATGATGCAAAGATTGTGCTTTCAAAGGTTCGTTCAGTGCAACAGTAATCGTAATCACGCAATGTGTACAAGTTTGTAGTTGTGCGTATCAGGAATGATGTCACAAATCTTGTGTTGAGGTCCGCATGGTCCGAACCATCGATTCGGGGCAGTTACAAGTTTATCGGGGTTGCGGTTGACATAAGATGCCCACCAGCTGTAAGAGCTGTTTGCGATGATGTTGTGAGTGCACGCAGACATTAGCCAAAAACAATATTCATCGTCTGGGTTATCGATAATTATTTTATGGGGAAGATTTTTAAACAGCGGTTCATTTTGAATGAATTCAACATCATCAGAGAATAGAATGAATATACTATTCTCTGTTGAAAAATGTGAAATAGCGTTTGAATAGTAATTCATATCAAGGTTGAGGTGAATGTGTGAGAGGGATAAGTAGTCGGTTCTTCTCACGTGAATGGACACGGGAACGAGGGCGTTATTATCGTTGTTATTTTTAAATTTGTGAATGACAGATTCAATAGTTTTGGAATATGGATTATGTAACATTTTAATAAATTCGGTTTTATATTTATCAAAATACTTGTAAGATTGAAAGTATCCATAAATGCAGTTGTTTACACGAGAGTCGAGATGAATTGTGTCATAAAAAAAATTGTTTTCATTATATGTAATGTTGTAATTTCTAATTGTATTGGAGTCTAATTGAAAGTTTTTAAACATGTTGTATTTAATAATATTTTTTCTTTTATCGTTCCACGTGTTAGAATAAAATATTAAAGATGAATTATTATTTTCAGATAATGCGTAACAAGTTGCTACAATAAATAACAAATTTCCCATTCCACCCATCAAGTGTCCGGTTATTTCTTTCGTTGTATTTCTCGCGTGTTGTTGTTTTTGCATATGTTTATTTGTATATTTTTTTTTATAATACTTATTACATAATTGATTAATAATATCTTTATGTCATTACACAAAAATGTATAATTCTGAATTATAAGTTATATTCATGATTTAATATTGTTTTTTTATTTTATAATATATTTAACAAAATAAAAAATGGATGTGAGTGAAATTGGCCGCGAATGTTGTGTGATTGGACTATGTGTTTATAATAATGAGCCTGGATTGCCGAGCGTGCTGTCAAACATTGAAAAGATCATGGAGTCAAAATTATTTCACAAGGTTACTGTGGTTGCATTTTACGATGATTCTTCAGACAAGTCAGATTTAATTTTGAAAATATTCAAAAAAAAATATGAAAGCGTGTGCGCAGACACTTTTAAAATGATAATTGTTGATAACAGTTCAACCAGTCGAAAAATGCGCATGGATTTTGGCGCCGGAGGCAACGCGGCTACAAGAGTCTTAGATTCCGGAAGAACTGCGAGAATTGCTGTTGCAAGAAATGGCATATTGCATGTTATTAGGGGGTTGCATAAAACCGGATTTCCCCATAAGTATTTTATTATGATGGACAGTAACGAATATGCATGTGTTGGACGAATTAATATACCCACACTTTGCAGTGCATTGGAGCGTTCAGATGAATGGGATAGTGTGTCATTTAATAGGGAGGCGGGATATTATGATTATTGGGCGTTATCTTATGACAAGTACATTTATAGCATATATCACGTTGTAAATAAAAATGAAACAATACATAATATTAGGAAAGATTTTGAAGTCAAGTTAAACATTGCGAAAAGTGCAAAAAATGATAATAAAAATTATGATTTCATACCTGTGTATTCTTCTTATGATGGTTTTGCGATATATAAAAGTGATAAGTTTTTGAATTGCAGTTATAGTTCAAACATTGACATCAGGTTGTTTCCAAAAAACTTACTTCCGAAACAGATAATTAATAAGTTTACAAATGATTGCGAGCACAGGAAGTTTCATTTAGAAGCAATAAAAAAAAATAAAGCGCGCATTGTTGTTAGTCCACTTTCGATATTTTATAAATTGCCGATTCAAAATCCGGGATTGCGAGGTCCGGCTTGATTTATCATATCGTTAATACCGGTTTCAAAATCAACAGTTATATTCCATCCTAGTTGTTTCAATTTGTAATTGCTAATGTAATAACGTTTATCATTAAATGGTCTGTCTTCTATGTATTCAATATAGTCATGAAAATCGATACTTGCACTTTCGTTGTCGTCTACGTGTACGTTATCAACGTTTATAAATTTTCCAATGAGCATTTTTGCAACTTCAAGAATGCTGTATTCCATGCCTTCGTCACAACCAATGTTGTAAATTTCGCCAATTTTGCCTTTTTCCAAGATTGCAATAAATGCTGTTGCGGTGTCATACACATGTAAAAAGGCGCGCATGCAGTCGCCATTTTGGATTGTGACTTTTGAGCCACTTTGAAGTTGGTGTATGAATCTTGGTATAACTTTTTCAGGATATTGGTTTGGACCGTACACGTTATTTCCTCGCGTTATAATAATGGGCATTTTAAAGGAATGGTTGTATGATTGTGCCAATAATTCTGCGCTTGCTTTAGTGGCTGCATAAGGATTGGTTGGACACAGTATTGACTTTTCGGTTTTAATATCCGCTGACTCATTTTCGCCGTATACTTCATCCGTTGAAACATGAATAAACAGTTTCAGTGTTTTACAATGGAGCCTTACAGCTTCAAGTAAGTTGTGCGTTCCTAATATATTATCATTAGTGTATGTGATGGCATCAGTAAACGATGTTTGAACGTGAGATTGTGCGGCGAAATGAACAACGTGTGTTATTTTATTTGTTTGAAATATATAATTCAATAAATCAAAACTTTGCAAGTTGCCTTTTATAAATGTATACCTGTTGTGACATTGGCGCACAATCTCGTCCACATTATTTTCATTTGCACAATAATAAAGAGCGTCAAAATTTATTATTTTTATTTTATTATATTTTGAAAAAAGATTATTTATAAAATGAGAACCGATGAACCCTGCTCCTCCAGTTACAAATAAAACAGTATCTTCGCAATCTTTGAATTGCAATTCTGTTTTATGGTTATGTGGCGTGCTATTATCTGGTTTGTTGTCGTTGCAAGCGCGTTTGTAATGTTTAAGGGTGTCTTCCATTGCATCTTTAATGCAGCGCACATTGGGTGCGAATTTTTCCAAGATATAGGTGTCCAAGTAATTGTTGGACCGGTCGCAAGCCAAAATTTTGCGCTGTTCTTCCACGCTGAAATTGTTCCATGTAAAATGCGGGTCGACGTGTTTTTGATACATTTCTAAAATTTCATTGTGTGAAATAACGCCGGGATTGGTTAAGTTTACAGTTCCAACAATGCGCGCTTTAAGCATTTTTATGACAATGGGTAACAATTCATCAAGAACCGACATGGAATTTGGCACTGAACACACTTTTGAGTAATTTACAATTTTTGTAATAAAATTTCGAGGACACTCTGTCGCAACAATCGGCATTCTTATTCGCAAATTCAGCACGTTTTCAGAAAGTTGATGCATAAGTCGGTCAGTAAAACCTTTTACCACAGAGTAGCCGGATCCAAAAAAATTAGGAATATCGTCTTCTTCAAATCCTTTTTCTCCTTCTCCTGTTTCTCCTGTTGCTGCCTCCATATTTTTATAGTTGAAAATGCACCCGGTTCCAAGATACGTGTAATGAATGTTTCGTTCTTTGCATGCCAACGCGAGCGAGATGGGAGAGAATAGGTTGTCTTTTACATTTTCAACTAATTTTCCGGGTTGTTCTAGATAGTCAATTGTTGTATATTTTGTGGCGCCGATTGTCCCGTGTGTTCGTCCAATAAATGAAATAACATGTGACGGTGAAACTTGGTTCAGTTCTTTACATAGTGATGGCGTATCATCAACACGCGCGTTACCAAGAACAAAATCTAATGCATTAAATTCTTTTGCTTTTTCTTGTTGTAACAATTCTGTAAATTGTGTTCCTATCCAACCGGCGTGACCGTATACAATAATTTTCATTATTAATAATTATATTGTATTTTTATATATTTATTACTTACAATATACGTAATTCATTTAATTATATTCGATTATATTACTAAATATTTATCTTGATTCAAATTATAATTTATAATATAAGATGATTTTATAATGATTTTATAATTTTTATAATATTGACGACAATGCGTCAATTTGTTCTCTCGTCATTTTGTCGGGATAAATAATTTTAAAAATAATAATTAAATTACCGCATTGTTTATTTTTATCTGTCATTCCCAAGTTGGGTATTGTTTTTATTGTATTGTGTTTAATGATTGTCCCATCTTTATGTTGCAAGTGGAAACTTTTATTGTTGATGTGTTTTATGGTGAATTCGATTCCGCACAATGATTCTTTGAGAGATATTTCTTTATCGAGAACCAGATCCATACCGTTTCGTTTAAATACGGAATGTTCTTCAATGTTTACAATAATGTTAACTTGTGAGAAACGCAGTGATGATGACGCAACATTGGATAATATTAAAACTTCTTTATCGTTTATTCCAGGTGGAATGCAAACACAGATGGTTGCATTTGCGCCGCCGCCATTATTTTGTTCGGTTACATTAACTGTCAGCTGTTCAATTCCAAAGTATGCATTTTCAAGTGTTATGTAAATATTTGTAGTTACGGGTTCGCGTTCGCATTTTTGCGAATGATGCTGCTGCGGCACGGTCTCATAAAAAAATTGCGGTTGCTGTTGCTGTTGCTGCGATGGAGGCGCTTGATGATGCAAAAAATTAAAATGCGGATGGTTTTGCATTGGTCCTCCTCCTCCTCCTCCCGATGAATTGATAATGTGAATGCCCATTCCACCAAGACCCATTCCCATCGGACCCATCGGACCCATTCCGCCTCTTATAAATGAAGGCGGAAACCCCCCTACGTGAACATGATGTTGTTGTGGATGTTGTAGATGGTGTGGATGGTGTGGATGGTGTGGATGGTTGGGCGGTGGTCCAGCAGCCGCCGCTCCTCCCATTGAACTAAAAATCATGTTGAAAATATCAAACGGATTTACATGTTCAAAATCTCCAAACGGGCTGCCATTTCCGCCCCCCCGTATACCCATATCGTATAATTTTTTTTTGTCAGGGTTACCCAAAACTTCATATGCACTTGCAAGTAATTTAAATTTTATAGTTGATTCTTCGCTGTTACTATTTTTATCTGGATGATGAATCATTGAAAGTTTTCGGTATGCTTTTTTTATTTCTTCAGATGACGCATCTCGATTTACTTCTAATATTTTATAATAGTCTTCATCCTCAGAAGCTTGTTCTTCGCGCATATGGTTGAAATTAAAATTCATATTTAATTAAATATTAAATATAAATTTTAAATAGATTATATACGAATTAATATTTAATAATTAATATTTATCATATACACAAATAATAAAAAAAATGAATATTAATAGTGGTGGTAATATTGAAGTCCCTGACATTGTTACCAATTCTCCATTTATACACAAGTATCAGCCAATATATTTCAGAGATTTCGAGCAACTAGACCCAACTACGATAACTTTGATGAAGTCATTAATATCATTGAATAATTTAAATATTTTAATAATTGGTGATTCGGGAACAGGAAAAACTTCAATTATAAATTCAATAATTAAAGAATACTATGGAAATGATTATAACTATGATAATGTTCTAGTTTTGAACAGTTTGAAAGAACAGGGGATTCAGTATTATAGAAATGATGTAAAAATATTTTGTCAAACATGCAGCTTGATAAAAAATAAAAAGAAGATTGTTTTGCTTGATGACATTGATTTAATTAATGAACAAAGCCAGCAAGTTTTTAGAAATTGTATGGACAAGTACAAACATAACATTCATTTTATTTCGTCCTGCACAAATGTTCAAAAAGTTATAGATAGTTTACAGTCTAGAACAATACTGGTTCAAATAAATCCATTGACAATGTCATGTTTAACAAAAATTATGAATAAAATAAAAATAAATGAAAAATTAAACATGTCTTCAGATGCAGATGAATTCATATTAAGTATTTGTAATAATTCTGTAAGAATTTTAATAAATTATTTAGAAAAAATAAGAATAATAAATTGTTATGTGGACATGGAAATGGTTCATAAATTGTGTACAAATATTAGTTACACAATATTTGATAATTATACGAATTGTGTTCTTAATAAAAAATTAACAGATGGAATAAAAATTTTATATAATTTGCATGATGAAGGATATTCGGTAATGGATATATTGGATAATTATTTCGTTTATATAAAACTGACCAATTTATTAAATGATAATATTAAATATAAACTTACAACATTAGTTTGTAAATACATTATATATTTTCATAATGTTCACGAAGATGAGTTGGAATTGGCATTATTTACAAATAATTTCGTGCAATTATTTTAGTCGATTAATAACTAATATTAAATAGTAGTTATTAATATATATCTATCTTTATCATTTATATCATAAAAAAAATAAATCTTATACAAATGTCTCAAGTATTAAAAAAACCAATTCCCAAAAATATTTTATTTCATTTTTTAGAGAGAATAGGTTGTCAAAAAACAGATAAATGTTACATTGTTGACATTACCGCATTCAAAAGAGCCATTTATAACAATGATTTAGAAATATTTGTAAAAAGTATCAAAGAATATTATTATATGTCAAAGCTCCATTACATTGACATGACTCATGCGAGTCACAATAAATTTAACACCATTATAAGACAGTTATGCAAGTGTAACAACATTGCATTTTCCAAGAATATAAAGTATGACAAGTCAACATATAGTGTGGTATACAATGTACAATATACTGAAAACAATGACAACAATGATAACAACGATGTTGATTCAAATTCAAATGTGACCGATTGAACGAACTAGTTGTCCAGGAGGTCCATTCCATCCACTTTCCATTGTCATAACGGTTCCGTCCACAACATATAGTAGTGTGGTTAATATGCCGATGGTTTTTCCCATCAAGTCTTTTATTCCCATTGTTATTTTTTGAAATTCAATCAACATGTTCAAAAAGACGCCAAATATTCCTGTAACGATTCCGGTAATAGAGTCCCTAATGAAACTAAACATGTTTCTGAAATTATTCAAACTACCACTAATGTCGCCTAAACTTCCAACTGTAACTGAAGTCATGTAGTTGACGGGTTCGAGCAAATATCCCATGTAGTCGGTCTGCATGTTTTGTATGCAATATGTAAAATTTTCGCTCGTGTCATGACCGAACATACTGCTAAATGGCATAACGCTCGGATTGCAGCGGTACAGTGGCCAATTGTCTTGAATATATTTCGTTCCAATGACCAAGAAGGAGAGAACATATAACCCAATAAATACAACGATAATAAATATTGCAGAAAGTAAATCGCTTGTTTTCATTATTAATTATATTGAATATATATTTTATTAAAGGCGTGTTATATAATACTGATTTTTTATATTTTATATAAAGAAATTAAAATACTTTTATTCTCACTTGGAAGGCGCCGCCGCTCTGCTTGTTGCCGCTGTGCTTGTTGACGGTAGTTTTACGTCAGCGTCAAATGAAGAATATGCTAAAGTTTGTGCATGATTTGATGCGAGGTTGTTGATGATGGAGGTTCCGCCTGGTGAGGTTTGTGAAAATGATGGAATTGTAATTGTGGCATCTCCTCCGCCTCTGCTTAATTTTTTATTTTTATTTCGTCGCCTAAGCATGCTTTTACGTGAACTCCGTCTAAGACTTTTGCGGAATTTACGA
>Ga0315293_10002417_pt1 | contig 17935 bp, 15 predicted proteins | sample YL17G13_20_MG_FD_203071 | JGI IMG/M metagenome (GOLD analysis project Ga0315293, IMG submission 203071) | Sediment microbial communities from Yellowstone Lake, YNP, Wyoming, USA - YL17G13_20 | ecosystem: Environmental > Aquatic > Freshwater > Lake > Sediment | place: USA: Wyoming | collected...
ATTTGTGAATTGATTTCTATTTATGATTTGGCATCCCTTGATCAACTCCGCAATACCGGCATGAATAGGGTAATCCGGCTTGTATCCAGCCTTCTCGATCTTTTCATTGCTAACAACGTAATCTCTCTTGTCAGGATCTTCCCCTACCCTTGCTTCCGTAAAATAAAAATCCGGCACCTGCTTCTTGATCTCTTCGCATAGTTCCCACTTGCTCAAATTAGCATCGCTTAAGCCAACATTATACGGCTCATTCTTTACCCGATCGAAATTATTCAAACAATGGATAAAAGCCTTTGCCACATCGCGGACATGTATAAAATTTCTCTTTGCATGGGCCTCAAAAAGAACTATAAAACGGTCATTTACGGCGCGGTAAACAAAATCATTGACCAGAAGATCCATCCTCATCCTGGGGCTCGTCCCGAACGCGGTAGCAAGCCTTAAGGTGACAGAGCCGCCCGAGTCCAGGACGGCCCTCTCCGCTTCGATCTTCAGCTTGCCATAAAGAGAGACGGGCTTTAAGGATGTTTTCTCGGTGCAAAAGACCCCCTTTTGGCCTATTCCATAACCGCTGTTAGTGGTAGGATAGATGATCATTTGTCTTTTGCTGCGCAAATCCAATATCATCCTTACCGCATCCACAATAATGCTTTTGGCTTCAAAAGGATTTTTCCGGCAGAGCGGAGCCCCGGTAAAACAGGCTAAAGGAAAGACCGCATCTGAATTTTTGAGACATTTAGATATAATATCTTTATCGCGCGCGTCCGCGCGTATTATGGTCAGCCTCTTGTCGTGACAACAATCTAACAGAGGAGTTTGATTATACATGAAATTATCCAAAGCGATGACCTCGAACCCTTCTTTCAACAGCTCAGGCACCAAGACAGATCCGATATACCCCGCCGCGCCGGTAACTAATATTTTCATTTCTTTAGCAGCTCCTTTACTGAATTTATAATATCGTCCTTGCCGGGATAAAAAGCCTCCTCTAAAACATAACTCGCCGGGACCGGCACATCCGGCCATGCGACTATCTTAATAGCCGATTTAAGATATTTGAATCCTTTCTGCGCAACCATCGAAGCGATCTCAGATGCCGCGCCGCATGTCTTCCAGTCCGTATCTACGATTACCAAACGTCCCGTCTTCTTTACGGATTCCAATATGATCTCCTCGTCAAGCGGCTTTAACGTCCTTGGGTCGATCACTTCCGCATTACAACCTTCTTTTTGAAGTTCTTCCGCCGCCCTTAAAGCCTCAATCACCATGTAAGAGATCCCGACGATAGTCACGTCTTTCCCTTTGCGGCGGACAAGGCCTTTACCAAGAGGAATGGCATATAATTTTTCGGGGACGTGGCTTTTATGTTTAAATAGCCAACGGTGCTCAATAAATATTACAGGATTTTCGTCGGCAATGCTGGCGGCCAACAGCCCCTTAGCGTCATACGCCGTGCTCGGCATGACAATACGCAAACCCGGGACGTGCATGAATAACCCATGAAGAGATTGGGAATGTTGCGCAGCAGAACCCCATCCCCTGCCGATGACGGTAATAATGACTAGAGGAACTCTTACCTTGCCGGCAAACATGTAGCTGTACTTTGCGGCATGATTAACGATCTGATCCATTGCCAATAATAGAAAATCAGGCCTGTTATGAAAATATATAGGCCTCGTTCCCGTCAGAGCTGCCCCCACTCCTATTCCGGTAACGGCATTCTCGGACAAGGGCGTATCAAAAACCCTCTTCGTCCCGAACTCTTTTTGAAGACCGAGCGTCATTCCGAACATTCCAGAGGGGTCATCTACGCCCTGGCCCATTACAAATATACGTTCATCCATGGCAAGCGCCTGGCTCAGGGTCTCCTTTACAGCTTCGGGCACCGTCAGCTTCCTCGTATCCCTGCCGGCATGCTCGTCGAAATCTGGCTCTTTCTTTTCGATCAAAATTTTTGTCCAGGGCATTTTATTTAACCTATCAAGTATTTTTCAAGCTCTTTCTTATTCGGCAAAGGAGACTTTTTTGCGAATTCAAAGGCCTCTGAGATATCTTTATTTATTCGTTCGGCGATCTCTCCGGACCTTCGGCTTGTTATGATATTTTTTTTCAAAAGGGCAGCTTCAAAATTCTTGAGCGGATCTATCTTGATCCATTTGTTCCATTCGTCCCGTTTCCTGTAAGCGTCTTTTTGGGGGTCTCCTGCGCCCGCATGAGCTCTCCAGCGATATGTTTTGCATTCCAAAAATGAAGGCCCTTTGCCGGAGCGTGCATCTTCAATCGCTTTTTTCGATGCGGCACAGACTTTCAGGACATCCGATCCGTCAACCCTATAAGAAGGGATGTCAAAGGCCTTCGGCCTCATGGATATATCGTCGTTCGCCTGCCTTGCGCTTTGATGAGAGCAGACAGAATAAAAATTATTTTCGCAAATATAAACAACCGGCAAAATTTTTAAGGCGGCGAAATTCATGCTCTCGAACAGAACGCCTTCTTCAGAAGCGGCGTCGCCGAAAAAGACGACGGAGACCTTCTTCTCTTTACGCAAAACCGAAGTCAAGGCCGCGCCCGTGGCAATCGGTATGCTGCCGCCAACAATGGAGGAAGACCCCATAAAACCAACGGAAGTGTCTATTAGATGCATGGAACCGCCTCGCCCTTTAGAGCAGCCTGTTTCTTTGCAATATAATTCAGCAATCATTGATTTTAAGTCTCCGCCCTTAGCAATATAATGGCCATGGCCCCTGTGATTGCTGAATACGTAATCGCCTTTATTCAGATTCGCGCAAACGCCTGCAGGTATCGCTTCCTGCCCGATACACAGATGAACCGGCGTCTTCATCTCGTCCTGCGGATACAGCTCTTCTATCTTCAGCTCAACAAGCCTGATCTTCAGCATAATTTCATAAAGTGTTATAAGTTGTTCGTTTTTCATCTTCACATCTTAAAGATCAGCGCCAAACAAAAATTTCGTAAAGGATCTGCGCAAGCATAACAGATCCCGACTTAAAGGGACGCATCTTCCTCGTGCCGTATATCCTAACGGGTTCATCTCCCGGTATCTCGGCGACTTTCAATTTTCTTTTCGCGCAACGGATGGAAAGCTGCGGCTCCCATCCTATAAGTATGCCGGCTTTTTCGGCCGCCTCTATAAATTTTGCATCTTTGTTCATATCCAGCTTCCTGATAAGGTCTGTTTTATAAGCGCGGAATATGACTAAGGCATCGTCATAATGCGCCCGGAACAGCATGTTGATCATTGTCGTGAACATCCAGTTACCGAACCTCGTCACCCAATCGTCGTCATAGCTTTTGGCGCCCTTCGCGTAGCGCGAAACTATGACCATATCGTAACCTTCTTTCATCTTCTCTATAAGTGGAGGGATCAGTTCCGGTATCGAATTCCCGTCGGGGCTGAAAGTAATGACGATATCGCCTTCGACCATACCCCACATCTCTCTCAAACCCTGCCTCAAGCCCTTCCCTTTTTGCACGTAAACGGCATAACCGTTCTCTTTGGCGTATTCGATCGTCCCGTCCGTAGAACCTCCGTCCACAATTATGATCTGGTCATACCATTCTTTCTTTATCTTGGGCATAATTTCTTTCATGCCGCCCAATTCATTCAGGGTCGGTAATATTAAAGTCGTCTTCATCTATTATGCCTCTCCTGTAAATATTGTTTTAAGCGCCAAACGCCCCATCTGGAGGGGATCGAACCTGACTGAAGGAGGTATGAAGCAGCCGTGGGAGCAGCTGCAGTCTTTTCTGGATATATCTTTTATCTCTTTCCTGAATCCCGGGCTTTTCAATAATTTTTTCATGTCATAGTTAAAATCCTGCACGTTTGCTGCCGGAAGGCGCAACTCACAGGCGGAAACAGCGCCGTTCGGATATAGCACCGCTATCCTTTTGCCCGCCGCGCATTTAACAGGCCAGCTCTTCCCGTAAAAAAAATTATCAAGCGCGATCTCCAGGTTGTTAAGAGCAAAATTTGTTATGGCCCTATTCAACGGACGGCTGGAATATATGTTCTGAGACGTACCCTTGATCTTCTTGAAATGGTATACGATATTGTCTTTTAAAAATTTCATGAGTTCATCCTTGGAAATGCCATGCAAAAAATCGGTCGAACCGGCCGGCTTGCGCATCGGTTCAAACCAATGGTAGTCCGGGCCGATCTCTTCCCGGACGAACCCTGCGATGGACTGCAGCGCATCTATATTATCCGGCATAATGACCGTAACTATATGCAGACGCAAGCGCGGGTATTTCTTCTTTAATTTAACGATTCTGCGGCCCGTCTCGACGGCCCTGGTAAAGCCGCCCTGGAAGTTGCGCACCTTATCATGCATATCAGAGAGGCCGTCTAAAGAGACGGCGATAGTCAGGTTAAGGTTTCTGCAATTGCCCGTTATTTTCTCGCAACCCGCAATAACCTGGTCTGTATTAAATCCATTCGTCGGTATAGAAGCTACGCCGAGACTGCACTTACACGCATACTCGGTCACGATATCGGCAAGGTCGCTTCGGAGAAAAGGTTCTCCGCCTGAGATCAAAAGGACTTTGAGCTTCCCGAGGCCGCTAATCACCCGGGAGATCTCATCCCTGGACAGTTCGCCTTTTTTATTGAGTTCGTTCGAAAAGAAGCAATGGGAGCACTTCGCGTTACACTTGTATGTTACAAAATGGACAAGTGAGTCAAGTCCGGCCGGCTTAAAATATTTCATTATTTCGCCGCATACAAACTCTGTTTCCCGCATCATTGTCTTTCCTTTTGTTCAGATCATCAATTCATATACCCTGAGCGCTGCCTTATAGAAAGGAGCCGGCAGAAAACTCAAGGTTTTAAGCCCTATCGTTCTTAAGCTGAACCCGATAGGCCGCGTGAGCTCATGCGTCAAATAGTAACGCGCCTGGCGTGGAAATCCCTTATTCAAATACTGTATCCCAACGCGTTCATAACTCAATGCGATCGCGCGGCTCAGGTCAACGTTTCTTTGCGGCAGCAGGCGCTGTCTTTCATAACTGCGCCTAAGGATATCGGAATGCACATTTACGTAGTTATCGAGCCTGGTATAATGGAATCCGTCCGATCTTTTCCGGTAATATATGAGAGGCTCATCTACGGCGTCAACTCGAAAATTTTCACCTATCCGGCAGAAGAAATCCCAATCTTCGGATATGGCCAGGTCCTCGTTAAAAAATCCGGTCTTTTCGATCGTAGAGCGGCGCACAATGTTAGCCGACATCATTTCAAAGGCATAGCCTTTTAAATGCAGCTCGTTTACTTCACGTCCCTTCGGCAGTCCGTTTTTGAATCCAAAGTAGGCAGAGTTGGGTTTCTTGACCGGCTTACCATCTATGATATAATAACCGTCCGCATAAACCCAATCCACATCTTTGTCTTTTAAAAAAAGTTCTACGCATTTTTTGACAAATTCAGGCTTCCAGATGTCATCCGAATCCAGAAAAGCGATCAGCTCCCCGCCCGCCTGGCAGATACCAAGGTTGCGCGCGCCACCCGGCCCCACCTTCCCCTTCGGCGATCGGATTATCCGGACCGGATACTTCGGCTCAGGCGGAATAAGCGCATCAGGCTTAAGATCCGAACCATCGTCTATCAGGATCATCTCGATATTCGGATAAGTCTGAGAAAAATAGGATTCGAGAGTCTCCGGAAAATACCTGATATCATTATAAAAAGGCGTGATTACGGAAACAAGCGGCATCTTATCCATGACCTACCGGTCCCTTTATTTTACTACGATATGGCTTTTGTAAAAAATCTTACTCCTCAGGTATCTCACGGCTGCCAGGTCGAGAGAAAAGTTATACATCTTGTTTTTTAGCCTGAACCTGTAATACGCGCTTATAGGCATATAAAGGATTTTTAATGAGCTCCGTATAAATATATTTTCTATACTGTCTATCGCGTTCGGAAGGGCGTTGGCCAAAACGCTCATGTAAGAAATATTTCCCAGCTTTTGCCTTTCTTTGGCGCTAAACCACGGGATCCTCTTCCCGGTAAGGTCATACTCGTCGAAATTCCAATCGATCCACCCCGCCAGGTCCTGCGGCGGCTTAAGGCCGTGTTTTAAAGCAAGGTCGTACATGGGCGTGCCTGGCAGCGCCGTATATATAGCCATAGTCTCAAACTGCGCCTTGGGATTATCCTTCTTAAGTCGGAATATCAGATCGATAGTGTCATTGATCTCTTTAAAGGTCTCCGTGGGGAATCCTACCATCAAAGCGAAGGCGGGTATGATATCATGCTTGCCGGCCTTGAGGTTCGTCTTTAGGGTCTCTTTAACGGTTATACCCTTATTAACCAGTTTCAATATCCTGTCGGTTCCCGATTCGGCCCCGAACTTCAATACATGCGCACCGCTCTTTTTGAGAAGTGCCATCTGCTCGTCCGACGCCTTGTTAAATACATCCACTCTCGTTCCGGAAGTATACCAGCGGATGTTGAGATCCTCTTTGACGATCGCAGCGCATATTTTATCCGCCCTCTCCCTGTCTATATAAAACTCGTCGTCCCTGATCCAGATACCATCGAGATTGAACGTTTTGATAGGCCCGATTATCCTCTCCAGACTTTTCCCGACGGACATAGCCCGCCACTTTCTCATCCGCAGGCTGGCGCTGCAGCAGAAACCGCAGTTAAACGGGCACCCTCTGCTCGTCTGCCCGATATCGAGGACCCGCGACCTCTTCAGATACATATCCGGGTGAATATAGTCTTCTACGTCTATGAGTTCCCATGGAACGGGCAAAAGCTCTTCCATTTCGATCAACGGAGCCGCAGGATTTACCACGGCCCTGCCGCTACTTCTAAAAGCAATCCCGTTTATTTCATTTAAAGATCCGCCCGCTTCCAAAGCCTTCACTATCTTGGGGAAGGTGGCGTCTCCTTCCCCGACGCAAACTATGTCGACATACTCGCTTTCCAATGTCTGGGCCGGCAATATGGACGGATGAGGCCCGCCCCATATTATGGGAATTTTTTTATTCACAGCTCTTCTGATGATCTTTGCGATTTCAATAGCAAAATATATCTGCGTCCCGGTCATACATGAGATGCCGGCGCAAATCGTCTCGGGCCCGAGGGCCTTCATTATTTTATCCTGCCAATCTTTATCCACCCTTTGATCGATGATCTCTATACGATATCCTTCCTTGTGAAGAGGCGCTGCTATCGTAAGGAGCGAATGCGGCGGCGCAACCGTTGAGCCGAAGTCCATTCCTGTCTTTGGGTAGATCAAAACTATATTTTTTACTTTGACCATACAACCCTGCTATCGTTGCAAATTTCTTATCAGCCGGCCTACGTCTTCGGCTATTGCCAGCGAAGCGGTCAATCCCGGCGATTCTATGCCTATCAAATCAATAAACCCTGGCAATCCGTTTGCCGATTCTTCCTTTATGATAAAATCGCGAAAATCACTTCCGTGCCCATCCAGCTTCGGCCTTATCCCGGAGGTATCAGCATGGAGATCTTCCTCTTCGAGAAAAGGCATTAGTTTTTTAGCCGACATAAAAAAATCTTTTTTTCTGGACTCGTCCACCGAATAATCTTTTGTGCGATCTTTAAGAAATTCGTGGTCGGGGCCGAGCCGCATGCCTCCGTCCAGGTCAGGGGTGGCGTGAATGCCAAGGCCGCCTGCTTTTGGCTTTGGTACCGGATAGATCAATCTTTTAACCCGGCCGGACTTTTTCCGGCTGACGCGGAAGTATTGCCCTTTACAATACCGGAGCTCATACCTTTCTTTTTTTATATCGACCCCTGCCATCGCAGCCACGGTATCGGAATCCAGGCCGGCACAGTTAACTACTATCTTTACCGATAAGCCGGTATTACCTGACTTCTCTTTTATGGTTGCCTCATAACCATCACTGCTCTTTTTAATGCCTGTTACCTCTGAATCAAATAGAATGGCAGTGCCGCCGTCTTTTGCTTTGCTGAATAAGCGCTGCATAAAAATATGCGAATCAAATATCCCGGTTTCGGGAGAATAAAGGGCCGCTCGGCCATCAATGGCCGGCTCCATCCTCCGCATATCTTCCCGGCTCACGATCTGTAATCCCGGTACCTCATTATTATAGGCATTATTAAAAAGCGCTTCTATCGAGCTGATCTCTTCTTCCTCGGTAGCAACTATAAGCTTACCCGTCTTTCTGTGAGGCACATTATTTTCTATGCAAAATCTGTATAAAAGCTCCCTGCCCCTTACGCACATCTGCGCTTTCAGGCTGCCGGGCGGATAATATATTCCTCCATGTATGACCTCGCTGTTCCGCGAGCTTGTCTCCCGGCCGAAACTTTCATTCTTTTCTATAACTACTATGTTTTTTGAAAAACCACCAAGTTCTTTGGCAACGGCTAATCCTATAACGCCGGCTCCTATGATTAAAATATCTGTCTTGCACACAGTAAATCGGGCGCTTTCGATGTAATTAGTTAGAAGAACTTCTCCGCTATACCTAATGCCTTTGATGCCAGGCCGTTCATCTCTTCTATCTTCTTCAGTTTCTGCTCATATACCTTTACAGTTCTCTTCTCTTCATCCGTCATTTCCCCATCGGCAGAATGGACCAGTTCTCTGAACTCTCCTATCATGTCGGAGACCTGAGCTATCCTCTTTTGCAGGCCTAATCTGACCTTATTCACGGCCACCTTCCTAATATCGGGATCTGCTTCGTAGTAGTCCTTGCGGGAGCCCTTGACCCATACGCTCCTTACTGCGCCCCACTTCTCAAGCTCCCTTATGTTCAGGCTTATATTACCCTTACTGGCCTTGAGGCGCTCTACGAGCTCGTCTAGCGATAGAGGTTTGTCACTCAAGTATAGTACAGCATATAGCTGGGCCGTGAAGTGATTGATACCAATGCTCCCGGCCAGCTTGCCTATCCCCTCTATGAACTTATCCTGAGCCATTTCAAGCTTATTATGCATAATATGTCCTCGCTATCGTTTAAAACGTTTTAAACGATTGTACTACCGTTCCCTCTCCTTGTCAACAATATATCGGAAAATCTCCGTTATGCCATAACTGAAAAAAATCGTTAGGAGCGGCTCGACAAGCCACCTGTGCCTGCCTTCGACATAGAAAAAGCTCTGTGTGAGAAATATTGACATAAAAACAAATATCAAAAGCCACGCTCCGCTGCGAACCGCTTTAGGGCTAAACCCGAGCGCAAGGATGATGCCCAGGACGGAAAATGTTATCAAGATAATATAAGCAACCTTATAAATAGCAAGGTATGCCTTCGGGTAAATATAGCCGCTTTGGGGCGAAAACCACCAGAAATAGTATATTTTTTTGAAATAACTTTTTACGAAAACGAGGGGATTGGCTCTTATATAGCGTATCGCCTCCTCTTCGAAAAATTTCTTTTGTCCAAGCTCATCGAGGGCAAATACTTTCTTATGGAATTCTACAGGCGTCATCTCAAATATTGACTTTCCTTCTTTAGTGAGCGACGTGCCGGTAGCGTAAGGATTATTGCCGCGCCACAGATTTTCGCCGGTCGTGGTGATCAGAAAAACAAATCGCTTATGCACAACATAGTTTCTTATTAACCACGGACTTATTACGATAAAAGTCGCGAGCATCATGGACAGTATGACTTTTGACTTCTTCTTAAAAGACGCGCTTCTGTGAAACAAAATAAAGTATAGTATAAAAAACGGCAGAAGCGTTCCTATTATGCCCCGGCTGAGCGCTCCGAGCCCGATCACAACGCCAACCGCCATCATATTCAAAACCGTAGGCCTGTCTTTAAACTTCAGGAACAATAACAGGGATGCCGCAATAAAAAATGAATCTATGCTGAACGGCACGAGATTGAATGCGTCATAATACATGAATCCGGGATGGAATAGGACAAGCGCTGCCGCAAGGCAGCCTACTTTCTCATTAAATATCCTCCTGGCTATGCTGAAAACCGTAAACGCCAGGAATACTGTAAAAGCCAAATGTATCATCAGCAGCACAAAGTAATTATGATTTGTAAGCAGATATACGGCTACGCACAGGAATGTATATACAGGAGGATTCAGGGATTTATAACTGGTGTTTAAAAAATTAAAAGTGTATCCATGTCCGGAGAGGATAGAATTCACTATCGTTTCGTATTCCCACGTCACAGGATGAAGATATGTTTTGAAGATCAGCACAACGCCGACCTTCACTATGATCGCCACGGCAATAATCGCTGCCAGTTTATTTCTCAGCGACATGCAGCCCTTCTTTCGTTTCGCTCTTTCTTTGAGCGGCATTAGCGGGCACGACCCCCGTGCCCCTCCAGCCATTCTCATTTCTGCGGGTAATTACGACATCCTCGAGGCCGGAGCCCTTAAACCATCTCTCCACCTCGCCTCTACTGATGTAATGGGTCGTGGCAGCGACCAGCTGATCGAACACTATATTGTGGATAGCCCTGAAATTAAAACCGGAGATCGATCTGAAATATTCTCCGACGGGAACGAACTTTACGATGATAAACATCGCAAAACTAAACGGATAAGACAAGAGATATAATATAGGGAGCGGCATCTTTGACGTAACGTGTTTCCTTACCGGATCGATAAAATTTCTGACAACGAAGTTCCCTTCTTTGGCATAAACCCAGATCGATATCCTTCCCCCCGCCTTTAGCAGCTTCGCCAAAGACCTGAATCCTTTTCCCGGATCCGGCAGGTGGTGCAATACGCCTATACAATATATATAGTCGAAGACCGGTAAGAGCGGAAGATTATAGATATCCGCCTGCAGTAAATGGACGTTCTTGAATTCCGCTGTATTTCGATAAGCGACATCGATTGCTTCGCTTAAATCGAAACCTACGATTTCCCTGGCACCCAGACCGGCAACCTGATAGATATGACGGCCGTTACCGCATCCCGCGTCCAAAACCACCTTGCCCTCGATGGTTCTTTCCGATGCAGGCCATATCCAATCGAGAAATTGTTCGCGGTAAAAATCATGATATTCCGAAAATGTCTTCCAGGAATAACCAAAATTGAGCGCGGTTCTCTTTTTATCAAGCGCCATGCCCTGATCTATGAACCTGGGGATACCTGAACGAATAGGATATTTATTCAGGCATATCCCGCAGGCCAACTCGCCGCATAGCGGCTCTGCCGTTTCCGTCACCTTAAGCGGCGCTTTGCATTTTGGACAGACCAATATGCTGCTAAGATATTTACTTAATCTCTTAAGCGCGCTCTTTTTGCGGGCAACGCATAACAATGCGACACCAAACGGAAAATTTACTGCCTTTATAAGACACGCTTCAAGTGCCAGGATATTTTTCAGGAAAGTATTCAAAAATCCAGGCACATCTTCTACCCTGGTTCGCTTAACTTTAAAAAACGGCCTTAATATACGGTATTGGACTGTCCGGTAAACCAGCAATGCTGGGAATAGGAAAAAATTGGCATAAGATGCTCTCTTGAATTCAAAGCCCGCCCTTTCCAGTTTCTCTCTCAAATCACGGATATTATACCGGCGCTTATGAAAATTGGCTATGTCGTGCTGGCTCCACAGCACGCTAAAGGCCGGGACAGCCATTATCAGGAAACCATTATCTGCCAATACGCGGTTTAACTCTCCCAGCGCCGCCATATCGTCTTCTACGTGTTCGAGAACGTCGAAAACATTTATCAAGTCATATGAACCGTCTTTATACGGAAGCTTGCATATAGTTGCCTGAGCCAGCTTCAAAGAATTTATGTTCTCAGAGAAGCGCAATGCATCGATTGATAGGTCTACGCCAAAAACGTTTTTTGCTATCTTTTGTAAATGGGCGGCCTTGCCGCCTGCCCCGCAGCCGACATCCAAGGCGCGGTCAATCGAGCCGGAGGCAGCTATCGTGCCGGTGAGAAAAGATAACCATATATCCGTCATGCCCGCATAAAACCAGTTTTTTTCTTTGAGCTTAAAATCTCTGGCAAATTCTTCTTTAGATAGATTAAGTTCTTCCATATATAGTTCTTATTTCAGTATAAAACGGCTCAGGTATTTAATGCTGCCCTTAAATACTTGCGGGATACCTGTCAGGCCATTTCTCTTTAACATCTTTAGAATAAAATCCGGCTTTGAATAGAATGCCCTGTAGATAGACTTATAGCCCGCCTCAAGCCGTTCCAGAGAGAGGGTGTTCGGGATAAATGAAACATGATGCCCGGTTCTATTCGAGTAATCGCCTATGAGGGCGCCTGTCTCTTCTATATTTTTGTATATAGGGGAACCCGGCAGGGGGATAAAATACCATACAAACATGTAATCCAGTTTAATCTTGCGCACAAGGCGGAACGTTTCCTTCATGGACTCTTCGTCTTCTCCCGGCCCGCCGATAATGAAAGAGCCTGCCAGCGATATCCCGGCATCCGTGATGATCTTACAGCTGTCAGGTAATTTTTTAAGGTCCAGTTTTTTATTATAGACTTTCAACATCTTCGGCGATCCGGATTCTATACCGAAACTGACACTGCGGCATCCGGCGTCATAAAGGATCTTGCCCGTGTCGGGATCTACGCTGTCTGCGCGCATGGAACATCCCCATGTTAAGTTATGCCTTGAAGATTTATCTTTAAATAGGCGGCATATGTCCCTGAATCTGTCCTTCGTTATACAGATATTTTCGTCGACGAGGTCGAAACAGCTGACATCGAATTTTTCCGCCAGCATCGTGGTCAGGCCGGACAGGTATTCGATATCGTAAAACCGCACCTTGCTTCCGAGGACCGTGCGGTCACAAAAACTGCAGCTGAACGGGCATCCGCGCGAAGTCATTATTGGCAAGGTTACCTTCCCCTTCTCTTTGTATAATGCCGGCGCATAATGAGACAGGTCCAGCTTTTCATAAAGAGGAAATGGCAGCTTATTGACATCGCTTATAAGGTCTCTGGGAGCGCTCATGGCCAGGGCATCGCCTTCCCGGGTAATTACTCCTCTGACATTACTGATCTTACCATCTGCCTTAAAACATTTTATTACATCAACGATGGTCTCTTCGGCCTCCCCCACCATGCCTACATCTATATCCGGACAAGCACGCATCGTCTCTTCCGGCAGAGCCGTAAAATGAACGCCTCCTGCCATTATCTTCATGGCCGGCTTCAACTTCTTTATGGCCGAAGCCAGTTTCAAAGACCTGTTGGCAAGGAATGTAAAATGGACCGATACGGCTACGAATTCGGGATCCATGGATACAATGTGCCTGGTGCACTCTTCTATGTTCCGCGTATCGTACGATAGGTCGGCTATCTTCGTGGAGATGCCGGCTTTTTCAAGGCTGGCGGCAAGATACAAGAGATTGATCGGCATGCCGTATTGGCCGACGAAATCCAATAATCCGAAATTTTCGTTAAGCGCGAACGGGGGCGTAACCAAAACGATATTTGTTTTTTTACCATTCATATTATTTATGATCTTCCGTATCTATCGAGCCATAGTTCGAACAAAAGAATGGTCCAGAGTTTCTTGCGGTTATCCTTCCTGCCGTTCATGTGCTCGTCAAGCAGAGCTATTACCTGGGACACGTTGAAGAAACCTTCGCGCTTCAGGCGCTCCTCGCACAGGTAATCACAGACCATTTCTTTAAGGCCGCCCTTGAGCCATTCTGCCACGGGAATGCCGAACCCTTTCTTTTTTCTATTGACCAAAGAAGGCGGTAATCTTCCGGCGAGAAGCCTGCGAAGAAGATATTTGGTCGTAAGTCCGTTCAGTTTTAAACGGGAAGGCAGGCTGACCGCATATTCCACAAGTTCGTGGTTCAGAAGCGGCACCCTCACTTCCAGGCCGTGCATCATGCTTGCCCGGTCAACCTTGACCAGGACGTCGTCCTGCATGTATAAATGCATATCGAGGTATTGCATGCGCTCTATCGGATCATCGATACCTGAAATGGCGGCGAGATGCTTCGTAATATCTTCAAATATATTGCCCTGACCTTCCGCCTGCCGGCCGCCCGATAAAAGGACGTCGAGTTCCTTATCGCTGAATGAACCGAGCCATATGGCATTTCTTATCTCTGGGGGATAATCCTTGCCGCTTATGAATTTTTTCATCCGGAAGTCCATGCTCATATTACGCGTCGAGACCGGCAGCTTTTCTATAATTGCGCCGGCGGCGCTCTTTAATACCGACGGAAGTGCTGCGTAGTATTTGAAAAGGCGATGCGCCTGATACGTATCATAGCCGGCGAAGAGCTCGTCCCCGCCATCGCCTCCTAAGGCGACGCTGACATGTTCCTTGGTAAACCTGGAGAGGAGATACGTCGGGATTATCGAGGCGTCTGCAAGCGGCTCGTCCAGAAAAGCGGCGATCTTGTTCAAAGTCGCGGATGCGTTCACTGACGTCAGGGTCTCTTCATGATGCCGTATGCCAAAGCGTCCGGCAACTGCGGCTGCATAACGCGACTCGTCAAAAGAACTTTCGGAAAAACTGATAGTGAAAGATTCGACTTTACCTGCCTGCGACGCATATTGCGCAAGTATGCTGGAATCGATGCCGCCGGACAGGAAGAGCCCTACCGGCACATCGCTTACCAGTTCCCTTGCCACAGTTTTCTTAAGAACCGCATCGAGGCCTTCAAGGGCCTCTCTTTCGCCTATATCACTATTTTTGAAAGAAAAAGATGGTTCCCAATATTTCTCGAGCCTGCTATTGCCGGTTTCGAGAGAATATTCGAGGAGATGCGCAGGCGGTAATTTTTTGATGCCTGAGAATATAGAATGCGGAGCGGGCACGAATTCGAATACAAGATATTTTTCGAAAGAGAGGCGATCGATCTCTTTTTTAAAAAACGGATATGCAAGTATCGCCTTGATCTCGGAGGCAAATATAAAATGGCCTCCCTCGTAGCTGTAATGCAGAGGCTTTACGCCGAGCCGGTCGCGGACGAGCAGGAGTTTTCTCCGCCTGGAGTCCCATATCGTGAAGGCAAAAATACCGTTAAGCCTGGTTGTCGCCTGCTTGCCGTACTCCTCATATAGGTGCACGATCACTTCTGTGTCAGAATCCGTATTAAATACATGTCCCAGGCCTACAAGCTCTTTCCTGAGCTCGCGATAATTGTATATCTCGCCGTTAAATACTATGATTATCGTACGGTCTTCATTGGCTATCGGCTGCTTGCCCTTCGCGAGATCTATTATCTTCAACCGCCTGTGCCCCAGGGCTAGATCCTTATCTATAAAATATCCGTCCTCGTCCGGGCCGCGATGGCGCAATCTTTCCGACATCACTACGATCGTTTCTTTAGCGTGTACATGATTATGCTTATTGATGACAAAGCCGCAAATGCCACACATGGTACTTTCCGCCTGTCTCTAAATATTGATCTTTTGCACTATTGAATAGATGGATCTTTTGGTTGATTCGTAATAGATCCGTATATTAATTTCCGCGAGGAGCCCCATGAAAATAGCCTGCGCGCCTATAAGGATGAAGAATACGGCCAAAAGAAGCAGCGGATTTCTGTGGACCCAGGCACCATAGAATATCTTTTGCACAATGGTAATTGCGCCGCACAGCGCCCCGGACATGATCAACCACACTCCCCACCTGCCAAAAAAATAGAGGGGGCTTGTAAAATATGACCCTAGCAGCAACTTTACGGTCAGGAGGTCAAAAATGACCTTCATCGTCCTCTCGATACCATATTTGGATATACCATACTTGCGGGGATGATGAGCTACCTCCATCTCGGATATCCTGCCCCCCATCCACGCTATGTATACAGGTATATACCGGTGCATTTCTCCGTAAAGATTTATATCCCTAAGGAATTCTTTTCGATAGACCTTAAGGGTGCATCCATAATCATGCAATTTAACTCCTGTCATTTTTACGATTATCCAGTTTGCCATAAAAGAAGGTAACCGCCTGCTAATGAGAAGATCCTTCCTTTGTCTCCGCCATCCGCTTATCAGGTCAAATCCTTCCTCGGCTTTTTTCAGCATGGGCGGTATATCCTTCGGGTCATTTTGCAAATCAGCATCGAGCGTAACTATATACTCTCCCTGCGCATGGTCGAATCCGGCTACTATCGCCGCGGTCTGACCGTAATTCCGCCTCAGGGTTATTACTTTTACTAATGGATCTGCAGCGGCGATCGCTTTCAGTTTCACATTGCTTCCGTCGCGGCTGCCATCATCGACCATGATAATCTCGTAATCCCGCCCCAACGCCTTCAGGCTACGGGATAATCCCGCACAGAGAAGGTCGAGAGATTCCTCTTCGTTATAAACCGGGACAACTATCGAGACGTACATAGCTAACCCTCCTGGGCAACAGGCCCTTTCTTTTCTATGCCAAGCGCTTTCTTTATCTCAAAGACAGCCCGCTTCAGCGGCATCTGCTCTTCGGATCTCAGCATGCTAGAGCGTGTTACCGGTTTTAAGTTATAGTAAAACTCTTTATACCTGACCTGCCCATATGATTGATCGGCTATTCTGCACTTTTCAATCAAAGATCTATCGGCCATTATATCTTCGACTCCCGCGATTGCGCCGTCTTTCGTCCTGAAATAAACATTATTATACGGATCAAATACCCGCCATTTTCCGCCGATCTTCACAAACGAGAGGGGATAGTATACCCTATGATCCCCCGCATAAGCGCGCGTGTAGAAGGCTGGAAGGCCTGCATATGTGCATAGATTGGCAAAAACGTCCTGGGATTGATCAATCGCCCCATATCCGCGTATGATTATATTAAGAATATGGTCGTCGACAACGGGCATCCCCTGCGGAACCGGCTTTATATTTTCATGCGTCCACGCCAGTATTGCCAACGCTTTCTCCTCTTCGGTAATACAACCCTTCGTTATCTCTTTCGCTATCCTTTGATATTCGTAATTTCGCGACAAGAACTCCATCGCTTTAATGTAAAGCGGCATCCTGATTTCCCGCACACGGCCATTGATCCCCTGGCGGATAGTCACTTCCGTATTCATCGCCATAATGGCGCCGGAGATTAACCCTGCGCATACCATGATTAGTATTAGTTTGTTTTTACGCATAGTGCATGAGCAGCTCTTCCCGCATTTTTACCAGCATCACCGGATCCTCTATCAGGTCCGTAGCGCTCCAGGCATCTGAACAATGACGCTCAATGTATTCGTACTTGATATACCCGTAACCCTTGTCACCCCAGCCCGCACTCCAGGAATTTTTGAATTTGAATATTTTCTTCGAGTCGTCATATCCCATGATACATATGGCATGGCCACCTTCGAGTGAGTCTCGCACCTTCGGCATCGGTATGGCTCCCGTCTTTGAAACACGGCCCGTAAACCAGGAAGTGAATACCTGCACGCCGGCCAAGAATGGCCCGTTGACCAAGAGGCTTCTCTTCATTTCCTCTATCGCGCCGAGCCTGGCATAGGCCTTTATGCGGTATCTTTTAGCGGCCTTATCGGCGCCTTTCTTATGCGTATCTTTTTGATGCGGCCGATATGGCCAATAGACTTCAGGAGAGACGCCGTATTTAAGCAACATCTTCATCGCGACCCTTGGATATGTGCCGTCCGCTTCAGGGATGCCGTCATTGGTCTTACACAAACTATACAGATAGCGCGGGGAAAGCTCTACGGCCTTCCTGTATTCTTTGGTATCCTGGTATTCTTTTACTCCGACAGCGCTTGCGAAAGCAACGCACGTACCTTCATTCCCCTGATATCTGACAGGCGTCATTGCCGGTGTATAGTCGACTCTGGCCGGCACCTTCATCGGCGGCAGGACCAAGCCCATAGGGATATCGCGGAGATCCTCCGCGTCTTTAAGGCAGCCGAAGCTATAAACGATCTTTTTCATATACCGTTAAGAAAGTTGATTTCGATCTTTTTATTCAGCGCTTTGGATACGTTGGTAAGCGTGCCTAAAGATATGTTCTCTCCGCCTTTTTCGATGCGGGAGATC
>Ga0315293_10002418_pt1 | contig 17929 bp, 15 predicted proteins | sample YL17G13_20_MG_FD_203071 | JGI IMG/M metagenome (GOLD analysis project Ga0315293, IMG submission 203071) | Sediment microbial communities from Yellowstone Lake, YNP, Wyoming, USA - YL17G13_20 | ecosystem: Environmental > Aquatic > Freshwater > Lake > Sediment | place: USA: Wyoming | collected...
TGCGCATTTTCTCCCGCGCCTCAGGAGAGACTCGGTGGCCAAGTTGGGCCTGACGTATTTTCTCTTTGGTCTCAGGGGATTGTCGGCGGCCAAGGGCATGCTTGTTGCCGATGGCGGCCTGCCGAGCGCATACTTCTTGCCCAGCATCATCCGGCTCAGCTTCTCCCTGGTTTCGAGAGACACAGGACGGCCTAGATTGGCCTGCCGTACTTTCTCACGGTGTTCGGGAGTTTGTTTGTAGCCGGCTCTAGGCACCTAGCCATCCCCCTCCCTAAGTAGTATCTATAGGGAATTATAGCACGCAGGTCACACGGTGTCAAGTGGGCCTTGACGGGTTCGCCGGCCGGGGTTCTGGATGGCGAACTTCAGCCGCCTTTGGGCATTGCCGCCCATCCTGGTCCGTACTTCCGCAGAATTGGCAACGAAAGATCGGCCCGCTCTCTTCTGGCTGGGCCTCGTCTGGCAGTAACGCCGCGTTCAGCAAGCGAGCCATGCGACCGTAATAGAACCGACGGCCTTCATCGCTGCCGGCAAGCTCCGCGGCAATCTCATCCTGCACTGCCTGCCACAGCGATGGCTCTTCCTGCCGCAGGTACTCGACAAAGGCCAGCACCGCATGGCCGTAGCCAGCGAGCCCCCTCACGGGAGCGTCGCGGAGTTCAGCCACACCGCCATCGCGTGCAACCCAGGACATAGCCAGTACCCAGGGGAGCTCCGTCACAGCCGTTGTCGTCCTACTCTTCTTCATTGACTCACCTCCTCCAGGATGATGACGCGAAGAGACCCACTTTGCTCGGTGCGGAACTCGTCCGTCCATACCTTCATAGAGTAGGCCGATCTGCCAAACCCCCGTAGGTCAGCCGCGCCAACCCAACCCTTCGCCAGCGGCTCCCGTCCCCTACAAGCACAGGGGGGAATATGGAGGCTTTCAGTAAGTTGGGCCATCAGCGCGAGACTGCCGATAGCCCTATCCAGCGTTTGCCTGGAAGGTATTGGGACATCAAGGGAATCGGCGATCTCCCTGAGCGCCGCCGCAACCTTGTCTCTCTGCTTATCGTGTACCTGGCATGTCATGGCTCCACTCCATACGCTAGAGCGCTGTTGCAGACGCTCGCTACTTCGCGCTCGTACTGCCCGGGCCAGGCCATGACTACGGCGGCGGCGTAGTCTCCCACCGTCGCCCAGGTGCTCTCACACTCCGGGCACTCCACCCGCCCCGTGCCGGGGACCAGGGCCATCCAGGTAGCCCGCCTGCAGCGCGGGCAGGGCGCCCCTAGCTGCTTCGCAAACGTGCCCGTCAGAGACAAGGATCCCTCCTCGTGTTACCCCAAGGCACAACCGCTCAGAACAAAACGGGCCGCTAGCCCGCCACACGCGAGCTGGGCATTCCTGTCAGCCGGCCCTTTATGACAGGCGGCGGGTCCTGGAGGAACTCGCGCAACGCCAGACGGATCAGAACAGACCGGGTAAACCCGGTCTGCCTCATAACATCCGCCAGTGCTTCGTCCTCTTCATCGCTCAGCACGACATTCCGTCGCGTCACCTTCACTCCATTGGCCATAGACCTTCCCCCTCTAGCTTCCACCCATGCGGGTGGCCTCTGTGTCTACTAGGCGCGACGTTACCACCCCCGGTTCACATTGTCAACCCTATTCTCCACGAAGTTTCTGCCTATTGTGCCCTGCGGCGCACATTCATGTCCTCCGCCGCCTTGACATAGCCCAGGCGAGTGTGGCAATATGCCCATGCGCGGCGCACTTGGTGTGCCCCCTATTCTGTGCGGAGAGGAGGAGGGCCGTGGAGGGATTGGCGGATTATCAAAGACGGGCCCTTGGCTCGGTTCTGAAGGCCGCCCGTTTGCGGATGGGTTGGACCCAGGCGGAGGCGGGGGTCGCGGCGAAGATAGCGCGGGCTTACATCGCCCACATCGAACGCGGCTCCAAGTCGCCCAGCATGGCAGTGCTCACGCGCTACTGCGCTGCGATGGGCGTCAGCCCCGGCGACATCCTTATCGAGAGCCGCCTGGCCGCCCCGGCCGAGCAGGGCATCAACCCGATCCTGCTCGAGGGCATGAGGCGCCTAGACCCGGAGATTCAATCAAGGCTCGCCGCAAGCTGGCCCCACTTCGAGCGCTTCGTCACCTCGTGCTTGTCTCCAAGCAACTCCCACCCGCCAGACGAATAGCGCGCCAGCACTCAGGCGCGAGCTCCAATGAGGGCCTCCATGTACCGTTCATGCAGAGCGCGACTCAGGGTCCGCTCCGATATCCCGACAGCGGCCGCGGCCTCATGCCTGTCTAACCCGCCGTCGTAGGCCAATAGCGCCCTGCGCCGCCGGTCGGCCGCTTTGGCATTCCCAAATCCCTGGTCATAGCGGCATTGATCGAACGGGCACTCAAGGCAGGACGGCGCCAGGTCGCAGCCTTGATCCAGACCCTCAGCGGCCACGCTCGCGACCCCCATACTGACTTAGCAACTGGCCCACAAGCTGGTTTAGCAGGCCCGCTATATCATCCTGCTTCCCGCAGACCTTCTGCAGGTCCTCATGCACAGCGTTCTGCCTCTCGAGCATCGTCGCCAACCCGCCGCACACCTTCTCTAGCGTCCCACATACCTGTTCCAGCCTCCTCTCGGCCCGGCCGTTGCCATTTGCCGGCAGCCGACGCTGCGTCCAGAAATACGCCGAGACGGCGACAAGCAAGACACCCAGTGCGCCCATTTGCACCAACTCACTGGGCTTCAAGTCAAAAGTCTGCAGCATCACGCCGGGCAAGCTGGCCAACATCGGCAACGGGTTCATCAGCCCATCCTTCCCATCGCGCCGGACATGGCACCTAAGACGCATCGTATCTAGCCCCAATACAGCGCGCCTGGACATTTCATTGGACATTCTAGGAAAACGGCCACCTCGTCAGCCCATCGTTCAGCGGCGTCGCCCCGAACCACGTCTTGTACACGACAGTCGCTGCCATGAACGCCGCAGCCATCGACTCTAGTATCTGCCCAGCGTCGGCCTGAAGAGCTATCTCGCCCGCAGATACCCAGACGGTGCCAGCTCCCACGACTAGGCATACTGCACAGGTTAGCCCCACCTTCAGCCACGTTGCCCACTCAGGGCGCTTGGCGAGCGATACCACTACCGGCATGAAGATGCCGATGATGGCTGCCCACGCTTGGGGATTGAGGCTGCCAAGATCAATGTGCATAACGAACCTCCTCTCAGGATGCCCTCTGCGTCACCGCAGCGGTCACCGTGAACTTAGCCTCACGGACCGGGTCAAGAATCTGCCCAGCCACCGTCTTCGCCTTGCAATCCCACCAGTAGTCGCCGGCCTTTATCGCGGCCGTGTCTGTGGGAACGAACTTGACGTCGGCGCGGCCGTCGGTCGGGGGACCAACTATCTCGATCTCGTCTGGCGTTGGGGCTGCGCCATCGTGCGAGTTCTTAACGATCAATGCCTTCGACTCAGCATCTGCCCTGAGCCTCTTCACGGTCACCCACACCCTCTCCAGCTCGAGCAGGTTCCCGTCCTTGTCAGTCAGCGTGAGCCGCATCGTCTCGTGCGTTCCCTGAGTTATCTCGAAGTCCCATGACATCATTCACTCCCCCTATCGCGTCCGGCCTACGATGTCGGCATGCGGGCGGGCGATGCCGACCATATCGGCATACGGGCGAGCAACGCCGACTATGTCTACAAAGGCTGCGAGGGCCCCGATCGAGGCTGTCAACTGGCCCTGACCGCTTAGTGCGGCGGCTGCCTCCCGCGGACCGCCCGATACCGCAATCGCTATCACGACGCCGTCGCCCACTAGGACGACAATTCCCAGAATTGTAACGTGGCCGACCACGGTGGCCCCGCCGTTGCCGGACAGCCAGGCAACACCGACCTTTAGCAGCGTCCCCTCGCCAACCAGAAGGCCCGATGCAGACACCAGCGCCGACGCCGGCACCAGCCTACCGGCCGTGACGAACAGGGCGCCAACGCCTTCAAGGACAGCCCCGCCCGCAGGCAGGCCCGCAGGGGACGCCACGAGCGTGCCGCTACCCCCCACCGTGGCGTCGGCCTCATATACCGCCTGGCTAGAGCTGGCCAGCGTGCCCTCGCCAGAGAATGCCGCTGCGGCCTCTTGTATCTCCCAAAGGCTCGCGGCGGCTGTCAATGCCCCAGAGCCCGACGCCGATGCCAAGCCACAATGGCCCCGGACGCCGGCGGCAACCAGCGCCCCATCGCCGCTGATGGCAGCGGCCGCCACGTAGGCCCGGATGCCTCCGGCCAGCAGCGCGCCCTCGCCGCTGAGGCTGGCCCTACCAGCGGGCAACCCCTCAGAGCTCGCCGTAATGCTGCCGGCACCCTCGAGCGTGGCTGCAGCTGCGTACGCCACCTGGCCAGAGACGTCCAAGGCGCCTTCAGAGGATAGCGCAGCTGCCGCCTCCCCCATTTTCCAAAGGGCGGCCTCAGCCACCAGCTCGCCAGCGCCAGACAAGACAGACGAGCCACAATGGCCCCTGATAGCGGCAACGCCTAGAACCCCCTCGCCAAGAATGCCAGCTGCCGCTATGTGAACTTGAGTGCCCGCAGCCGTTATGCTGCCGTTGCCAGCCAGGACCGCCGCGCACTGGCTGCCAACAGATGCTAGCGCCGTCAGCTCACCGGACGCGGCCATCTCTACAGACGACGCCCTGAGAACCTTGGCATCCGCCGATAGCGTGCCGACGCCATCGAGAACGGAAGCCGCCAAGACGGCGACGAGCTGGCCGGAAGCGGTTACACTGCCCTCACCGGATATGCCTGCGCCTGTGCTGCGCTCGGCTGCAGCGCTTGCCAGAAGCGCGCCCGACCCGTCTAGGGGGCAAGCAGCGCCTCGGGTGATAAGTCCATTCGCAACCAGCGTGCCTGCGCCGCCGGCTTCAGCCCCTGCCGGTATCGTGACGTGCACCGCTACCAAGAGGCCACCAACGCCGTCTAGCGCGGCCCTCCCAGCAGGAAGCCCGAAGGCGCTGGCTGTTAACGTCCCATTGCCGGCTAGGACAGTGAGACCCCTAAGCGTCTGGAGGCCGACGGCTTCGCAGGCGCCAGAGCCGCTCAGCGTCGCGGCGGCAGGCAGCATTAACTGCCCGACGGCCACTAGGCCGCCAGCGCCCTGGAGTACAGCCCCCGTTGCCCTCAGGACCTGCCCAGCACAACTGACGTCGCCTACGGCACTGAGATCTGCCCTGCCTAGACGTTCAATCCCGAACTCGGCCCGAATATCCAAGACGCCAGTCCCAGACAGAGCCGATTTGGAAACCCAGCCTGCCTGGGCTACTGCGAGTAGCGCGCCAGCCCCCCCTACGCTACAGGCCGCCGGCCTTCCTGCGCCCCCGACTCCTATAAGCGTTCCATTTGCCCCGAGCGCGGCGCTGCCTCTGACCGCCCGACTTCCCACCGCCTGTACGGTGCCTTCTGCAGCAAGGGTAGCTGCGCAGCTTCGCGTAACAAGTCCTGAAGCTGCCAGGGCCCCGGTTCCTGATGGGGCACTGCCGCTAGATAGGGTTGCGATGCCGGCAGCAGTTAGGGTCCCCTCTCCTGCTACTAGCGAGCTAAGAACGTGGACCTGTGTGCCACTTGCCGCGATGGCACCTGCGCCGCTGAGGTCGGCCCTGCCGAGCCGTTCGGCACCTGATTCGGAGCGAGCCTCAAGCGACCCGGCTCCCGCGACAACCGCTGCGCCGTGGCACGTCTGAACAGCCGCAGCCGATAGCGAGCCCTCCCCTGAGAGAGCTATCAGGCCAACCGCATCTACCTGCGGGATCGCGGCCAGTGATCCGGCCCCGCCCAGATCTGCTGCGGCCACGGCGTACATGGCCTCCAACTGCACATAGACATCCAGCTCATACAGTCGCTGGGTAGCCGCATTGCTGAGCGAGACCAGCTTGATGTAGCGCCCTACCTTCTGGAATTCCAACGGGAAGCTGCCGGCCTCCTGCCAGCCGGCGGCATCAAGGGAGCCTGTCCAGACCGGCTCGCCCCAGTCTTCCCCATCGGCGGAAACATAGATCTCGATCAGCCCAAGGCCCACCATCTCGCTGGCCACCGTCAGGGCGCCCTCACCGTCCAGGAGTGCCGAGCCGGGTCGCGTGGCAGTGCTGGTTACAGTGACAGCGCCAGAGCCACTCAGGGCGACTTCGCCGGCAGGGTGCAGTACGGAGCTTTCGACGACGGTCCCGCCCACACCAGACAGGCCAGCAGCAGCTGGCAGGAGGACCGCGCCGGCAACTGTAATGGCAGCAGTAGCGCTGAAGACACTGGCGGCCCTTCTCAGCCGAGATCCCACCGCCGTTACATCGCCAGCACCAGCAAGGGCAACCACAGCCTTTACCAGCCGCGCCGCGGCTGCAGTTACGCCACCAACGCCAGCGACGGCCGCCGCACCCGTTACCAGGCGCTTCCCTACTGCCGCCACCACGCCCACGCCAGACAGCACAGCCGCGCCAGGCCGGATGCCCTGAGCGTAACCAGAGCACGTCAGCGCGCCTGACCCAGAGACCGCGGCAGCGCCCTGGCGAGCCCTCGTCGCAACCGCCGTCGCTGTACCCGAGCCACTTAGCGCGGCAGCTCCGGAGTGCGTCTGGATGAACGTGATCGTGTTCGAGAACTCAACCCAGGGGTTGTAGTCGAGCGTGTCAGTCTCGTTCTCAGCCAAATCACTGGCCGAAGACGAGCCGAAGCGTTGCGTCCCGGTGACGCTGACGCCGGCAGAGGAGCTAACCTGGCCGCCGATCTCAACAACGAGGCGATCGCCCACTACAGTCGTATAGTCGGCTGTTATCAGGTCGCCGTCGGCTAGCCTCCTATTTGCTGGTGTGGTTGTAGGCCACTCGGTCGTCGCTGGCCCGTAGTGGAGTAGGGCCAGGAGCGTGGCCCGAAGCGTAAGGCCGTCTTGGCTGTAGATCTTCACACAGATCGGCTGGCGGTTGATGTTGTCGTTGGTGGCGCTCTCCATGCAGCGCACGACGCCCTTGACAGTCGTGACGCCCGAAGTGAAAACAATGCCAGCCCGCATCGGGGTAGAGACATACTGGCGGTTTAGGCAGGTGGCATTCAAGGCAGCAGCCTGGTTGGCCCAGCATGTCTTTGCGGCCACCGTCGAGCCGTCCTTCGTCGGAGACATCTCCCGCCGATCGGCTTCTGCTATCCGGCCCCAAGGAATCGGCAGCGCCCAATCGGGCGTTACGGGCGTGGTGGCCGTTGCTGAGAGATAGAAGCGCGTAGGCATTAGCTCATCTGCCCCACCGCTCGGCCGGCACAGCGGACTGGTAGATGCGGATCTTCGATATCCTCCGCTGCACCGTCAAGTCGTAGATGATCCAGTGGTACTCCGTTACGCTGTGCCTCCAGTAATGATCGAGGTCGTCGTCGATGGACTTCGCCGCTTCGGCACCAACGTCCTCACCGCAAGAGATCTGGACACTGCCGGGCGTCAGGTATCTCAGCTGGGCTGAATCGGCCGCTAGCAGGCTCGACCCCGACAGGTTAGCCCGCGCCAAGCGCTCAGGGCCGAGCTCGGCCTGGATGTACAGAGAGCTGTAGGCACCAAGTGCCGCCGTGCCGCCCCTGATTACATGGCCGCTTCCTGCAGACAGCGCCCCAGAGGCGCTGAGCGCGGCCGTGCTGAACTTCGTGATGTGGCCGCCGGCCCCCACCGCCCCTTGACCATCCAGGCTCGCAGCGCCGGCCACATGGCGCTCTGCCAGGGCTGCAACGGCGCCTGCTCCAGCAAGGACGGCCACTCCTGCCCAGACCACCTGGCCCGACGCCGTCAGCGCACCCTCGCCAGCAATAGACGCCATGGCGAACCGCGTCACCAGGCCCGCTGCAGAAACGGCGCCAGAGCCGCCCAGTGGGGCCCCAGCTGGCCTGGTGACGTGCCCTGCAGGCACAAGACTGCCCAAGCCTTCCAGGGCTGCCCCCGTGGCCCTGGTGACGCGGGCAGCGATAATGGCAGCGCCCTCAGCCCCGAGAACGGCAGACGTCGCCCTAGTGACATGGCCTGCAGCCGTGAGCGCTCCTTCGCCGACAACAGCCTTGCTAACGATGTGGATCTGCGTCGCGGTTCCGGTCACCGTGCCCTCGCCAGCAAGGGCTGCCCTGCCGATCCGCTCCGAGCCGACCTCGGAACGAGCCCCCAGAGCGCCTTGCCCAGCGACCACCGCAACGGCGACCCAGGCCATCTGGCCGGCAGACGCAGCCAGTGAGCCGTAGCCCTCTAGGATGGCCGCCGCCGGCCTCGTTCGCACCCCAGATGCGGCCGCAGAGCCTGAGCCAGTCAGGGGCGCCTGGCCAACTGCTGCGAGGCGGCCGGACGCCATGACCGCGCCTGCGCACCCGATAGATGCGCCGCAGGCCCAGATGGCGTTACCGACCGTAGACGTTGCCCCAGACCCGCCCAAAGCGGCGCCGCTTGGTCTGGTGACACGGCCGACGACCAGGACGGCGCCCGAGCCTTCTATGCTTGCCCCTGTGGACCTAGCCGCCTGAGCGGCCACAGTGGCCGTGCCATCCGCAGACAGAGCGCTAGCGGTTGCTCTCGTCACATGCCCTGCAGCGGTGAGCCCGCTGACACCTTCTAGTCCAACGGATGCGTTCCGGGTCGCCAGGCCGGCTGCGGAGATCGCTCCTGAGCCAGCTAGAGCGGCCTCAGCCAACTTCACCGCAATGATGCCCGCCGCGGTTAGACTTCCTTCGGCAGCAAGGGCTGCTCCAGCTGATCTCGTGACATACCCGACGGGTACAAGGCTGCCCGAGCCCCCTACAGTGCTAGCAACCGACCTCGTGCGTGCCCCAGAGGCGGACACCGACCCCACACCCGCAGGGGCGGCCTGGCCAACTACAGGCTCCGTCCACTCCAAGTGCAGTTTGGCTCCCAAGGTGTGGTTGTCAATGTAATCCTGAGCAAAAAAGTCAACCTCTTTGGAGATGCCCGTATTGGCCTCGAGGATCAGGACGATAGCCGCATTCGCAGCTGTTGCGAGATCGTACTTATTGACCAGCTCCTGAATAAGAGCAGTTAGCGGGGGCGATTGTACCCACGTCCATGTTGGGCCCAGACCATCGGCAACCCAAGCGACCTTTGTCCCCTCGCTTGTTCGCGCCCTGCTACTTATGCTGTAATCACCGGCCGTAAAAGTGGCGGGGTCCGCAACGTCTTCAGCATAGATTTCAAGGTCTGCATCATCAAAGAGCCCATTGGAGATACACAACTCCAAATAAGCGGCCTGAACCAACGAGTCCTTCACCGGGAAGGGACCGTTATTGAAACGCAGGCCACACCAAGGCTGCGCTGTCACACCGTCAGAGCCAAGATAGATCGAGTACGTGCTGAGCTCTACTACACCATTACTGTCTTCGTAGGCGTCATCGGAGCTGACTTCTACTTGGTCGTCACAAGCTTTCTCGTAGGCCCGGCCCGCTGCGGCTATCGTGCCTACGCCGCTAAGGGCTGCCCGGCCGATACGCTCGGAGCCGACCTCGGATCGGACCTCCAGGGCACCTTCCCCGGCGACCGCCGCCGCACCTACCCACACCATCTGACCGGCAGACGCAGCCAGTGAGCCGTAGCCCTCTATGCTGACCGCCGCCGGCCTCGTGCGTACACCCGAAGCAGCCGCAGCCCCCGTTCCTTCGAGAGCTGCCTGACCGACTGCCCCGAGCTGGCCGACCGCATCCAGCGTCGCCGCTCCAGCGAAAGCGGCGGCCCCCGATCTCGTGACAAAGCCAGCGGCAGCCACCGTGCCTTCTGCACTGATGACCGCCGCTACGTTTCGAGTAATAAGTCCAACAACAGTGACCGACCCCGCGCCCGCAGGGGCGGCCTGCGCCTGCATCGTTCTGACGCCGGTCGCGTTTGCAGCACCTGCGCCTGAAAGCACAGAACTGGCAGGGCGGGTCACTCCTGACGCGGCGGTCGCTGCGCCGGAGGCTGAGAGCGCGGCCGCAGCGGGGCGTTGGACGCTCGACGAGGCAGAGGCGGTGCCTGAGCCAGCTAGGATAGCGGCTGCTGCGAGAGCAAGACCCGCGACCGCGGTGGCCACGCCAGCGCCGACCAGGGCCGCAATCCCCCGCAACGTCTGCGCCCCAACCGCCGCCACCGCGCCTTCGCCAGCAAGCGTCGCCTGACCGGAATGTATCCTCACAGTGGAAGCAGCAGATGTTAGGGTGCCAGAGCCTGACAGAGACGCCTCGGCCTTTACTAGACGCTCCCCTACCACCACTACAGCACCACTGCCAGCAAGGACGGACGCAGCCTTTACCCTGCGCGCCCCAACCGCCGTCACCGTACCAGAACCCGCGAGGGCTGCCGTCGCGGGTATGACCAGGCCCACCTGTTCGTACTTCAGGTGCAACTTCGCGCCGTATGAGTGGTCGTCGTAGTCCTGGCTTCGAGACCAAAACTCTGCGTAGGTGTCCCGGGGCTTGAAGATCAGCACGATGGCTGTAATGTGGTAGTCCGTGACTAATTCCTGAAGGAGGTTGACAAGCGACGCGCTCTGAAACCAGCCAGGGCTACCCAAGTTGGATTGAACCCAAGGCACCTTCGTGGCCTCCGATGTCAAGGGGCGATCACTTATGTCATGCCAGGTGAGAGCTATCGTGGGAGGACTTGCCCTGTCATCAGCGTAGATGTCGGCGTTCATGCTGTCGTAATCTGCCTGGTACCCGTAGATCGTGAGGTAGGCTTCGAGCACCGTCGCGCCCCGTGCAGGGAGAAGAGCATTATGAAAGCGGTGCGCTGTCCAGTGGCGAGACTGCGCCGCACTGGCAACTACCTTATTGAAGTCTTCCGCAATCCAGCAGTCACCGTCAGACTCAAGTTGGTACGCGTCATCCGAGGAAGTGTCTACCTGTAACTCAAGGCTGACGATCCGCGTCAAGAGTAGCGATTCTGAGAGGACAATACTCTCGTCGACCGCCTTGGCAGGCGCTACCTCCCACTGGACGTAGAGCTGGGCAGCGTACTGCCCGGCTCCCTGCTCAATGGCGTAGAGGTACGTGGTCGGCGAACCGCTGACGGTGAGTTTGCCGGCTATGATGGCGAAGATGGCCGTCAGGCTCAACCCCGTGTCAACCAGTTCCTGCACGACTGCCTTGAAGTTGGGCGAGTCTACCCAGCCATCTGGGATGCTCAGGTTCTCCCAGGCGGTCTTGGCCGTGGTGCGCGGCCTGTTGTAGATGTTGTGCGTCTCCTCTGCGATTGCCGCCGGGGATGCTGCCTCCTCAACATAGATGTCCGCCCACATCCCATCGGATGTGTAGACAAAGACCTTGATGGAAGCCTCTGTCACGGTTTGTCCTAGAACTGGGACTCTCGCAACAGGAAACCGGAACCCCGACCAATAGTGATAGGGCGTTGACGTGGCCCCCATCACCATTATGAGGGCCTGGTCGTTTGAGACCGTACCGTCGCCTATGGCTTCGTCCCCGTCATTCGCGCCGCCGGAGACTGTGAGAAGGACACCCTGCTCGATCCCTTCCACGCCTATTGCAAGGGCCTCAGAGAGTACCTTCTCTTTCTCGCACAGCAGGGTCTCAGTGAGAGTGGCGGCGTCAGTCGCGTCCCGTGAATGGGCGCCCTCTACCCACGCCAGGGCCAACTTCGGACCGAGAGAATGGTCGCCGCTGTCCCAAGTGGATACCTCCGAGGTGGACGCCGACATCCCAAATAGCAGCAGGACAATCGCATCCAGTGACACCCCGTCGTAGGAGTCCACAAGTTCTTGGACGATTGAGACTAACGATGGTAGAGCGTTCCACCCCTCAACCAACGCCCCCGCCCAATCGACCTTGGCCGTCGTCTTCGTGCGGTTGCTGATGTTGTTGGCCCCGGTCGTAAAGGTCGGCGGATTCGCTACATCGTCTGCATAGATGTCAACGTCCCCCACGCCCCAGGCGGTCGCTGCATACAGGGAGAGTACGGCGGTCATCACCGTGTCTCCCTTCTCCGGTAGGCTCCCCGTGAAACGGGCCCCGAAGTGGTTAGCGGCGTAGATATCAGCGTAGGTGTGATCCAGGTGCATCACACCGGAGATTTCGCATGCGTCGTCAGCCGTCGCCCCCACCTGGAGAGCGCTGGAGCAGGTCTTCCACTGAATGTACAGCTTCGCGCCGTAGACGTTCCCCGCGTACTCCTGCGCCCTGATCTGGAATGACTTGTTCGGCGTCGACCGGGGCTTGCAGATTAGCATGATCGCCGTGGGGGTGTAGTCGTTGACGAGTTCTTGGATCACGGTGACCAGGGAAGGCGAGTTTACCCAGCCAGTAAGTACACCGGTCGTCACCCACGGGACGGAGGCTGTCGTCCGAGTCCGACCGGAAAGGTTGAAGGCGTCCGTTGTCAGGGTCGCAGGGCTGGCCGCGTCCTCGGCGTAGATGTCCATCGTCGGGTCATCAAAAGAGGTGCTGACGCAGTAGAACGAGATGTACGCTGCGAGGATCGTGTCGTATCTGGCAGGGAACGGCCCGTTGTTGAAGCGAAAGGCCCCCCAGACCCGGAAGAGCGGAGTAGAGTTCGACTTTAGGGTGGGCGTCGTCGCGCTGAGTTCCATGGTGCCGATGTCTGGATCGTACTCGGTGCCGTCATCCGAGCCCGTGTCTACCTGGTCGGTGGACTCCGGATCATCATCGTCCAAACCCGACGGTCCTAGCTCAAACTCCTGGGCGTAGATACGCTCGCCGTCGGGCATAAGGCCGAGGAACTGACGCTCCCCCATCTACTCTCTCCAGACTTAGGTCAGTGTCAGCGTGACCTGCAGCCGCCAGATCTCCGTGTTCGTCTTTGTCCCCAAGCTAGGCGAGGGCACCTTGCGGAAGAGGTTCATATTGCGGGTGTTGCCGTTGTCCACCGTGACCTCTTTCCACTCGAAGTTAGCGTCGCCGACATCAAACTCGGCCTTAAACACGATCTGCTGGGAGGTGCCGTAGGTCGGGAAGGTCGCCATCATCGCATCGTAGGCAGCGGTCCCTATGAGGCCAGTCTGCGTCGCTACCGCAGCGGTGTTGTCGTTGCCGACGCCTATGCGGGCGTTGGCTGCGTTGTAGGCAGCCACGGGAGAGGTTGCCCCTACGGCCAGCGACCACAGTTCGTTCAGGCCCTCATTCAGGGCAACGTTGCCCTCGAACTCGCGGACCTCGTATGGCTCGCCCTCGACCTTGCCGCGCCACTTCTCAAGGCGGAACTGCGTCTCTATCCTGTGGCCGATGGCAACAGCCGTTATCTTCTCTAGGCTCAACTCCTCGCGTATCTGAGCCTTCTCTTCCATCATCTAATCCCTCCTCTACGCTGGCTTCACCCATACCGTCGGGCCTCCTTCGAACCCGGCGCCCTTCATAGCCTCCATGTACAGCTCGGCGCTGTCGTAGTGCATCGGCTGCCCTGGGTGATCGCCGAACCGGTTCACCGCTCGCATCTGCCCACCCGGCCGCAGCGCGTCGAACATCTGCTTGGCGTACAAAGGCAGCGTGTCAGGATGCAGGTGCTCCAGCGTGTCATTGGACACGATCACGTCTAGATCTCGCAGCTCTTCCAGCGACGTATGGACGCTTATGTTCGGGGCCCACTCCTTGTGGCAGTTGAAACGCCACTCAGCAAACGCACGCTGCGGGCTGGGCAGGTCAACGTAGGAGACCTCGACCCCACGTCGCGCCAGGGCCAGCGCCAGGCTGCCTATCCCACCGCCGAAGTCGGCCACCTTGCCTCGGACGCGCAGCAGCACCGTGATCTCGTGCCAGAACTGGGGCGAGACGTTCCACACCACCAGATCCTTAAGATAGCCCTCCGTCTCGCGGTAGAACTGGTCCACCTCTTCCGGCGTCTTGGGGTCGCGCTTGCGCCACTCCTCAGCCAGCGCCTCCTGAGGGTTCTCGCCGTTCTCCAGTATCACGACGGCCTCTGGCAGCGTCTTGCCCCAGTACCCGGCCAGGTCGCGCAGGACGAGCGAGCGCTCATCGTCGTTGTCGAGCCGCTGCGCCACATCGGGCAGGCGGTACTGGTAGCTGCCCATGTGCCCAATGTCCAGGCTCATGTCCATCCAGCATTCGAGGCCGGCCTGGAAGACGCGCTCGCAGTTGTGGCTAGCCAGCCCATTGGCTAAGAACGTGCCCGTCGATGTCGTCAGGCAGACCACTTCGCCCTTCCTGCCTGTTTGCTCAACCGACAGGACGGTTACCGGGCGGTGCAGTGCTTCCTTGTGCCCGTTCTGGCCATTTAGCGACTTCTTGCGCGGAATGGCTGGCAGCGTCTCCATCATGAAGCGGTGAACGTTGTCCATGCCGGTTAGCCTCACCCGCCGCTCGTCGCGAGTAGGCACGAACCCCAACAGGGCCATCGCGTCTTCAATCCTGGCTAGTATCTGCGGGCCGTGGTTGTGGATGCTAACAGTCGCACCGTCGTAATTGCCCTCCGCGTCATAGATGCCGCCGAGATAGCCGCGGGCGAAGTCCGCCGACGGTATCGCCGTTAACCCAATGAGCGCTGCCAGCTTGTCGTGGCCCGCCTTACCAACGTTCGCCGCATAGAAGGGGCGATGCCGCCCTGCAGGAACGCACCCACCGCCTTCGGCGGAATAGGGCCCACGAGCCGTGGCCGGGATTCCCAATTTGTGAGTTGCAACCAGCGCCTTGTGAATCGCCTCGATATCGCACATCCGAAGCTGCCCATTCCGCTCACGTAGGCTTCCATCGCCTTGCCAGATTCCCTGCGTGTAGCCAGCCCAGTAGTCGCTTCCCTCAAGGTCTGGCCCCTTGCTTATTGGCATAATGCTGGCCAGTTCGTCTCCCGGTCGTATATCAGCCGTGGGAGTCCAGCACCACTTCGATGGGGCCTCTAGCGGGCGTTCATACTTGTGGTGGCCAACCGGCCGTCTCCAGTTGCGGCGAACGAGCCAGGGGTGCTCAGCCGTGGTCAGCAATTCGCCCTCGTCGGTGACAATGCGCCACAAGGGCAGGGTTCGCTGGATTTTGCCGAGAACGACGCCATCCCCCAAACGGCGACTGCTATGGGGCGGCGACTCCTCATCAAGGCCGACCAGCGTTTCGCCGATCTCGAACGAGCCTGCGGGCCGCCAGCGAAAGTCTCTGTCCAGTACCAGGGTGTCGGGCACCACCGGAAACGCCCAGTCCTCCCCCATGTATTCCCACTCGCCGTTCGGGTGCTGGAATGGAAACGGCTGAAAGATCGGGTAGAACCCGGACGTCACGGCACCCGAGCAGAACGGCTGGTCCTTAGCCAGCCTCTCAATCACCTTGCGATGGATCGCTATGAAGCCGGTGCCCACGTACCGCACCAAACGGGGCCCCTGCCCTGGCCCGAAGGCGAGCTCCTGCTTGTCGCCATCCAGGAGCCGGACGGCGGGCCATCCTTCCTGCGCCCGCCGGATCGGGTAGCCGCCGCCGGCCACACATTGCTTCTCCCGCGCCAGGGCCACGATGCGGTCCAGGTCTTCGACCGTGAACACCATGTCCGCATCGACGAAGGCCATCACGTCCTGCTTACAGCTGCGCAGGAACTCGGAGGCAGCCATCGAGCGGGCCCGGCAGATCAGGGCGTCGTTGTAGTAGCGGAGCAGGGCATAACGGCCGGTCTGCACCACATTCTCGATGCAGACCATCGTCGAGGGCTCAAGGTAACGGTAGATGCAGACAGCAAGCACCGCAGTCGGTTTCGCCGACCGCTTCGCCATAATCCCCTCCTATACAGGCTACGGCCTGTGCTATGCGCTATGACCGTAGGAGGTCAGTTAAGAGTGACGTCGAGGTCGGCCGTCGGGATTTTAAAAGTGTCCCCGCTGTTCACCGTCTTGGACGCCGTGAGCACCCCGTACCAGAGCATCGTGCCGGTGGCTGTCTGGTTCATGATGCCGATGTGGGTGACAGTGCCCCAGTCCGCCGTGGCCTGTGGGAACGTGATGTCGGCGTTGTTGCTGGTCGCTGCGGGCTGTCCGGCCGCCGCCGTGAACGTCACAGGCTGGCGGACGTAGGCGCCACCGGTGACCTCGTTGGTCAGGTCGCCCGTCTCTCCCGGGTCGGCCTTGAACAGGCCGATATGGAGGGTCGTCGGCATGGTGAAGGACCCCACGCCGAGCATGTGGTCGAGGATCTCCTTCTCGTACCAGGCTGCGATGTTGTTGGCCATCGTTTACCTCCTCCAAAAAGAAAGCCCCTTCCCTTGCCGCACCCCGATTCATCGGGGGATTTGTCGCGACAGGAAAGGAGCGCTCTAGCTCCGCTATTCAGGTGGCCTGTCGGGCCCCTAGCCATTCCCTCTATCTACGGCACCACCTCCCGCCTGGTGCCCTCTGGGCACATTCTACCACACTTTGGGCCGAATCTCCTATCAAGGGGCGCGTCCATCAGCTGATGCTCACCCAGGCAGCCTCGTTCCACCACCAAAGGGCCGGCGAGTCGGTATCTTGGTACAGCCGCACATCCGGCGGTGGCATTGCTGGCCGCTTAGACAACGGGCCTTGCAGCACCCTCGATACAGTTAAGAGGGCCGCCGCGCGCTCTTCCCACTGCGGCGTCGCCCCAGGGCTCCCTCGGAAAGAGTTAGGCCCAACGTACCCTGTGGCGGTGCAATCATAGCCGGGGATGATTAGGACGAAATCGTCATCGCAATCGATCACGTCATTGTCATGGACGTCGATGCCCCAGCCATCACCGATGTCCCAGCCGTAGGACCGACCCTCAATGATACGATTGTCATATATCCAGGCCTTGGAGCCAGGCCCAGCAGTAAAGGATAGGTCGCCACCCGCCTGCCCAAGCTGGTAGAGGGTGTTCCTACGGAAGACGAGTAGCATGTCGTCAACAGGGTCATCGCCCCCAGGCCCAAACTGGACCACGTTTGCAAGCCATCCGTGGCCGTTCCCCCAGAACTCGCAGTCCTCGATGTAAACATGGTCGGAGCCTTGCAGATACCAATTGACAAAAGTCCAGTTGGGGTGGTAGACATCCGGTCCCACCCACTGGCAGTTCCTCGCGATGCAGGTGCTGCCGGTCTTGCCGCCAACCAGATCCCAGTTGTCGACCGCACCGTAAACTCCAGTGAACTTGATGTCCTCAAACGAGACTGTACGGAGACGGCCTTGGGTGTCGAATGCGCCGTAGGACACCGCCCACCAGCCGCTCGGCTCACTGCCCGTCCAGTCTGTATTCCAAACAGGCCGCTGTGAACCGTGGCCCTGGAAATACAGGTGAATATCCCGGGGCAGGAGAATGACGTGGGCTGGGGCCGCAGGCCAGGGCTCATCGGATAGGACCACCACCTCCTGGTACGGCGACCCCTTATCGTGGATGCAGATAGCGGCCGCGCCACCGTCGGGAGTGTCCGCTACCGCCGCCCGTACCGCTGCGTTGATCGTCGTGTACGTGCTTCGAGGGCCAACGTGATAGCAGCCGCAACTGCCGCCAACACCGGGGCCGCCGCCGATGCCCCCCAGCTTTCCTAGAATAACCTGGCTGCCACCCACGGGGGCAGTAACGACGAAGTCGCCGGCCTCTGCAAGAGCTCCCAGCGTCTTGAACAGCTTCGGCGTGGGCGTGGCGTCTCCTATGAACCGAAGTCGGGCGGCGCCTTCTTCCAGATACACAACCTCGGCCATCTTCAGGTCAAGCGTTGCTGCGCGCGTCTTAGCGATGCTATCGATCAGCTTCGTGAGATCGTCTGCAGGCTCTTGCATCAGCTGATCTCAATCCACTGCGTCTCGTTCCACCAGTAGAGGTGCGGGCTCGTTGAGTCGTGGTACCATTTCACGTCGGGCGGCGGAGGCGTGGGGAGTTTAGACGACGGGCCTTGTAGCATTCTCCCTACAGTAAGAAGCCCCATCGCTTCGGTTTCATCCTCCTGTGGCATCCATGCATTTGGCTCTCCCAGGGTTCCCCGAAAGGAATTAGGCC
>Ga0315293_10002421_pt1 | contig 17922 bp, 15 predicted proteins | sample YL17G13_20_MG_FD_203071 | JGI IMG/M metagenome (GOLD analysis project Ga0315293, IMG submission 203071) | Sediment microbial communities from Yellowstone Lake, YNP, Wyoming, USA - YL17G13_20 | ecosystem: Environmental > Aquatic > Freshwater > Lake > Sediment | place: USA: Wyoming | collected...
CCTAAGAACACTTATTTCTTAACCACCCCTGATAGAAAGTATATTTCAGATCCTACAGGCAGAGCTCAAGGAGCATATGCTGCTGGTACTGTGCAAGTTATGGAATTATCTGAAATCATCGAATCAATCCCAGACTTAACTAAAGAAGAAATAGACCACCTCAGAAGTTCTCTCCAAGACTATGGACTAATTAATGTTCGTGAATCAAATTTGGGAAATCCAAATGCTACGCCAGGTATTGACTCAGTTCAATATGACACGTATGATCCACTGGTTCTTCAGACTCGTATGATTATCGAAAGTGAAATGAAGGAGAACAATGATGGTCTTAAAGACTTCTTGGGTCTAACCTCTAACGTTTCCTCATTTGGATATAAGTACGTTGTTGTTAGAACTTATTGGATCTCTAAGAGAAAGATTGGTAAACTCATCTATTTAGATGAAATGGGTAATGAACAATCTGTTCTTGTAGATGAGAATTACAAATCAGGAACTATTCCTACACAACAGTCATTAGAGTGGGGATGGATTAATGAATGGTATCAAGGAACAAAGATTGGTCCAGACATCTACCACATTAAGCCATATAAGCTTTTAAATTATTGCCCTATTATAGGACTTGTACATGAGGTGAAGAACACAGAAGCTAAGAGCTTGGTGGATCTAATGAAACCTTTCCAAGTGTTATATAATGTTTGTATGAACCAGCTTTACAAGCTTCTTGAGAAGGAAGTGGGTAAGGTTTATTTAACATCTATCAGACACATTCCTATTCCTAAGGATGGTGATGCACAAGATGCTTTAGATATTTGGGAAATGGAAGCAAGGAACAGAGGTGTGATGTTTATTGACGATTCTCCTGAGAACCTCAAGAGCCCTTCAAGTTTCAACCAGTTTAGGGATATTGACCTTACACGTACGCAGGAGATACAGTCTCGCTATCAGCTTGCTATGCAGCTTAAAAACGAATGTTGGGAACTTATTGGTATGAGTAGGCAAAGAATGGGATCTGTGTCAGCTAGTGAGTCTGCTACAGGTACAAACGCTGCACTTACACAATCCTATTCTCAAACAGAACCTTTATTTGTAGCACACGAATATGTTCTTGGACAATTGTACCAAGCAATCATCGATGCTTCTCTATATGTAGAAAGTAAAAAACCTCAATCCACTCTATCATACATCACCTCTGAAGGAGAATCAGCTTTTGTACAAGTAAATGGAACAGACCTCAAGTTTAGGGATCTTAAGGTGTTTTTAACCAATAGACCTGAAGATAAGAAGATGTTTGATGAGATTAGAGGATTGTCTCAAGCTGTTATTCAAAATGGTGGATCGCTCCATGATGTCATAGAGCTCTATTCTACCAACTCTATTAGACAGATGAAGAAGGTGTTCAAAACATTAAAAGAAAGGCAGGAACAGCTTCAGGATCAACAGATGCAGCAACAACAGCAGCAAATGGAACAACAGCAACAACAAGCTCAAGCTCAAATACAATTAGCTCAACAACAACAAGCTGAGAAACTTGCACACGATGATTACCAAAATGAGCTTGATAGAATTAATAAAAAAGAAATTGCTCTTATTGCAGCTGAATCAAAAGGTGTAGGTCTACCTGATTTAGATGAAACTGGTGTTCCTGATGTGTTGGAAATCAGCAAGTTAGCTAATGAGCAATCTAAAGCTGCCAAAGAATATCAAATGAAAATGGCTGATATACAATCTAAAAATACACTAGCTGCTCAGAAGCTTCAAGTAGAAAGAGAAAAATTACAAGTGGCTAGGGAAAACCAAGCAAACGATCTTGCTGTTGCTAAAGAAAATGCAAAGGGTAGGAACAAAAAAACTAAATAATGTTTGACAAACTCATAGAAGTTATATCAACATGGTGGCATTACATCACCCCTATAGTGATAATTCCCACTTATGAGGAAGCTGTATTATTAAGATTTGGTCATTTTAAGAAGGTGTTGCACCCAGGGTTTCACGTGAAACTACCTATATTTGATGAGGTGATATCACAACATGTGGTTGTTACAACCCTCAGCTTAGCAGCTCAATCTCTCTACACGCGAGACAAACAGAACATCGTTGTAAAGGGAGTGATCAAATATAGGATATCAGATGTTAAAACATTCCTTCTAGAAGTGTTTGATGCTCAGGATGCCTTGGCTGACATGACACAGTCTATTATAAAGAACATTATTATATCCACAACCATTGATGATTGTATAGATCCAGAGATGGATAACGTACTTACAAAGAAGGTGAGGACAGAAGCTAAAAAGTGGGGAGTGGATATTCAACAAGTGACACTTACAGATATAGCCCCAATCAGAAGCTTTAGGATAATAAATGACTCATTTTTAAACAAATTAGATTAGAGTAAAAAACATTAATGCTATATTATCGTGAAAATTAGATAGTTAGGTGTTCTATCTCTTTGCTATTAAGATTAACTTATATACTTTTACATTATAAACCAAGATTTAAATAAACTACATATGGCTGATAATCAAGAACTTTCCTCATTTGGGAACTTTAGTATTGAGAATACTATGGAAATGGGAATGGGTAACTCAGAGCTACTTAATGATTTAATGGCTCCTGAAACAGCAGCATCTTCTCCTGATGATGTCACTGAAATAAAAGAAGAACCTGTTGCCCCAAAGAAATCATCAAACAAGACAGCAGCTCCTGCAGCAGAAACTGATGCAGAAGAAAAGTCTGAGAAAGAAGACACATCTAAATCTATTCAAGATTTCCTTTTAGGAAGTGATGAAGAAGAGGAAGATGAAGAAGAGTCTGCTCCAGTGGCTAAATCTAAAAAAGCTACTGAGACTGTTGATGAAGAAGAAGAAGAACTCCCTAGTCAATTTGCTGCTTTATCAAATGACCTATTTAAACTAGGTGTATTTAATAAAGAAGAAGATGATGAGGATTCTGCAATTTCAACTCCTGAAGAGTTCCTAGAGAGGTTTAACCTAGAAAAGAAAAAAGGTGCTATAGACATCGTTGAGAATTTCATAGGTCAATTTGGTGAAGACTACAAACAAGCATTTGATGCAATATTTGTTAAAGGTGTAGATCCAAAAGATTATTTCAGTGCATATAATTCAATTCAGAGTTTTGCTGACCTTGATCTTTCTGTAGAGACTAATCAAGTGGCTGTACTCAAACAGGCTTTAGCTGATCAAGGATTCGAGCCTGAAGATATTGATACAGAGGTGGAGAGACTGAAGAACTATGGAGACCTAGAATCTGTTTCTGGAAAACATCACAAGGTGTTAATTAAGAAAGAAGCAGCAAAACTTGCTAAGTTAGAAGAAACTAAACAAGTTGAACTCCAAAAACAACAAGCGTATAAACAGCAGTATCAACAAAATGTACAAGCTGTTCTACAAGATAAATTGAAAGCTAAAGAGTTTGATGGTATTCCACTCAATCCAAAATTGGCTAATGAACTACAAGATTTCCTTTTGGTTGATAAATATCAAACCTCTTCAGGCGAAAAGCTTACAGAGTTTGATAGGCAAATTTTAGAATTGAAGAGACCAGAGAACCACGAGCTTAAAGTTAAGGTGGGGCTTCTAATGAAAATTCTTGAAACAGACCCAACATTATCAACCATCCAAAAAAGGGGAATCAGTAAAAAATCAGATGATCTATTTAGTGAGGTGGCTAGACAAACTTCAAAGTCTGCCATTAAATCTAAACAAGTTTCATCTAAACCCACTTCCTGGTTTCAATAATTTTTAATAACAAAAGATAACACAAAATGGCAATTCAAACAATCCCAGGTTTAACTGGATTTACGTATGCTCGTGTTGCTTCAATGGACAAGCGTGCTGTAGGTAAGCTTACAGATGCCAACCACCTTGAAAGCTTCCACAGCACAGAGCCTGCTGATTATGACAAAAAGATCATCAGTCTCTACACTCAAAGTTCATTGTATAGCAATGATTTCTTGGACATGATTAACAAGTCAACTCCTTATTACATCGACAATAATAGCGATGCATGGAAGTGGCAAGTTCAAGTCCCTTACAAATTCCCTAAGATTATTGATGTACCAACAGCAACAGCTGAGCTTCTTAAGCCTGGTATTGATGGACAAGAGTTTTCTCTTATCCTTGATACTAATGAGTTTTCTAAGAATGCTATTGTTTCTGTAGGTTCTCGTCAGTATGGTCCTAGGTTTTATGTAATCAAAGATCCAGTTCCTTGGAACGCAGGATATCTTTACTCTTTTACACTCGTTAGTGACAACCCAACTGTTGACTACGTAAGTTCTCAATTCCTAGCTGTAGGTATTGAACTTGAACTTGTTGATGCTGCAATTGGTGAGTTTGATCAAGATCTTTTAGGTCTTCCTCGTCTTGGTGAGCAAATCACAATGTTTGAATCTCTTGGTTCTGCATATGGTTATGAGCACAAGATCACTGAATGGGCTGATGACAAAATGATGGTTGATGCTTCTGGCAAACCTTTGGACATCTTGGTTTATGCTCCACAAAGACGTAACCAACTTCCTTTGACTAGGAATGATGTTAAATGGGAACCATTCATTGAGTTCTGGATGCGTAAGTCTATGCTTGAATTGAAAGTTAAGCGTATGATTTGGAGCAAGCCAGGAACTGTTAAAACAAATGGTTCTAAGCAAGAATTGAAGCGTACATCTGCTGGTGTTTACTACAGAATGCGTAACAATGGTAACTTGGTTCAATATAATCGTGGTGAATTCACTGCTAACTTAATACGTTCTGTATTTGGTGACCTATTCTACAGAAGGGTTGACGTTAAAGATCGTAAGGTTAAAATGTATACAAATGAAGCTGGATTTGACGTATTCCAACAAGCTTTGAAAACAGACGCTCTAAACAGTGGTCTTACTTTCATGGCTGATTCTGGAAACCGTTACATGCAAGGCGAAGGACAACACATCACTTACAACTTTGCTTTTGATAGCATGGTTACTCGTGAGACTGGTCGTGTTGAACTTATTCACTTAAAAGAACTAGATCTTCCACAATCTAATCTTGAATTTGGTCAGAATAAAAAATCTACTCCTGTTTTCATGGTATTTGATGTATCTCCAATGAGCGATGGTTCAATGGTTAACAACATCAGAGAAGTGAGAATGAAGGGTGCTCCTTCAATGACTTGGGGATATATTGATGGAACTCGTCACCACTTGGGCTTTGCTAAGTCTCAAGGTATGAGCTCTGCCAACAAATTCCCTGGTTATGAGATCTGGATGAAAGATCGTTGCGATGTTTTCATCGAGGATTTGTCTCGTACAGTTCTGATCGAGGAAATACCTCAGTTCTAATACCTCCTAGGAATAATATTCCTAGACAAGCCTATCGAGAAGAGCCCTCCTACCCTACTCCCACCTTTGGAGGGCTCTACTCAAAACCACAGAGTGGTGAATTGGGAAATTCCCAATTGCATATCCTTCGATGGAAACACTCTGCAACTTAAAACCAAGTTAAAACAACTACATATGGGCAAAATTGGAAAAATCTCTACATTAAAGAAAGAGTATAATAACGCACAACTTCAAACAATGCAAGGTGGTCTTTCACAAAAAGGACTAACAAGAATTCCTGGTACAGGCGTATTTAAGTATCCTTACAAGGAACTTGATGGTCAATATAGAACAGGTCTTGATGCTAACGCTTCTTACATTCGTAGAATTGCAGATCCTACAGAAAGAGAACTAGAAACAGAACGTGTAACAAACCTTAAAGCTAAGCTTGAATCTGCTTTGAGTGTTGACCTTGGTCCTCGTTCTGCATTTTGGAACAGTGGATTGACAACATCGCAGTATGACACAATGCATGTACAACCTGTAAAATTGGTTGATGGTGATAACTACTTTGATCTTGATAACTCCATGCAAGAAATAGCTTTCTCATGGTTACGTGTTCATCCAACAATTGCAAGCTCTTATCAAGCTTGGGAACGTGGTGAATATGCTGCTGACACACAGTTTTATGTTGTAGATGATGAAATTGAAAGTGCTATTCTTTTCAAGAAGAAACAAATTATCAACAAGGCTATTAGCAAGTTTGATGGTATGACTCCTGAGAAGAAGAGAAAAGTGGCAAGACTTTTAGGATTGCCTGTTACAGATAACACTAAAGAAGAAGTGGTGTACAACCTTGTTGATAATGTTATTAAAGAAACAGAATTCAAAACAGGTAAATTCCAAGGACTTTCTACAGTGGAAGTGTTCAATCGCTTTGCTGATATGAAAGAAAATTTGCTCCATATTAAAGATCTTGTTAAACAAGCAATTGGACATTCTATATACAGAGTAAAACCTAATGGTAGAGTGTTTGAAGGTGAGTATGAAATTGCAGTGGATGACGAAGCTTTGGTTAAATTCTTAGCTGACGAAGATCACCAAGATGATCTACTGACACTAGAAGGTAAATTGAAAAGTAAAAAATTAGCGTCTGTATGATACCAGTAGATAGTTTATTATATAAAATAGATCAGAAACTAAATAAACTATCAACTAATGAACATCAGCAGATTCCACTTGAAGATAAGATTTTAGCTTTAAATGAAGCTCAGATAAAGCTTATAAAACAAAAGATTGATGGATTTAGTGTAGCGAATGGATATGGTCAAGATGCTTTTAAAAAGCGTTATGAAGACCTACAAAGTTTGGTTGTTTCTTATAATAATCAGCCTCTTGTTCTTTCGTTAATGAACGCAGAATTAAATCAATGGAAAGCTAATCTTCATACATTAGAACCTAAATACATGTTTTACGTAGATAGCTACGTAATAGCTGATAAAGGAAGATGTAAGGATAGAAAGATTTGGATAAATAGAGATCTTGCAAAACATGGTGATTTATCACTCATATTAAACAACACTCACTATAAACCATCTTTTGAATACCAAGAAACATTCAACTTTATATCATCTGATGAAATATCAATATTCACAGATGGTACATTTACGCCTAAGACAATTAACATAATGTATTTTAGATACCCTGTTTATATTAATAAAGAGGGATATATAATGCTAGATGGTTTACCATCATATGATCAAAATTGCGAACTTGAAACCTATCTCGAAGATGAACTTCTAGATCTGACAGTTCAAAACCTTGCAATGTACACAGAAAATATGTCTGCAGTCCAAACTGCCCAGTATAGGATACAGACAAATGAATAAGTTTTTTTATAATTTAAAATAAAACAAAATGGCAGATTTTTCTCTAACTACGCTCTTCGTGGTTCCTGTTGGTTCTACAATAGCCAATAGTGGTTCTACGCAAGACTTGACAGCTGGTAAAGTTGGTTTCTTTGATTCTAACTACGAAGCTACTCTCACCCCTTCTACAAAAGTAGCAGGTGGTGCATCTCCTTATTTCTATGTTGCTCAAGGTAGGGTTAACACCTATCTTCAAGGATCTAAGCGTTCTGACAAGATCGCAGGTTGTGCAGCTGGTGCAAATTGTAAATCTAATATCACTGAGTGGTATAAAGTTTATGGTTGTCCTGCCCCACTAAATCAGATAACTGAAGTTTCTGATTGGAATGTAACTTGTGGTGATGTTATTACTATCACTCTTCGTGCACATTCTAGCTACATTGACACATTGTATTTCAATGGTTTCACTCGTAGCATCACTGTTAACGCACCATGTTGTGATTGTGGTGGTGATCCATGTACGCAAGTTGATTACGAAGCTTTGGTTGACCAAATCATTGCTAAGTTTGAACAACAAGCTCCTGGTATCAACCCTGACAACATTAGCTTTAACACTTTCTACACATTTGATCAACCTTCTTCTGGCGTTCTTGAAATTACAGGAAAAGCTTTGACTGCTTATGGACAACCATGTGACGTTGCTGCATTCCCTTGGGAATATGACAGAATGTACTTCAGAACTTTCGTTTACAGTGGACCTGCAACTACAGCTGACTTTATTGTTGCTGATGCTTGTAATATTGTAGCTGAAGCTGTTGTTGTTCAAACTTCATCTTATCCTTCTGGAACTTCTGCTGAGATTCAACAACTTGAGAAAAACTTCTACAGCTACCAAGCTGGTTACTTGAAGCATCTTTACAGAATGGCTGGTTATAACGAAAACTTTGAGTCTTGGGTTTCTGCAGGTACTACCTACGATACTTATTACATCAAGTTTAACGAGTATGACAAATCAGCTTATCAGTGGGGTGACTACATATATGAAGATGCAACAGTAATTATTGCTGCTCCTCAAGGTGCTCTATCTAATGTTGTAAACGATGCTCTTGAAGATGCATTGGGTGCTGCAGATAATCAAAGTGTTTGTACAACTACAACTAGTACCACTACCGCTACTCTTTAATAAAAGAAAGCAAATCATATAACCTGTGCCTGAGGGTGAGAGAGGATAAATTCTCAAGTCCTCAGGCACAATTATTTTAACAACATGGCAACTGTATTAGACATAATAGTTATTGATACACACAATGTTCAGACGCTTGGTGTAGCTGATAATTCTACATATGATGCACCTGCATCAGGTGCTACACTATCAGTGACTGTTCCTGGATTTGATCCAGTTCTTGTTCCTTTCACACCAGATGATTTTAATGTATATAATTCAATCAGCTTAGGACTTAGTCCTATAGGTTTTCCTTTACAACCTCTTCCAGATGGTGTATATTATTTGACATATACAATAGATCCTGCTGCAACTTATTTTGTCAACAAGACAATAATGAGAGTGGATTTGATACAAGAGAAATTTGATGAGGCATTTATGAAACTTGATATGATGCAATGTGATCTTTCTATCAGACAACAACAGAAGGTGGAACTAAATAGCATTTATTATTTTATTCAAGGATCTATAGCTGCTGCTAACAACTGTGCTATAGACACAGCAAACAAACTTTACATACAAGCAGATAGAATGCTTAATAATTTTATAAGGAGTGGCTGTGGTTGCTCTGGTAATAATTATATTAACAATTTTACATAGACATGGCAGTTTGTTCAAATTGTAAAGCTAACGTAGGATGTGGTTGTCAATTGACAAATGGACTTTGTTATTCTTGTGATGGTCAAAAAAAGAAAGAAGCAAAGAAGGTAACTATAGAAGATAATATTAAAAATAATAAAAATGCTATCCCCAAGGCTCGTTAATTGCTTAGACTGCACAACACCAAAAGCATTGATTACTGATATTGATTGTAAATTAACAGACTTGTCAAACAATCAATATAACAATATTGTATATATGCTTAACTTACCCTTCCCCAACCTAGTGATTGGGGATCTTTTAAATTATAAAAGAATCTTGGTAAATAAGCTATGTAACCCAGATTATGCTGCTTGTTTTTCAGTGCAGCAAATAGCTAGTAGAGTAAAACTTTTAATTCATAAATAAATTATAAAATGGCTTGTAATAATTGTTATAATGGTTGTGTTGAAACCACCTCTGATAGGTGTGTAAGATATACAGGACTACCTAGTGAAGCACTAGGAATAGAAACTAATGACAGTCTTTATGTTGTTGAGGAAGCATTAATTAATGCTGTAGTGTCTTTTCTTGATGGAACAGGAATAGACATCACTATTGACCCAGAAGCATATTGTGAACTTGTTACGCAATATCTACCTACATGTGTACCTATATGTAGTCCACCAACAGCTGTAGAGCTTTTTGAAGCTCTTGTTAAAGCTGCTTGTGATCTTCAAGGACAAGTTGATGTTATTGTTGCTGACCTTGCTGAGCTTAATGGTGATTACACTATAGATTGTCTAGATGGTGTTACAAGTTCTTCAAGCACACATGAAATTCTTCAAGCTACAATTAATAAACTTTGCGAACTAGGTGTAGATTTAGCAGCACTTGCTCTTGATGTAGATACAAACTATGTTAAGCTTGCTGATCTAAATACACTAATTCAAGCTTATTTAGATAGTATATCAGGCTCAACAAGTTTCTATACTAAGATGGTTCCATACACAGTTTTGGAATACTATGGTGCTTTAAATAACTATCCTACAGTTGCTGATGGATTTGGTGGCACAGGAATAGGATTTGGAGCATGGCAAAATGTTTATCTATGTAATGGTCAAAATGGTACTCCTGATAAAAGAGGTAGAGTGCCTGTAGGTGTTACAAATGGTATGGGTGGTGGAGTATATGATCCTGAAGTGGATCCTGCTACTCCTGGTAATCCAACATATACAATACTTCTTGCAAATGGAAATAACACTACAACTCTTACATCTGCACAAATTCCTTCACATACACATCCAGCCACAGCAGCAATCACTGATCCTGGACATGAACATGATATATGGGGAATTACAGGAGGTGATGATGATAATATGAGTAACACTGTAAGGTTTGCAGGTGGTGATAAAGATCAGACAGATACTGGTTTCTTTTTTACAAATACACAAGCATGTCAAAGTGCTACAACAGGAATTAGTGCTGCTATTACAGTGAGTGCTAATACAGGTGGTGGTGGATCACATAGTAACATTCAACCAGTCCTTGCTTGTTATTATATCATGTACATTCCTTAATAAATTAAATTAACATATAATGGCTTGTGTTCCTGGTATGCCCTGTTATTCTATAACCAATATTGTATTTCCAAAAAAATGTAACAATGGTTGGCTTGATGGTCTTGGGTTAAATACTGATCTTATTTTGTATAATGGACCTAACCTTCCATGTACAGGTATTAACTTTCAAGACACTCTCACTTGCGTTATTGATAAACTTAATGACCTACTTTGTCCAGAAGCTCTCACTAGTGTTGTATTAGCAATTATTCAAACAAATGAACAATATAACACACAGTTCTGTGAATTAGTACAAGCATGTCTAACAACCACTACAACCACTAGTACATCTACTAGCACTACAACTAGCACAACTACTATTCTTTTGTAAATTATTAAAAACCCTGTTTTGTTGGTTTTACAGGGTATCCCCTGCCCTTTTTAGGGTGGGGGTTTTTAATTGTATAAGTTAACCTATATAATTAAATAGATTAAAATAATTTGGGAGTTATCAAATTAATTCATACCTTTACGTCAATTTAACTAAATTATTTCATAAATGGCTGAAAATCAACACTTACTAAATCAGCTCCAGCAGCTGCTTAGTTGGAAGAAAAGTAAAAAGTTTTACGCAGAGAAACTAGGAATTACAGAAGTTGAGGTTAGTGAATTATTAAAAGAGATTAAAGGCAGTCAAGATTCAATTAGAAATGAAGCTGAAACATCAAGTTACATTGATGCTCTTGAAGATGCAGTTGTTAAATATGAAGAAGACCTTGCTAAAGGTACAGGAGAAATCATCTTCAATTCTGCAGAAGAGATTAGATCTCTAGATGAATTGATAGCAAAATGTAAGATTGATACAGAGAAGTGGGAAATAACTAAATATGTCCAGAACTATTGGGGAAACAGTAAGACTCCTCATTGGCAGGTTAAAGCTTGGATGGCTAAGAAAACCACTGAGCAATTGTTTCAAGACTCATTTGTTGAGTTTCTAAAGGAATATAAACCTACAGCTAAAGACGTTGATAGTCCTGTTTATGATAAGAAGAAGTCTCCAGGATGTATAATCATCAATAAACAAGACTCTCATTTAAACAAGTTTGACATAGATGGTGACAATAACATTCATGATAGATTTGACAACATCTACAATAAAGTGGAAGTTATTGTAAATCAAGCTAGTTTATCAAACTATATTGAAACAATATTCTATGTTATAGGTTCTGATGAATTCAATAGTGAATTTACAGGAACTACAACTAAAGGAACTCCTCAACAGAACGTAGATACATATCACAACTCTTTTGAAAGTATATGTGAGCATGAGATAAAGATGATTATAATGCTTCTTCAGAAGACAAATGATTTACAAGTTGTTTATGTAGCTGGAAATCATGATGAGTTTGTAGGATGGCACATGATCACTTGGTTAGCTGCTTATTTCAAAGATATATCCAGAGCTAGGTTTGATTGTTCTCCTAAGTATAGAAAGTATGTAAGTTATGGAGAAACAGCAATGATGTTTAATCATGGTGATGCTATAAAGCCTGCAAAGCTTGCTAGTATATTTCCAATTGAATATAAAGACAAATGGTCAGCTCATGAGAACTTCTACATATTTACAGGTGATAAACATCATGAGGTGAGTCTTGACTTTGGTGGTATTAAGTTCTATCAAATACCAGCATTCTCTAATGCTAAGAGTTCTTGGGATGAAAAGAATGGTTATACATGTGCTAAAGCTGAAGTTACAGGATTCCTTATAGATTTTGAAAAAGGAATGACAAACATATTCAAACAGTATTTATAATGTCAACATTAAGAAAATTAGTTTCAGATATACGTGGTATGCAGAAATTGCTATCCACTGACTCTCTCATTACTGACAGGGTGATTGCTTCTGAGATTAGAAACGATGCTTTACTTCTTATAAAAAGAGAAACTAACCTCAGAAAGCTCTGGGCAACAGACACTCTTTTTACAACACTCCCATGCCTTGAAATGATCGAGGTGCCTATTTCAGAATGTTGTGATTACGTAGATCCTTGCACTATAGCTAGAAGTAGATTTAAACTTCCACGCATAGCTGAAGGAAACTATCAGTATATTATCCAAGGTGTTTATTCTATAAACGCAATGAGTGGTCAAGGAAAGAAACTTAAGGAGATTACAATCAATAGATATGTAAATCTTCTTAAACTTCCTATTATAAAGAATGAGTCTTATTATTGGATAATGGAAGGTTATCTATATATAAGCAATCCTCTTCTTAAAGCAATAAGAATATCTGCTTTATTTGAAGATGATGTTCCAAATGACCTTCTCTATCCTGAGTGCTGTTGTGGTGAGAATATTGTAACTGAAGACTATTGTATGAATCCTTTGGATAAGCCTTATGGTCTTCCTGGATATTTACAAACACAAGTTCTTGAACTTGCAACTAAAAAATTAATGTCAACTTATTTTGCTACAAAAACTGATCTTACAGCAGATGGTCTGGATGGTCAAGCACCAAATGTACCAAATAATAGATAATGAGGACAAAGATAGAATGGAGATCTGCAAGCAAAGACAACTACAAAAACTTCTGTAAGAAACATTCTGAAATCAAATTAACCTTTGACGAATGGAAGAATGTTATTTATAGTTTTAATGAGGCATTCAGAAACTACATTCTTGAGACAGGTGATAAAGAAAAGCTCCCATATGGTTTTGGTGAGTTCTCAATCAATAAAAAGAAGAGAAAGAAAATGAAAGGAATTGATGACAAAGAGTTTGTCAATCTTCCTGTAGACTGGGCTAGAACCAAAGAGAAAGGAAAGATAATATACAATTTCAACTACCACACAGAAGGATATTTTTTTGGATGGGTTTGGTTTAAAGACTCTGCAAGAATAAAAGGAACCAAATTCTGGTATTTCAAACCATCAAGAGTGACATCAAGAATGCTAGCTCATTACATAAAAACTGATGAGAAATATCAACATATCTATAAAGAATGGAAAAAATAATATAAATGAGTTACTATTACAGATATAATTTCGTAAGCCCTGAACCTGTCTATTCCACTGTAAAGGAAGAGCTTAAAAGCTATTTTGATACAGGAGCAGTAGATGATCTTATGTTCCCTACCTATTTAAATAAATGTTTAAACAAGCTTGGTAGATCTTCTTACCAGATACAAGAAACTGCATTGGATATTTGCGATTTTGAAGCAAGACTTCCAGACAATTTCTTTGCTGTAAGAGAAGCATGGATGTGTGCAGAAATACCACAGACACCATACCAAACAGCTAATTCATTCTATTCTCAGGCTACAGATATTACAACAATACAAGTTAGTCCTGTTATATCAGGAGGGCAACCTTGTACAAACTTAGATTGTGTTACACCAGGTTGTGATGGACATTCTTGTCTACCAGAACTAATTCAAGCTGTATACAAGACTAATAGTCAGATGGCAAGATCTTATAGAAAGAGCTACCTACTCAAACCAGGTAACATTTCTGCAAGAAATAACTGTGGTTTAGAATATACAAACAACTGTGAATTTGCACAACGTGCCCCTTCTGTTAGTGAGTTCACTCCTGGAGCAGCGTCCTTTGATTCATTTGATGTAAGAGACAATAAGTTTGTAACTAACTTTAGAAATTCTATTGTTCACCTAGTGTTCTATTCTACAGAATACGATACTGGTGGAAATCAAATGCTTCCTGATAATTATCGTATTAGAGAATACGTAGAAGCATTTATCAAATACAAAGTGTTTGAAACTCTATCTAACCAAATCAATGATGAAACATTCAATCAGATTCAACAGAAGTTGATGTATTATAAGCAACTGTCTGAAGAAGCATTCATCATGGCTGATATTGAAATCAAGAAACAAGATGCTTGGACTAAACAAAGAAGAATTGTACAAGACCTTAATAGATTCAATATGTACGAACTCCCTAATAGGGTGAGTAGGTATGGTTGGAGAAGAAATGGATAACTATGGCTGATCAACAAGAATCAAATATAAAGCAAGAGAATAATGTAGCTAGGACTGGCTTGAACATGGATCAAACTCTGAACCAAGTTCAAAAAGGTCAGCTTACTTATGCCCTTAATGCTGCTGTAGAAAACTTTGACTCAAACTCTGTTAACTATCAGAATGAGCCAGGGAATGAACTTTGTTTAAACTTTCCTGCAAACTATCGATTAATAGGAACTCATGCAATTGTTGAACAGAATAAGCATATATTCTTTTTAACTAATCCTGATACAGGAGCTAGTGAGATTGGATATATGGATAATAATGATTGTATCTATCATACATACGTGAGTGGTCTATGTCTTAATTTTAATATAGACTACCCAATTCATAAAGCTGTACATAAGATTACAAACTGCTCTACAGAAATTTATTGGACAGATGGATTGAATCCACGTAGATTTATGGATCTTAACAATCTTCCATATAAGATAAAGCCTGGAACAAATGTTTGTGATAATGAGACAATTCCAGAACTAGATTGCAACAAGTTAAAGGTACAGCCTAACTTTACAATTCCTGAATTAACAGTTGTTAATGTTGTTAATGGTGGAAGTCTTACTGCTGGTACATATCAATTTTCTATACAGTATTGTGATGCTGCAGGAGATGCTTACACATCGTATTATTCTGTAACTAATCCTACACCAATTGCTATTACAACTAATACAACAGCAGATTTTAACTATCCTGTAGGAAGATCTATTATATTAGACATCAACAATATAGATGTTACAGGATATTTTACTTATTATAACATTGCTGTAATTAAAACAGTGAATGACATTACATCTGTAGAACTTGTAGGTACATTTTTTATAGATGATAATTCAAATCAGATAACATATAGTGGTCAGAATCAAACACAAATAAGACTTACTATTAATGATATATTTGAGAAGTTTCCTTATTACGAAATAGCTCAAGACCTTACAGCTGTACAAGATGTACTTGTTTGGGATAATATTACATCTGTAGATAGAATTAACTATCAGCAGATAGCAAATCAAATTAAACTTAATTGGCAGACATATGCTCTTCCTGCTGATGAAAACTATGCTGATCCAATAAACGCTACAAACCTAAGAGGATATCTTCGTGATGAGGTGTATGCTTTTGAGATAGTATTTCTATTAGATAATGGTAAGCAAACAGATGGTTTTCATATTCCTGGAAGAGTTAAAAACCTTAATGAGTTTTATCCAGATATACAGGATACTAATCCTGATTTCATAGGAGATGGAACAAGTGCTCCTTATTGGAAGATATATAATACAGGCTCTGTATTAGGAGCTGCTATAGGTGATCCTATTAATAATGCCACTCCATATCAGTATGGAGAATTTGCTTATTGGGAATCTACAGATGTCTATCCATGTAATGATGCTGTGTGGGGAGATCTTGCAAATACACCAATTAGACATCATAAGTTTCCTGATGTACTTGTAAGTCCTATATTTGAGAGTGGTGTACCAACCATTGCTTATGATGGTACATACACAAATTTAAAGATGGAGAACGCTGTCATCTATCCAATTGGTGTAAGAGTAGATGTTCAACAAGTTTATCAGTTTATAGAAACATCCAATCTCACAAGAGATCAAAAAGATAGTGTTGTTGGATTTAAAATAGTTAGAGGAAACAGAAGTACAAATACATCAATTGTAGCCAAAGGTATTCTTAGAAATCTTGGTGAATACGAAAGAGAAGGAACATCTTATTATTTCCCCAACTATCCATATAATGATCTTAGAACAGATCCATTCCTTCTCGTAGAGAATAATGCATTCGATGCTGTATGTAGAGAGTATCAAATAACAATAACTAGTAATACCACAATTACTTATTATAATTGTGATACAGCAGAAGAGACACCATTGCCTGCTATTAGTGGAACTATAGTTAATATATGTTCTACTACCTTTCCTACACTTACATTACCAGGTGATGGTAGTATAACAGCAACAAATTATGGTACATACAATTTATGTACAAACGCTAGTGCTGCTGGTAATAGATTTTCATATTTTCCACCTACAGCCAAAGAACCTATTACAATTTGGGTTTCTGGTAATTTGTTTTCTCCAAACTGTAGCGTAGTTGATTCAATAACAAAACCTATACAAGTTGAGGGAAGTGGTAGATATACAATTACACTTCTATCTGAGCATATAGGACTTGCTAATTGCACAGTGAGTGTTGATCAATTACAAGCATTTGATAATGCTAAATCTCCTTATAGATTTGTATTTAATTCTCCTGAGACATCTTTTGGTAAACCTTTCTTAGGAAACATTATAAAGCTTGAAAGTGCAATATATGGTGCTGGTTCTGCTCACTTTGTACAAGTGACTAAGAATGCAATGTACAAGCTTATAAGTAAAGAAGCTCAACAAGATGCATTAAAGTCTAGTGAAGAGATTGCAAATATTACTAGTCCATTTAGTTCAACAGCAATGTTTACTGCCTATCAGGCATATTTGCAAATCTATATTAATGGCATCACTAGAAAAAACTATGCTAGGTCATACAACTCAATAGCCAAATATAACTATTGGGCTCCTATTAATAATGATTTAGGTGTTAAGCAGAGAGAGCTTAGCCTATATCAATATCTTATTCCTGGTGTACAAAACGTAGGAGATGATCTTAATATCAATAACTTTGATAGAGAATCATCTGTTTATATAAAGACAATTGAAACTAGAGATGGAAGTTCTGTAATAAGTCTTCCTTATCCAAGTGACACACCAAGTCTATTAATAGGTAGTGGTACAAATTCTGCTATTGAAGACAAATCAAGATATACTATTTCTGAAAAGAATAATTGCCTTCAACCAGAAAATCAGTTTGATATATCCACTGTAACATATTATGGATCTCTAAAGAACATAGCTAATAACCAATGGGGTCAGATATATTCTTATGAAACAATTGATACAGGGTTTCAAAGTTTAGAAACCACTTCAGCAACTATTGGAATAGTATTTGGTGGAGATACATTTATTAATGGTTTTGCATTTAAAACTAAGCTTCCTTTCTTTATTGATAATAGAGTGGGAGCTCCTGATGATTCAGATATATTCTATGATGAAATAGGTAATGTGGCCTATCCTAAATACTGGCACTCAGCTAGATCTATTCTATCTGATTATACAACAACAGTTACTCCTGTAACAACTATGAAAAATATTATTTCAATTAAAGCTCACAACTTTGATTGTCCTAATAGTCAAGCTACAGGTAGTCCTGGAAGAACGTATTATGGTGGTAATTTCTATTTGTTTGCTTATGGTATTCCTACATTTTATTGTGAATCAGCAGTGAATGTAGATCTT
>Ga0315293_10002423_pt1 | contig 17914 bp, 19 predicted proteins | sample YL17G13_20_MG_FD_203071 | JGI IMG/M metagenome (GOLD analysis project Ga0315293, IMG submission 203071) | Sediment microbial communities from Yellowstone Lake, YNP, Wyoming, USA - YL17G13_20 | ecosystem: Environmental > Aquatic > Freshwater > Lake > Sediment | place: USA: Wyoming | collected...
CCGCCACACGCCCCTTGCATCGACGATTGGGGCAGCGGGCAGATCGAGGTCGAGCCGGGCGTCTGGTATCCCGGCGTTCATCCCTTGTCCGAGGCCAGCACCTTGGATGATATCGAGCGATACCCTTGGCCCGATATGGACGACCCGTCCCGTGTCGCCCATGTCCGCCAACAAGCCCGCCGGCTTGCCGAAGAGGATCGCTATGCCATTGTCGCCACCCCCTGGTTGCTTTTCCCGCTAGAGAGGGCTTTCGCCATGCAGGGCATGGACAGATTCCTACTCAATCTGGCGCTGCAGCCCGACTTCGCCCGAGCTCTGCTCAACAAGATCGCTGGGCTGTGCCAACAACTGATGGGGCATTTCCTGCATGAGCTCGGAGAGAATGTGGATATCATCAAGATCGGCGACGATCTAGGAACCCAGGACCGGTTGCTCATCTCACAACGCATGTACCGCCAGGTGCTCAAGCCCATCCACGCCGACTACATCTCTTTCATAAGGGAGCGCACCCGTGCAAAGGTCCTCTTCCATACCGATGGCGACGTCTTCGACCTTCTTGATGACTTTGTCGAGATCGGCGTCGATATCCTCAACCCCATCCAAACTTCCGCCGGGAAAATGGCGAATCTGGTAGAGCTCAAGCGCCGCTACGGGCGCAATCTGGTCTTCTGCGGCGCGTTGGATACCCAGCGTGTCCTGCCCTGCGGCACCCCCGAGCAGGTGCGCCAGGAGGTCCGGCGAGTGATCGACCTGCTCGGCCCGGGCGGCGGCTACTTGCTCGCCTCCGTCCACACCATCATGGACGAAGTCCCGCCCGAGAACATCCTGGCGATGGTCGACGCGGCGGTTGAGTGCGGTCGTTATCCACCCATCTGGTCCCAATGATCCTGTATTGGCACTTCGAGGAACGGTCTTGGCGACGAGTCAGTCTCCCGGATCATCGATAGGCCTTTCTTTCCCCCAAGGGATACGGACTTTGACTCCATCGCCCGCTGGCAGGTACACGGGTGTCCGCTTGAAGAGCCAGTTGCGATGTACAGTCCCCCTGGTTCTGACCTCTACGCTGCTGCTCGCAGCTTGTTCACGGGTCAAGACTTGGTCTTCTGGCTCTTCCCGCTGGGCTGAATGCTGATAGCCCGGGCGCCGCCCAACATCCATGAAAGCGCCACCCTTGTCAAAGATTCGTCGTGGCAAGGCCACAGGGTGATCCTTTGCGATCGAGCCGGTCCCACCGGGAACATCTATCCCTGTGCTAGCCGAAAACCCCGTCCGAGGTTGTTTGGGGGACTCCCGGGCCTTACGCAGCACGCCGGTAGTCGTGGTGCAATCCATTGATGACCGGAACCGTGGGTAGCCTTCCTCGCTTCGGCCAGGCTGGCTGGTGTACGATCCCCCATTGAATCCTCTGCCCAATCCCCCTGGTGTGGCCGTGCTCGGCTGAAGTATTCGACGTATTCCTTGATCACGTGATGAAGTTGCCTGTCCCCGACAACCAGCAGGTAATCGAGGCATTCTCTCCTCAGGCTCCCCAGGAACCGTTGGGAGACGTGATAGCCGAAAACCCTATCCCAGCATGTCGGCGGTAGCATGACTAGCCGAAGCAAATGGGCACGAGCCCAGTGGACCATGGATGGGGATGAGCATGCCCCTGGGAGTGGAACCTGGTGTCGCCAGGCTACCAGCCCGGCGATCTATGGTTCGAAAAGGAAGTTGCAGATCCACTCGATCTGCGACTTTCATTTCTCCCTGGAGTGCGCCAAGCAAGTGCTCATCCCTGTCTGCCGACAGGCAGGCTACCTGGATGAAATACGCTAAGCGAGAGATTGGCCTTCTCATGCCAATCTCACTGGTACCGACGCGGCTTAGTCGCGATAGGGAACGCGCACTTGCCAGCAATCTCATTGCCCATAGAATAGAAGCGGATGCACGTCACGCCGCGCGGCACCCCCCGGCCCGCGTCCGAGGCGGGCTGGCCTCCCGGTCCAGGTAAGGTAGTTCGAAGCCGTTAGATTGCATTAGAAAACCGTATCAAGCGGAGGAATAAAGATGTTCACCAGAGCAATCGTAAGAACCCCAGGGAAAAGCATGACAAATGGATTGACCACCGCAGGAATGGGTCCTCCAGATTATGAACAAGCAATAGCCCAACACGCAGAATACATTGAAGCGCTAAAAGCGTGCGGATTGGAAGTCATGGTACTGAAAGAAGACGAACGATATCCCGATTCGACATTTGTTGAAGATGTCGCATTACTAACGGGAGACTGTGCGATTATTATGAATCCTGGAGCACCATCGCGAAGAGGAGAAACAGCAGACATCAAGAAGGTTCTAAGAGAGCATTTCACTAACATTGAAGAAGTCCGAGAGCCAGGAACGGTCGAAGGTGGCGACATATTGATGGTGGGGTCGCATTTCTTTATCGGTCTGTCAAAGAGAACGAATGAGAGCGGAGCTCAACAAGTCATTGAGTATCTAGAGAAACATGGCATGAGTGGATCTATGACAAGGTTGGAAAGAGTGCTTCACTTGAAGACGGGGTTGGCATATTTGGAGCATAACAACCTAGTGGCATGCGGTGAATTCCTGTCTAAGGAGGAATTTCAGAGATTCAACATCTTGCGAATCGATGAAGAGGAGAGCTATGCTGCAAATTGCTTATGGCTGAATGACAGAGTGTTGATACCAATAGGCTATCCAAGAGCACGACAAACCATCGAAAGTAGCGGCTATTCGACAATTGAGGTTGACGTTTCCGAATTCCGCAAACTCGACGGCGGCCTAAGCTGTCTTTCACTAAGATTCTGAGAAGCCAACGGTCTGTGGCCAGCATCATCAGGAGCGCGATCCAATGCCTCATCAACTGGGCCCTGCATCGCTAATGAAGAAGACTACCGATCTTGGCGGATTGAGTTGTGATTCCGGCGACGTTCGGGGCAAGAACGCCAAGTCGGTTATGCTCTACTCAGGTGGCCTGCGTCGAAGGTTGTGGTGGCCGAAAACCTGGTCCGGGTGCACGTGGACTGGCGCCTAACTCGCCTACGCGCGCTACGCCTATCTACGGGGAAACAAACGCGTTCTGGGAGATTAGGCTGGCTGATAGCCCGGTGGGCGTAGCTGCTTCCGCTCGCCAACACGCGCAAGAATACATCCAACAAGCCGGTTCGCGAATATCTCGCCGGATGCAGCAGATGCGGCTTTCGCGCCGCTAGAAGATCTGCTCGACCTCGCCCAGAGTGAACTGAACAAAGGCCTCACTCACGAGTATGCGGCAAGTAGCGCTACGGGCAATGAAGGAGTATATGAATGGGCCAGGGCAACGCGCTCCTTTACCCGCGCCCAAGTGTGCGCGCTGCAAGTGTGCCAGGCGCTGGCTCCATGTTGTTGATGTTCTTGGTGCCGCCCAACAACCGCTGCATGCGACCCACCTGCGCTTCGCAACGTGGCTGACGCAGGACGCTAGGCCGCGCCATCCGGCCCCATCATCCGCGCCCTTCACAGGTCAGCGTGCTACAATCGCTGCGCTTCCCCCCGGGGACACTGCCACGGTAGATGCTTCGGGCAAGCATCGGTCCCCCGGCTACAACGGACACGCGAGGAATCAATGAATGCGTCGGATTCACCAGCAACCACGACGGCCCTCCTCGGACCCATGCGCCTGCCTTTCCTCGTTCTGACGCCGGCCTGCGTGCTCTTGGGAGTCGGTGCCGCGTTCTATCGATCCGGAAGGGTGGATCTCCTTCAGGCTGTGATCGTTTTGATTGGTGCGGTTGCTGCCCACATCAGCGTCAACGCGCTGAACGAGTACTTCGACTTCCGTAGCGGCCTAGACCTGCGCACGCATCGGACACCCTTCAGCGGAGGTAGCGGCACCCTCGCGGCGCAGCCGGCGACGGCGCCCAAGGCCTTGACGACCGGGCTCGTCGCGATGTCTATCACCGGCGTAGTCGGCCTGTACTTCGTGCTCGTACGGGGGACGGCCCTGTTGCCGGTCGGCGTGGCTGGAATGCTCACCATCGCCGTGTACACCGTCTGGTTCACCCGATATCCCTTCCTCTGCCTGATCGCCCCCGGATTGGGGTTTGGGACCTTCATGGTCATGGGAACCGGCTTTGCCCTGACCGGGCAGTACTCGTGGACAGCGTTCGTGGCCTCGCTGGTCCCCTTCTTCCTGGTCAACAACCTGCTTCTGCTCAACCAGTTCCCGGATGTCGAAGCCGACCGCAGCATCGGCCGGAACACCTTGCCCATCGTGACCGGGCGACGGGTCAGCAGCTGGACCTACATTGCGTTCCTGATCCTGACCTATGCCTCGATCGTGGGCGGGGTCTTGGCCAACCAGCTTCCGGCCTGGGCGCTGCTGGGTCTCCTGACGGTGCCCCTGGCAGTCCGGGCGGGAACTGGAGCCTATCAGCACGCAGATGACATCCCGAATCTAATCCCGTTCATGGTGCAGAACGTCCTGCTCAACATCCTCACGCCCGTTCTTGTGGCGGTCGGGCTCTTCCTCAGCTGATCCGGCGAAGGGTCGGCACAGTGGACTGTCCAGCCGCAGGGCATGAATCCTCACGAGGCCGCATCGATGGGCCTGGATGAGATGCCGCCCATCGCGGCGCGATCCGCAATATCCCCAGGCCCATCGCGCTGCGCGCTGTTCACAAACGCCGCCGCGAACTGCTCATGGGTCCCGGCCCGCTGGCTGCCTGGCTCAAACTGCTTTCCCCGGGCTTCCTTGACTGGTTCGCAGTGAAGGTCTTCCTGGGGGCGGCCATCCGGCAGGCACGCGCCGGCCAAAGGGAGGGGAAGGGTTGAGCCTGGAACTTGCTGAGGTCATCCTGCGCCGGGCGGGCGGATTGCTGGCCTATGCCGCGCTTGCAGTCGTTTCCTACGGCATCTGGCGCGGGACGCGCCGTCCCTCCGGCCGGACGAGCGGGCGGGCGGCCGGCTGGCTGCGCTCAGCCCTGTTCTACTTCCTTGCCACCACCTGCTTCATGGTGACTTCCATCTACTTCTGGAAGCCTCTGACGCTGGACCTGTCGGCGGGAGGCCGCCTGGCCTGCCTCGCCGGTGGAGCTCTCATTTACTTCCCGGGCATGGCGTTGCTGCTCTGGGCGCGGCTGGCGCTGGGGAAGATGTATTTCGTCTCCACCAGTTTCGGCGCCCAGTTGTACGCCGATCACCAGCTGGTGACACGCGGCCCGTTCGCCATAGTGCGCCACCCGATGTACCTCGGCCTGATCGCCGCCGCCCTGGGGAGCCTGCTGCTGTACCAGACCTGGACCGCGCTGGCCTATGCCGCCTTTGCACCGTTCGTCCTCTTGCGTGCCCGCCGCGAGGAAGCAGCGCTGGCGGCGGAGTTTGGCGAAGAGTGGCAGGCATACTGCCGCCGAGTGCCGGCGTTCTTCCTAGGCCTGATCAAGCGAGAATGACCTGTTCGAATTGAACGGGGGTCTACCGTGACAACCGAATCGACTTTCCGCCTGACGTTTGGCATCCTGCTCGCGGCGCTGTTTGCCATGCGCTTGTACTTCATGCTCAAAGTGCTCCGCTCCGGCGGGCGACTGACGCCTGACCAAAAGGCCGTCCAGCGTGAAGGCGGGCGCGGCATGCTGATCCTGCGCATGGCGCTGTTCTTCCTGTTGTTGGCATTCCTGGTGATGTATCTCCTCGGCATAGCGTGGATCGATCGGTTTTCCTTCCACCTGCCGGACGGGCTGCGCTGGGGAGGCTTTGCGCTGGGCATTCTCAGCATAGCATTCTGGATCTGGACTCAGGCCGCCCTGGATACCCAGTGGTCCGCCCAGCTGCAGCTGCGCCAGGGACACCATCTGGTCACCGCTGGACCCTATGCTCGCATCCGCCACCCACTGTATTCCGCCATGTTCGGCTGGGCGGTTGCAGTGGTGTTGCTGACCGCCAACTGGATTTTTGCCGCGTTGGCGGCCCTCTCCATTGCCGGAACAATGGCGCGCGTTCCCAAAGAGGAGCAGATGATGCTCGAAGCCTTTGGGGAGGAATACAAGGCTTACATGCAGCGCACCGGCAGGTTCTTTCCGCGTTTGTGAAAGTGAGGCAATAATGACCACTCCCGATCTGCATGGCGTCGCCCGCACCCTGCTCGTTACGTTGGCCTGCCGCGCTATCGAATCCGTCCGCCCGGATGCCATTCTCCACGACTCGCGCGCCGTCGAGCTTTTCCAGGCGCTGGGGGGCAGCCGCGACCTGCTGATGGGCATGAGCGGGCACGACCTGTTCGCCACCGTGATGCGCTCCCGCCAGTTCGACACCATCGTCCGCGCCTATCTCCTGCGCAATCCGGGTGGACTGGTGGTGGACATTGGCTGCGGGCTGGACACGCGCTTCGACCGACTCGACGACGGCCGGATCTGCTGGCTTGGGCTGGACCTGCCCGAGGTCATTTCCCTGCGCCGCCAGTTTCTCCCGGATGCCGGTCGCTGCCAGACCCTGGCGCAGTCCATGCTCGACCTTTCCTGGCTGGAGGCGGCTGCACAGGAAAACAAGTCGGTCATTTTTCTGGCAGAGGGCGTCTTCCCGTATTTCAGCACCAGCGACATCAAACCGATGGTCATGGAAATGATGGCGCGTTTCCCCGGAGGGGAACTGGTCTTCGATGCCCTCTCCCCTCTCATGACCTGGTTCCATAACTGGACCAGCTCGGTGCTGAAGAAGACCGGCACGCGCATCCGCTGGGACGCCAAGAACCCCGCCGAACTCGAAGGCTGGGGGCTGCGCCTGCTCGAACGCTGGGGCTACTTCGACAAACCCGAACCCCGCCTGGAGGGCGCCAACCTGATCCGCTACATCCCACCGCTGGTCAACGCCACCTACATCTTGCACTACCGACTGGGAGGCTGACGCCATCGTAATGACCAGCCACTGGAACCGCATAATCAACCGGGTGTGGGACGCCTGGGGTAGCGGAAAACCCGAACCGAACATGCCAGCGGTGGAAGAACGGATCGAGGGGCGCCGGGGACGAACCCGACGGGCTGAGCTTGGGGGCTGTGACGCTCCCAGAACACGAACCTGGGACCAGGTGGTTGTGAGCCCACAGGGGCGAGTGCGACTGTGACATCGCACACGCAGGGCAATCTGGCTGGAAGCGCACGAATGGACGAAAACAGAACCGAGGCTCAGCGAGCCTCGGTTCTTCATGTACGCCCAGCATGGGCGCTGACTTGGAAGGTGGAAGTCCTTCTCGCGGTGAGATGGCCCGCAGCGTAGCCGAAGGCAAGCCCGCCCTGAGCACGGAGCCTGTGAACGAATTGGTGTTCCCTCCTGTAGCTGAAGGGGTTGTAGCACTATGGAATGTGTGCCCTGGACAGTTTGGCGGCTTGGGGAGGGCTGAAGGATGGACGGGACATTGTTCGAGATGCCAGCAGCACAAGCGCGGCAGGATTCAGACAAGGGGACGGGGCGGCCGCGGCTGAAGCGCGCCAACCGACAGCAAGTCCAGTGGCAGCCGATGGACCTGGACGGGCTGCTGGGCGAAGACCATGCAGCGCGTTTGGTTTGGGAGTTCGTGCAAGAGCTCGACCTTTCCGTCCTGTATGGAGATATCCGAGCGGTGGAAGGGCACGCAGGCCAGAGCGCGATCGACCCGAGGCTCTTGATGGCGTTGTGGCTGTATGCCACCCTGGAAGGAGTTGGGAGCGCCCGGGCCTTGGACCGCTTGTGCCAAGAGCACGTTGCCTACTTGTGGATCTTGGGCGGTGTGACAGTGAACTACCACACGCTGGCGGAGTTTCGGGTGTCTCAGGGTGAAGTGCTCAACCAGTTGCTGAGCGAGAGTGTCGCCTCGCTGATGGCGGAAGGATTGGTGAGTTTGGAGCGCACCGCCCAGGACGGTGTTCGTGTGAGGGCAAGCGCCGGAGGCAAGTCTTTCCGTCAGCGGGCCAAGCTAGAGGACTGTCTGCGCGAGGCGGAAGCCGAGGTGGAGAGGTTGCGGGCTGAGCTGGAGGTGGATCCTGGGGCGAGCTCTCGCCGCCAGCGGGCGGCGCGGGAGCGCGCGCGGCGGGAGCGGGTGGCCCGAGTACGGCAGGCATTGAAGCAAATGGAGGCGTTGGAGGAGCGACGGGGGAAGAGCACATGCAAAGGTAGCCAGCGCAAAGCGGCGCGAGCTTCCACGACCGACCCGGAGGCCTGCATCATGAAGATGGCCGATGGCGGTTTCCGCCCGGGATATAACGTTCAAATGGACGTCGAGACGGAGGGGCGCCTGATTGTTGGGGTAGGGGTGACCAATGCAGGGGCGGATCAAGGCCAGATGGCGTCCATGGTTGAACAGGAGCAGCAGCGCTATCGACAGGCAGCGGGTGAACACCTCGTCGACGGCGGCTTCGTGACCCACCGCGACATCCAGGAGGTGGCCGCGAAGGGGGTGGTGGTTTACGCTCCTGTGCCGGAAGCCCGAGCCGTGACCAAGCTCCCTCCTGGACCGCCGGAGGCCCCGCCGGCGGCGGTCATCGCCTGGCGCAAGCGCATGGAGACGGAAGAGGCGAAGGCCATCTACAAGCAGCGCGCCAGCACTGTGGAATGGGTGAATGCCATGCTCCGCAATCGAGGGCTGCAGCAGTTTACGGTGCGAGGCCTCGAGAAGGTCAAAGCGGTTGTGCTTTGGTTTTGCCTGCTCCACAACCTGCTGATTCGACACAAACTGAGGCAGACCGCGACCGCTTAAAACGGAAGGGCAAACAGAGCAAGGAACACCGCCAGAAGAGAGGCAACGACCTCCGCAGGCCCTCATGCACCGCCCAGGGTGCTCAAGTGACTCTCCTTCAAACCCTGCCGTCGCAGCTTCGGCATGCGTCCCCGCCGTTGTCAACGGGATTCGTTCACAGGCTCGTACCTGAAAGCGCACCCTGGCCCGGGACGCCAGGACGGGCTGGTTGGAAATGAGGGCCGCCCCCTGGACTGCCCCAGGGCAGGCTTGATGCGGGGACCTATCGACCGAGCCCTGTGCGGCGGGTGGAGATACCGAAACCCGCCGGCGGGGTGAGGCTGTTAGGGATCCCAACGGTGATGGATCGCCTCATCCAACAGGCGATCGCGCAGGTGATGACGCCGCTGTTCGAGCCGGTCTTTTCACCTCAGAGCTACGGGTTTCGGCCCGGGCGCCGGGCACACGATGCCGTACAAGCAGCCCAAGGGTACCCTGGACTGCCCCAGGGCAGGCATCCGAGAAGGCTACACCTGGGTGGTGGACATTGACCTGGAGAAGTACTTTGACCAGGTCAACCACGACATGCTGATGACGCGCGTGTATCGGGTGGTGAAAGACAAACGGGTGCTGCGACTCATCCGAAGATATCTCCAATCCGGGGTCATGGTGAATGGCGTGGTGATGGAGACGGAAGAGGGGACACCGCAAGGTGGACCGCTCTCTCCGCTGCTGGCCAACATCATGCTGGACGACCTGCCCGCCCTGGTGGTCGGGCCAGGGGACAAGGAATTGGAGAAGCGAGGACACCGGTTTGTCCGCTACGCGGATGACTGCCTAGCGGCCGCAGGCTGCAACATTTACGTCAAGACCGAGCGAGCGGGCCAGCGGGTGATGAGCAGTGTGCGTCAGTTTTCCTGGCCTGTGGCCTGGGCAGGCTTGAGAAGAAGTTGAAGCTGAAGGTGAATGAGAAGAAAAGCGCGGTCGCTCGTGCTGGACAGCGGAAGTTCCTAGGGTTCAGCTTCTTCCGCCGCAAGGGGGAGGTACTGATCCGGATCGCTAAGCAGGCGCTCGAACGACTTCACGAGAGACTACGCGCTCTTACTCGACGGACACGCTCGGGCCGTCTTGAGGAAATCATCCGGCAGATCAACGAATACTTGAGAGGCTGGATGGGCTACTTCCGCCTGGCGGATACACCCAGTGTGTTCGAGGACGTGGACCGCTGGCTTCGACGGAGGCTGAGACAACTTCTCTGGAAACGATGGAAGCGGGGCACGACACGCTGGCGGGAGTTGGTCTCGCTGGGTGTGCCCCGACGCCTTGCCGCACTCGGCGCGACGGGCACCAGCCCGTGGCGTATGGCTGCGACCCCTGTGGTCCACACTGCCTTGAGCAACAGCTTCTGGTTGACTCAGGGACTGTGCACCCTCACCGAACACTACCACCACCTAATGCACATTCCTCGACGAACCGCCGGATGCGGACCCGCTGTCCGGTGGTGTGAGCCCGCCCTGGGGGGTCGGGCCAGGGAGGGAGGATGGGCAACCCATCCTCCCTACTCGATTCGATAGAGCCGAGAGGCAGCCATCCTGGTCGGCACCCGGCCGTGGGAGGCGACAGCCCCGAGCTCGGGCAAGAGACCAGCATTCGCCATAGCGCCCTTGACTCGGCGCTGATCCTGTTGTATTCTCCTCCATACATGAGTCCGACCCTGGCCGTCTTCCTTCGCGCCCGTCTTACCCGCCAGATGCCCGTCTGGCGATCGGGGCCGGCTGCCTGATCCCTCGAGCGACCACCTGCCGCCCGCCAGACCTGTGAAGCGTCTGGCGGGTTTTTTTTATTATCCAGAGTTTGGAAATCTTCTACAGTGGCCTGTCATCGAGCTCCGCTGGGAGCGAAGGGAGGGTAGTAGCAATGCCGGATTCGACCATCCGCAAGGTTGTCCTGGCCTACTCCGGGGGCCTGGATACGTCGATCATCGTTCCGTGGCTGAAGGAAAACTATGGTTGCGAAGTCGTCTGCTTCTGCGCCGACATCGGCCAAGGCGAAGAGCTGTCGGGCCTTGGGGCCAAGGCGACCGCTAGCGGCGCGACCAAGTTTGTTCTGAAGGACCTGCGCCAGGAATTTGCCGCCGACTTCCTGTTTGCGATGCTCCAGGGAAGCGCGATCTACGAGGGGCAGTACCTGTTAGGAACCTCGATTGCCCGTCCCCTCATCGCCAAATGGCAGGTTCGCGTTGCGGAGGAGGAGGGAGCAGACGCGGTCGCCCATGGCTGCACCGGGAAGGGCAACGACCAGGTGCGCTTCGAGCTCACCTACAAGGCCCTCAATCCGGCGCTGAGGGTGATCGCCCCATGGCGCGAGTGGTCCATCCGCTCGCGGGAGGATGCTCTGGCCTACGCCGAAAAGCGTGGGGTCCCCGTCAGCGCAACACTGCGCTCCATCTACAGCCGCGACCGCAACCTGTGGCACCTCTCCCACGAAGGCGGCCCGTTGGAGGATCCGGCGCAGCCGCCGGCGGAGGTCATGTTCCAGTGGACGGCAGCGGCGGAGCAGGCTCCCGCTGAGGGGGAGGAAATCGAGATTGGATTCGAAAAGGGGATCCCGGTGTCGCTCAACGGACAGAAGATGGCAGCCGCCCAATTGGTCGAGGCGGTCAACGCCTTGGGGTCGCGACATGGCGTCGGGCGCGTGGACCTGGTGGAGAATCGGCTGGTGGGGATGAAGTCACGCGGGGTCTATGAGACGCCGGGCGGGACAATCCTGTTCATCGCCCATCGTGAACTCGAAAGCCTGTCTCTGGACCGGGACGTCGCTCACTACAAGGAACACGTGGCCCTCGACTATGCCGAGTTGGTCTACTACGGCAAGTGGTTCACCACGCTGAGGGAGTCAATGCAGGCATTCATCGCCGAGACGCAGAAGACGGTCACGGGCTGGGTGCGAGTGAAGCTGTACAAAGGGAGTGTCACGGTGATCGGCCGCGCCTCCACCGAAAGCCTGTACCGCGAGGATTTTGCCACCTTCGGGCAGGATGAGGTGTATAACCAGCGCGATGCGGAAGGGTTCATCAATCTGTTTGGGTTGCCGATGAAGGTGCGGGCGATGCGCGAGCAGACCAAGTCCGGGCGGACCCGGTATGCAGCGGTCGAGCCGGTGCAGACCCAACGCGATTGACTCGACCCTTCCCGCGCGGCGAGTTTGTTCGATCGACGGAGGCCGGCCATGAAGATGTGGGGTGGACGGATGTCGAAGCCGACGGATCCGCTGGTTGAGCGCTTCAACGCCAGCGCATCCTTCGACTATCGCCTGGCGAGGGAGGACATCCGGGGCAGCATGGCCTGGGCATCCGCGCTCGGCCGTGCTGGCATCTTGAATGAGGAAGAAAAGACGGCGATTCTGTCTGGCCTGACAGCGCTCCAGGGCGGATTCGCCGACGGGACCTTTTCCGCAGACGCCTCCGACGAAGACATCCACAGCGCCGTGGAGCGTCGACTAACCGAGTTGATCGGTCCCGTGGCTGGGAAGCTGCACACCGGCCGGAGCCGCAACGATCAGGTGGCCACCGACTTCCGGCTGTGGATCATGGGGGCCTGCTCGCTGCTCTCGAGCGAGGTGATCGCCCTGCAACAGACGTTGGTGGGGTGCGCGTCGTCGGGCTTGCACGCACCGATGCCTGGCTATACCCATCTGCGGCAGGCCCAGCCGGTCACCTGGGGTCATTGGGTGTTGTCGCACTTCTGGCCACTCGACCGGGACCTGCGCCGGCTGGAGCAGTGCGCTCTGGAGGCGTCGGTCCTTCCCCTGGGCTCGGGCGCGCTGGCGGGCACCTCGGTCCCGGTCGATCGAGTTGATCTTGCGGCGCAATTGGGTTTCTCAGCGGTCTCGCCCAACAGCCAGGACGCGGTTGCCGATCGGGACTTTGCCGCCGTCTTCCTGTTCGACTGCGCGCTGATGGGGGTGCACCTGAGCCGACTGGCTGAGCAACTGGTCTTGTTCAGCACGGAGGAGTTCGGCTTCGTGGAGCTGGACGAGTCCTTCACCACCGGATCCAGCCTGATGCCTCAGAAGCGAAACCCGGATCCTCTCGAGTTGACGCGGGGCAAGACCGGCAGGCTGATCGGCCATCTCGCGGGACTGCTGTCGACACTGAAAGGGCTGCCTTCTGCATATGACAAGGACTTGCAGGAGGACAAGGAACCGGCGTTTGATGCGATGGAGACGTTGATGGCGGCGGTGCCGGTGGTGACCGGGGTTGTCCGCACGATGCGGGTCAACCGGGAGAGGATGGCCGACGCCGTCGCGCCGGAGGCGTTCGCCGTCGACCTGGCCGACTACCTGGTGGCCAGGGGTCTTCCCTTCCGCCAGGCGCACGCAGCTGTGGGAAAGGCAGTTCGCTTGGCCGAATCGAGAGGGATCCGGCTGAATGCGCTGGCACCAGAGGATTGGGCGTCGGTAAGCCCGCTGTTCGAGGGCGAATTGGTCAATAACTTCGATGTCCACGCCGTCCTCAATCGCCGGGGCGCCGAGGGCGGCACAAGCCCACGCGCCTTGGTAGAACAGCTGCAGGCAGCGCAGGCCCGTCTCAAGGCGCATCAATAGGAGAAATCGTCCTGAACGCTGGCAGGCATCCTCTACCCCTGTCCAGACAGCTGGCACGCGGCGGCGAGGGCGGATCCCTTCTGGGCCGGGTCAGCCCCCTCGGGCACGGGTGGCTCAAGAACGCGCGGAGGACGCCGGTCCGGCCATGGAGAGGCTCATGCCTGGCGTGGGCATCCGGTGGAGGGGTAGCTGGCCTGGCGAGCGGTCCATACGCGGAGGGCCCACAGGCCGACGACATAAGCGTCTGATCATCATGATTGCTGCCTTGTTTGACATTGATGGGACGCTGTACAGCAGACCGATGGGGCGCGGGTTCATTGAGTACGCCCGGCTGGATGGGCGCTCCCTGAGGGCCTTGCTGTACTATGCTGCGTTGATGCCCAAGTACAGCCTCAACAAGCTCGGGATAATGTCCGAGGAATCCCTCTATCGGTCGGCCATTGCCCGAATGCCCTGGTTGATCCGTGGCTATGATCTTCACCAGGCCGCCCGAGCATTCGACTGGGTTGTCAACAGGTTCATCCTGCCATCCGGCGTCAGACCCGTGCTCGAGCGATGGGAGCGACATCGACAGCTCGGCCATCTGCTGTTGATCGTGTCCAGCGGACTGACACCATGCGTGGAACGCATCGGCGCCCACTTGGATGCGGCGGGCGTGGTTGGCACCGACCTGGAGGCACAGGATGGCCGGTTCTCTGGCCGGCTGGCTTCGCCCGTGGCGATTGGCCGCGAGAAGGCCAGACGTGCATCCGAACTGGTATCAAAGCTGGGCGTGGACGTTAACTGGGGGGCGAGCTACGCCTACGCCGATTCGATCCATGATGTGCCTGTGCTCGAGCTTGTGGGTCACCCGGTCGCGGTCCAGCCCGGCCGTGAGCTTGCGCTGATCGCCCGAGAACGGGGATGGGAAGCCATCCAACTTCGGGGCGGGTAGGGGGCCGGTGGCAGGAAACCGATGAAAGGGCCCCGGTGGAGTGGAGGTGGTCCCTATGGAAGCAACCAGGATACTAATGGAAGAACACCGGGTCATCGAGCGAGTTCTGTCGAGCCTTGACAAAGCCGCCCAGCGCCTGGGTGCCGGGCATCCAATTAGCGCCGGCTTTTTCATCGAGGCCACGGACTTCATCAGGGGCTTCGCTGATGGTTGTCACCACAAGAAGGAAGAAGGAGTGTTGTTTCCGGCGATGGAATCGGCGGGGGTGGCTCGCCAGGGCGGTCCACTTGCGGTGATGCTGGTAGAGCATGAAGAGGGCAGGCGCCTGACTCGCGCGCTGCGGGCTGCCGCGGAGGAGATGGCCACGGGGGGAACCGCATGGAAAACTGCGGTCGTCCAGAACGCGCTGGGCTACGTGGCCCTGCTGCGGCAGCACATCGCCAAAGAGAACGGGGTGTTGTTTCCGATGGCGGATCTGCTGATTGCACCGGAAGCACAAGGCGGACTGCTTGAGGCGTTTGACCGGGTCGAGCACGAGGAGATCGGCGGAGGCATACACGAGAAATATCTGGCAATGGCGGAATGGCTTGAGCGACGTGCAGGGCGCTAGGAGCTGGATCTCACGACGCCCGAACGCTGAGCCACAACTCGCACGAGCCTTCACGGCCGGTTGGCGCCCCGGTGCATGGGCTTGCCTGAAATGCTGATCGAGGATAGTCGCGCGCCGCACACTCCCTGTGGTGGCCGAGAGGGACAGAATAGCGAGATGGCCGGCTCAGCTAGCGGGCGGCGTGGTCCAAAGATACCAACGCGGAGCGTATGCGTCGAATGAATCGGTCAACTAAGGAAGACATCCGAATTGGCCCTCGACGGACGGTCAAAACCCATCAAGAGAGTATATTGCAGGTGCGATCGAGGTCTATTGTCGGTCGGATGGGGTTTTCGGCCAGGACAGGGAGCGGACGGCGATTCTCATGCTTGGGGAGACAGGCATCTCCCGTCATCCTATGGCATTGCTCTCGAGCCTAAGACCCCCTCCGAGCGCCTAGGTCAGGGCCCGAACGAGGTCCACGGCCCGCCGATTCCCCACGCCCGATCCTCTCCTTTTGGCCTGGCCTGAGTGCACGCGGTCTATTTGCTCGCTTTCATGCCGGCCGAAGCGCCCTTGAGCCGATAGTCCCGGCGGTCGAGGCATGCATCGTAGGTAGCGCGGTCGATCCGCACCCAGTCCGTCTTTTCGATCCCGCGCTTGTTGCGCGTCGTCGGGCTGAAGGGAAATGCGCTCACGACCTTGATCCAGCGCGCCTGCTCGCGGGCGATCGCCCGCATCTCGCCGGCCACCTCCAACAGGTCCTGATCCTGGCTGAAGACAATCGCAACGTCGAATTCCTCGTGGTGCGCCATACGGATGACGTCCAGCGCGAGGCGAACATCGACGCCCTTCTCCTCGCCCGAGAGAAAGGTGATTTGCGAGCCGTCGGGAAGGTGGATGAGCTGATTTCGGTAGCGCAGCGGGCGGGAGAAAACCCACACTCCCTGGCGCCCCATGGCAGCAAGTTTGTGAGTCCAGAAATGGTTCCAGCGCGCGTCGTCAACAGCGTTGGGGACTCCAGTGTAGAAATGGACGCGCAGGAGGTCCCATCCGTTGGGTTTGCAGACTGCCCGGGAGAGTGCCAGGACATCGAAGTTCGGATAGGTGTAGCCAAATGCCTCGCGGGCGGCGTGGTAGAGGTTCTGGCCGTCGACAAAGGCGATCGTCCGCTTGCGCTTGGGTTCGGTCGGCACGCGGCTCATCCCCATATAAAAATAACCCCGCCCGAGGCCGCTCAAGGCGGCGTGTCGGGCGGGGAGCAAGTACCTTCATTATTATAACCGTTTCGAGACCGCCGTCAACAGCCTGCGTATTCCGACGAAAATGGACACTGGTTCCGAGCGATGGTGGACACCTGTTCCAATCCATGGTGGTCACTTGCTGAGGAGCGGCGACGCTGGTTGATAGATCATGCACTCAGGTGCTGGTGATCGACAACGGTCAGTGGGTTTTTCGCATGGATTGACCTCGCAGTTCCAGCCGGTAAACGTTGTGCACCAGACGGTCGAGGATCGCGTCTGCAAGCGTAGGATCGGGAAAGCGGGCGTGCCAGTCCTCCACCGGCACCTGGGTAGCCACAAGGGTCGAGGCCCGGCCGTAGCGGTCGTCGACGATCTCAAGCAGGTCTCGGGCCTGGGAGGCGGTGAGCGGATCCCGCAGCCAGTCGTCGAGGATGAGCAGCGGCACCCGGGCGAGGCTGGCCAGCAGCTTGGCGAAGGACCCATCGGCGTGGGAGAGCATGATCTCGTGCAGCAGACGGGAGGTGCGGTGGTAGCGCACCGAGAAGCCCTGTCTGCAGGCGGCCTGGCCGAGTGCGCACCCGTGCCGGGTACAGGCAGGCCAGGTAAGACTTTCCTGCGCCGGTGGGTCCCAACACCAGGATGTTCAGATGGCAGCGGATCCACTCCCCCTGGGCCAGCTGCAGGATGAAGCTGCGATCGAGCCCGCGCGACGGAGAAAGATCCAGGTCTTCGATGGTGGCGGGCAAGGCAAAGCGGGCGGCTTTGGTATGGCACTGGAGGCTGCTGTTGTCTCGGCGGGTGCACTCGCGATCCACCAGCAGCGCCAACCGCTCGTCGAAGGACAGCTCGGCATAGTGGGGGTTCTCCCACTGCTCCTGGAGGCCTACCCGGAATCCGGGAAGGCGCAGGCGGGTGAGTTTGTCCAGAAAGGGTTGCTTGAGCACAGGGTTCCTCCTCAGTTGTAGTAGGACGGTCCACGGATGTTGGCATGGGGATCGAGACGAGCCGATGCGGGCTCTTCCAGAGGCATCTGGTCCAGACCGGCCTCCAGGACGTTATTGACCCCCTTGAAGGACCGGATGCCGGCGGGCAGGGCACGCACGCAGGCGGCTTCCAGGCGCTCTTCGGAGTAGCGCCTAGCCAAACCGAGGATCCCCAGGCAGGTTCGGTAGGCTTGCTGGGGGTGCCTGCGGGAGGCCAGGGCAGCCTCGATCAGCGCTCGGGTCTGGGGCCCGATCTTCTCCGCCCAGCGCAGGAAGCGGTCAGGGGACCACTCGGCGTAGCCTGCCCAGGACGCAGTCCAGGGTAGCGATGAGCCGGCGGCATGTGGTCCGCCTGGGTGGTGTAGCGGCCGCGGTCCCGGGATCGCGGGTGAGATGCCACCCGGCAATGCTTGTGGAAGATCTCCACGGTGCGCTCGGCGGCTCGGATGAAGACTTCCTCCACGATGAGTTGGTGCGGGACGCTGTAATAGTGCTTGTCGAATTCGACGTGGTAGTCGATGTTCACCTTGGCCTTTTTCCAGATGGCGAGTTCGTAGGGCTCGGTGGGCAGCCGCTTGAGCGCTGGGCGCTCCAGGGCTTCGAAGAGCTCCCGGCGCGACTTGCCCAGATGGCGCATGGTCCGATGGTTGAGCTCCTCCAGGAGCTCCCAGATGGCCTGGTTGAGCTCCGCCAGGCTGAAGAAAGTCCGGTTGCGCAGTCTGGCAAGAATCCAGCGCTCCACCACCTGCACGCCCACCTCCACCTTGGCCTTGTCCTTGGGTTTTCTCACACGGGCGGGGATGACCACTACCCCGTAATGCTCCGCCATATCCTGGTAGGTGGGGTTGAGATCGGGCTCGTAGCGGGAGGGGTGTTTCA
>Ga0315293_10002424_pt1 | contig 17913 bp, 13 predicted proteins | sample YL17G13_20_MG_FD_203071 | JGI IMG/M metagenome (GOLD analysis project Ga0315293, IMG submission 203071) | Sediment microbial communities from Yellowstone Lake, YNP, Wyoming, USA - YL17G13_20 | ecosystem: Environmental > Aquatic > Freshwater > Lake > Sediment | place: USA: Wyoming | collected...
ACTTGCTTGAAACATTTGACGAAATTTATATTCTTGATCTTCATGGCAATTCTAAGAAAAAAGAAAAAGCACCGGACGGTGGCAAAGATGAAAATGTTTTTGACATCATGCAGGGCGTTTCGATTTCTATCTTCGTACGAAGAGCAGAAGACAAAAAAGGACTTGGGAAAGTGTACCATGCCGAACTCTATGGAAAGCGGGAAGATAAATTCAAGGCGCTAAATGAAAGTGATATACAAACAGTTAAATGGAATAAACTCGATTATTCCGAGCCATATTATTTCTTCGTACCGAAAGATTTTGGCATGGGAGAAACATATAATAAGGGATTTAAGGCGGATGAACTATTTACAATTTATTCTTCTGGAATTGAAACACAAAAAGATTCTCTCGTTATCCAATTTACAAAACAAGAATTAGAAAAAGTTCGAAATGATATCGAGTTCACAGATGACGCTTTCATAAAAAATACGTATGGTATTAAAGATTCACGTGATTGGAACCTAAAGAATGCAAGACAGGATTTACAGATAGCAAAGGATATCCAAATTGCATACAGACCTTTTGATGATCGATGGACCTTCTATTCTGGGAAAACAAAAGGGATCCTTGCCTATCCGAGGGCAGAAGTTATGGGTCACATTATCAAAACAAATATGGCTTTACTTACGGTAAAGAGGCAGACCTCTTTTGATTTTCAGCATGTTTTTGTTTCTAAACTGGTAGCTGAACGTTGCGTTGTTTCTCTGCAGACAGGTGAAGTCGGATATATTTTCCCACTTTATTTATACTCAGAAGATGGCTCTCGAACAACAAACCTCAAAAAAGAAATTGTTGATGAAATAGAAAAAATTGTCGGCAATGTTACGCCTGAAGATATTTTTGACTATATATACGCTGTTCTGCACTCACCAAATTATCGAGAAAAGTATAAGGAGTTTTTGAAAATTGATTTTCCGCGCATGCCGTATCCGAAAGATACAAAAACTTTCAAAAAGCTGGTTGCGTTCGGAGTGGAACTGCGCTCTCTGCACCTCCTCGAATCGCCAAAGGTAAATCAATTCATAACCACTTATCCCCTCGCTGGTTCTGATACTGTTGAAAAAATAACTTATAAAAACGGAAATGTATTTATCAACCCCGAACAATACTTCGGCAATGTTCCCGAAGTAGCCTGGAATTTTTATATCGGTGGTTATCAACCAGCACAGAAGTGGCTGAAAGACCGCAAGGGGCGTGCTTTGACCAATACGGATATCGAGCACTATCAGAAAATAATTGTAGCGTTGGCGGAAACTAATCGAATTATGAAAAAAATAGATAGTAATATTTAATTATGAGAAAGTATTTGAATATAAATAAACCATCACAAACAGAAGTTGAAAAGTATCTCAAACTCTGAAATCAGTCCAGAACAGTTCAGGGGTCTAATCTTTATCTTTGACAGTTAATTAAACTATTTGTCAAGGATAAAGATTTGACAGGATAAAGATTTGACCCCGGTAACCTACTGGAAGAAAAAGCTTCAAAAGAATTATGGAAAAAGGGATTTAGATTCAGAAAGAACGTTAAATTGCTCAAAGGAAAACCCGATATTGCCATCAAAAAATATAAAATTGTGGTTTTTTTGGATTCTTGTTTGTGGCATGGTTCAAAAGAACATTGCAGATATCCTGTAACCAACAAGAAAATATCGAGGAATATACAAGAGATAAAGAAGTAACAAAATATTATTTTTAATTCAAAGGGTAATAAATATATTGAAAATAAATGACTGTGTCTTAAATAATGTGGAAAAACGTTGGATTGATAGTTGGGATTTATGGATTTATTGCGCAAAAGCTTATTGCAATCCTGAATCTTTTAGATTAAACCTTAATAATTGTATCCAAACCCTGAGAAGTATTACATGGATATTACAAAAAAGTAAATCCGACATTCCAGGATTTAATGAATGGTATGATAAATGGCAGTCACAAATGAGAAGTGATCAAATTCTTAAATGGTTACACGATTCAAGAAATAGAATAGTAAAAGAAGGGGATTTAATCTTATTTAGTAAAGCCAAGATAGCAATAGTAACAAGCTGGCTTGAACCGCCTTCTATTGAAATAGAAATTCCTCCTTTTACTAAAACGAATGATTTTGTAAGAGTAATTAGTGAAAGAATATCAGTAAAACCTTCTTATCTTGACGCTATTTTAAGGGTAGAAAGAAAGTGGGTAGATTCAGAACTTCCAAAAAAGGAATTATTAGAAGCGCTCGCTCATACATTTCGTTTTTTAACAGAAATTTTATTAAATGCCCATGAATCATTACCAAAAGATAAACATGTCGAAAAGTGTTCATGGTATTATGCCTATAATAGTCAAAAAAGTCAAATTCATGGAGGTATGAACTCGTTTGATTGGTATAGAACAAGTTGGTTTGATCTAAAAAATAATGAGTTCGTAGATATTCAAGAAAATGTAATTAGTAAAAAATTATTACCTATAAAAGAATTAAAAGAAAGGTATTCTAACTGCTTGAGTTCTATTGAAAAATTCAAAGACGCAAAAAGCTTAAACGAAGAAGCAAAAATATATTTTGAAATGGCAAAAGGCGTACTCAAAAGAGATGGCCATCATTCTCCTATAGCGATAATAGGATATCCTAATGGTAGTAAAAAAATTTACTCTTTGGTATTTAAAGACAAATCGGATAAAATTCTTGTGATCCATAAATTAGCCAATACCTTAAAAAGTACAGGCGCAATAACTCTTATACTAATAAGTGAATCTTGGATGTATCCTGCTAGTAAAGTTAAATATACTAAAAAAGGGGTTTAGTGTCCTGATAAAAAAGAAGTACTTTCCGTATCTGCTCTAAACACAAAAGGCGATGAATTCCACTATAATGTAATTTTTGAAAAACTAGATAATAAAATTGTTATCAAAGAAGAGAGCCAAGATAAATTTGGTAATTATAATGAATTTTTGCTTTTACCAATAAAGAAAGCTTGGGGGATTAAATAAAAAAAGTAAAAATTCAGGGGGTCTAAATCTTTATTATAAATGGGGACACTGCATATTCTGAGCTAACTCAACCTATGATTGATCAAATAATAGGGTTACAACAACAAAACAACATTTTCCGTCAAATCCGTAATATGCTTTTACCGAAATTGTTTTCTAAAGAAATTGATGTTTTAGACTTGGATATCAAATTAGCAGGTAAGAAAATATGATTAAAAAAATAATAAAAATTAAAGGTGTTGGCAAGTTTGCGAATTATTCATTGGAAACTACTTCAAGTTGGAATGGAGAATTTTCAAAAACGAATATTATTTATGCAGAAAACGGAGCTGGTAAAACAACGCTTTCCGATATTTTTAGGTCATTAAGAGATAATAATACTAAAATTATTAAAGCTCGGAAAACAATTAAGGATACAGGTTCTCAAGAAATAGAGATATTATCAGATTCTGGGAAAAAAACTTTTAAGGAGAATAACTGGGATAATATATTAAGGGATATAGAAATATTTGATATTTTCTTTGTAAATGAAAATATTTATTCAGGTTTTGAAGTATCATCTACCCACAAAAAAACTCTTCATAAATTCATAGTTGGTGCTAAAGGCGTGGAATTAACAGAAGAAATTAATAGCTTAAAAACTGAAATTGAAAAAGAGAATGGAATACTAAGAGAAATAAAATTAAAAATTGATCCATATCTGAAAAATGTTTGTTCATTAGAAGATTTTGTGAATTTAAAAGAAGATTTAGAAATTGATAAGAAGGTAACCGAAAAAAGGAAGGAAATCGAAACTGCCGAAGCTTATGAAGAAATAAAAAATAAAGATTTATTGAAGAGATTAAGTTTAATTCAGTTAAGTGTAAATTTAACTAATTCAAGAACTATTCTTCAAAAATCTATTACTACAATTTCTGATGAATATTTACAAAAGGTAGAGATTCGCAAAAAAGAATTAGGAATGGGAAGTGAGTCAGAAGATTGGTTAGAAAAGGGTCATCGGCATATAAAAAATAATATTTGTCCTTTTTGCTTGCAAAATATTGATAAGGCAAAAGAGATAATTGAGGCATACAATCAATACTTTAATGAAGAGTATAAAAATCTAAAAGCAAGCATTTCCGCTTTAATGTTAGATGCTCAGAAAATAAATATTGCTGGTGAAATAAATGAAATTGAAAAGGAAACCTTGAAAAATAATGTGTTGTTTGAATTTTGGAAAAATCATATTAAGGCAAGACTGTTTAAGGGCAATATTTTTACTAATAAAGCTGAAATTACCATGAAATTTAATGATTTGATAAAACTTATTGAGGTCAAAAATAAAGATCCACTCGAGATAGCAGAAACTAAACTTGTTGATAAATTTGAAAGATTATTGAAGTATTTTAATCAACAAATAACAAATTACAATGAGACCATTAATCTTTGCAATTCAGAAATTCAAGTATTAAAAGAAAAGACACAGGTAGATCTGCCAAAATTAAACACAGAATTATTAAAATTAGAAGTTCAAAAGCAGAGGTTTGATAAGAAAACAATAGAATTATGTACTGAATATAATCAGCAAAATAATAAAATCAGTGAATTGAATAAGCAAAAAGAACAGAAGCAAGAAGAATTAAACAAATTTATTTCAGGAGTATTTAAAAAATATGGAGAGAAAACAAATGACTATCTTAAAAAATTTGGCACTGAATTTGAAATTATAGAGGCAAGAGGTGGTAGCTATGTGGGAAGAAGCAAAGACCCAACGGTCGAATATAAACTTACGTTATCTGGACAAGAAATTCTATTTGAGGATGACGAAATAAATCCTTGTTTCAAATATTCATTAAGTGAAGGAGATAAAAGTTCTTTATCTTTCGCCTTCTTTTTAGCTAAACTTGATTTAGATCCCAACCTTTCAGATAAAATTATTATTTTTGATGACCCCTTATCAAGTTTGGACTCTAATCGTAGAACAGCTACCACTCAGCAATTACAAAGGATAAATGGCTTAGCGAAGCAAATAATAATACTAACCCATAATACTATTGTTGCCAGAAAATTTTGGAATGAGATTGATAAATCAAAATGTATGAATTTGCAAATAGTAAGATCTGCTGAAACATATAAAATTTCTGAATGGGATTTAGAAAAAGAAACTTCAGGTGAGTACTTTAATAACTATTTTATTTTAGAAAAATATCTAAATGAAGGCATATCTGGACAACAACAACTGCGAAATGTTGCCAGATGTATAAGACTTCTTTTAGAAGGATATCTTAGGCTCAGATTCCCCGGAAAATTTACTGAAAGCGAATGGCTTGGAGATTTTATTAAGAAAATAGAGAATTCCTCAAATGGAGAACCTTTAAGTAATATGAAACCGCAATTGAATGAATTAAAAGACATTAATGACTTTTCAAAAAAATATCATCATTCTATCAATCCTAATGCAGATTATGAAGAAATAATTGATGCTGAGCTTAAAAGCTTTGTTGATAGGACATTAAAAATTTTGTTTAAATAATAAATAATAAATAGGGGTCTTGTAATAGCTCAATCATTTGGTAATTTTCAGCAGAAAACCTAAACCGAAGTTATTTTTTGGTAGAGTTACTGCTTCGCCCAGTGTTTGTCAAAGATAAAGAGCAAGTGCTACGGCCAGAGCTACGGCTAGAGTTGCAGCCAGAGCTATTGGGAATGGTAAACTAAAATGCACTTAAGGTGGAAAATAAAAATGCACCTTCAAGAGGAGCAGTTCTTTACTAATGTGGGTTTGTGACTCCAAGAACTAGTGCTTGTTGAGAGAATAATAAATTGTGTAATTTTAATTAATGAAGATTTTATTATCGCAGAAAGAAAAAAAGATTAAAAAGTTTTCAGGGGAGGCTGAGGTAAAAATAAAATGAAAATATTTTACACTGCAGACCTGCATCTAGGAATGCGTTTTGCAGGATACCCGGATGTTCAGGATGAACTTATCAATGCGAGGTATGAAACACTTGAAAATATGGTTGAATTAGCCAACCAGGAAAACTGTACTCTTTTTGTTATGGCCGGTGATTTGTTTGACCGGACAACGCTTAATGTCAAAGATATTTCCAGGGCTACCAGGGCACTCAATGAGTTTAATGGTGAACTGATAATTATACTGCCTGGTAACCACGATTATTACATTCATGACAGCAATTTGTGGAATGAATTCTCCAAACATGCAGGTGACCGTGTTTTAATTCTTAAAAATCCTGATATATATGACCTTAATAAATATAATTTAAAAACTAAGATTTATGCTGCACCATGCAGTGCAAAACACTCGAGTGAGAACATGATCAAGTGGATCAATTCCCAGAAAAGTTCTAAGGATGATTCAATAAAAATTGGTTTAGCACATGGAAGCCTTGAAGGTGTCTCTCCTGATTTTGATAAAACATACTATCCCATGACCCGGAAGGAACTGGAATCTTCCGGGCTTGACTTGTGGCTGCTTGGCCATACTCATCTGCCGTGGCCTGAAAATCCAGACAAAAACTCCAGAATTCTCATTCCCGGGACTCCGGAACCTGACGGCTTTGACTGCAACCACAAAGGTAGCGCTTTTATTATTGACCTGGAATCATCTTCGGACATGAAAGTTCAAAAAGTTAGTACAGGGAAATACCGCTTTTCTATCAACCAGGTTTTACTGAATGATGATAACGACATTACTTCAATGAAGCGGAAGTATACTAGTGATGACTTCAGCAATGTGGTGTTGCGCCTCATCTTAAAGGGGCGATTGAGAAAGGAAGAGTTAGACAGGGTCGAAGAAGCCATAGACTTAATAAATGATAATGTGTTGCTTCTTCAAACAGTTAAAGATGAATTGCATGAGTCAATTACCTCTGATCTTATTAACAGTAAATTTACAGAAAATTCATTTCCGCATCAGCTTCTTTCCTCCCTGCTTGAAGAGAAGGAAGAGATATCTTTTAAGTCGCTGCAAAAAGCCTATGACCTAATAAGGGAAGTACGTAATGAAACTTAAGAGCATAGAGTTAAAACCATTTGCCGGAATTTCAAATAAAAAAGTTGATTTTTATCCGGGGCTTACGGTGATACTTGGCCCTAATGAGGCGGGTAAATCTACTTTATTAAATGCTTTAAAATCTGTACTTTTCACCGAGGTTGAATTAACAAAGGTAAGATTTGACAAATTGATGAAAGAATATATGCCGGTTAAAGGTGGAGATACGATTCGAGTTTCTCTTGAATTTCAAGCAGAAGGAAAAGACTACTTTCTTGAAAAAATATGGAAGCCCGGAAACAGGAAAGGTTCGTCAATTCTTAAATCTCCCGATCAGGGGGAATTTACTATAGATGGAGAAGTATCCAGACTGATAGATGAACTTCTTCCTGCCCATCAGGGTACTGTAAACAACATATTATTAACCTGGCAGTCTGCACTGGATAAAACAATGGATATACTACACGACGAAGACGTAAATATCAGGCCGGATCTGGGAGCTATTCTAAGATCCTCAATCATGGAAACAGATGGTGTGTCAGTAGAAAAATTAAGATCAAGACTTGACCGGGAATATGAGGATTATTTTCAGCATTGGGATATAGAAAAAGGAGCACCTGAAAATGGTCGGGGCATAAATAATCCTTATAAAAAAGGTGTAGGAAAGATACTAAAGGCCTATTATGAAAAAGAAGGAATTGAAAAAGATTATAAGGAAACATGTAAGGTAGAAATAGAAATTGATGAAATAAATAAAAAGATTCAGGATGAAGAAAGCAAGCAAAAGAAAATTAAGGATAAATTAAATCAATATAAAGGTATAAAATCTCAAATACAGGACAGACAGCAGATAGATAATGATTTGAGAACGATTGACCATGAAACAGAAGAGATAAAAAAGATTAGCAAAGAATGGCCGATTAAAGAAAATTGGCTGTTAAACGAAGTTGACCCCATAGTTAGCAAAATGGAAGAAAAGAAGGAAAAACTCGAAAAAGAAGAAGATGAATCCCGCCAGAATCAGGAAAACAAAGAATTTCGCAAATGGTTTAAGAATCTGCAGCAGCTCCATAAAAAAGTAGAAGATGCTAAAAATGAACTTTCCAAAGTTAAAAAGGTAACAGAGGAAGACATTGAAGAACTTAACCATAAAAAACAGGAAGTAAAAGACCTTGAAAATGAAATTAAGGCTTCAAAGCTGACCATATCCTTTTTTGCTAAAAACCAGCAAGTTTTGACACTTAAAGACGTATCAGAAAAAGAGGAAATTCTTTCTTTGGGGCAAGGTGAAAAAATAGAAAAAACCTTCCAGGGTAAATTGACCTTGGAACATGAGGACTGGAAAATGGAAGTCCAGGCAGGCGAAGGTGAAATAGATAGACTGATTTGTGAAAAAGAGAAAAAAACAAAAGAAGTCGAAGACGAATTTATAAGACTTGGAGTAGATACTTTTGAAAAAGCTCAATCTATTAATAAGGAATATGGGAGACTTAAAAATGAAGTTGAGTATGCTAAGCGTAGTTTTATAGAAGAGCTTGGGGAAGAAAGATATGAGGAATTAGAAGAAAAATATAAACAGCTGGGGAAAGAAAAGCAAGTACGTCCCTTAGAGAAGATATCTGTCGATCAAGTTCGCCTTGAGCTGGAACTTGAAGATCTTCAAAAGAAAAAGAAGGAAGAAGTAGGGCAGATTAAGGACTGGAAAGAAAAATATGGAAGTCACGATGAAATGATTTCCATGCTTGGGGGCAAACAGCACCGGCAGGATGAATTAAAGAAAAAACTGGAAAATCTTGCCGTGTTACCTGAGGGTTTTAATGATTATAAGAGTTTTTATGATTATATTGACAGGCTTAATGATAATGACCGAAATATTCAGGAAGAGATTTCAGGTTTACACGAACAAAAGATTACCATAGAAAGTCAAAAACCTGATCAATCCTCTGAGGAACTTAAGGTGCAGCTTGGTGAATCAGAGCAGAATTTTCAAAGAATAGTTCTTGATGGAAAGGCTGTAGCGCATATAAAAGAAAAGGCAATTGATTTGCTTGAAAAAATGGATATAAAAACTTATGAAGGATTTCAAAATAAATTCGTAAAATATTTTATTCATATGTCAGGAAAATCTTTTTCCAGGGTGGAAATGGAACAGGACCTCCCTGGAAAATTGATAAAAGATGATGGCTCAGAACTTAGCTATAATCTGCTTTCATTTGGTACAAAAGACACATTTTCTCTGGCTTTGCGGCTTACTATGGCAGAATATTTTCTCCAGGATAAATCAGGGTTTCTTATACTTGATGACCCTCTTGTAGATATGGATTTGGGTAGGCAAGCTCTGGCTGCAGAGCAGATTAACGAATTTGCAAAAACCAAACAGGTAATCTTTTTAACCTGCCATCCTCAAACTGCCGAGATGTTAAGTGGCAACTGTATTGAAATGGCTTTATAAGATAAATGTGACAGAGGATTGTTAATGCTCATTAATCAAATAACTTATTGGATATAATTATAACATCAACTGGAATATATACTAATGTTAGTAAAAAACCTATAAATAACATAAAGAATCCATTAGATAATCCTGATACAGGGAAGGATTAAAACATGAGAATAAACATAGGTGATATTTTTAAAACAGGTGAAATATTAGAAACAGCAATTCGTGATATTCCTCTGTCAGATAGAATATTTGTAATAAAGATAAAGCAAAAACATCAGCCACAGTTACAGATATCCGCTAGTTATAGGACATTTAAAAAATGAAAGAACTAAAAATAGAAAATACAACCTATAGAATTAATGAAATTCCAAACACTGAAAATAAAGAAGTTTTGGAGTTTTTGATTTACCTAAAGGAATTACATTCTATTTGCCGTGAGTTATTTTTATACCTAATTCAAGAAAATAAGGAAGTAAAAACAACTATTGGTTTTGTTGGTAGTTTAGTTGATAGAATTAGTAATAGTCTGATGTCAATCATATTGCTTGCTTCTAAGGGGTTTACAACAGATGTGGCAATTTTATTGGTCAATTTAATTGAACTTCGTACAGATTTAAAATACATATCAAAATACCCAAATAAAATTGATGAGTGGTTTAATCATAAAAAAAGATTTACAAAGCCATGGAATTCTCACAACAGATTAAAGAAATCACTACCGATGAAGAAGAATTAGAAACAGAAAAAAATATCTATGAATTCTGTTCAATAGCAAAACATGGAAATCCAGTAGGTTATGATATCGGGTTTGACTTTGGATTAAAGGATAATGGAATTTTTGTAGCTTTAGATAAAGACTTTAGGTTAACTGATTATTTGAATTGGACATATTTATATACGTTAGATGCAATTAAATCGAGCCTTGTAATTGTTGAAAAATATCAAATCGTATCCCAGAATACTACAAATAAACTAGATAAAGTATCAGCGAAAATTGGGGGATTGTACGGGAAATTAATCTCAAAAAGAATTAGGAAGTATGTTTATGAGATGAATCCAGAATTAATGGAAATAGATAAAAAATTGGAAGTTTTAAAACGAGAACAAAAAAAGTTAAAGCTAAAGTTGAAGAAATTAAAAAGCAAATCAAGAAATAGTAAACGCTAAATTGCCATAGAGGATGATTTTACTATCTCAATAATTCGGTAACTTTTAGTGGGAAACCTATAGGACATGAGGAGTTTCTTAACCGAATGGTTGAAACTTTAGATATTAATATATAAATAGAAGTCCTAAAGAAAAACCTCGTAAGATGGAAAACTAAACCATAGAAAAAACAGGATGTGTATTTTAACTGAAGTTGCTAAAAATATCAGTGATATGCAGATGATCTTGAGGGGATTACTGGTTCATCTTTGCTGGTTATAAAAATGTTAGAATTTAATTCGCAGGAATCTATAAAAAAATATTAGAGGTTATATCATGATTAATAGAATTGACTTATTAGACAAAATTGCAAAATTCGAAAGATTTACTTGGCATTCTGAAGCAGACGACTTCAGTAAAGTAAATATTGTTTTTGGCTATAACGGCAGCGGTAAAACAGTTATCTCAAATGTGTTTAGACTATTCTCAAAACAAATAGATAACCAAAGCGATATATTATTTCAAGAACTATCAAATGATAGTAGTTCTATTGCAGAAATTACTTTTAATGGGACTAAGATAAAATATGGAACAAATGTTGATAAAAAAAATATATATGTTTTTAATTCAGATTTTATTGCTGATCATGTATATAACGGTACAATTGCCATCATAAAAGAGTTTGATTCATCAGTGGTAACTCAAGAGCAATTGAAAAATCCCAAAATTAGTCAATTAGAAAACGAAATAGATACACTTAAAAAAGATAATGAGTCAAAGAATAAACAGAAAGAGCTATTGGATGATAAATTTAAAGAGATGCGTGTTGAATTATCAAAACAGTTGAATGATAAGATATCAGGAACTCGCTTTCATAGTGTAAATATACCTGACACAGCTATTGCCAAAAAAGAAGAGGAAGTTCGTGGACAGCTAAATAGTGTTTTTTCAGATTACGAAATGAGCGGAAAACAAGAAGAATTAAAGAACGATATTATAAAGTTAAAAGATCTTAAATTTGATACAATCAAAATAAAATTATATTCAAGCAAGGTAGCTATATTAAAAGATATTTCAGAAACATCGCGTAAAAAGGTTGGGAAAAAACTTGAGAATTTAGCCGCTGTTAAATTTAAAAGGTTTTCCTTAAATGAATGGTTTGAAGATGGCTTGACGCTCTTAAAAGATGATTCTGTGCAAAAGGATAAAATTTGTCCGTTATGTAATAGTAATATAAGAAATGATCTTGATAATCTAATAAAAGACTATGATGCTTATTTTAGTAACGAGTATATAACGCTTATTGAATCACTCGATAGTCATATACGAACAATTGATGATGATGAAGATACATTACAAGAGAATACCGGAAATCTTGATACATTAAAAGCATATAGTTCTAAATATGCAATGACAAAAAAAGAAGCTGAACCTATCTCTTCATTAGATAAACAAGTTATTCTCAAGTCATTAACTAAACTTAAAAAGCAATTAGTTCAAAAGAAAAAGGATGTTTCAATTAAAAAAATAGATATAAAATTCATTGAAGATTTTCAAAAACACATTATTAGTTACAATAATGCTGTTGCTAAAATTGAGGAGAAACATGAGAAATTATTAAATGAATTAGAAAATAGAAGCTATGATCCACATTCATTAACTCTAGACGCCAGAGATTTATGTAGGGATTTATTGTATATTAAGTTCAATTCTTACGATAAAGGAAACCAAATAGATAATTATAAACAACTTGTAAAAGATATTAAATTTAACGATAATCGCATATCCGAATTAAATATCAAAAAGAGAGAAATAGTTGCAAACTTAAAGAATGAATCCAGATTTATCAATGGCTACTTAAAACGATTAGGAGTTTATAATTTTACTGTTGATATAAATAAAGATAAACCAGAAGATAATATCCAAATTCACTATAAAGCAGGTCATATTAAAAATAAGATTAGACATTCTTTAAGTGAAGGCGAAAAGACGGCTCTAGCTTTCGCCTATTTTATCAGCAAGATTAAATATGAAATATTAGATAACAGCCAAGCTGAAATAAGAGAGAATATAGTGGTCATTGATGATCCTATTTCGAGTCTTGATGAAAACAGATTATATAGTACAGCTTGTTTAATTAATGAAATATTCAGCGATGCGAAGCAATTGTTTATTTTAAGTCACAATATTATTTTCTTAAAATTTATAGGTAATCTTATCGGCTATCCTCGTAATGAAATAATGAAAGGTAACAAAATTGAGAAAGTTAGTTGTAGAAGAGATTATTTTCTTTCTATGTCCGGCCAATTGACTTTATTGCCATATGCGTTATCTAACTATAAAACTGTTTATTTCCAAAAATTAGATGATATTTTAAGATATCACAAAGGGAAAGTTAGTTATGATGATGCAAAAATATATATTCCTAATCATATACGGGTGATACTCGAAACATTTCTGAGTTTTAAATTCTTTTTGTTAAAACAAGGAAGTGGTAGCGATAAATTCAGATCTCCTGGACTTGATAAAATAATAAAAGTATTAAAAAGCAAAACAGATCTGTTTCGAGATTGTCCTAAATGCAAAAATGTTGATAAAAATACATTTTTACAGAAGTTAGAACAGATACGAAGGATAACAGATCCGCAATCACATGGCACTCCTCAGAATATTGATGAATTCAATTTTATTAGTGAAGCCGAACTAAAGGATGTAGTAAGCGATACATTAGATATTATTTGTTTTATTGATAAAATTCATTACGATGAAATCTTTAACAAGTCAACTTAAGACTGTGACAGGGGACGATTCTTTAAAATAAATAGGATGTGTCTATTTATTTATGCTGGAGAACCAGCTAACATGTTTTTTAAAAGGAGAAAATAATGGGAGCCATAAATGAAATATTAGCAGTGGTTATTCTAATAATTCAAATTCAAAGTGGACAGCCAGTTGGTATAGCAACAGGGTTTTTTTATATTAGAAATGATATTGTATATTTAGTAACTAATAGGCATGTTATCTTAGATGAAGAGAAAGGAGTAAAACCTGATGCCTTGAGAGTCAAGCTGCATGTGGCTCCTAATGATATGACTAATAATGTGGATTTCGATATTCCGCTTTACTCCGCTAGTTTAGCTAAATGGCATGTACATCCAGACTACAAAACGAAGAAAATTGATGTAGCTGTAATTGAGATAGATCAGAGAACGCTAAGAACTGGACATTTTATTAAAGGTCTCTCTTCCTCTAATTTTCTTCCCAAGGGATATGTAATCCAGCCAGGGGAAGATGTAATGGTGATTGGTTTTCCAAGAGGTTTTTCAGATTCTACTCATAATCTACCCTTGGTCCGCAATGCTATGATTTCAAGTGCATATGGTGTTGACTTTCAAAGTAATCCTTTCTTTTTGATAGATGCAAATCTTCATCCCGGCATGAGTGGCAGTCCAGTAATAACTAAACCAAAGAATGTATGGCCTGATGATAAAGGCAATATTAACTTCTTGACTGGTTCACCAATGTATTTCCTTGGTGTCCATTCAGCAACTCTCAGCCTTTCGCTTACGTCGGGAGAAGAACCTCTAGGTTTGGGAACTGTTTGGTATGGATATTTGATTGAGGAAATAATTGATTCATTTGAAAATAAATAGAAAATATATCAGCTAATTAGCAATTAAAAAAAGAACGATACGAGGATAAAATTATTATGAACAAACTAACTATAATAATGCCTACTTACAATGAGGAACATCATATTTTTGCAAACATTGAAAAAACTATAAAAATACTAAATGCATTTGATTTTGATTATAAAATAATTATAGTTGATGATGGAAGTAAGGATAACACTTTCGAAGAAATTAAAAAATCAGAGAATATCTCAAATAAAGTACATGTAATGAAAACCAGTATTCATAAAGGAAAAGGACATGCTCTAAAATATGGTTTTCAATTTGCCAGGTCTGATTTGATTATGTTTTTAGATGCTGATTTAGATTTACCACCTGAACAAATAAATTATTTTTTGGAAACAATGAAAAAAACTAAATCAGATATAGTAATTGGAACAAAGAGGTTCTTTAAATCTAATTATCATTATCCCATAACAAGAAAAATATTAGCTATTATATATCGACTAATGGTGCATACTTTATTCGATCTAAGCGTAGTTGATACTCAAACGGGTATAAAATTATTTAAGAACGATGTACTAAAAAATACATTACCTAAAGTTTTTGTAAATGGATATGCCTTTGATCTCGACCTGTTGGTTAATGCTTATAAACTTGGTTATAAAATTGTTGAAATACCTGTAATCTTGGATTTTCAAAAGGTTAGTTCTTTAAAGAAAATAAAATTACGAGATATATATAAAATGTTTACCGATATGTTAGGTGTTTTTTATCGTATACACATACGACAGTAAAAAAAAGTAAGAATAAATAAGGGGGAATTTTATGAAAAATGATAAAAAAGAACAAGCATTAAAAAATTATATAGAGGTTACTTTGGAAGAATATAAAGCATTACGAAATGAAAGTATGCAATGCAATACAAATATATTCACTGCCCTTAATATTGGCTTTGCAGCTATAGGCGTACTATGTATGGTAGGTTTTCCTTTAATAAATGGAGAAAAAACACTAGATAGTGGGTTATTTGTTTTCGGTTTATTTATCCCGATTATGGCATTGGGTATAACATTTTTAATATTAACTGAAGCAACGCGATTTAAGCGTGTAGGGGATTATATTTGTTTCCTTGAAATCAAACTTTCCTTGCTTCTTAAGGAAATCACAGAAAAAAATATAAAAAACTGGACTTCTTGCCAAATAATAATAGAAAATAAGCTTTTATTTCCACATGTATCCCTAAATCTTAGTGAACCATTAATTTGGGAACGATGGCTTAGAGAGTGTCCGAAAAAGATATTTACTTTAGTAGGTCACTTAGATTGGATATATAAATTACGTATTGGATTACTCGGAATTATCTCATTCCTATCACTTGGAATTGCCATATACTATATAAGAAATGCTTCTGAAAGTAAGATATCTTTAGATCGGTTAGAAATTATTACAATTTTTTTATCTTACGGACTAATTTGGGCATTTATTTATTATATGGGCCAAAAAATAACTAAAACATCTCCTGTTAATATGAATGAAAAGGATAATTGAAATAATAAAGTAGTGTCGTAGGGAAGGTTCTATTGACAATATATATTGAGCTTACATACTAGCGAAAAACATTAAGGTCTACACAACTTCACAAAATATTGGAGTAAATAAGAACAGATAGCTATTTTCTTATGAATGCGATAGGGGACAACAGTTGTACTGGCTCAATATTTCAGTAACCTTTTCTAAATTTTTATGACTTTTCAGTGAGCTACATCTTGGAAAGAAAGAGGACTTCAAATTCAGAAAGTAAAAGATAAATGTAAATTTGTGAAACTTGATCTTAGAAAGTTGAAAATATGTATAAATTTTATAAACAATTTAAAATCGTAAGTCAACAGGCCAATATTTCATTAGATAGAATTGAAAAAGGTTATAGAACAATCAAAAAATATTTTGGGATAGATTGGTTTGAAAAACACAAAAAAGATCCTAAAATTATACCTAACGTACTTGAAATGATTTTATTGGGAGAATCAATTTTTGCGGTTGAGGAAATAGGTTCTCCTTCAAAACTTATGAAAAAACTAATAAAACCCCTTAATTCAGAAGAACAATATTGTGCCATAGCAGAAGCACAGGTCATTTATAAATTCTTAGAGTTAGGTTTAGGCAATATTAGATACGAGCCACTACTCACTTATTTTCATAGAAAGCCAGACATAACTCACGATTTTAATTCAGATATTATTCAATACGAAGTAGTTAAACCTAGGTTATCTGCATTTGATACAGAAATGTGGAATAATAGACAGATAGATTTGGCTAATAAAATTGCAGATATTATAAAATTTGGGTCGCTTGATGTATATTTATTTGAGGAAGAAATTAAGGATACTGTAGTTAATAAAATTATCAGTGAATGCTCAAGATTTTTAAGTAATCCAAAAAATGAGCATTTAGTACCACAAGTTGCTTTTATGGTATTTGATCCCACAGGCAATATTCAGTTAGAGGGTCATAAGGCTTCTTATCCAGAAATTAGGGCAAACGGTTCAATCGGTGCTTTATTGTATGATTGTAATTATGATAGATCGTTGAAATATGTGAAGAAACTAAAATTGAAAAAACCTACTACACAGGTAGCCCGAATAAGTTCGGTTGTTAATGAAAAAGGAGAAAAAAGAGTCGGAATAATTCGGATTATAAGACCTTCTGAAGATAAAAGAGTTGCCCAAAAAATAATAAATAAATCAAGGCAACTTAGTAAAGCTTACCCGGGTATAGTAGTCATTGAAATGGGAGGTCCAACTGCTAAAATGGGCTTTTGGGCAAATTTAACAGAAGAATTATTTAATACAGAAATATATACATTTCCTAGTGCAGTATGGCTCCGTTCGTTACATCTAGGGGCAAATATATTTACTTGGAGTGAAATTATTATTGAAAACTCATACGCCAGAAGGAAATTACCCGAAGGTCTCATAAAAACACTTATTCCGAAAGGTAAAATCGTCGAAGAAATCGACCCAAATTTTAATTAATTAGGAAATAATAGCAGACACCTATTTTTTTGAGATAAAAATAGACAAAAAGAATATTTCTTTTAGAAAGCATGAATTCCGGTAACGGTTTTACTAGTTCAATGATCCGTAACTTCTTCTAACTTTTAAAAAAGAACTTGATTGTGGGGCTGTTAGTGTGAGAAGAAAATGATTCAGGATAAAGTAGCTATCTTTATTCATGATTTATATTCAAATCAGTGTTTTAATCTATTGATATATAAATATAGGATCATCCTCTGTAACGATTTGCCCCCTCAGCATTTCTAAAGAATATTTTAAATGGTTAAAGAGAGGTAATTTAACATGACACTTGAAAGAAAAATATCGAAAATTTTCAACCTTAAGGATGAAAACTGGATAAAACATGCAAACCCATGGAGCGTATGGACGCGATATTCTGTTTTACCAATAATTGTTTTAGCTTTTTGGAGTAGAATCTGGCTTGGGTGGTGGCACATAATACCGGCGATAATATCTTTGGCTTGGATGTTCTTTAATCCTGTATTTTTTAAAAAGCCAAAATCAACAATGAACTGGGCATCGAAATCAGTATTAGGAGAGCGTGTTTATCTCAATAGAGATAAAATAGATATTCCTAAACATCATAAATTGCCACCAAATATTCTTA
>Ga0315293_10002425_pt1 | contig 17895 bp, 8 predicted proteins | sample YL17G13_20_MG_FD_203071 | JGI IMG/M metagenome (GOLD analysis project Ga0315293, IMG submission 203071) | Sediment microbial communities from Yellowstone Lake, YNP, Wyoming, USA - YL17G13_20 | ecosystem: Environmental > Aquatic > Freshwater > Lake > Sediment | place: USA: Wyoming | collected...
CTGCTGGCGGTCGGCGCGCCGTGCTCGGCGTGGCGACCTTGTCCTACCTGCCGTTCGCGTTCTTCAACATCGTCAGCCCGGTGCTGAGCGTGCTGCTCGGTGTCACCGGCTTCAAGATCATCCATTCCCCGCCGACAAGCGAACTCGAGGAGTCCCGGTGACCACGACGGAAACCACCGCCCAATCAGCCGAGAAGAAAGTCAGTCTGCTGACCCTGACCGCCATGGTGGTCGGGTCGATGATCGGCTCGGGCGTGTTCCTGTTGCCGCGCCGCTTCGGCACCGAGACGGGTGTGCTCGGCGCACTGATCGCCTGGACCATCGCCGGCACCGGCATGCTGATGCTGGCCTTCGTGTTCCAGCAGCTGGCCATGCGCAAGCCGGATCTCAACGCGGGCATCTTCTCCTATGCCAAGGCCGGCTTCGGGGACTACATCGGCTTCAACGCGGCCTTCGGGTACTGGGCTTCGGCCTGCGCCGGGAACGTGTCGTACATGATGCTGATCACGGCGACCGCTAGCGCGTTGTTCCCGGCGCTGGGACAGGGCGACACCGTGGTCGCGGTGATCGTGTCCAGCGTCGTCGTCTGGATCTTCCACTTCCTCGTCCTGCAGGGCGTGAAAGAGGCCGCCGGCATCAACCGCATCGTGACCATCGCCAAGGTCGTCCCGATCGTGGCGTTCATCGTCATCGCGCTGGTGATGTTCAACGCCGGCTACTTCTCCGAGAACTTCTGGGGCGGTGATGAGACGACCTTCCGGGCGGTCTTCGAACAGGCCAAGGGAACGATGCTGATCACGGTGTTCGTCTTCATCGGCATCGAAGGCGCGAGCGTGTACTCGCGTTTCGCCAAGAAGCGCTCCGACGTCGGGAAGGCGACGGTCTTCGGGTTCCTGTCCGTACTGGCCGTCTTCATGCTCGTGACGCTGGTGTCCTACGGCGCGATGCCGCAGGACCAACTTGCCACCGCGACCCAGCCGTCCATGGCGGCGGTCTTGGAATCGCTTGTCGGACAATGGGGTTCGGTCTTCATCCGGGCCGGTGTGGTGCTGTCGGTGCTCGGCGCATACCTGGCGTGGACGTTGATGGCCGCCGAGATCCTCTACATCCCGGCCACCAGCAACGACATGCCGCGGTTCCTGACCAAGGTGAATGCCAAGGGCTCGCCCGTGGCCGCCCTGCTGATGGTGACCGGCCTGATCCAGGCGCTGCTGCTCGTGCTCCTGTTCGTCGCCGACGCGCTCGACTTCATGCTCGACCTGACCGCGGCGCTGGCGTTGCTGCCCTACCTGATGTCGGCCGGCTACGCCCTCAAGCTGACGCTGACCCGGGAAACCTACGAGGACAACCCATCCGGGCTCCGCAAGGACATGCTCATCGCCCTGGTGGCGACGCTCTACACGGCATTCCTGGTCTACGCGGCAGGACCCGACAAGCTGCTGCTCTCGTGCATGCTCTACGCACCGGGCGCGGTCCTCTACATCATGGCCCGCCGGGAGAAAGGGCTGCGCGTCTTCAGCCCGGTCGAGATGGCCTTGTTCGGTCTCATCGTCGTGGGTGCCATCGCGGGCGTCATCGCGGTGGCCACCGGCGCGATGCAGCTGTGATCGCGGTTTTTCAGAGCTGCGGCTCGCCCACACCGGTCCCGATCCGCCGCGCAGGGCGAGAACCGCGCCGGCGACCCACGGCAGGCAGCCGTAGCCGACCAGCAGACTCCAGTGGCCCTGCAGGAGTCGTTCGGCGACGTAGGGGTTCCAGATCGCCACGGTGGCCGCTACCACCTGGCCGGCAACCCCGGCGTCCGGCAGCGTGCACCCCCGCCGCGCGTTGCGAGTACGAACCGCAGCGGCGGCGCGAGCCAGTCCGTAGGATCTTGCGAGCCGGGTTGCAACCGATTCGCCGGGCCAGACGTAGGAGCGCAAGTGAGCGACGCACGGACGATGGAAGCGGTCAGCACGGCCGGTGCGGCGATGGGGGAGGCCATCGGCATCTTCATGCTGCATCCGGAGACGTTCGCCGGGAGCATCGCGGCCGGCTATCAGAACCCGTTCGCCGGCTACGTCGCCGGTCGTGGCGGCGTGCTGGGCGAGGCAACCGGGTCCACGGTCGCATCGATCTTCACCGTGTTCGAGCCGAACTTCGTCCGCGCGATGTGGGACGAGGGTGTGGCGGTGCGCGGTGCCGCCGGCGCGGCGAAGCTCTACTGGGACCAGGTTGCCGACTTCGGCCGCAAGTACCTGGCCGGGACTGAAGGCCCGGCCCGGATCGCGGAGCTGGGCGAGAAGATCATTGCCGCAACGCCCGACGGGGGGCTGCCGATGTTCGCCGGCTGGCGGGCCATGCCGCTGGCCGACGACGCCGCCGGGCGGGCCCTGCAGGTGATGTTCGTGCTGCGCGAGTTGCGCGGTGACGTGCACTTCGACGCGCTGGGCCTCTCCGACATCTCGGCTGTCGAGGCGCACATGCTCCACAACGGCACCGAGTACACCCGGATGTTCGGCTGGGCGGAACCGTTCGCCGATGGCGCCGGCAAGAAGAAGCGCTACGCGGAGGTCGAGGAGGCGACCAACCGCCGGATGGCGGAGATCTTCGACGCCGCACTCACCCGCGACGAGGCCGACGAATTGGCTCGGCTGAGTGCGGGGGCCCTGGCGGCATTGAAGGCCGCCGTACCGGCCTAAGCTCCCCGAATGCCGTTAGCGGACGGCCAGGTATTCGCCGGCTACACGATTCTGCGCACCCTCGGTACCGGCGGCATGGGCGAGGTCTACCTGGCTGAGCATCCGCGACTGCCGCGACGCGACGCCCTCAAGGTGCTCGGGACCGCGGTCAGCCACGATGACGAGTACCGGCAGCGGTTCAGCCAGGAAGCCGAGATGGTGGCCACGCTGCGCCACCCGAACATCGTCACGATCTACGACCGGGGCGACTCCGACGGCCAACTGTGGATTGCCATGGAGTTCATCGACGGCACCGACGCCTTCCATCTCTTGACCGAGCGTCACCCTAAGGGAATCCCGGCCGCGGAGGTGGTCCGCATTGTGACCGGGGTGGCCGAGGCGTTGGACTACGCCCACAGCCGCCACCTGCTGCACCGCGACATCAAGCCGGCCAACATCCTGCTGGGCCGTCCGGAGTCCGGCGACGACACGGATGGCAGGAGCGCAGCGACTCCGGGGGTTGGCCGAGTTATGTTGGCCGACTTCGGGGTTGCCCGCTGGCTGAGTCGGACCAGCGACCTCACCGGTGCCGACATGACGGTCGGTACGGTGACCTACGCCGCGCCCGAGCAACTCAAAGGTGAGCAGGTTGACGGCCACGCCGACCAGTATTCGTTGGCCGCCACAGCATTTCATCTGCTCACCGGTGCCGCGCCCTTCGCCCACAGCAACCCGTCGGTGGTCATCGCTCAACACCTCAGCTCCGCACCGCCGCCCATCGGCGCCGACCACCCGGAACTGGACCGGCTGGGGCCGGTCTTCGCCAGGGCACTGGCAAAGGATCCGGCCGACCGCTTCGACCGGTGCCAAGATTTCGCGCAGGCGATGCAGGAAGCCCTGGGGTCCTCGGCGGGCGGTTCGGCGCGGCATCGCAGGGCGAACGGCCGATCGAGCCGGCACCGCTGGGCCATCGGAGTCCTGGCCATCTCACTGCTCGGGGCAGTGGCGGGGGGCGTCGTCTGGCTGACCCAACAGCGTCACCCCGCTGTGCGTTCCGAGCCCGCCACGCCGCCGCCGGCGGCGGTATCGGCGCGGATGGACCTGCCGGTGGTGGTCCTCGGAGCGGACTGCGCGGTGCTCGGGGGGGCGGCGGTTGACGAGGACGGCACGCCGGCCTACTGTGCGCGGGTCGACTCGGTGAGCGAGTCGACGGTGTGGTCGCTGCAACCGGAACGGCTGCGCACGGCGACACCCCAGACTCAAGACCCCCGGTCCCCGACACCACCGGCTCCGGCTACGCCCTGAATCCGCCGAATGCGCCGCAATTCGGGTCCGCCGAACCCGCAACGTCGATACCATCCACTAACCTCGACTGGGCCGGTCCGGGGCGCTTCGCGAAAGAGTTGGGACCTAATGTCTTCGAATACAGCTGCCGAGATCGTCAACAAGCTCGGGGGTGCGGCGAACATCGAGAGCCTCTCCCACTGCGCCACCAGATTGCGGTTCACACTGCACGATGCCTCGGGCGTCGAGCAGTCCGATCTGGAATCGGTGTCCGGCGTCATGGGCGCCGTTCCCCAGGCGGGAAACCGCTATCAGGTCGTGATCGGCGGCGGCGTGCAGACGGTCTATAACCAGATCAAGGCGCTGCCCGGTATGGGCGGTGGTGCCGGCGCCGACGACGCCGCCGCCGTCAAGGCCGCCGCCCGCGCCAAGGGTCCGCGCGGCAAGTTCGCCTGGATGGACTCGTTCTTCGAGTTCCTGTCCGACTCGTTCCGGCCGCTCCTCGGTGCGCTGCTTGGCGCTTCGCTGTTCATCACCTTCATGGCGCTGATGAGCACACTCAATGTGATCCCGAACTGGGCCGACCCGCGTGAGGCCAGCCAGCTGTCGCCGACCTGGCAGTTCATCAACCTCTGCTGGCAGAGCGTGTTCGTCTTCCTGCCGCTGATGGTTGCCTACAACGCCTCCAAGAAGCTCAATGCCGACCCGTGGGTCGGCTTCGCCATTATGGCCGTCGTCATGCTGCCCGGGTTCGCGGCGATGAAGGACTTCACCGAATCCAAGAACGTCTTCGGCTCCCAGGTCGATGTCGTCCAGGTCCTCGGCCTGCCACTGACGATCTTCAACTACAGCTCGCAGGTCTTCCCGCCGCTGCTGATGGCCGCCGTGCTGGGTCCGCTGTACAAGTTCCTCAAACGGATCATCCCCGAGAACGTCCAGCTGATCTTCGTGCCGTTCCTGTCGATGCTGATCATGATCCCGCTGACGGCATTCCTGATCGGCCCGATCGGCGTCTACACCGGAGCGGGCCTGGCCAACATCCTCAAGTCTGTAAACGACTTCTCGCCGTTGATCTTCGCCATCCTGGTCCCACTTGCGTACCCGTTCATGGTGCCGCTGGGCCTGCACTGGCCGATCAACGCCATCATGCTGCTCAACATCCAGACCCTGGGGTACGACTACATCCAGGGTCCGATGGGCGCATGGAACTTCGCCTGCTTCGGCGCCACTGCCGGCGTGCTGTTCCTGGCTTGGCGTGAGCGCGACCAGCAGATGCGCCAGACCGCGATCGGCGCCTTGGCGGCCGGCCTGCTCGGCGGAATCTCCGAGCCGTCGCTGTACGGCATTCACCTGCGGTTCAAGCGGATCTACCCGCGGATGCTGGTCGGCTGCTTTGTAGGCGGCCTCATCATCGGTCTCGGCGGCGGTGTGACGACGAAGGCCTTCGTCTTCACCTCGTTGCTGACCATCCCCGCGTTCAGCAACATGGGGCTGTACGCGGTGGCGGTGCTGGCGGCGTTCTCCACGTCGATGATCCTGGTGATCCTCTCCGGCTACCGCACCCCCGAACAGGCCGCCGCTGCTGCCGCCGCCGGGGTGTCGGTGGCCGACCTCGAGGGCCCGATGGGGGAGGCCAGTTCGGACACCCTGATCGCCGCCGCAGCCACCAAGGCTGCCGGCGACGTCGGTGTCGCAACGGATATCGTCTCGCCGCTGGCGGGCACCGTGGTCGCACTCAGCGACGTTCCCGACCCGGTCTTCGGCAAGGGCATCATGGGCCCCGGCGTCGCGATCGAACCCTCGGGTGACACGGCGTACTCGCCGGGTTCGGGAACCGTGATCGCCGCACAGCCGACCGGGCATGCGTTCGGGATCCTGCTCGACAGCGGTGTCGAGGTGCTGATCCACATCGGCATCGACACGGTGAAACTCAAGGGTGAGGGCTTCGACGTGCACGTCACCAAGGGTCAGAAGGTCACTGCCGGAACGCCGCTGGTGACCTTCGACCGCAAGGTGATCCAGGACGCCGGCTACCCGTTGATCACGCCGATCATCGTTCTCAATGCGAGGAAGTTCGGTTCGGTGGATGTGGTGGCCGGCGGCGAGGTCGCGGTTGGCGCGTCGATTCTGGATGTGGCCCCCGCGCCGCAGCCCGCCGAGGCGGGCCTGTAATCGCGCACTAGCCGATCCACCCGGTCGTCTCCGGTGTCATTCCGCCCGGCCGGGTCAGAACCACACTGTGGATCAACCCCGCACTGGGGATGAACCAGCTAGGCCTTGATCCTTATCCGGCCCGGCTTCCACAGCCCGCTTCGGGTCGCGCTGCCCAACTCCAGTTCTGCCGGCTCGGCGTCGACGATGGTGTCGAACTTGCGCAGCGATCCCCAGTCCCTGCCCCAGTCGTGGGAGAGGTAGGTGGCCATCACGTGGGCGCGCAACAGCAGGTCACTGATCCCCAGCAGCCCGCCGTTGCGGCCGTCCTCCCAGGTGTCGGTGTCCTGCTTCTTGGCTGTGTAGTCCGGGGTGATCCGGAACCTCGGAACCTGGGTCACACCCCCTGAATGCAGCATCGGCTGCTGGCACGGGAACGCCAGTCCCACGGCCCAGTCCAACAGCACCGGTTGGGTCGACCCGACGTACTCCTGGATGGTGCGCAGCTCCGGCACCCGGGGCGGAGTAACCGCGACCCAGTCGCCCAGCGACAGCGATTTGTCCTCTGCCACAACGCGAACCGCGGTGGCGTCGGCAGGGATGAGGGAACGCGGGAACCGTAGGTTCCGCCACGACGGCGCCGGCCCCAGGTCGAAGGGTTCCACCCGCCCGGCGGCTACCGGCACGCCGTCGGGGCCCGGCCTGCCGTACTCCAACTCGACGGTCTGGCCGTCGGTGTGGTTGTTGAGGACGCTGTTGCCGGCGATGGTTCCGGCCGCCGTCACGACCACGAGCGGGTGGCCGTCGTCGCCCGCCGGCAGCTGGTACCAGGCCGAGGTCAACAGGCTCTGCTGTTGGCCGGTGTCGACGTAGCTGCCCGCCAGCGGAACCCGGGCCGGGTCGAGCTGGTAGGGCAGTGGGATGGTCGATCCGTTGATGCCCGGTTGTGAGAGTTTGAACGGTCCTTCCCAGTCGTGGTCGATACCGGGCGTCGGGTTGTTCACCCGAATGGCTTCGGCCACAATCTTTTCCGGCACCCCGTTGGGGGTGAAACCGACCGGCTTGACACCGCCGAGGGCTCCCAGTGGCCCGTAATCACCGGGCAGGGCGGTCAGGAAGCCCGCGTTGGCATCCGGTTCGACGAGCACGTAGTCGGCAAGCCCGCAGCCGCCGGCGAGCGCCCGGATGTTCGCCCAACCGTTGGAAAACGTCGGGTACTGACGGATCACACCGGCGGTCATGGAGCCGATGAACACCAGCACCATGAACCCGGCGGCAACCGGAATCGGCGCTGCGGTCAGCACCCGGGCCACCCGGCCCTCGCCGTGGCGTCGGGCGGTGATGTGCAGCCACACCGTATAGAGCGCCGACAGCACGAACAGCGCCAAGAAGATGGTGCTGACGCTGATCCCGGCGATGCGCGGCATCGCGTTGTTGAACGGGATCCCGTAACTGGAGACGTACCACCAGCCGTTTGTGGTGGCGAAGGTGAGGGCGAGCAGAAAGAACACTGCGGTGACGACGGTCATCCGGTTGCGCGACCAGCGCAGGACCGCCGGCGATACCAGTACGGTGGCCAGTGCCGCCACCGCCGCGCCCACGGCGGCGAACAGCCCGAAGTGGTGAACCCACTTGGTCGGGGTGAACATCAGGAAGAACATCGTCGCGAAGATGACACCCATCAACCGCCACGCCGGACCCCGTGCGACGCCCGGAATCCTCTTGCGCCGCAACATGACAAACATCGAGATGAACAGCGAGAGCGCGGTGATGAGGAAACCGAAGCGCCGTGACAGCGAACCGTCGACGGTCGGCAGGATCAGGTAGTAGTAGCGCAGGTTCTCGGTGTACCACGCCTGACTCGGCCCGATGTCGGTGCGGATCCGGGTGGCCTCCAGCACCGTGGCCAGGGTCTGGTCGGCGAAGACCACCGTCAGGATGACGGTGCCCGCCGCCAGCAGCGGCGCCACCAGCGGCCAGGTGCCCACGATCGCACGACGGCGCGCCAGGATCCGCAGAACCGGCCGGCCACCGGCGATCAGCGCGGCGACCGCGATCAGCCCGGTCGGCTGAATGCCCAGGGTGAACGCCGCGGTCACGATCGCCAGCGCGGCCGGTGTGAGCCGGCCGGAGGTGATGGCCCGCTCGATCAGCACGTAGGTGATCAGCGCGCCGGTGGCGATCTGACCTTCGGGCCGCAGACCGTTGTTGAAGGGCATCCAAGCCGCCAGCAGCACCAGTCCGGCCGCCCACAGCGCCGGTCGGCTGGCCGCCACGGCGGGCCCGAGGCGAGGCAGCACCTCACGCGAGAGCAGCAGCCAGCAGACCAGCGCGGACACCAGGTCGGGCAGCCGGATCCAGATGCTGGCATCACTGACGTGGGTCATCAGCGCGAGCACGTTGTAGTACCAGCCGAACGGATCTTCCGGGCTGCCGAACCACCGGAAGTAGTTGGACATGTACCCGGCGCGGTCGGCCACCCGCGCCATGCCGAGGATGTAGCCGTCGTCGGATGAGTTGGCCCCCAGCACATGCCAGACCACGAAAGCCGTCACGACGGTGACGTCGACGGCGGTGAAGGTCCGCCACCGCTGCGGGATCAGCCGGTGCATGCGGTGGCCGTCGAGACGGTCCAGGCGCCACAGCGCCGTCAGTGCCACCACGGTGGCGGCCATCGCCAGCAGCATGGCGGCGAGCTTGACCGCGGTCGGGCGGGTGGTGAACCGGGTGTCGATGGTCGCCGAGACGCTGAGTCCGGCCGGCGCCGGGCCGGTCAGGTCGGTGAACACCCCGACGATCCCGGGGCGCAGGTTGGGGTCCTTGAACCCGCCCCGCAGATAGTCGTAACCGTTCTGCGGGGAGTTCTCTCGGTCCTCGGCACCAAGGGTCTGGTCGTCCGGCTTCGGGGGCACGCCGATGAATTCGGCGAAGGTGCCGTCCTCCGAAGAGGTGATCTCGATGCGCCGGCAGCCGGTCAGTTCAGAGCGCGGCACGCTGGCAATCACCACGTTGCGGTCAGTGACGTCCACCCGCTGGGCGTTGACCGTGACGAACAGTGAATTGAGCGCGGCGTCCTTGGCCTTCTGTGGAGCCAGCCCCAGCACCATGCCGCCCTTGGGCGGCATCGACCGGATCACCTCGCACGGCACGGTGGCGGTCATCGAAACCGGTGAGAGCGAGATCAGCGGCGCCGTAACGTTATTCAGCTGCCCGCTCTGCGGCCAGTTCAGCGTGGCGGTGGTCTGCACCACGGGCAGCAGCGGGGTCAGCACCGACAATACGAAACCGAGCAGGCCGGCGATGGTTGCCACCCATCGGGTGATCTTCACCTCCCGGGCAGCGTCGCGTGCGTTGGCGGTCAGCGTCTGCGTCATGGCGTCGTCCGATTCATGGCCGATGTCCGATTCATGGCAGGGCCCTGATCGGTCCATTGCGACTCCACCCGAACACCCGCCGGGCGCCTTCGTCGATGACGGCATCGGGCGCCTGTGCGGCGGGCACCACGCGAATGTAGCGCTCGATCTCGCCCCAGTCGCGGTACCAATCCTCACGCAGGTAGGTCGGTATGGTCGCGGTGCTCAGCAACGCCTGGATGAACAGGAACGGCCCACCCGCGCGCGCCGACTGCCACATGTTCGACGAGACCACCACCTGCTTGAGGTTGGGCAGGATCCGGTACTGCGGCACTTCGGCCACGCCCAGATGTTCGGAGAACGGGCGCTGGCAGGGAAAGTGCGCGGCGCTGGCGATGTCCATCAGCACCGGGGTCTGGGTGCCCAGGAACTCATTCGCCGTCTGCAGGATCGGGACGCGGGGCGGGGTGAACCCGAACCACTGTTCACTGCTGAGGTTCGGGTCGTCGGCCACGATGCGTGCCACGTTGGCTTCTGCCGGCGCCCACGACATCGGGAACCGGAGGTTGCGCCAGGCGAGTTGCTCGATGGTGTCGATCGGTTGCACCTTGTCCAACCCCTGGAAGGTGCCGTCCGGCCGGCGCACACCCCACTGGAGTTTGAGCGACTGCCCGTAGTGGAACTCGCCCTCCTTGTCGTAGTACCAGATCGCGCCGGCGGCGGCGACGGTGACCAGCGGCCGGTCAGCTGATCGGGGAGGCAGGTCATACCACGCGGAGGTGGCTTTGGCCGCTACTGTGTTCTCCTTGTAGCTGCCCATTACCGGGGTGGTCTTGGGGTCTAACCCGAACGGCAGGAACACTTTTGAGCCGTTGACCCCGACCGGTCCGTAGCCGCCGCCGGTGCCGCCGGCGAATCCGATGCCGATGTTCGGCTTGTTCGGCGAGCCGTCGGAGTTGACGGTTCCCGGGTTGGCCACGAACGGGGCGACCGGGTCGAGGTTGTCGCTGACTCCGTTGGGGGTGAAGCCGACCGGGTCCTGTCCGCCGAGCGGGCCGTACTTGCCCCACGTCTGGCCGCCGGAGGGCTTGAGCATTCCGGCGTTGGGGTCGGCCTCGACCAGGACCTCGTCGGCCATGGCGCAACTGCTCTTCGACAACCCCGAACTCAGCGCGGCCAGGTTTGCCTTACCGATGGTGTAGGCCGGATAGCGCGAAACGAAGCCCTTCGCCATCGACCCCACCGCCAGCAGCACCATGATGAGCGCGACGGCCAGCAGCGGCGTGGCTGCCAGCAGCCGGTTGCGCCGGGTGTTCTCGACCTCGGTGTGGCCGGCGTAGTCGATGCGGAAGTGCAGCCATCCGGCGATCAGCGCCGTGATGAGGGCCAGCGCCAGGAACATCGACGTCACCGGTTGGTGCAGCAGGACAGGTTGGCGGTCGTACCAGGGCACTCCGTAGTTGCCGACGTAGAACCACCCGTTGATGCCCGAGGTCGCCCACGCCACGACGAACAGCAGCGCGGTCACATACAGGGCGAGGTTGCGCCGGCTGTGCAGGCCGACGGCGGCGAAGGCGAACGCGGTCACCCCGCCGAGTGCGGCGGTCAGCCCGGCGAACGCGCCGAACTGGACCGCCCACTTGGTGGGGGTGAAGGTCAGCAGCAGCAGGCCCAGAGCGGTGCTGCCGATCAGCCGCCACACCGGCCCGCGCGCCACCCCGGCCACCCGGCCCTTGCGCAGTAGCACCACGATCATGCCGAACATGCACAGCAGCATCACCAGCACGGCGAACCGCCGGGTCAGCGAGGCTTCGTCGTGATCCTCCACCGTGAGGAAGTAGTAGCGCAGGAAGTCCTGGTACCACGAGATCGTAGGGCCCACAACGTATTTGATGCGAACCGACTCCGCAACCGTGGCCAGGGTCTGGTCGCGGAAGACCACCACGAAGATCACCGACAGTGCCGCGCCGAGTGCGGCCAGCGGGGCCAGCACGCCGTCGCGGGAACGGCGGCTGCCGATGATGCGGGCGATTGCCCGCGCCCCGACCAGCAGGGGCGCGGCGGCCACCAGGCCCTGCGGCGCCAGCGTCACGCTGAACACCGCGACGACGATCGCCAGCGCGGTCGGCGCCAGCCGGGCGGTGGCGATGGTCCGCTCCACCAGCATCCACACCAGCAGCACGCCGAAGGCGATCAGCGGCTCGGGCCGCAGGCCGTTGTTGAACGGCAGCCACGCGGCCAGGAACACCACGCCCGCGGTCGTGACGGCCAGCCGGTTGCCGGCCAGTGCGCCGCGACCCGACCCGAGCCGCGGCAACACCCAGTGGCTCAGGATCAGCCAGCTGCCGATCGCCGCGGCCAGCGCGGGCAGCCGCATCCACACCCCGGCGGTGCTGATCGCCGCCAGGTGGGCAAGCACCGACTGGTACCAGTCGAACGGGGCCTCACTCGCACCGAAGAAGCGGTAATGGTTGGCGGTGTAGCCCGCCTCGCCGGAGACTCGCGCGATGGCCAGGTTGTAGCCGTCGTCGGAGGAGATCGCGCCGATGACGTGCCAGACCAGCAGCGTGCCGATCACCCCGACGTCGGCCGGCCAGTGCCGCAGCGGGCGGCGGCGAGCTCCTGTGACACGCCCGCCCGGCCGCCGGTCCAGAACCGCCAGCGCCGCGATCGAGGCGATCACACACAGCACCCCGGTCACCATGACGGCGAGCTTGAGCGGCGTCGGGTTGGTGATGAAGCGGGTGTCGACGTCGATGCGCGCCGAAAGGTTGGGCTGAGGACGTGTCTTCAGATCGGTGAAGACGCCGGTCACCTGCGGTTTCTTATCGGGCGCCAGGGTGCCCGTCGCGCCGGGGATGCCGACGAAGTCAGCCCCCACCGCGCCCTGGTTCGCCCACGCTCGCACCGTGCTGCAGGCACCGGCGGCGACCGCCTTGCGGGGCGCGACCGCCGCGACGGTGTCGCGGAACGCGACGATCACGGAGTCGGCGTTGGCCCGGATGAACAGGCCGTTGCGGGCGGCGTCGATTCCGTTGGCCGGATTGGTGGAGAACACCACCCCGCCGGCGGGCGGCAGTGTGCTGATCGCCGCGCAGGGGATCGACACGTCAAGTGCCGCGGGTGCGCCCGAGACCAGCGGCGCGGTGATATCGCCGACGTCGTCCCCGGGTCCGGGGCCCTGTGGCCACAGGATGGTCGCCGTCGTCTGGGTGACCGGCAGCAGCGGGGTCAGGGCGCAAAGCAGAATGCCGGCCAGGCCGGCGAGGACGGCGACGAGCCGGGCGATCCGGGCGGGTTCGACGCTCTCGCTGGGCACGAGCCTCGATGTTAGGCGAACCACACCCGCCTCCTTGCGCGAGCAGACGCAAAGTCGCGCAAATTTTGGCCCAGATATGCGATTTTGCGTCTGCTCACCCAAAGATCAGGGCGCCGGAAGGGCTTATGTCGGCCGCAGCGGCGCGGGGCTCCACATTCCGCTGCGGGTGGCGGTGCCGAGTTCCAGCCGGGCCGGGGTGGCGTCCGGGTACAACAGCGTCAGCTTCTGCAGGGCGCCCCAGTCGCGGAACCAGTCTTCCCTCAGGTAGGTGGGCACCGTCGTCGCCCGGAACAGCAGTTCGCCGATCCCCAGCGGGCCGCCGCCGATGTTGTCCATCACCGGGGAGTTCGATTCCGCACCGAACCGGTCCGGCAGGATCCGCCACCTCGGCACCTCGGTGACGCCGTGGGCGTGCCCGAACGGCCGCTGGCAGGGGAAGGCCAGCCCGACCAGCCAGTCCAGCAGCACCGGGTCCTGCGAGCCGACCACCTGCTGCAGGGTGCGCAGCTTCGGGATGCGCGGCGGCGTGACGGCGATCCAGTGCTGCGGGGCGAGGTCGTCGTCGACGGCGACCACCCGGACCAGGGTGGCGTCGGCCGGGATCGCGGACAGCGGCGCCCGCAGATTCCGCCATGCCGGGACCGGGCCGATGTCGGCGAAACCCATGGAGCCGCCGGCCTTGCCCGCCCTGGCCTGCTGGTCGGTGGCCCACTGCACGGTGACCTCGTCCTGGTCGAACCGTCCCGCGGCCGAGATCACCAGCAGCGGGGCGGAGTCGCCGCCGACGGTGTCCCGCGGGGGCAGCCGGTACCACGCGGAGCGCAGCCGTGCCGGCTGCTGGATCCCGCGCCGCCAGCTGCCGAGTACCGGCGTGCCTGTCGGGTCGAGTCCGTAGGGCAAGCGGGCCCGAGAGCCGTTGACGCCGACGGGTCCGGTGGTGCCCGTCGTGTCCCCGGTTTGGGCGCCGGTGCTGTCGGTGGTGTCGGCGTCGATCATATTGCCGCTGCCAGACGGCTCCATCACCGGATCCGTCAGGATTTCGGCGGGAATTCCGTTGGGAGAGAAGCCTGTTGCCGTCACCGAGCCCAGCGCATCGCCCACCGGAACGTCAACCGGCCGGAGCATTCCGGAGTTGGGGTCGGATTCGACGAGAACGTCGTCGGCCAGTCCGCAGGTCTTGCCGGTGAGTGCCTGCAGGTTCGACCGACCGACCGACCACGCCGGGTACTGGTTGACCATTCCCAGGGTCAGCGACGCGACCTCGAACACCACCAGCATCCAGGCGACCACCGCAAGCGGTGATCCGGCCAGCCGCGAGAGCCACCCCGGCCGGCCGGCGGGTCCGGAGCCGGCTCCATTGGACCGGGCGCCATTGGACCGGGCGCCATTGGAGAAGTGGAACCAGGCGGCCGCCAACAGAGCCGCCACGGTCAGTCCCAACAGCACGGTGGTGAATCCCAACCGCCACTGCGGCATCTGGTTCGACCACGGGACACCGAAGCTGGACACGTACCACCAGCCGTTGACGCTGGCGAACGACAACGCCGTCACGAACAGCGTGGCGGCGGCGAACACCGCCCGGTTGCGTCGGGACCCCAATACGTGTGGGGTGACGGCGATCGCGGCCAGCGCGCCTACGGAGCCGGCCAGGCCGGCGAAGACACCGAAGTGGTGCGTCCATTTGGTCGGGGTCAGCATTATGGCCAGGAACGAGATGACGGTGATGCCGATGATGCGCTGGCTGGGACCGCCCGCCGTGCCGGGGATGTGGCCGCGGCGCAGCATCATCGCCACCGAGACCGCGAGCGCGGCCAGGAGTGCCAGCACCGCGAACCGGCGGGCGATGGAGCCGTCCGGGGTGGCCATCATCAGCCGCTCGTAGCGGATGTGTTCGTCGAACCAGGCCAGGCTCGGCCCGACTGCACGCTTGAGGGCGTTGGCCTGGGCCACCGCGGCGAAGGTCTGGTCCCGGAACATCAGGATGATCGTCACCGTCGACGCGGCCAGGATCGGCGCCAGCAGGGGCAGCAGGCCGAACTGCCGCGACCGGCGGTGCAGGATGGTCCGCAGCGGGCCGATGGCCACCAGCAGGGCTCCGATGGACGCGATGCCCGTCGGCCCGGAGAACAACGTCAGCGAGCCGATGATGCAGGCGATCGCGACCGGCAGCAGCCGGCTGGTGGCCACGCCACGCTCCACCGAACACCAGGTCGCCAGGATGCCCAGCGCAATGATCGGCTCCGGGCGCAGGCCGTTGTTCAGCGGCAGCCAGAACGCCAGGAACATCCCGGCCGCGGTCCAGGCCGCCGCCCTGCTGTGTTTGACGGCCACGCCCAGGCGGGGGATCACCTCCCGGCTGATCAACGACCAGCACGCCAGCGCCATCAGCAGGGTGGGCAGGCGCATCCAGATGCTGGCGGTGGAGACGTGCGCCCACAGCGCCAGCAGGTCGTAGTACCAGCCGAAGGGCGCCTCGGGCGTGCCGAACCAGCGGTAGTAATTGGCCATGTAGCCGGAGCTCTCCGAGACCCGGGCCATGGTCAGGATGTAGCCGTCGTCGGAGGTGTTCGCGCCGACGAAGTGCCACCAGACCAGGACGGCGGCCACCAGGGCGTCCAGCCCGCCCACCGACCACCATCGGGCGGGCAGCAGGCGGCGGTGCCGGGTTCCGTCGGCGGTGTCCAGCACGTGCAGGGCGATCAGGCCGATGGCGGTGAGTCCGACGCCGATCAGCATCACCACCATTTTCAACACCGTCGGCCCGGTGCTGTAGCGGGTGTCGATGGTCGCTGTCAGACTCGTCCCCGGCGGTGCGGGTCCGGACAGGTCGGTGAAGACGCCGACGATCTGCGGCCGGAAGTCGTAACCGCCGCCTTCGCCCCGCAGTGGAGCGCCGGGGTCGTCGCTGTCCTTGCCTTTGGTGAGTCCGACGAACTCGGCCGTCACTTTGTCGGCATGGGCGGTGAACACCAGTTTCCGGCAGGCCGGGCTGAGTACCTCACTCATCGGCGCCGTCACGACCGGGGTGTTGCGCACCACAACGGCGAGGTCGTTGTTGGCGCGCTGGATCAGCAGGCCCCGGTCGACGGCCTTGGGCGCCTGCTTCGGGACGGTGGAGAGCAGGACCGTCTTGCCGGAGTCCGCCGAGCCCGCCTCGCCGGCTGCGGTGGCGGGTGCACCGGTCAGGCCGGCCGCCGCCCGGCAGGGCACGGTGATGCTCAGATCTGTTGCCACGTAGCCGATCAGCGGTGCGGTGACGCTTGAGAACGTGCCGTCCTGGGGCCAGTTCAGTTGCGCAGTGGTCTGCTTGACCGGAAGGAACGGCGTCAAGATCGCGCATGCCGCGCCGAGCAGGCCCGCGATCGCCGCGATGAGACGGGCGGTTCGGAAGTTCGCCCGGGTCTGCGTCACGGGGTCAGATCGTAATTGCCCTGCCCAGGGCTGCGTTTGGCGGCCAGCCATCATGCGTGGATGCATGTTAATTAAGTTGCGAATATGCCTAAGACCGTGCAGATTCGCGACATCGACGACGATGTGTACGCGGGATTGGTTCGCCGCGCCGCAGAGGAGGGCATCACCGTGCCTGAGCTTCTCCGTAGAGAAGCCGCCCGGCTTGCATCGCGGCCGTCGATGGCGGAGTGGCTGTCAAGGATCGGCCGTCGTCCCTCGGCGATCTCCACTGCGGATGTGTTGTCGACCCTCGACGAGTGGCGCGGTGAGTGGCCCGATGCTCGTCGTTGACGCATCGTGCTTGTTCGAGGTCGTCGCCGACACTCCCCGTGCGGGGGAGATCGTTGACCGACTGGCGGCCGATCCGGATCATGCGGCACCCCAGGTCATCGACGTAGAAGTGTTCGGCGTGATACGCGCTCAACATCTGCGGGGCCGGCTCGACGGGACCGCCGCCGGCCAGGCGGTCACCGACTTACGCGATTGGCCCGGAGAACGATTCGGCCATCGCCGCCTCATGGACCGGGCGTGGCAACTCCGCGATTCGATACGCGGCTGGGATGCGTTCTATGTCGCTCTGGCCGAGGCGTGCGATGCCACTTTGCTGACTCTCGATGCCCGGCTGGCCCGAGTGCACGGCCCGACCTGTCGGGTCGAAGTCGTCGGTTCGCGCTGAGGCTCAGCGGCTGTTGCGGACCGCCAGCACGAACGGGCCGATCGTGCTGAGGGTGAAGTTCGGCTCGGCGAACAGTCCCGCGTCCAGGTCGACGGTGTAGCGCCGAACGTTGGGCTGGTTCGGGTAGACGTCCTCGGCCAGCCGCAGGGTATAGGTGTTCGTTGAGCCCGCCGCCCCGCCGCGGCGCATCAGGAACACCGTCGGCGCGGGCCACGGCAGCGTGTCCAGGGCCTTGGCGAACTCGTCGGGATCGGTGATCTCGCCCCACGACTCGATGGCCGCCGCACGCTTGTCGAACTCGGCCAGCGGATTGGCGTAGTGCGAGGTCAGTCCCTGGAACCCGAAATAGGGGTAGTAGGACAGGAAGCTGTAGTCGGCGGTCATCACCACGGTCTCGTCGCGTGGCTTGCCGGTGGCTTCGCGGATGGCGGCGTCGACCCGGGGGTAGTACTTCTCGGCGCCGGGCGGCCGGCGGTCACCGCGCTGGCCGTCGCCGTCGGTGTCGGTGTAGGCGACGGTGATGTCGGGTCGCAGCACGTGCGGGATGTCCTGGCTGAAGCCGATGGCGCCGATCAGCCCGGCGGCCAGCGCGACTGGTAGAACACCTCTGTTCCAGCGGACCGCCGCCGCCTGCGCGATCTCGATGAAGCCGAACACCCCGGCGGCCCCCAGCAGCACCGTCAGGGTCGGTTGCAGCCGGAACGACAGCAGCGTGCTGCCGGCCAGCGTGCTCAACATCGACAGCAGCGACCACCCGTACAGGGCGAGCACCCCCATCCCAAGCGCGCCGGCCCGCACGGATCCCATTCCCGGGTCGCTGCGCTCCTGCCCGCCGGATCCCATTCCCGGGTCGCTGCGCTCCTGCCCGCCGGATCCCATTCCCGGGTCGCTGCGCTCCTGCCCGCCGGGGCGCCACCCCCGCCACACCAGCCACAGCGTGCCGAGCATGCACAGCGCACCCAGCAGAGATAACTGCAGCATCGGGAAGGTCAGCACCGCCCCG
>Ga0315293_10002426_pt1 | contig 17892 bp, 7 predicted proteins | sample YL17G13_20_MG_FD_203071 | JGI IMG/M metagenome (GOLD analysis project Ga0315293, IMG submission 203071) | Sediment microbial communities from Yellowstone Lake, YNP, Wyoming, USA - YL17G13_20 | ecosystem: Environmental > Aquatic > Freshwater > Lake > Sediment | place: USA: Wyoming | collected...
ACCGCTATGCCGGACGGATTCTTTATGGTTATGGTGTAGTCCGAGGCTCCGGAGACAGTGGCCGAGATGGTGGTATCGTCTGCTTTAGTGTCGGCGTTGGGCGAGAAGGGGTTTTGTGAGACGGATACAGCGTAGATATTCAAATTGTACAGAACCACAGGGACAGTCGCTTTTTTCTGATTGCCGGCGGTGTCATTAACCACCAACATAAGGATATAATCGCCATTTGGGATAACGGTTGTATCCCATGTGCCAAGAGCCTGTGGGTTCCCTTCGGAGTCGGGCTTCACGGGACTAGGTATATAAGCAACGGCAGCCCATCCTGTTGGGTCAGAGCTTCGCCTATAATAGAGGCATGACCAGAGGTCACCATAAGGGTAGTAGTTTATGTCATCAGTTATGCCTTTTATAACGAATTTGCCTGAGATCGTTTGACCGCTGGTAACATTTGAGATGACTGCTGTGTCTATTTTTGTATCTATCTGTACGGTGCCGGAGACAGTTGCGGCTGTGCTAACTCCATCGGTAGCGTCTATATAATAGGTATATATGCCGTCGGGCTGGACTATCCCAGACCCATTCTTGCCGTCCCAGATTCTCGAGATCGCGCCTGATGTGGTATGGCCTGTGAAGGTCTTTACCGCTATGCCGGACGGATTCTTTATGGTTATGGTGTAGTCCGAGGCTCCGGAGACAGTGGCCGAGATGGTGGTATCGTCTGCTTTAGTGTCGGCGTTGGGCGAGAAGGGGTTTTGTGAGACGGATATATTTCTTATCCACAAATCATAAACTTTAACCTGGAAACGATATAGAGCCGGAGAGCCGGCATCGTTTCCGTTGTCAAGCACACGCAGATAATAATCGCCAGCCGAAGGAAGCTCCACCTGCAGATTTACTGGATGACCATTGCCGCCGCTATACTGGTAGGCAATCTGGCCCTGTGAAGAATTGTAAACATAAAGGCAGGCGTCGATATTAGACGGGACGTCGACCAGGCTGACATTAAGCAATCCCGCTTCCGTGGCTGTAAACTTGAAATAATCATTATCGCCAGCCGGATCTATGGTAGCTGAACCAAGAAAATCTAAGGCAACCAAATTCGCGGACGCGAAGCTGCCGTTGGGCTCAATCTCTGAAGTTGTCGCAACGTTTTTCTCCTGTGAATTATTACTTTCAGTGCCGGCATTATCGCAGGCCGTAAGAACATAGTAGTAAACAACGGACATCGCGGCTGTAGTATCTTCGAAACTTGCGGCGGTTACAGGGCTGGTGTTTATTTTAGTATAAGGCCCGCCTGATGATAAACTGCGGTAAATGTTATAGCTCGCCAGGTCCGGCTCGGGGTTGGGGCTCCAGGCAAGGATTACGCGGCCAGACTGCCATACGGTGGTTACGTTTGACGGTGGAAGCGGACCCGGGATAAACGTGCTTTCAGCGCTGCAGCGGACAAAATAACCCTGGCCCGGCTGGATGTTGAAATTTCCAAACGGCTTACCGATAAGATGCGAGACCCACCACGAGCCGTCCCAGTATTGGATGACGTCGCAATTGCCGCCTTCTTTTTTTATTTCCTGGCCCAGCTTTTCCGCCGTGTAATTTAACCCTTCTATCGGGATCGAGAAACCGTTAAAACCCGAATAGTAATGCAGGGTCATTGTTTGGACCTTCGTCCCTTCGATCGTTATCGTAGACGCCGCGGCGCTGTAAATAAAATAGGATTTGCCCATCTCTATATTGAAGTCGTTGAAGGGTTGGCCGATGATGTGGGTTATCCAGCCCGAGCCGTCCCAGTATCTTATGTGATCGCATGCGCCTCCGCGGGCGTTTATGGCTGCGCCGAGCGATTCCGCGGTATAGGGAGTCGTGGGCTGAAGAGGCAGGGTAAAAAGATACCAGCCACGTTTAATCTGGACGTCCTGGGTTTCCGCTTTGAGGACCTGCGGCAGGCAGATTGAGGCGATTACGGCGAACGCTACAAGGGCGCAGATTTTTTTGGGCATATAAGCTCTGAATTTAGATTACTTTGCCGTCCTGCGTGACATACCAGACCCTGCCTAAACATGTGATCTTCCAGTAAGGAGAGAATGGGGATTCTGAATGTCCGTTCGGCTCCCATACCAGTTCCGCCTTCATCTGTTTTAAAAGCCTTGCCTGAGTGAGAAATTTTATGACAGGTTTTAAACGTTTATCCGCGATAATATTTCTTAAAACCAGCATACAGGCCCTATTTTCGGACACGGACAGATATGCGGTCGGTTTGTCGGTCCACGTCGCCGATTTAAAGTATCTCTGAAGCGCGTCGATTATAATGACACAGGTGATATTTCGGCCGGGCCTGTGCTTTTTGGCGAACGAAACCAGGTAATAATCCAGAGACGGGTCGTCGAGCCGTTTGACAAGAATGGGTTCATTTACTTTTGTATTGTCAAACGCCTCTTTGAAATCCTGGTCCGTGAAAAGGAGCGGATCTATCAGGTCGCGCCAATTGTATTTGACCCACCATTTTTTTTCTTTTTTCTTCAAGGTTGCGGCCGCGTTTGTAATATTTGCAGGGATCGACTGAGCGCTCATAGCCAATAAAGCGCCTCCGGTATCTGAATCGATTGTTCTGGGCGACGCGATGGCAATCTCCGCATTACTCGGAAACGGCGGCGGCTCGGCGACCTGGACGAATAAGCCGTTGTACTTATCCGAAGTGACGAGGGGTTTAAAATATGTGTTTCTACACTCATCGGCCGTGACATACGCATGCTGACCGGGCCCTTCTATCGAGGGGTCCGTAAGCCAAAAACCGTAAATCGTGAAGTCAGGCGTGAACCAGGGGTTGGTGTGCGGATAAGGAATTGGGTCATTGCTTACGGCCGCGCCTGTCGCGACAACCCAGTGGTCGTAACTTCCGTATAACGGGATAGCGGCCGGGGTATTGGGCCTTGCCGCAAGCTCGCCGTTGAGCCACCAATAATCCTTCGTAACGGAATAGGCCATCCAGTGGACTATGTCCCTCATATATTCGTTTATTTTATCCGACGCCCGCGCCTCGGCATCAAAATTGTATCCTTTATACGCGTCTCCGCGGCCGGTTGGGTCAGAAGCATCATAAGGGTCGAAATGCCCGAGCGCCGCATCGATCCCGTCAGGGTCCATCTCCGGCATCGCGGAGTTCCCGGCCAGGTTGTATGGATGGCCGTAGGCGTAGATCGCTCCTTGGGTGAGCAGCGACGCGCCCGCGCCTTCCCTTATGTAATTGAGAATGGTCTGACACGAGGCGGCGGAATCGTAGAGTTCCTTCTTGTACCACGGCACATCCAGGTTGAGCACCCAGCCCAGCACCATATCCGGGGCCGGCTCGTCCGCTGATGTATCTATGACCTGGCTGGCCGGTGTATTTTTACCTGCCCGTGCCGAGAGTATCTCATTGTCTCCCGCGGCGGAGTATTGAAAATATTCGACTAAATTTGAAGTCCTCAAGTTACATAGATCGAACCACCAATAGCCCCCTGCGTCACAGACCGATGAACCCTCCTGGGAAAGGCCGCTCGAGTCCAAGGCGTTATTATCTTCAAGCTGGATGTAAACGATAGCGCCGGAAGCGGGCGCGCCGTCAGGCATGTAAACCTGGCCGGAAGCCATGTCGAATTTAAAATTAGGCATGATGTCCAGAGCCGTTGTAACGGTATAATGGGCCCCGCCGTTATTATCCACCGTCGCGCCTGAAACTATATCGTAGTAATATAATGCGCCGGGCAGGAGATTGGCAATGGTGACGTGATGGGTGTCGTACGCGACGCTGCCGCGGTCGTCGTATGCGGCGCTGCCTAAAGACGGCGTGGCGCCATAGTTTATGTATCCGATCTCCGGAGCGTCCGTTAACCATGACACGGTAAAACCGGATACCTTTACATTAGTCACCTTTGCTGAATTGGGCATGTCGGCATACGCTGCGCAAAACAAGCTTAGCATCATGCCTATGGCTAATATGAATATTCGCTGAAGTTTCATATTTTTTTTATCTCCCTTTTACTTTTTTTATTTTCGGCTGAGGTATTTCTATATCTTTTGCCGGCGAATTGCCGGCGGTATCCACCGCAATTACCGCTGCGGGATATATGCCCGTCTCCGCTTCTATCTTCAACATATCCCCTGTAGCAGAATAATCGAATAATCGGGCCAGGCCCCGCTCTCTAATATTGGCCAATTCACAGGACCAGTAGCCGTTTTTATCCAATATGGCGGATTCGACAGCGGATTCCCCCGCGCTGCCGGAGGTATCTTTGTTAACCAGGGTAAGATATATTAACGCTTCTCTTTCATAAGGTATTTTATGCCGAATATTAATTTTTCGATAGATCCGGCCATAGGCGACATCGCATTTCGCGGGAATGATAGTCGGACCTGTCTGACAGGTATATGGTTCCTTGCCGTTTTTATATATTTTATTTGCCAATACAATCTGGAAGTAATAGCGTGTATTGGGCTTGAGATGTTTTACGGTTACGTGGTGAAGCCGACCCGAGATCCGTTCGCCTCTGTCATCATAAGCGGCCTTGCCAAGAGCCTGGGTCTCGCCATAATTAATTTTACCGGTGTACATCCCTTTTGTGATCCAGGATACCGTAAACTGGGTATCTCTCACATTGGTCAATCTTACTTGTTGAGGCGAATATGCTGGTGCGATAACCAGCAGGGGTTGTATTTTAGTAATGACCTGCGGGGATTGTTTTTGAGTAGAACTTTTAGCGGGCGTAGCGGATGCGCCAAATACTGCGGTCGTGTGGAAAGTCAGAAGGATTAAAGTGATAATTACTGAAGTAAAACCGCAGTGGCGCTTTACCTTCATAGTCGTATTATACCGCCTTTATGAAGTTTACGCAATTTAAAAACTGTGGAGTTTCCCCAGTTTTTGAGCCCCCTGGATTTATGCAAAACTGAATCGCAATTGTCTCTTATCGGGCGGCTCGGCTTCGATATCTTCCTAGTGCCATATTTTGTTAAATAAAAGCCGATATAAGCCATCCGCGACAGCGTAATGTTTAAATGCCGGATCAAATCCTTTTGGGCTTTTTCTCATGCCAATGGTTTGTTTTATCACTTTTAGCTCTACGGGGTCAATGCTTTTCTTAGTTGAAACTCCGGGCTCTCCCAAAATATTTACCCTCTAAAATCGTTCATATTGAACGATCTCCGTTCACCCCGACCATAGAGACCTCCGCAGTCTCCGGTTCTTTTACTTTCGATTCTTTCTGAAGCTGCTGCCTGACAATCTCTCGTAATTTAATTCTTAAGACATGTAGATACCGGAAGCCTATGATCTTGTTAATCCTGGGTTCGATATCCATAAGTCCCGTGGCCGTCCATCGAAGAATCTGATCGCTATTATGCCAGCGGTCGACTTTATCGGTATACTGACCCATCTGTGACATTACTGATTCGATACAATTGGTCGTGCTTAAGCTCTTGGCCAACTCCGACGAGAGACCAAGATGGTGCCCTAAGTCTTTGACACAGCGACAGATAAAAAGCCTATGACCGTTATTATCGATCATAGGCTTTAACTTCTCCCATTATATACGGAGGAGGGTATTACTGGGGTAGCTAACGGGTCTACTTCGCGCTTCTGCAGTTAAGCCCTGGCAGCGCTTCGTAGGACCTTCGGATTCGGCGACTTCGCCCGCCGGAGGCGGGCTTCGTCGCCAGCTCGGCCGCTGTCGGTCGGAGACCTTTTCCTCGCTATCCGCTCGGCGCGGCCTCGCTTCAAATCCCTACTGCCACTGACTTAAACTGGGGTAGGCGAGGGGATTTGAACCCCCGACCTTCTGGGCCACAGCCAGACGCTCTAACCAAGCTGAGCTACGCCCACCGCAATTTTTCTATTTTACCATCTTCTGCACGCTGTATTCAACATACCCGGCCAGGACTTCCTGGACCTTGACAGGCGGCTGAACGACGAAGTAGTGAGAAATTATAGCATGGGCCACTTCGTGAGAGAGCATGCCGAGAGTCAGGTCAGGGTACGATATGTATATCTTGTTCTTATCGTAAAAATAGAATGAAGGGACGTTGATCTTTTTATTAAGATATGACCATAGCTCGATCGCCAAAGCGCTCCTTTCCGGGAACACTTCCAGGTTCACGGAGAAATCGTACATGTGAATATCGAGGACGTCGGATACGCTTAAGTATATGGCGTCCAATGTCCTGGCCAGAAGGGCGTCTATATCCTTGCCTTTAGACTCGCCTGCAAAGAATGCCGGGCCCATCTGCAGAAAATAATCTGCCCGTAGTTTTTTGAGAAGCTCGGCCTTGCTTACCCCCTCGCGGATGGTCAGGCTGAAATATTTGCTATTTACAGCGTCTTGCGCGAAACCGTCTCCCGACACCAGGAGAGCGGCCAGAATTGCTATGCTTAGCAAAAAAATTTTGAAGAATTTCGGCATCAAATTTTGAAATAGTTTATGATCGATTCTAATTCGCCGAGCTTGCTCAAGATGGCGCCGTGATCCGTCCCGGGTGATTTCAAAGACTCTTTCAATTCCGCCATCTTGCCCTTAAGCGCCAGGTGTTTCGCGCCCAGGACCTTGCTCATCTCAGCCAGGGCCTCCGAGAGGTCTTTAAGCTGGTCCGTGTTCCTCGTCCTAAAACTTAAGCTCAGCTGTCCGTTCTTGAACTCCTCTATCTCCTTCTTCAGGCGGTATAAGGGGCCGGCTATCTTGTGCGAGGTAAACAGCGTAAGCGCTATGACAGAGACAGCGGATAATATGGTCACGAGGATGAGGGTTTCCGCGACTATAGGCAGCATGAAGTCGGCCGTATTTTTAACCGTAACGTGCGCGTTCTCTATCGCCACCGTCGTGAAATTTCTGGAAAGATATAATAAGGAGGCCCCTATGACCAGGGAGGAGAGTATGACAATGACGCAAAATTTTATTATAAATCTGGCCTGAAATTTCTTGTCTATGAAATAATTCTTTCTTCTGAATTTTTCCATCGCTTCCCCCTATTCTTCTATTTTCAATAATTTGTAATTTATATCGATCTTCGAGGAGCCGCGCAGCGAATTGAGCCAGTCATCCAGAAGCGCCTGCTGTTTCCTGTTCAATATAAGCCATTTTATCTCGCCGTAGACCGCCGGGAGGTCCTTCTCTTTAAAGAGGGTCTCTTTATTGGCCTCATAGTAATCTTTCACCTCATTATCGTTCACCGCGACATGAGAAGCGAGCTCTTTTATCTTCCGGTCGAGCATCATCTTGACGAGAGACTGCTGCCAGAAGAGCTGGACATTCTTCAGGAACTCCGGATTCTTGTCCACGCCGGTCCGCTCCGCTTCTCTCAGCATGAGCATCCTCGTTACAAAATTATTGAGGAACTCTTTCCGCGCCTCGGGCGTATCGGACGAGGCGTAAGGCGAATTCTTAAATGCCTCGTCATATTCACCAGCGGTGATGTTTATGTTGTCGATCTTGATAGCGGCGGGCGGTTTTTTACCCGCGGTATCGCATCCGCAGATGAGGCAGATAGATATAAATACTGTGATCATCCTGGTCAACATGAGTGATCTCCTTTTTGATTATTATAGTATACCGGAGGGGAAAAGGACAACCTTTTTTAGATGCCGTAGTACGGAGACAGGTGCTTCTTCTTGAGGTCGAGGAGGAGGTTAGATTCTATGAACTCGTATGCATTTGCGTCCAACGCTATGTTGTCAAAGGCAACCATGTCTACGGGGGTTAATGGATGATAGAAGTAGAAATACTGGATATGGGGATTAACCATCGTAACCTGAGTAAAACCTTGCATTATCTCATATATGGCATTTTCTCTCTGGCGGGTCAGCTCTTCCAAAAGGAGCAGGAAATCGAAGAAGCCTGTAGATCTGGGTAGCGGAGGCCATATCTGCTGCAGAATACCAGTATTTACAGCTGACGGCGCAAACATGGCGCCCGTGCATATGTTAGCATCCGAATCAACATATAATACATAACCCGGAGGTATTGTACTTAAATCCAGACCGAATGCAGGATATACTCCGGTAATTGCTGTTGTTGCCGGCCTGACAATGCCCTGGATGACTGCGCATATGGGCAGGGTACCGTTGCCATTACCGGCGTCGTAACTGCCTGCGCCTCCCCCTACTCTCAGCGTCAATCCTGCTGACGGAATGAACCCCGCGGGGACCGCTGAGGTGCTGCCGGCAATAACCTGTATATTGACCATAATTGGATGCGTGACATCGGGGGTTCCGGGTGTTCCCACGCCGATCGTGCCCGTCGGAGCCGAGAAATATGAATAACCGCCCGCAATGACATTAGGCCCGGCAACCAGAGGCAGAGGCGTCATGACCGCCGAAAAATTGACAAGGCCGCCTATGGCATTCCATTCCGTACCGATAAGGCTCATGAGGCTCGCGGCTGCCAATGAATTCAGGAAATCCGGTCCTGTATGCGGCCCCAGAATAACCGGGGCGGCAGTGCTCGGGCACCATCCTGTGCCTGCGTAGATGGAACCGGCTGTGCTTTCAAGATACACTCCACCGCGCGGCGCGATAACGGAATTGACAAACATGTTCATGCCGCTTACGATATGAATAATGCCGTTATTTGCTGCAACGGACGCCCCTATGCCGCTATTAATATACCCGAGATTTATATCGTCGGATTCCAATATATATATACTGCCGGTATCCCATGAATAGGCGCTCAAATTTTCGACCGTCGTCCTGATGGGAGAGATCAGAGTCCCTATATCAAATCTTGCCAGGAGCCCCGCATACTGGGCGCGGATCTCGGATAATGCATCTGCAAAAATAGACCCATAGGAGAGGAGGTTGGCCTCGGGAATTCCGATTCCTCCGACGAGCGCCATGATCAGGCTGTTCGCGAGAGTAATATTGCCATTGGCCCCTATCTGTGTCTGCGCATTCCCGTCACCCGCAACATCCGTCCTCAAGACACTGTTTGTCACACCCACGGCGCCTGACACGGCCTGCAGGAATACTACTGCGTCGCCGTTTCCGCTTACCAGTGACCTCACGAGACTGTCCAATATTGATATATCACCGGTATTGGCGACAATATTTATCGTCGCTGTCCCGTTGATAACCGATGCCATTATAAGGGTCGGGTCTACAAAAATATTTCCCTGGGCAAATATAATCACAAAAGCCGCATTGCCGGGTGTGGAGCCTGAGACTACCGCTTCTATGGTGCCGTTAGAGACGGTGACATCGCCGTTTGCTGTGATCGAATTAATGGAGATACCGTCTCCGACGACAAGGGCCCTGATAAAGTTAGTATTCGCTGCGGCATTGATAATCGCGATCCCTCCATCCGCATTTATACTCACCATAGCCAAACCATTTTGCGCCACCGAGGCCAATATATCGCTATTTGTAATAGTGGTATCGGTATTTGAATATGTAGATACTATAGAGGTCCCCATCCCCGTCACAAGCGCCTGAATTACGCTGGATGTAATATCTAATGTTGAATTATTCGCTGTAATAGATACGCCGGCAAATCCATTAATTACCTGGGCGAGTATATGTGTCGGGTCTATGGAGACTGCCTGGTCGGCGTAGATGGTTATGTTGGAGGTATTGCCAGGGGTAAAGCCGTCTACCTGGGCGGTGATGGTGCCGTTATGGATCGTGACATCGCCGCCATTAGCATTTATCGTTATACTTGAAGAGCCGTCCCCTGTTACGATGGCTTTGACGTAATTGGTGTTTTCAGCAGTGTTGGTGATCGTGACGGAGCCGTCGGAGGTGATAATTATTGCGGCGGAGCCGTTGCCGGTGACGCTGGCTAGGATATCTGAGTCGGTAATGGTTGTATTGAGTTTGGAGTAGGTGGTGATTATGGCGCTACCGTTACCGGTGATGTTTGCCGTAATAGCGGATGAAGTAACTACTATATTGGCGCTATTGGCGTTTATGCTGATGATCGCGGCGCCGTCCTGAGTTACGTTAGCGGTTATGGTAGAGGATGCTACCGTAACGTCGTCGTTATTGGCAGTTATGATTATTGCGGCCGTGCCGTTAACGACCTGGGCTAAGATATGGGTCGGGTCGATCGCGACTGCGTTAAGTGCGTAGATGGTGATGGTTGCGGTGTTGCCGGCTGTCAGACCGTCCACCTGGGCGGTGATGGTGCCGTTATGGATCGTGACATCGCCGCCATTGGCATTTATCGTTATACTTGAAGAGCCGTCTCCTGTTACGATGGCTCTTATGAAGCTGGTGTTGGCGGCGGTGTTTGTGATCGTGACTGAGCCGTCTGCGGTTATGTTGATTACAGCAGAGCCATTGCCGGTGACGCTGGCTAGGATATCCGAGTCGGTGATGATGGTGTCATTATTGGAGTAGGTATTTATTGAAGCGTTTCCCGTGCCGGTCAAGGCCTGTATCGTGCTTGTGGTAATGGCAAGATTGGCGTTGGTGGCGGTTATATTGATCGTGGCCGGGCCTATGTTATTTATCCGGGATGTAACGGTAGAGCTCGTTACGATGACGTTCTGATCGGCTGTTATGTTTATAGCGGCGCTTGCTATGTTATTGCCTGTGGCAGAGACCGAGCTGTTAGTGACGTTGACGTCCGCGTTATTGGCCGTGATATTTATCGTAACTAAGCTGAAGTTATTGGCGTTCACGTTTATATTGGCGCCGTTTACCAGATTGACGTTCTGGTTTGCGGTGATGTTTATGGTAACGAAAGCCACGTTGTTGGCGTTGGCGCTCACTGTACTGTTATTCACGTTGACGTCGCCGCCGTTTGCGGTGATATTTATGGTAACGGCATCGATGTTATTGGCGCTGGCCGTTATAAGCGAGCCGTTCGTGATGTTCACGTTCAGAGATGCAATTATGGTTATCACTGCGCCCGTCAGGTTGTTGGCGGTCACGCTCACCGTACTGTTATTGACATTGACGTCGCCGCCGTTTGCGGTGATGCTGATGGCGGGACCCGCTCCTATGCCGCCCGTGGAGGCGGTGATGTTGGAGTCTGTGACGAAGACATTCTGGCCGGCTGTGATGTTGATGTTCGAGGCCCCGCGGCTGTCAACGTAGGCGTTTACGAGAGAATTGTTGATGACATTGATGTTGACGTTCGCGTTCATGGTGATGCTTGCGGTGCTGTTGGTGAAGCCATTATTGGTGACGAGGGCCCGTATAATGCTGTTATCGACGATGATCGAGCCCGTCGCGGACGTCATGCTGACAGAGGCCGTTCCTCTCTGGACAGAGGCAATAATAGAGGAAGGATCGATCGTGAGATCGTTATTGGCGGCTATCGTAATGGCGGCAGCGCTTGTAGCCGTGCCATTAACCAGGGCCTCTACGCTGCTATTGGTAACGGTAATGCCGCCGCTCGATGCCGTAATAGATACCGTTGAAGTGCCATTAACGTTTATTTCTGCCTTTATCAAGCTCTGTTCCTTAATAATAATATTTCCGAGAGCCGTGGTTAACGAAATAGAGGCCAAACCGCTACCGAGCTGGTGCGCACATATAGAGGAAGGCGTCGCGCCGTTTGCCTGGACGATCAGATCACCGCTCGTCACTAAAATGTTAATAACGGCCGGTATGCCTGCGCCGTTACCTTCCGCATATACTTTATAAGCATATGTATCGCCGCCTGTAATTATGTCGATCGTGCTGCCGCCGTATGCCTCGATATCCCAGAGGTTGACGCCATCAGCTTCACTTATATATACGTTGCCGTTACGCGCAATTGCTAGCCATATATCGTCAACATCCGTATCTATGTAGTCTCCGCCCGCGCCGATCGAGCCAAACGCGTCCATATAGAGGTTCGGCGCCGTAAGATTAACTGCGCCGCCGTTCGTATCTACTATATCGCCGGCCGTGGTGTTAAGAGTAATGCTATGGCCCGCATTGATGACACCGAGGAAAATGTTGCCGACTGCATTGACATTTACGTCGTTTCCGGCCGTTATCGTAGAATTCGAGACGATTACGTGGCCGCCGGCGTCTATCTGGACATCGACGTCTGAAGTGATATCGCTCGAATCGAACATTTCAAAATCGCCCGAAACGTTTATGTCGACCAGGTTGCCTGCGTGGACAAGCGTGTTACCGTGCATTCCCATGTATAAGGCGGTTATATTGACGGTATCGGTAGCGGAAATCTCCGAATGATTTTTCATTACTACTTTATTTACAGCGTTTATGGTGATCGTGATGCCTGTAATAGCGGCATGATTGTGCATCACCACATTTTTGCCTGCGGTTATATTCACATCATCCGCCGAAATGGAAGAATGATCCCACATCTTAAGGTTACGGCCGGCATTTATATTCGCGATCCCAGCCAGGACCTCCGAAGTACCGTACATTTCAATATCCTTGCCGGCTGTTTCATTGACGGTCGCATCAGTGGAAACGGTGCCTGAATTATGGATAATATGACGACCGGCATTTAAGTTAATATCCTTCTGATTGCCGCCGATGCTTTGAATATTGGCATTAATAATAATATCGCCGTTACCGGCGCCGTTTGCGGTCAATGTAATGGCCCTTCTGGCAATTACATCGGCATTAATAGTGATGGGGGAAGCTGTGCTTATATCAATATTGCCCTTTCCGAAGTTCCTTACGGAATAACCCCACCCTGCCAGGTCATTGAGGGCGAGGGCGCCTGTATTCTCTACCTTAATATCGCCCGTGGCATCGCTTTCTCGTACGCGCGCGCTCAAACTGTCGACTTTCGTGTCAATATTGATGCCGTCCGCTGCGTCCAGGATAGCGCTATCCGCTATCAGGTTCGGTCCGCCGACGTTATTTCCTATAATATTTCCCTGGAGAGCGAAAATTCTCCATGCTTCAAGTATAGCGTTCTGGGCCTTGAGCACGTTAATATTAAGATTTCCGAATTCGATTATATGGACAAGCCCGCCGACTTTACCCTCAACCGCATCGGTTATGGTCTCGATACCGTTCAGGATCGTGCCGACGTCTCCATCAACATCAAAAATCAGGGTGCCAACTGTTATATCCGCAGAGGGCTCATCGCCTTGCTCCAGAACATTGCCGCCTGTCACAAGCTTAATATCCCTGCCGGCCTGGTCCAGATTATTTATCGTGATATCCCCAGCCTGATGAGAACCGATTATAATGAGGCCGCTGGTAATAATATTATTCAGTTCGTCGTTGGAAACGCGGAAACGGCCGAAGCTTGCCTGGCTTGCCAGGGCTATTTTTTGCCCGTCGCTGGGTTTGAGCTGGACGTTGGCGGTCCCGGCATCTATTATACCCGACAGATTGAAATCATCGGCGCTTATGACCACTTCCCCATCCCCTCCGGGACCGGTCGTGTTTATCTCCGCTCCGAATTGAATGTCATAGAAACCATCCTGGTTCTTGTCGCTATCGGCCTTGCCGGTGAACTTGCCGCCGCCCGTAAAGACATCGCCGTTAAAACTATGGATGATATTTCTCGTGGCGGAAAGCGTCACATCGGCGCCGTTACTGTTAATGGGCGCATTGACATACATATCGGGGTCGTCGATTACCGTTATATTCACTTCTCCATATACATTAATAGGACTGTCGATGTAAAGATCACCGGAATTAATGAAGGCAAAATTGCTTCCGCTCGAATTGCCGGTGAAACCGTTAAGGTGGAGAGTCCCCTTGTGGAACAGGTTTACATCGCCGCCTGCAGTCATTTCTAATTCCTGAGACCTTATCTCTATGGGCGCAAGCGCTCCCGTGGATATGTCGCCGCCGGCAGTAAGCACGATTTTGTAAGCCGAGATATCATATATATAGGTAAGGCCGGTTTTATCCAAAGGCGGATTGGTGTCATATCCGTCCTGTATGTTCCTTCCCGCTATTATCGTTACTACGCCTAAGGATGGGGGCGTGGGATTGGTAAATGAGCCGTCGGTGGAAATTCCGTGAACATACACGTCACGGCCTGCCTCGATATCGATATCTTTGCCGTTCGTAACGACTTCGCCGTTTTCATTTATAATAATATCGTTGGATGCGTTAAGCACGATCCTATTGTTGATAGAATAGATCCTGGCGTTAACGGTAAGATCACCGCTTGAGCCGCCCTTAGCCTCTAACTTTATAAGCCCCCTGGCTTCTACTTTTGAATTTACGGTTAACGGAGAGGACGCCCAAATATGAACGCCATCCGCCGGATTATATATGGAATAGCCCAGCGTTCCCGATACGTCGTCGAGCGTTAATGCTCCAAAGTTATGTATCTCTATGCTTCCTGAAGTGGTATTTGTAGCCTGTAGATTCGAGACCTGTGTTTCTATTGGATTGCCTGAGCCGATGCCGTTTACAGCGGAAAGTAAGGCGCCCAGCGCGCTTATATTCATAAGAGAACCATTATCATCGATAATAGCGCCGCTTACGGTAATGTGGACTTTACCTGAGGCAGTGACATTATCTAAAAGGATATCGCCGCCTGTCGCTGTCAGGTGAATGTCACCGGCCGGTGAGGTGTTTGTGATGGTGCCTGTTTTTATGCTATTAGCAGTGATATTGATGTCGCCTACCGCGGTCGTAACCGTGCCGCCGTTATTCGCGAAAGCGCCTGTTACGATTACGGGATTGCCGTTCACATCCAGAGTGCCAAGGGTTATGGTAATATTCCCTCCTGCATTCAGTGTATCCTGTAATATCCACGTGCCGCCTGCATTGCTGAAGACTGCATTATATAAGGAAGAGCCGCCCGTTAGTATAGTATGTAAACCCGTGCCGGTGAATGTAACTGTGCCATGCTGTGCGTTAAACGTGCCGTTATTCGTCCAGTTACCCGCCACATTCATGTTAGCGGCATGGCCTGTTAGAGCGCCTGTGATAGTTACGTTATTAAAGGTAGTTGCGCTGGATCCGCTGACAGTCGTCGTGCCGTTAAACACGATGGTGCCGGAATTATGGTCAAAAGTGCCGCCATTGCGGATAAAATTCCCCGAAACGGTCATAATAGAGGAAGGCGCGGTGAATGTGCCTCCTGTCTGCAGGAATAAGCCGTTTACGGTCATTGCGTTCAAGCCGCAATTAAACGTTCCTGAGGCCTGGATAAAATCGCCTGTAGTAATAGGTACGCCAAGGGTAATAGTGCCGGTATAACCGATTATAGTAAATGATCCGCCGAACCATGTGCCGATATTGTCAATATAGCAATCTCTATTGCCGTTGGGATTTAAACCAAAAAGTGTCCCTAAGAAACTAATCGCTTCGGTTCCTGTTGGAGGTTTGTGGCCATTAAAAGGCCATCCGCCGTACCAATTTGCGCTATCTGACCAGTTGCGAGACCCATCGGGGTTTACTACAGCGCTATTACCAGTCCATAACGGATCTACGGAAAGATTTACATTGTTTCCACAATCAACACCTACCGGAATCTCAAAAGAGTGGAGAGAATAGCAATCGCGCACAGCGACAAAATCTATCAGAGGGACATCAGCCTGAATATCCAGATACCAGAATGAACCTTCCGTTTGAGAGTAAAGCCTGATCGGCTGTTCCGGGAAGAGCGAACCCTTTATATTAAGGAAGCCCTTAAAAGTATAGGTATGGCCTGCTTCGAAGAATATCTCTTTATCGGGGATTGTGCAGCTGAAGTTGTAGAAAGTCATATTTCCGTATAAATACAACGGACCTGAACCAACTACATTCACATTTTCAGCATTTAAGGTGAGATTTGAGTCTTTGGAATAAATTATCGAGAAGTCGCTCCCGGGGGGACCTCGCAACAATATGCTGGTACCTATGCCTAAACTCTCTAAAATATTGATATCGCCAGCCGTCTTATATATATAGGTAAGGCCGGCATCGATATTTACGGGATATTCATAGCTTCCTATCGTATTGGCCCTTATAGTAACTGTCGGGGCGCGGATGACCGGGATTATTGCTTCAGGAATGGGAAATGGCAGTGTCGGATTAAGAACGATTATCGGGCCTACGGGGTTGGGGCCTACCGGATCAATGATCCCGGGGGCCGTTAACAGGCTGCCGGCATCTATATTAATTAACCTCTCAGCAAATATAAGGCCTCCCTGCAGCACTTCGAGGGCCTTTATATCTATTTCGCCTGTACCAGGCTGTGAGCCTTCCGATATGAGCTTGCCGTAGTTGATGAAACTGGTATCCGGGGCCGTTATGGTAATCTTGCTGGCTTCGATTGTCCCTGTATTAAGGATAGGCGCGCCTTCGGCGCTTAATGCTATCTCGCCGTTCGCGTCATTTATAGCTTTTGCCTCGATGATGCCTGAATTGTTAATGGCGTAATCAAATACTTTGTTGAGGGATTTTGCGGTCAACGTTACCGTGCCGCCATTAGCTGAAATCGTGCCGCTATTCTCAATAGCGCTCTGCATCTTCTGGCCATCCGGGCCGAATATCTCGCTCGCTACCGCTTTGTCTATCTGCACCGAGATGACGCTCTTATCATCCAACGAAAGCCTCATCTCTTCGCCAGAGGCAACGATAACATACTTGGCTTGAATTGTGCCGGTATTGGCTATCGCCTGAGATAAGAGGCAGACGTATCCGCCCGGTTGAGGAATGAGTTTGCCGTGATTGATGATGTAAGCGCCCTGGCCGATGAATTTGAAGTTGCCTGTCCTGCAGCCTTCGAAGAAATCGGCGTTTGAAATATTTAGTGTGGAAACTATAATATTTGCGGCGTTGACTTGAGCAGAAGATCCAAATATGATACCAGCCGGATTGATCATGGCCAGAGTACCTGTACCATATAAAGTATAAATTCCATTCGCAATGGTTGCGATACCGCTCATGTCCCTCAAAATAGCATTAAGGGCGTAAATATCGAGCGTCTGACCTGCATTCAAATCATATTTGCCATCGAATGAAACATTACCAGGCCCATCTATTCTCCACCCTGTATCTGTTGTCGTCAGAGTCCCGCCGTCAACAGCGCCACTGACTTCCGCTAAGGCAGTGCCGGAAAAAATAAATAGACTTAAGACAAGTAAAATGGATGGGAAAATTAGAATGGGTGAGATTTTTTTCATAATTTATTTTCAGCTTTTGTCACTCAGTATACACCTGAAAAGATTTTATGTCAACAAAAACTTTCTGCCTTTTTCCTTTTTAACCGGAAACAATTTTTTCCCAGCGGAAAACTAAAATTTCTTCCCGACATCTATATAAAGATTGGCGTCGCCGAAAGAGGCCTTGCTGTTAAAGCGCCACCCCGCTTCGAACCTCGCACTAAAATCTTCCGGCAGGTTGAACCTCATGCCGCAGCCGTAGCCCTGGACAGTCCTGTCCTCTTTGTCGGTCGGACCGGGCGATTTTATATGCACGTATCCCAGGTCATAAAATCCGACAAAACGGAAGGCGTCGTAGAAAGTGCTCTTCGAAAGAGGAACCTTTATATCTTTTGGAAAACCGTAAGGCGGGAACGACCATTCAACAGTGCTCGTCAAGCCGGCGTCACCGGCAAATTCGCCGGGCGCATATCCCCTGACGTTCGCGATGCCGCCGAGCTGGAACTGCTCGATGGCCAGCAGCCGATAAGCGGACGACTGGAATGAGTTCTTCCATAATATAGTGGAAGAGAAAGGCATGGGCTGAAGCCGATACAGGTTGCCGACCAGCTTGAAGAATTCCGCTCCCGCGCCGACCCTGGAACCCAGCGGATCCTTGGCGTGCAGGTTGCCGATATTGAGTCCGGTGTCTTCTTCCAGGGTGATCACGGTCCTGCCCCACTTGTCGAACATATCGAGGTCTGTGCTGAATTTCAGGACTCGCGTTTCGTCCCTCGCAGCCTTACGGCCGCTTATGAAGTTCAGCGCGCTCTTATAATCGAAGCCGCCGTTTATCCTCATAGTAACGGTAGCCAGGTCGATGATGGTATAGTTGAAGAAGAGGCCGGCCAATTG
>Ga0315293_10002428_pt1 | contig 17889 bp, 18 predicted proteins | sample YL17G13_20_MG_FD_203071 | JGI IMG/M metagenome (GOLD analysis project Ga0315293, IMG submission 203071) | Sediment microbial communities from Yellowstone Lake, YNP, Wyoming, USA - YL17G13_20 | ecosystem: Environmental > Aquatic > Freshwater > Lake > Sediment | place: USA: Wyoming | collected...
TTCTGGAAGGCTTTCGCTTTATCCGATTTCATAGAAATCAATTAAATAAGAGATGGGTGATTTAAATGGCTCATTCATGCCGGCTGCCCATCAGCGTAAAGTTGTCACACCCTGAAATATGGGGACTGTCTTTATCACATACGTTCATATTCAGCCTGCCTGATTTTCCCTGCGAACTCGTCCTGCATTCTGTCCCAGCATTGCTCAGAAGACAGTTTCGGGTCTCTGCCGCGAACCCTTGCCGCCCATCTGTCCTGGAATAGTTTCAACCTTTGGAGATAATGTCTTGGGCCAAGATGCTCGGCTCTTGACAGCTCAGGCATGTCATCCCACATTGGCCTGTAACCGGCTATGAAATTGGCAACCCTGTAAAGCGCATCAGAGGGCAAATAGTTGGGGTATGCCTTATCCCCAAGACCCCTCATATCAGCCATGCTGACCGGGTCCTCGGTTACAGCGCAGGCGAGCAAGGTTCCGGCATCGATAATCATAATTATAAATTCTGCAGAAGTTTAATAAACTTTGAACGATTGCTTTTCCTTTCTGCAAAAACAGCACATTGATTTACCGTATTTATAAATATCTCCAGAATTGCCACCATCGGGGCTCTTCTGGTTTTTTGGCAACAGGCGCGTGAGATTCTCTCTGGACGATTTCCGGCGTCGCTTGAGTTGGCCGAGCTGTTAGTGGTTCCGCCTCACCTGCCAAATCAAGATGAGAAGCAGCATCCGGCGCAGGTCTTGGAGGAGCGGCTGCTGGTTCAGCATCCCGCTTCATTTTCTCATCATAAAAAGGCTTTATCATTGTTTCCGCCAACCTTCTTTGCATTTCCAGCCATACATCAAAGTCCGGTCTCCCGCGATATCCCTCTTCTCCGCGGACCTTTGCCGCCCAATCTTTCTGGAACCATTTTAATAATCCGAGATAACCGTCTGCATCCTCAGGGACACTGGGATGGCCCAAATGGGATTTCATATTCCCATGTCTTGCCGCGACAAACTCGGCCACTCGATAAACTGCCACCGAAAGCGGTTCACCAGGGAATGCCAATCTCGCAAGGCCTTCCATGTCATCATTATACCTATTAGCTTTCCCGCTTTCACTGTATGCATGACCGAACAAGGTCCTAGCATCCATAAAAATTGATTGATTGTTAGATATAAAATCCTATCTTACACTTTTTCAATCTATTTCAAAACTTGCAAAGTCTCCGACTTGTATCCCAATCCTGTCTGCCGTGCCTGCGGTAAGCTCGAGGACGTACATCGCTTCTTTGTCCGGCGTTATGGAGGGGCAGCTTTCGGAGATGCAGGGGACGGCATCCCTTTCGATGAATACGACACGCTTGTCCGCGTCAATCCAGATGATGTCAAGATGAATCTTCGTGTTCTTCATCCAGAAAGGATAGATGCCTTCCTCCGGGAAAACGAAGAGCATGCCCTTGTCCAGGTCGAGGTGCTCCCTGTACATGAGCCCTGTCGCGCGCTCTTCCGGGGTCTTGGCCAGCTCAACGCCGAAGCAGCTGCCCCTCATGCACACACGGCCCTGGCTAAGGTTCTGGGAGATGCAGCCGCTTGCGAGTATTATAACGGTGAGAATAGCGAATAGGATCGCCGGGAGCGCTTTTTCCATAAAATTCCTAGGCATGAACGTATTAAAAAGCACTTAGTATGTTGATATTTATTCCTTTTTGGTGGTTAAATATATATAAAGACAGCATTTTTATATAATGGTTGAATGGAGGGGAAGCATTTCTTATGCCAGAGGTTGAAAGGCTCGCCAGAGCGCTAAGGGAAGAAGGGGGGTTTGAGGTCTATGCCCATGCATTTGACAGGCCTGACATCAATGATTATCACGGGCCTTCGCATCACGATATAAGGGCATGCTTCAATACCAGTGGCGGAGAGGCCATAGGATTCTCCCCGATTCTCAGTAACCTTTATCCCCATGTCTCGTCTGATTGCAGAGCCGATGTCCTGACTCATGGCGAGTACCTTGAAATGGAAACCCGTCCAGCAATCGTCAGGGCGAAAAGATGGTGGCCCCTGGGATGGCTTGGTCTCGAAAGGGGGGTTGAAGACCCAACCCATCGTGTTGCTGCCAAAAGGAGGGTATGCGATCTCACAGAAGCGGCATCCTCAGAGGATGCCTATTTCCTTAGATTTACAATCAGGGCTAAGCTTTTGGATCATATTGGCTACGGAAGGACAAGTCCCGCATTTCCAGATTTAACATGCGTGACAAGGGGAGGCCTGGTTGACGATGCCGTTGGGTATCTGGCTTCTCATCCTGGTGATTATTACCCTCTGCTCATGGATATGCTCCCTGCCGGCCAGTTCCCCAACACGAGGCGCAAGATTCTGGATGTCGCAAAACCGGGAGAAGCCCTGGCCATAATCTCCTATGACGATATAACCAGAGCCAGAGAATGGCCGAAAATTATTGATGACATATTTTTGAGCCAATCGGGAAGGATAGTTCAAGCGAGATGAATGATTTCTCAGATGCCCAGCCCCATCTGCTTCGCAAGCCTTGCGAAGGGGCCCCTCTTGAAGGCCTTGCCGCCCTTCGTCATCTTCATCACCTTCTTTATCTGCTTGTAGGACTTCAGCAGGCTGCTTACATCCTCCTGCCTGAGCCCTGAGCCGGCCGCGATGCGCTTCGCCCTGGCCGAGCTTATCCGCTCCGGGTCGTCCCTCTCCTCCCTGGTCATGGACTGGATGGCGAACCTCCACTTCTTCATCCTGCCCTCCTGGACGCCGATGAAGTCCTTGGGAAGCTTCTTCTTCAGCATCCCAGAAGAGATTCCGGGTATCATGTCCATCATCTTGTCCAGCGACCCCATGCCCTGCATCGTCTTGAGCTGCTCCTGGAAGTCGTTCATGGTGAACTTGCCCTCAAGCATCTTCCTGGCGGATTCCTCGCTGACGCCGACCTCCTTCGCCTTCTCAATCAGCCCCTCAAGGTCTCCGTATCCTATGAGCCTGCCTACGAACCTCTTCGGGTCGTAGAGCTCCATGTCCTCCGTCTTCTCGCCCGTGCATATGAACTTCACATTGGCGCCGGCGGCCCTGCATGCTGCAATAGCTGCGCCGCCCTTGGCGGTCCCGTCGAGCTTGGTTACGACTATGCCTGTTATCCCTACGAGCCTGCCGAACTCAGAGGCCTGCCTGCCGGCATCCTGTCCAAGCTCGGCCGGTATAACCAGCAGGACCTCGTCCGGCTTCACAGCCTTCCCCAGGTCCTTCAGCTCTTCGGCCAGCTCCTTGTCCAGGGCATCCCTGCCCGCGGAATCGAATATGAGGACGGGTTCCCTGCTTTTCTCCAGTGCCTTCTTCGCTACGTCAGCCGCCTTCCTGCCTTCAGCATAGACAGGGGCGCTTATCCTCTTCCCTATCTGCGCGAGCTGTTCCTGCGCCGCCGGCCTGTGGACGTCGCAGGCAACCATGCCGGCCTTCATGCCCCTCGCCTGGAACCATCTGGCGATTTTCCCTGCTGTCGTCGTCTTGCCAGAACCGAAGAGCCCGATAAGAAGTATCCTCTGCGGCTTAAGCTCCATGGCAGCCTTCTCCGCGCCAAGGAACCAGACGAGCTCGTCGTACAGGCTTTTCACCAGCACCTCCTTGAGCGTCATGCCCTTGGGCAGCTCTTTCTTCAGGACCGCCTTCCTTATCCTCTCGGACAGCTCGGCCACCAGGCCTATGTCGACGTCGGCCTGTATCAGCGCCCTCTGTAGCTCGATTATGAGCGCCTCCACCTTCTCCCTGTCCACTAGAGAGTATCCAGTGACCTTGCTGAATATCCTCTTTAGCGAATCGCCGAATGTGTCAAGGACCATGCTTATCCTTTGTAGAATGAATTTAAAATTCCAACCGCTGCGCCCTTGCGCAATTCACTTCTCGACCAGCGAGTAGCCGCCTTCACCGCCGGACTTCTCGACTGCGCCCACCGCCTCGTTGCAGGCGTTCTCCATCCTCGTCTTCAGCTCCTTGGCATTGTCGCCCTTGCCGGCAACCTGGTACTTGGCTGCCGCTATGTACTTGACATCGAAGCCGCTCCTGCCGATGCCTGAGAGTGACGACCTTATCACGTCGATGCCATCGGGCACATAGGACACGAGCTTCAGGTCCGCCTTGACCTCGTAGGTCTTCTTCACGAAGCTCTTCTTCGCAATCTCGACTATGGCGTCGACCCATTTTTTGCTGATGCCCTTCGCCTCGAGAAGCTCGGGGTTCTTCAGGGCGATGTCGAAGGCCTTGAACAGGGAGCCGAACTCCTCCCGCATTACGTAGCCCACTTCAGTGTACATCTGCTCCAGATTCTTTCCGGACTGCTTGCCCAGCTGCTCAAGCACCTTCTCGGAGCTCCTCTCCCTCTTGTACTCCTGCAGCTTCCTGTCCGATTGGTCCTTGTCGACCCTCTTCAAAGAAAGCGATATGTAGCTCTGGTCTATCCTGATGACCTTGCATACGGCCAGCTGGCCCTCCCTCACGAACTCCCTGATGTCCCTGACCCATCGCTTGGCGACCTCGGAGACGTGTATCATCCCCGTCTTGTCGTACTCTATCAGGCGCGCATAGGCGGAGTTGGGGTTGATCTTGGTTATCTCGCAGATGACCAGCTCGCCGAACTTGGGAAATTCGGCCTTTATCATAAGATTAGAATGAGGACGGGATATTTAAAAACATGGAACAGGGCCGGAACCCGCCCGTGCGCTGTTGCGCTCTCATTTCACCGTCTCAAGGCCCTTGGCGACAATGATTGCCTTTCCGCCCGTCGCCCTCGCAAGGACTGCGCCGCAAACCAGGCACTTGACGTCCTTCGACGGCTTCCCGAATATCACCTGCTCGTTCTTGCATTCCTTGCATTTTACCTTGATGAATTCTCCTGTCATGTTTCACCTCTTTATACAACTGCTTCAGCCTGCTCCCCGATTTGAGCGCCTTCCGGTTCATTATCGCCCTGGAATCTGCTCCTGATGGCAGCCAGTTCAGACCTGTATTCTGCTTCGGGGTACTGGGTCATCCAACGAGGGGCTCTGATTCCTTGATTCGGGCCTTCATCAATAAAATACCACTGTCCGCCATGGTTGATGGCATTGATAGCGAATAAGAGCGTCCTTCCCGATGTTCTGACCGGGCCGAACTGGATTTCCGGAAAATCCAAGGGGTGGCGAATCTGATACTCCATCGATTCACTTTCCTTTGGTCTCCTTTATTTCGAACTTCTTCGCCCTGAACCCCTTCTTCCTGTGCATCTTGCTGCACGCCTTGCACTTCAGCCTCAGGTCGACCTTCTTGGTCGGCTTTCCGTCGCCCTTCGGATTCGGCCTAGGGAATGACGTGTAACCCTTGAGCTTGGCCTTGAACCTGCGCTGGGCCTTGGACTGCGGATGCGCCGCCCCCCTCCCCTTCCTCTTGTTAAGGCTGACCACGTGCTCCGTGTGCTTCTTGCAATAGGGGCAGTATGTCATCATGCTCTTCGGGTATTTCATGCTAATCGACCTGTGCTGGTATCTCTTAATATAATGGGTAAGGTTAATAAATTTATTCTTCGGCAGCTTTGCTCAAATTTAAGAAATAGCTTGTATCCGGATTGCGCCGCAGCTATTCGTTCGCGACCGGCTCGGCGGCGCCCTTCTCTACCAGAACCTTCGCGTTCTCCTCGGGAACGGTGGCGATGTCGCCCTGCGCATATGGGCCGTAGCAGCCCAGGTCTATGCCCACGAACTGGGGGATTTCCTGCAGGAAGGCTATGGTCTTGAAGGCCTGCCTCTTCCCCGACATCGCGTTGTCCCTCCTCTCATGGAAGTCCTTTATCCTCTTGACGATGCTCTCGAAGAGCTCGTTCTCCTCCGGGAGCATGTTCTCCGGGGCGGCGCCTGTCCTCACGAAGGAGAGGGTCAGGTTCATTATCTTCCTTTCCCTGAGCTCCATGACGCCGCCGAACCTCTGCTTCGCAGTCTGCAGCTCCCACTTGTCGCCCTTCTCCTTCGCCATCTCCTCTTTCTTGTCAAGGTATTCCCTGACTTCCTGGAGGAAGCGCTCCGGCAGCATTGAGAGCTTTATTTTGTTGTCGTTCTCCTCCTGGAGTATCTTGCGGAGCGTTTCGTAGGTTATCATAAAAAGCACCGGATAATAATTGGATTGGCGTTTTTTAAACCCATCGACTGCCCTATTTTTCCGGGCTTCTGTATTTAGCTGTCATCCGGCCTTGTACTTGAATATCCTCTCGTATTCCTTGTGCGAGCACCATTCCAGTATTATGGCTATGATTTCCAAACCTTCCCTGCCGATGGAGTACAGAAGCCTCCATGCATTCGGAAGGTCGTACTTATACAGGTTGTTTATGCCGTATTTATGGATGTACTCTTTAGGTATGAGGTTCTTGGGTATCGCGATGCCGCAGTCCGGCCTGGCTTTTATGTCGTCTATGGCGCGCTGGATGAAACGGAAGAGGTCAGAGAATTCCCTGCTGGAGGAGAGCTTCTCATACTCCCTGCGCACCCTTTCATCGGCGAAGAATATTCTCACCATTCATTTCACCAACAGATCAGACCTTGCGCCGTACCTCTTCACAAGCTCCGGGTTGTAGACCCAGACTATCTTGCCTTCCTTGTCGGACATTATGAAGCCCTTCGCGTAGAAGTAACTTATTATCAGCTTAAGGGTGGGATACACGACTGTCCTGGGGAGGTTCTTGTAGAGTTCCGTTATCGTGCAGGTGCCCAGTTCCTTTATGGTGCCCTCTACCATCATCACCGTGTCAAGCGTAGGTGAGTGTGCATTCCTTGCTCTCTCCATACTTATCAGCCTGTGTTTTGCTGCCTGTTTCATAATATCACTTATTCATAATTGAATATTCATATTTAAATATTTTGCGGGTTTGTCAAGCCGACATTCTGACGTGACACTTTTCTTTTTCCGAGCAATAAATATATAGAAGGTAATCAAATCAGCACCTTGTTACGTATTCTGAGATTTCGTCAAGAGCTGTCATTGCTGTTACCTGATATGTTACATTCTCAAGTAAAAATGTACCTATTGATATCGATTATGAGTGTAACGTTGAGGATCGATATGAAGGGGAAAAGAGGGCGTGGAATGTGACGTTGGAAACTTGACATAACAGGGTTAGAGGTTGCATTCCTTGACTCGTTTATTCGGCATATGCCGCTAACTCTATTATTCATCATACGGTAGCTAAAAATAAAAACATATATTGCATACTTCATTTTCCGGGCGATGCTTTGAGGTGCCCGAAATTATAAATCTTTGAGGAGGATATCTTATTCATGAACGCCAGGGAGATTTACGGCTACTACGGCAGGGAGGACGTGCAGAAGGCACTGCTGCGGGTTTGTGAGAAGAGGGAAGTTGTCGGCGTCTTCAAGGACGGCGCATTCTCCACGAGGCCCAACACTCTCGTCTACGCGCAGGACATACTGGCGCTGGTCAGGGGCGGGGCGGTCGCCTTCCACGGCTCCCTTGAAAGATGGGCCAATCCCATGGCGGTGGGAGGCGAGGGATATGAGAGCGGGAGGATTGGCTGGGACCTGATACTGGACATAGACTGCGGGCAGACGGAGCACGGGAAGGTCGCTGCGGCCGTCTTCATCGATGCGCTGAAGAAGCACGGGATTAAGAATGCCTTTGTGAAGTTCACCGGGGGGACCGGGTTCCACATCGGGGTCCCATGGGAGTCCTTCCCGCAGACCGTGGACTACAGGAGCACGAAGGAGCAGTACCCTGAGCTCGCCAGGAAGATTGTACAGTACCTGAAGCATTTTGCGGCGAGCGACCTGGAAAAGGCTTTCCTTAAAAGGTGGAGCGTGGAAGAGCTGGCGGAGCAGCGGGGGAAGCCCGTAGGGAGCATCATGACGCATGACGGCATAGACCCTTTCCAGATAACGAACGTCGACCCGGTTCTCATATCCCCGAGGCACCTGTTCAGGCTTCCGTTTTCACTCCATGAAAAAAGTCATCTTGTTTCCCTTCCAATCAGACCTGAAAATCTAAAAGATTTTGTTAAGGAGGATGCATTACCGGAAAAAATAAAATTCGGCGCCGGATTCCTTGACAAGCATGAGAGCGAGGAGGCATCTGCGCTGGTGATGGAGGCCGTGGACTGGTGGGCGAAGCAAAAAAGGAGAAGGGAGAGCAGAGCCAAGAGGGAGGCGAACCTGCAGAGCGCCGTCCCCATAGAGCTGGCTCCGCCATGCGTGAAGGGCATCCTCAGCGGCCTGGCGGACGGGAGGAAGCGCTCGCTGTTCATACTGATAAACTATCTGTCCTCCCTGAAATGGGACTGGGGCGCGATAGAGGATATCCTGACCAAATGGAACGAAAAGAACAAGCCGCCCCTTGCGGAAAGCTATGTTAGAGGGCAGGTGAGGTGGCACAGGAACAGGAAGAAGCCGCTGCCCCCTCCGAACTGCGACAACGAGGGGTACTATGCCAGCTTCGGGGTCTGCCAGCCCGATGATGTCTGCGGCGGTCAGAAGAAGACGGTCAAGAACCCCATCAACTATGCGCTGAAGAAGCTGAGGCCGAGGAAGAAATAGGGCTGTATTCTCTTCCCCTATGCCGACGGAATCCCCCTGTTCCTTGACATCAGCCAGAAGCCGAGCATTGCCAGTATCAGTATCGCTATGGCGAAGCCCATGACGAACAGCGGGTTCAGGATTATGCGCCCATCTATCCCCGGCGGCGGCGTTTCAGTGTGGTTCCCCTTTATCCGAGCGTAGTCTATCATGTCCTGGCAGTTATCGATGGCCAGCTGCGTAAGCCTCTTGGCCTCCTCCATATTGCCTGCGTTCAGGGACTCCTCTGCCCTGGTTATGAGACCGAAAAGCTCCATGCATTCCGGGTTCTCCTCGAACATGTCCTTGACCATGACTATCCGTATCTCAACGCCGATTGTCTCCTTTGGCACCACCTTTATTGCGAGGGAGCCCGCCTCAGTCAGGGGCGGCGAGGCCACGTCTGCGGTGACCACGGCGACATAGGTGGCGTTCGGGTCCAGGTCTCCCGTGAATATGTTAAGCCACGTAGTGAAATTGGCGCCTATGTTCAGTATTCCTATTGATTCGTCAACAAGGGATAGCGTTATGTTCGTGGTGTTGATGAATGTCGTCAGGCGGATGCCGAAGAGGTCATATCCTCCGTCGTTGTTTATGATCACCCTCGCCCTGGTGACGTTCCTCTCCCTGACCGTGGCAACCTCTGGGAGTATTATGCTCAGTGATGCCTTTTTCGGCCTGTATTCATAGCTGACCGGCGAGGGCACCCTTATTGGCGGCTGGTACTCCACATCGAGCGTGACATTGTTGCTCTGGGCTGTCAGTGAGGAATCGCTGGCCGTGAACATTACCCAGTCGGTGCCGAACCACCCGCCTTTGGGCCTAAGCGTCACTTCATGGGTCACCGCATCGATTGTCACATCGACTTCGGCCGCCCCGTCGAAGGTGTAGTCGAGCGTCTCCCCGCAGTCGTCCTGGAAATTGTTGTCCAGATTGATGGCCGTTATCGACGTCGACGAACCCCATTTGATCGGGGATGTTATGTTCTGCACGAGCCTCGGGGCCCTGTTGACGTTGTTTATGGTCAGGTTCGCGCTTTTGTTCGTGGTCCTGTAGGTCGGGTCCCTGACTATGAGCATCAGGGTCTTCTTCTGGCTTGCGACGTTGCAGGCGTCATCGTATGATGGGTAGAAATCATAGGTCACCCCTGTGCCATTGCAGCTCGAGACCGTATCCCTCAGCTCGTCATCAAGGTACCAGAAGCACGTGAGCGATTCGTTGTCGATGTCCGTCGCCGAGAAAAGGATCTGCTGGGAATCGCCCTCGTTCACATCGCAGTCCAGGCACGTCAGGAGATTTATCGTCGGCGTATGCTGGGTCTTCTGTATGGTCAAGTTCACGACTGACCAGCCTGTGGCGTTGTAGGGCAGTGTCGTGTTGCCTGAGTCCCTTACCGTGAAGTTTATCGTATAGTTACCGACCCTGCTGGCGTTGGCGGAGATGTTGGCCTCGCTGGTGTTCTCGTCCATGCTGAAGAGCGTGCAGTCCGTCCCGCCAAGCATCAGCTGGCAGGATTTGAAGGTGGCGTTGTAATGGTAAGGCACATTGTTCTCCTCATCGCTCGAAATTATGGTCAGGTTGTATTTCACGTTCTCCCAAAGCTCCAGGTAACCGCTAATGGGGAAGTAGTGGGCGACTTCTGTCCAGTTGCTGCTCTCGTTGGCCATGACGAGAGCGATGAGCACCGGCGCGTCGTTGATGGCATAGATGGAGAAGTTTATCAGCTTCGTCGCCGTCGCATTCGCACTGTCCACTATGGTCAGGTTGAATGTGTAATTTCCCTGCCAGGATTCGTCCGGGGCGGTGAAATTGATGACCCCTATCTGGCCTGTCTTGGATATGCTGATGGATGCCGAGCAGTTTCCGCCAGGCGGCAGCCCGCCGCTGGTGCTGCAGTTCTCAAGCTCGAGCGTGTAGTCCAGAATGTCGCCGTAGGGTGTCAGCAGGTCCGGGTCGGGGCTCCTCAGCTTGAGGCAGGTCTCCGAGCCTTCAGCAACGGAAAGGTTAAGAGGATAAGTGGTGCCCTCGCTGTAGCAGGAGGTGAAGTTGGTTATCTCAGGCTGGTCGTTGACATTCCAGACTGTGATGTTCGCATAGCCGACAGCCGTCCTGTTCCACGTATCGGTCGCGTTGATCTCAAGCGTGTAGTTGCCAACCTGGCTGTTGTTGACGGGCGTGTAGTTCATGGTCAGGTTGTAATAAGGCGGGTAGGTTGAATTGCTGACGTTCACCGGGAAGAGGTTAAGCGGGTGGATGGTCAGGTTCCTGTAGAGCGTCCTGTAGCTTATGTTGAGCGTGTTGTTCTCCGTGTCTGTTATGTTGAATTCCAGCCAGAAGCTCTCGGTCTGGTTCATGATGATGGAGGAGGGGACATGGATGTCGGGCGGCCAGTCCGGGACTATCGTAAGGTTTACCGTGGTCCAGTTGGCAAGCCCGCCGCTGTCCGTTACCGTTACATTCATAGTGTAATTGCCGGTGTCGTTCCTGTCGGCAAGGATGAACAGCTGGGCTGTCGTAGTGCTCGTCTTCGTGATGTTGAAAGTCGAGTTGGCCTCGAAGCTGTTGCAGCTCTGGTTGCCAGCGAGGGTCTCGCACTGTGTGAAATTGAAGCCGAATGTCAGGTTCTCCCCGAAGGAGAAATCAGGGTCGGTGGCGGTTATGGTGTAGTAGAGCCTTTCCCCCTGGATGGCCTGCAGGCTGCCCGAGACATTCGCCAGAGCCGGGGGGTCGTTGACGTTAAGCACTGTCAGGTTAATCAGAATGTAATCTTTTAGATTGATGGGATTCGTCCCGTTGTCGGTGACGGTCACGTTCAATGTGAAGTTGCCCACATGGCCGTTGCTCAGCGATATGTTAATCAGCCCCTGTGCAGACTCGTTGGGGTAATTCGTATTGTTCGTGGTTATCGGGAAGAGGCTGGAGTTGGAATAGGAAGAAAGGTTCCTGTTCAATGTCACAGCGGTGAATGTAAGGGTATCATTCTCTATGTCTGTACCGTTGAATAGCAGATAAAGGGTTCCACCCTGGTTTATTGTGATGTTCGTGCTGTTCGGAGTGCCGATGCTCGGGCGGTCGTTGACGTTGGTGACGGTGAAGGCCTTGATCTCCGAGTACGTCGCGTTGGGCGTACCGGAATCGGTGACGGTGTAGTTGACTGTGTAGCTGCCTACGTCCCAGTTGGTCGGGGTAAAGCTCCGTATGCTTATGACCGTGCCTGAGGTCTGGTTCGTGTAGAAGAGCGTGCAGTTGTCCCTCTGGGGCACTGTAACCCAGAATGCCTTGTTGCAGCCCGTGATGTTGATGCTGAAATTGTACGGGGTGTTGCTCTCCTCGTCCGTTGCCGTGATGGTTGTGGTATACGCCGCGTCCTCAGTTGCCCCAGTTGGGAGGCTGGTAAACGTTGGGGCATCGTTAACAGCAACGATTGTTATGTTCTGGGTGGCCGTGGCCGTCCCTATGTTCGTGTCTGTGACCCGGAGGACGGGGCTCTTCTGGCCGCTTCCCGAGGTAGTTGTCACGAGAGCGGTCCATATGCCCGAGGTGGAGCCTATGGAGAATCCGCTGAAGCAGCCGCTCTCGCAGGAATGTGTACGGACATCGTTGGTGTCATCATCGCTGATATTGGCACTGAAGTTGTAGGTGCAGGCCGTATCCTCATAGCATGTGATGCTCGGAAGATAGCCGCTTGAATCCTTAGCGAATATGCACGGCTCGCTGTTCGTGATCGTGACGTTGTCCGTCAGCGTGAGGTTGTCATAGGTGAAGCTCCTGCAGTCGGTCTGCCATCTTAGGATTCCCTTATAGTAGAAGGAGCGGTTGTACTCCCAGAATTCGGAGGTGTCGTTGTATGTCATGTTCACCCATGACTCGTAGACGCTGTCGTTGTCGGCATCGAAGCGTATCGTGCAGTTGCCGTCCTGGGTGCCTATCGGGTCCCAGGTCGAGTTGGAGTAATTGGCGAAGAAGCGGACGTTATATCCCTGGTCCCCGTCGAATGGTTTGTCAAGGCATTTGAAAGGATATGCCTGATGCGAAGTCGGGTATGTGTATTTGATTTGGCTCCCGCCATAGGAGTCCGTGTCGTCCCAAACCGTCAGCATTACCCCGCCCCCGCTGACGTTATAGCCGTAGGACCCCGTCATACTGACAGTCGTCAGGGAAGTGACAAAGAGCGCTGCTAATATTATCACGAATATAGAAACAAGCCTAAATATTTCAGCCATATACACCTGTTCATAATTGGTCGGAGAACCTAATATATTTCTTCAACCGGCTGTTTCCGGCTGCAATTCCGCTTCCGCCATCCCACTGCCGCCACTTTTCTGGAACCGGCGGCCGCCGGCGGGCTTTTAACGAATTTATATCCTGCCCGGCAAATTAAACAGTATGGAAGAGGCAGCGCTCAGGGCCAAAATGAAGGAGTACCGCGTCATCATTGAAAAGATAAAAAAGGAGACCGGCAAGATAGTCGTGGGCCAGCATGAGACCATGGATACCATAATAAACGGGCTCCTTGCCGACGGCCACATGCTTGTCGAGGGCGTCCCCGGCGTGGCCAAGACGCTTCTCATCAGGGCGCTGTCCGCCGCGACCGGCGGGCTCTTCAGCAGGATACAGTTCACCGTAGACCTTCTGCCGACGGATATCACGGGCCTCACCGCCTACAATGAGCAGAAGGGCTTCTACGTCATAAAGGGCCCCGTGTTCGCGAACTTCCTCCTGGCAGACGAGATAAACAGGGCGCCGCCCAAGGTGCAGTCCGCGATGCTGGAGGCCATGGCCGAGAGGCAGGTCACCATAGGCAAGGAAACCTTCCCCATGATGCGGCCGTTCTTCGTCCTGGCGACCGAGAACCCCATAGAGACGTCGGGTACCTATCCGCTTCCCGAGGCTCAGGTGGACAGGTTCCTCTTCAAGGTAAGGATGGGCTATCCGACCATGGAGGAGGAACGGGAGATCATGAAGTCCAACATACAGATAAAGCGCTTCGAGGACTATGAACTCAAGCCGGTAACGACCCCTGAGAAAATCATCGAGATGCAGGATGTCGTCAAGACCGTATACATGAGCAAGGAAGTGGAGCAGTACATAGTGCAGCTGGTCGACTCCACAAGGAACCCGGAGAAGTATGGCATCGAGCTCGGGAAATACATAGAATGGGGCTCGTCACCGAGGGCGTCCATTTTCCTTTTCATATCCGCGAAGGCAAGGGCCTTCCTCAAGGGCGACACGTTCGTGACGCCGTCCCATGTGAAGGAGGTCGCCTACAACGTCCTCAGGCACAGGATAATACTCAACTATGAAGGGCTCGCAGAGAACATCACCACCGATAATCTTGTATCGGAGATTCTAGCCAAGGTGCCGGTGCCTTAAGATGGTAGCAGAACTAAGGGTCAACGTCGCTTCCGTGGCGAAGGAGATGGACATGGCAATGCGGCTCCTTACCGAAGCGCGCGTCATGAGCAGGTACAGGAAGGTGTTCAAGGGCAAGGGCCTGGAGTTCGAGGACTTCAGGGACTACACGACCGACGATGACGCATCCGAGATAGACTGGAGGGCGAGCAAAAGGGCGAACAAGCTCATCATAAGAAGGTTCAAGGAGGAGAGGGACATGAGCGTCTACTTCCTCGTTGATGTCAGCTCCAGCATGCTCTTCGGCTCCACTGACAAGCTCAAGCACGAGTATGCGGCGGAGCTGGTAGCGGCGTTCTCCCATTTCATAATCCAGAGCGGCGACAGGGCCGGCCTGGTAATGTTCACGGACAAGGTCGTGAAGTACCTGGGCCCGGGGAAGAGCGAGAACCACTTCTACATAATGCTCCGGCAGCTCCTGACCCCGGAGTTCTACGGGGGCCAGTACAACCTGAGCAACGCGCTGAATTTCGTCATGAACACGACAGCCGAGAGGAGCCTCGCATTCATCGTATCCGACTTCATAGGCCTCGAGAAGGGCTGGGACAGCGCCATAAAGCAGGCGTCAGGCAAGTTTGACGGCGTGGCGGTTATGGTGAGGGACCCGAGGGACCAGAGGCTGCCGCCGGATGTAGGGCAGGTCGTCATAGCCGACCCGTTTTCGGACAGGGAGATGCTCATCGACTGCAACGACAAGGAGGGAAGGATGGAGTACGAAAGCTACAGCAAGAAGGAGGAAGAAAAGATAAAGGACACGCTCAAGAACGCCAGGTGGGATATGCTCGAGGTCACCACCGATAAGAGCTTCGTCATTCCGCTGATAGAATTCCTTAAGAGGAGGGAGATAGCATTCAGATAACATTCGCAAACGAGGCCTACCTCTGGTTCTTCATCTTCGTGCCGGCCATCCTTCTGGTGCATTTCGTCAGCCTGAGGAAAATCAAGAGGAAGGCAATGCTCTTCGCCAACTACCAGGCGATGGAAAAGATATTCGGGAAGAAGATACTCAGCAAGAACTACCCGCTGCTTTTCATAAGGGTCCTCATACTCCTCTTCCTGATATTCTCTGTCGCCGGGATGACCATAGTCTATGAGGGGTATGTCACCAACATCGATTTCGTCCTGGCCATAGACGCCTCGGCAAGCATGCTCGCGCAGGACTACACCCCGGACAGGCTGGCAGCCGCGAAGGATGCCGCGCTCCTCTTCGTCGATTCCGTTCCCGGCGAGACCAAGACGGGCGTGCTGAGCTTTGCCGGAGCCGGCTTCGTCAAGCAGGAGCTCACCTCGGACAAGGAGAAAATCAAAAGCGCAATCAAATCCGTCGACGTCGAACTGGCTGGCGGGACCGCAATAGGGGACGCCGCCATATCTTCTGTGAACCTTCTCCTCGGAGGGCAAAGGAACAGGGTAATCATACTGCTCACGGACGGTCAGAATAACATAGGGCCGAGCATCGACGAGGCGCTCGCCTATGCAAAAAGGCACAATGTCAAGATAGACACCATAGGCATAGGCACCGAGGAGGGCGGCATAGTGGCCAACACGAGCATAGTGACGGGCCTGGACGCAAAGACCTTGGAGATGATAGCCTCGCAGACGGGCGGAAAATACTACAGGGCGGGCAACAAAAGCGAACTGGAAAGCGCCTATAAGGAGATAGCATCCTCCACCATGCAGGAAATCTCCCTGGACATCTCCTCATACCTCATGCTCGTGGCGCTGGCGATGTTCCTGGTGGAGCTTGTGATGGTGAACACGAAATACAGGACGATACCATGAGCCGGCCAGGAAAAGCCTATTTCTTGCCAGTCAGGACGGTTCTGTATTCCTTTATGAGCGAGTTGTATACGGCGATTATCCTGCTGGTCTCCTTTAAGGCGCTCCTCTTTATCTCCGGCGAGAGGCTGTCGTATATGGTCCTCAGCTCGGAGTAGTTCTCCAGGGCTGAGTCGAGCTTCATCTCCCCTATGTTCTTCTCAGCCTCGATGAGCATCCTCCTGAGCTTCTGTACCCTTTCCTCCTCGCTTTTCGGGACCTGTATCCTCTCTTCGACCTCCTTCTCTTCGCGCCGCTCTCCGGCAGAAGGCTTCGGCTCCTTTTTTTTGGGCGCCTCGCTCTTCTGCGGCTCGGGTTCTTTGGGCTTTTCCTTTACTTCTGTTATCACGACCTCCGGGGCAGGCAGCGCCTTCTTCTCCTCTTCCGGCTTCACCGGGGCTTCGTGAGCCTTCTCCCCCGGCTTCGTGGCGCCCTCGTTCTCTTCGTATCCCGTCACTTTTGCGATGATATGGGAAGACCTTTCGAACAGCGCGGCAAGCCTGTCGGCGGTTATCTGCTGGCCGCCGTACTCGGCCTCGGACATCTCCATCGTGTAGTTTATGATTTCGTTCCTGATCTCCTCGCTGACGCCCTTCTTGGTCAGCTCCTCGTTCAGCTCGACGTAGGCGAACTCATACTTTATGTCGAAGAGCTCGCTGAACATGCTCCGCATCGTCTTGTTGAGCTTCCTGAAGAGGTCCTGGGGGTCCCCGCCCCTGCCCTCATCCATCAGTGTCCTGAGCTTCCTTATAAAAAGCCTGCCTATGACGCTCTCCTTTGTCAGGGTCGTCTCCCTTTTTCCCAGCAGCCGCCTGTATTTGCGGACAATCAGCGTTATTGCGACCAGCAGTGCTGCCGCGACTGCTATCATGATGTATCTTATCATCCTATTCTCCTCTCACTTTCCTGTAGAGGTAAAGGAGTACCGTTTCCTTCCTGTATACGTATAGTAGTATCGACATCACTATTAATAATATCAATATCAGCATGAATATCGCCGTGTCTATCCAGAATTCCATGCAGTCCGGAATGCACACGTAGAGTTCGCCCGCCTCGCAAATCTGGTTCCCGCAGCCCGGACCGGTCGGCTGGCCTGGGCACGGCCTGCACGGCCCGCCGCAGTCTATCCCCTCCTCGCACTCGCCGTTCACGTGGCAGTTCCTGATGCCGTCCGAGCAGGTGGGGCACGGCGAGCATGGGCCTCCGCAGTCAGTCAGAATCTCGCAACCGCCGTCGTGGCAGTTCCTGACACTATCGTAACAGGTCGGCATGGCCGTGTATGTGCAGTTTCTGGTCTCGGATGGTTTTTCCTTGGTGGTGTTGCAGCTGCTCACGTCAACGCATACCCGCATCTCAATGCCTTCCCTGGAGCATTCCGACCATGTTGTGCACCTCCAGTTCTCCAGGCACACCGGCTTGCCCACAATGCCCATGCCTCCCCTGCCTTCCTGGGTTGGGGGGATCCTGTCAAGCACGATGACCCTCCATTCGTGGGAGTCGTAATACTCGCCGTCGCTCACGACGACCGTGGCGTTGTAGACGCCGCTTGCCGTGTAGCCCGGGTAGTACGTATGGCTGTAGCCGTTCTCCCCGGCCAAAGGCTTGCCGTCGAAGTACCACTGGACGCTCGCGGTGTTCCATCCGCTGTCCGGGTCATAGACTATTATGCTCAGGTTGAGGCCGTAGCCTTCGTACATCGTGACATTATAATCGAACGGGTACCAGTCGGTTATGTTGGGCGGATGGTTCGCGAACTCCACGACCGTGAAAGTCCCGTTCATCCAGTCCCGGGCAAGGCCGTCGCTGACCGTGTAATTGACGCTGTAGTTGCCGACATCAAAGACCCTTGGGGTGAAATTGATGATACCCGTGGTCTCATTCGCATAGAATATGGTGCAATTATGGTCGCTCGTATTGATTTTCAGGCAGCTGAGGAAATCCGCAGAAAAGTAGAGCTTGTCCCCGTCCTCGTCTGTGGCGTTCATGTCGAGAACGAACGGCTCTCCGGAGTATGCCGTCTGAGCCATCAGGACCGTTTTGTTCAGCATGACCGGCGGTTCGTTGACATTTTTGACCTC
>Ga0315293_10002431_pt1 | contig 17877 bp, 13 predicted proteins | sample YL17G13_20_MG_FD_203071 | JGI IMG/M metagenome (GOLD analysis project Ga0315293, IMG submission 203071) | Sediment microbial communities from Yellowstone Lake, YNP, Wyoming, USA - YL17G13_20 | ecosystem: Environmental > Aquatic > Freshwater > Lake > Sediment | place: USA: Wyoming | collected...
CAATTTGTTTTCTTCGCCGACCTGTTTATTGAAACTGGCGATTTCTTTGACTTTGAGTTCGGACATTATCCGATAGCGGCGTTCCATTTCCGTCACCAGCCATTTCAGCGCATTGATAGTTTTATGCGGGTCGACGATTACGGGAGAGAGAAGGTGGGGGACATCATTGTAATTGGTAAACTCCACTCGTTTAGGATCAACCAAGATTAACCGCAGATCGGCCGGAGAGTTTTGATAAAGCAAGCTGATTAAAATATCGTTGAGAAACACGCTTTTACCGGCGCCCGTAGCACCAGCGATGAGCAAATGGGGCATCCGCAAAAGATCGGTGGCCAGTGGCGCGCCAGCCACATCCCGGCCCAAGGGAATACGCAGAGGCGATTTAACATTATGGAAATCCTCCGATTCCATCACCTCCCGCAGTCGCACCACAGCGGTTTTTTTGTTTGGCACTTCAATACCAACTAGTGAACGACCGGGGATAGGCGCTTCGATACGAATGGGATGGGCGGCGAGCGCCAATGCCAAGTCATTGGACAAGTTGGAAATCCGGGAGAGTTTAATGCCGGCGGCCGGTTTGAGGGTGTACTGGGTGACGGTTGGCCCAACATTAACCTCGTGCATTTCCACTGGAATGCCAAAGTCCTCGAGGGTTTCCCGAATAGTCGAAACATTACTGGTAATATTGCCACTATCGACTTTGGTGGTGACATCGCTCAATAGATCGAGAGACGGGGGAGTCCAGTCGCTACTGGGAACAAACCGCGGAACGAAGTCAGTATCTTTGCCTTTAACCCCATTGATAACCGGTCTGAGGGAAGGACGGATAGATTCTTCCTCTTCCTCTTCTTCTTCTTGAGCCCGACGGCCGGCTCTGCCTTTGGGCAAATTGTCATTAATTTTGATATCGGGGATGGCCGGTAAGTTGGGCAGAGAAAATTTGGTGCGCATGTAAATTTCCCGCAGGGGCAAGCCAAAAGCAAATAGCATCGATACCGCAAAGACGACGGCGATAACTAAAAATGATGCCCAGAAATCGATAACACTGATTAAAAAGCGGCTGATAAAGTAGCCCAAGTATCCGCCGCCGCCGCCCGTCTGAGCCAAATCGGCACCAAAGTCCGAGCCGACAAAAACATGCAGCAGGGCGGAGAGGGAAACGACAAATAGGACCAGCCCAATGGCGTTGGCAAGTTTAAATTTGAAGCGGGACGGGAAAAATAGACCGATGCCGGCGATAATGAGCAGGACAGGGAAGACAAAACTGGTCCAGCCGAAGCCCAGCCGCAAACCGGTGTAAAAGATTTGACCCAAACTTCCAGCTAATCCGAGGATAGCCAATAGCGTAAATAAGCCGAGCCCAGCCAGAATGATGGCTAAGATTTCGCGCATCACCTCCGGGTCTAGCTCTAGATCAAAATTCCAGTCCTTCAGGAACTTAGTTGTTTGGTAGGAGCGATATCTGTATCTCCGACCCCCAGTTTTTCTTCTTCTGCGGCGTGCCATAGGTGATTTACTAGGTAATTATACCATAGGGGGTTGTCTCTTATAATGTAATGGAAATCCGCCCGGGAACTATAAAATTCATTAACGGACAGGGCCGATTAGGGTGTACGGAATACATCTCTATTGTTTGTTAGATGGGCACAGAACAGGGATGGCTACCCACTCTTAACCCAAGTTCCTTAAACCTCAATGACCACCGGCAGGACCAGTGGACGCCGCTCGGTTTCTCGAAAGAGGAATTCACCGATCTGTTCTCGGAGTTTGGTCTTAATATTGGACCAGTCGTCCGGCACTTTGGTGACATGCTGGGCAAAAATCTTCTTAATTTGCTGGCGGGTCTTATCAATGAGACCACCCGTTTCCCGCATATAGACAAAACCGCGCGAGATGATGTCGGGGCTGCTGACGAGTTTGCCTTTTTTATCAACCAGGGTGATCAGCACAATCATGCCTTCCTTGGCCATCGCCTGGCGGTCGCGCAGAACGACCTCTTTTACATCGCCGACACCTAAGCCATCAACCATAATCCCGCCCGTAGGAACTTTTTTACCCTTTATCGCTTTACCGCCCCTAAACTCAATCGTGTCACCATCTTCGACCACCCAAATGTTGGATGGAGGAATACCCATTTCCAGCGCCAGCTCCTTATGGGCAATTAACATATGGTACTCCCCATGAACGGGAACGAACCAGCGGGGCTTTGTTAACCGAATCATCTCTTTCATTTCTTCCTGATAACAGTGACCCGTGACATGAATCTGCATCTTTTTGTCGAAGATAACATTGGCGCCTTCGCGGTAGAGATTATTGATAACGGCGGTAATGGAACGTTCATTGCCGGGGATAGCCGAAGAAGACAGCACCACGGTATCGCCGGGCCTAATTTTGACCTGCTTATGTTCTCCAAAAGCCATCCGCTGGAGGGCGGAACCCTCTTGGCCCTGGCTACCGGTACTCAAAATCACAATTTGGCTGTCAGGAATTTTGCGGATAGCATGCAAGGGAACCAATAGATCCTTGGGGGTTTTGATGTAGCCGAGGTCAGAGGCGACTTGAAAATATTTGATCATGCTCCGACCGGCAATGGCGACCTTTCTTTTATACTTGATAGCGGCAGCAACCACATGTTGCATCCGGTCGATGCGAGAGGCAAAGGAAGCGACGATCAGCCGGCCGCGGGTTTTGGCAAATATTTTCATGAAGGCATCAACGATGACGGCTTCCGAGTCAGTTCGACCGGGAGTATGGGCATTGGTACTCTCGCTCAGTAATAACAAGAGGCGCTCGCGGCCGAGGGCTTCAAGTTTATGGTATTCGGTCTTGATACCGTCCGGCGGGGTAGGATCAAACTTGAAATCGCCGGTATACATAATTTTGCCTTCCGGAGTATCGACCACGATACAAAAGGTATCGGGAATACTGTGATTAACGCGAACAAAAGACACCGTGAAAACACCGGCCCGGATTTTGTCATCGGCGGCGTAAGTGATCACTCGAACATTGCCGGCATTGCCCGCTTCTTCCAAATTAACTTTGATCAGGGCAGCGGCCAATCGGGGAGCGTAAACCGGCACGCCCAGTTTGGGCACAATATGCTGAATCGCGCCAATGTGATCTTCATGACCATGGGTAATAAAGATGCCACGAAGTTTCTTACGGTTCTTTTCCAAGTAGGCCGGGTCGGGAATGACATAATCGATTCCGAGCATGGTCTCGTCGGGCATCATCATTCCGCAATCGAGTACGACAATATCATCACCATACTCGATGGCAATCATATTTTTGCCCATATCGCCGACACCGCCGAGAAGGGCGACGCGGAGTACCCGATTGGCCTTACCGGCGGGCGGGGCAACTTGGCGCGATCGGTGAGCATGGCGGGAACGGGGATGATGCTCGGTGCGGCTTGAAGAACTAAAGTGTTTTTTCATGAAAAATTATTTAGCAACTAGAAAATAGTGGTTTGGGCAGGCGGGGTCTGGCTGGCGGCTGGCGGTAACTCATCAACTTTTCGCAAGACCAAAGGAATCTTATTAATATCCGACAAAAAGGTAGCCCGCAATTTCGGGTCATAGAGAGCGGCGGCGGGATGATAGACCGGGAAGAATACCTGGCTGCCAAAACGCTTAGCTACACCACGGACTTGGGAGATTTGGAGCCCGGGTAAAAACCAATGGAGGGCATGCCGACCCAACAACACAATGAGTTTGGGCTGGATCAAACTAAGTTCAGCTTCTAGGAAGGATTTATGTTCGACCACTTCTTCCGGCAAGGGATCCCGATTATTGGGCGGCCGGCATTTCACTATGTTGGTAATATAGACATCTTTCCGCTGCCAGCCGATTTGGGTAAGCGCTTCTTCCAGCAACTTTCCTGCTGGGCCGACAAAGGGACGGCCGAGTTCATCTTCAACTTTACCGGGCCCTTCACCAATAAACACTACCGGGCTGTTGATGTTACCTTCACCAGGTACGGCTTGTCGACAGCCATCGCGGAGAGAACAGTGATGCTGTTTAATATCATTAACAATGGCTTGGTATTGGGCTTGTTTATCCATTGATGTAAGTCAGCCAGACGAATAGGGCGCCTACTATTATCATACCAACCATTAGCCAAAGAGCTCCTGGGGTGCCGTGGACCGGGACGGAGACGGGGGACGGCTGGGGTGTGGGTTGTTCTTGGGGCGGCAAGAACACCTGATGAGTGGAAGATTTTTGCAATCGGCTTCGGCGAAGCGAAGTGGCACATTTAGCACAAAAACTGGTATCGGGGGGATTGCTATATCCGCAGTTATGACAGGGCAGAGTGTTCATATTAACGGCGGGGAGGACGACGGTCATTGCGCGGTGGGCGGGGAGGGCGGGGCTCGATCTTGCCACCGTTGAGCACGGCCTTGTGAGAAAGATTGATACGATTAAGGTTGTCGATTTCAGTAACGATCACCTCTAGTGAATCGCCAACCTTGACCACATCCTCCACTTGATTCACGCGCTGGTTGGCAAGTTCAGAAATGTGCACTAGCCCCTCCTTGCCGGGAAGAATTTCCACAAAGGCACCGAAATCCATCAGGCGAGTAACTCGGCCTGTGAAGCGTTCACCGACTTCAACTTCACGCACCATATTGCGAACGGTGTCAGCGGCTTGGGCACCGAGTTTGGCGTCAGTCGAGGTGATGAAGACCGTGCCGTCTTCTTCGATGTTAATATTGGTGACTCGTTTGCCGCCGGCACGATCTATGATGTCATTGATGACGCGACCGCCGGGTCCGATAATCTCGCCAATGCGATCCTGCGGGATTTTTACCACAATAACCCGTGGCGCAAATGGCGACAGTTCAGCTCTGGGTTCGGCGATAACTTCAGCCATTTTATCTAGTAAGAAGAACCGGCCAATTTTAGCTTGGGCCAGAGCATCTTTCATGATGGCCACCGTGATGCCGGCAACCTTAATATCCATCTGTAGGGCAGTGATGCCATCGCGGGTGCCGGCGACTTTAAAGTCCATATCGCCGTTAAAATCTTCTATTCCGGCAATGTCGGTGAGGATTTTATAATTGGCCCCATCAGTGATGAGACCCATGGCAATACCGGCAATTGGTTTTCTGATTGGAACACCAGCGTCCATTAATGACAGAGTGCTACCACAAACTGATGCCATGGAACTGCTACCGTTGCTAGCTAAAATTTCTGATACTACCCGAATGGTGTAGGGAAATTCTTCACGACCGGGGATAACCGGTAATAAGGCCCTTTCGGCAAGAGCACCGTGACCAATTTCTCGCCGGCCGGCCGTGCGGAGCGGTTTTACCTCGCTAGTGGCGTAAGGCGGGAAATTATAGTGATGCATGTAGCGTTTGGTAGTTTCAAATTCCATAGTATCCAAGAGTTGCTCATCGTCGAGCGAACCAAGAGTGGTAGTAGTGAGGGCCTGAGTTTCGCCACGAGTAAAGAGCGCTGAGCCATGGGGACGAGGCAACAGACCAACTTCGATTGAGAGGGGACGGATTTCGTCCAGCTTGCGGTTATCCGGGCGCTTACCCTCCACCAAAATATTGCGACGGACTTCTTCATTAATGGCTTTGTTGAAGATATCCGCTATAACCAACTCTGGGTTTTCTTCGGTAACAAATTGTTCCCAAATTTCCTGACGCAACTGACTCAAACTGGCAGTCCGCACATTTTTTTCCGGATGGTAAATGGCTTCCTGCAAACGAGGTTGGACCTTGGCTATAATCTGATTCTTTAAATCGACTGGAGTTTCTGGAGCGACAAAGGCCATGGGTTGGACATTAAGAGCTCGAGCCATTTCCTGCTGCAGTTTGATGGCAGGTTGGATTGCCTGATGACCAAACTCAATGGCTTGCAACACTACATCTTCTGGTATTTCATTGGCACCGGCTTCCACCATCATAATGGCATCTTGGGTCCCGGCAACCACTAAATCGAAATTACTTTGTTGGCGCTGTTCATAAGTCGGGTTGGCGATAAATTGACCATTTGCTCGGCCTACTCGCACACCGGCGACGGGTCCTTGAAACGGTACGCCGGTTTGCATCACGGCCGACGAAGCGGCAATGATGCCGAGAATGTCAGGATCATTAATCAGATCAGCCGAGAGGACGGTAATTACCACCTGTACATCATTATAAAGACCTTTGGGAAACAGCGGGCGCAACGGGCGATCGATTAATCGAGCCGACAAGACCGCATCTTCGCTGGGACGGCCTTCACGTTTAACAAACCGACTGCCAGAGATTTTTCCAGTGGCGTAAAATTTCTCTTCGAAGTCAATCAAAAGCGGGAAGAAATCAATACCTTCCCGGGGGGTGGGGGAAACTACGGCGGTAGCCAGCACCACCGTGTCACCTAGCCGTAAAGTAACCGAACCATTAGCGAGTTGTGCCAGTTTACCAGTTTCCAGAATTAACTTGGAGTCCCCAAGTTGGGTAGTAAATTGTTGAGACATATGACCTTTCTGTAAAAATCAGAGCCAGTCGCGAGAGACAAGAGCTAGGTCAGGAGTAAGTACGCATTTGGGAGCAAATTCACACTTACTTCTGACAACCTCTTGACTGCTCGGTAACCGCTATTTTCTGATTTTCAACTTTTTAATTAGATTAGTATACGCAGTGGGGTTGTTTTTCTCCAAATAGGTTAGCAATCGTCGGCGATTGCCCACCATTTTAAATAACCCCTGCCGCGAGTGAAAGTCCTTAGCGTGGGTTTTCAAGTGGGCGGTGAGATCGTTGATTTTGGTGGTAAGCAAGGCCACCTGTACTTCGACCGAACCCGTGTCGCGGTCGTGGCGACGGTTATCACTGATGATCTTGGTTTTTTTCTCCGCTTTGTTAAGCATAACGGAAACTAATTTATAACGGGTTCAATCGTATCACGGGTGGGGAGAAAAATCAAGCTCCTAGCGGGAGATCTTGGGCCTCTGGAGCGGGTTTTTCGGCAGACGCGGCGGGAGTCAGGCCGAGACGATTGGCCTGGTATCCGCGGACTTTTTCCAGAACTAACGGCAGGGCTTCGGCTAAGGTCATATCCAATAATTTGATGCCAGCCGCTCCTGGATGCCCGCCGCCGCCGAACAGCTCGGCAATCTCGGCCGAGTTGACCCCCCGGATAGTGCGGATACTGCCAAAAACCACTTTGGGCTCTCGTTCGGTGATTAGCATGACGATTTCAGCACCCGGCACACTAGTCATTAGTTCATCAATAAGGCCGGTAAAAGATTCTTTGTCGGCGCCAGCGGCCTGGACATCATGATAGGTTGCGGTGGCCCAGACCAGGTGGTAGACAGGGTCATATTCAAGACTGGATAGCACCTGCCCCCACAGTTTCAGCGTGCTGTATTCTTTGGTTTTGAACAATTGTTTGATGATGTCCTGCTGACGAGCACCAAAACCAACCATTTGCGCTGCCACGGTTAATGATTTGGGAGTAGTGTTGCTGTGTTGAAAAGAACCGGTATCGGAAATGATGCCAGTCAGTAAGCAGGTGGCAATGTCGGGATCAATCTCCACCCCCAGGGCCTCCAACAGACCAACCAGAATTTCGCCAGTAGAGGTGGCAGTAAGATCAACCAGATTAACCGTGCCAAAATAGCTATTGGTAGCGTGATGATCAATATTGATGAGAGACACTTCTCGAAAAAGGGCGGGGTGAGCATCGTAGATGGCACCGGTTTGGGTGGGATCAGGTGCATCGACAGTGATGATTAAATCGTAATGTGGTTGGCCTTGAGTGAAAGTGACTTGGTCAGCCGAATATTGTCCAATTTTTGGCGTAACAATGATATTCAGCCGGCCGTCTTGAAAGTTGTACGACAGCTTATCGGGTTCGGCCTCGGCGTTGCTCAAACTAATAATAAAATCCCGGCTGCCTTCTATATCAGAAGAGATAGCTTCAATCTCCGGCAAAAACTGCAACTGCTGACTGACGGGATCAAGAGTGGCAATGCCGATCTCCTTATTGAGCTTGCGTAAAGCCAGCAATAATGCCAAAGCTGAGCCAATCGAATCAGCGTCTGGGCGGCCGGGTATGACCAACACCCGCTGAGCACGGGTGATCAAGGCGACGGCCTGCTGTTTAGGGGTTAGTTCCATAATAGATAGGCCAGCTTATCGAAAAGCGACCCAACTGTCAAACTGGGGGGAGAGAGGTTGGCTGGAACGGAGTGGGGAGAAAAGTTCTTTACAGATGGCTCAATTCCACTTACCTTGGGAAATGTAATCGGTGAAAAATTAACTATGCCAATCATTAAATCAGCCAAGAAGCAAGTTCGCAGTTCGGCCCGCCGGAAAAAGGCCAATGCTGACCGCCGGAAAGCGATCAAGGGGACAGTGCGTTCCGCCCATGACAAAACCACCCCGGAAACATTGAGTGCGGCATTCAAGGCACTGGATAAGGCAGCCAACCGGCATACCATCCACCGTAATAAGGCCGCTCGGCTGAAGTCACGGTTGAGTCGCAAGTTGCGTACGGTTTAAATCGAGCCAGCCAGTGTAGTAACCAACCAATCAACGGCATCGCCAGGAGCGATGTCGCCTTGTTTGATGCGCCAGTCAATCCTAACTACTAATTGGTAGGCGCTGATTAACCAACGCAAAGAAAAGCGAGGAAGCTGTTTAAGAGAGCTGGCCACTGCGTAGGGGTGGAGCCCAGTAATGCGGGTGATAGCAGATGCGCTCTTGCCTTGACTGGAGAGATTGCTGATACGGATTAAGTTGCGCAATTGCCAAGCGATGACTGCCAAAACACTAACTGGGTCTTCGCCACATTCGACCAAGTCGGCCAAAAGTTGGTTGGCATGAGCTAAATGCCGATGACTTAACGCTTCCAAAATTCCAAAAACATCATTTTCTAAGTTGCCGGACACTAACTGAACAACTGCAGTTTCGGTGAGGGGATCGGTCTTGGCATAAGCGGACATTTTTTGCAGTTCCCGATCGATTCGCCATAAATCATTGCCAGTGAGACCAACTAGCCGGCGAGCTAGTCCGGTATCCAATGTCAATTGATATTTATCCGCGAGAGCGCTGATGTAGTCGTATAGTGCCGCGTCGGTCAGGGGACCAAAGTGTTCGACCCGGGCTGTTTTGTCTAACAATTTAAATAATATCAACCGTTTATCAGGACTGTTATTTTCATAAAGTATGACTGTTAATTCATTGGCCAGACCTTGTTTGACGGCGACCGCGAGCTGCTCTCTGATTTCACTGCCAAGCGCATCTTCGATAATGACTAGCCGATGAGGGCTGAATAGAGACACTCCGCGCAACAGGTCATCCAGTCCGGCCGAGGTAATCGCCGTAGCGGTGGTGTGAACCACATCAACTATAGCGGTTTGCTGAGTAAACTGCTCGCGCAGGGCATTTAAACGAGCCCGGGAACGAAAATTGTCTTCGCCGTAAAGTAGATAAATCATTGCAGGGGAGGGGGAGAGTTAGATTCCGGCGGGGTCACCGGAGCAATATTATTAGGATCAGTTTCAACTTTAGTGGCGTCCTCGGCGCCGCGCAGATATTTAGCCGGCCAGGGAACATAGTGGCTTTTGAACACGTCCGTTTTAACTAGTTTGTTGTTCTGGTAAATTTTGCGAGTAAGCACAGCGTCAGCGCCGCGGTGAGCAGTATCGACTCGTTTAATCTCACCGACCGGGAGAGTAGAAGTGTCAATATAAATCGGATCAAGATAGTCGGTGACATTGAAGATATGGGGACCATCCAACTCCACCCGACGATTAGTATCGGTGCCGTAAAAATCGAAATACAGCTTGTTCTGGGCAACGTACGTTTCAATCAGCAGGTGGCCAGAGGTGTCATTGGTGAATTTTAAATCCGGGTAGGGCTGATAGATAGTGGCGTCACTGCCGGCAGGTTCATAATATACCACCCGGTAGGAATGGTTACGGCGTTCGACCACTGGCAAGCCGGCACGCAATATGCCCCGGAAGGCCGTGGTAGAAACTTGGCACAGGCCACCACCAAATTCCGGGATGGTTTGATCGCCCTTAATAACTAGTTCAGGCAAAAAACCGGTGGACTCATCGACCACCCCCAGTTGCTTCACAAAGGAAAAAGTTTCGCCGGGTTTGACAATGACCCCGTTAAATTTGGCTGCACCCACGCCAATATTATGTCGACGGTTTTTAGGACTCCCAGAAAAATCGGATTCGCCTTTGCCGAGTAAAGTATTAATACCCAACGTGTTGGTGTCCGCTAAAGTAATGGCGGGGGGAGTGACGACAACCGGTAACTCAATTTTCCGATTATTGGACAAGATACTTCCTGCGATTAAGTCGATGGTTTGGTTAATATCCAGTTCGTGGCCATCCTGCGGCGCAACAAATTCTACCACCCGGTTGTTTTGAATTTTCAATTTAGCGTCTTGCTGGGACTGGTTGATGTCGGTAACAAGGGACTCTAAAAATTTGGCGAGAGCCGGGCGATCGAAGTTGTATAGGGATTCGTCCTGGATGACCAATGGCTGATGCCGACCCAACAGGGCCAACCAATTTTCGTAAAGTCGCCGGCTGAGGTCACCACGGCGCCCGACCGACACCGCTACTTTGGTCAGGCGCTCAGGGTCAACTTGTAAATTGAAATCTGTCGGATTAATTTCCCAAAGATTTCCGGAAAATTGTAATTGGATAGGCGCTAGTTTGGCCTGAAGAGTAAGGTTAGTCAGTAACTGGCGGGCGACTCCCGGATGGACACCTCCTAAGTCGATACCTGCCAAACTGACACCGGCCAGGATGCGACCGGGGTACACTAAATTAGGGATCCAGCTGATGCTGGTGAAAACGACCGCTACTAGCAGCCCGGCCGGCAGAGCAGCCAACATTAATCGCAAGGGGGAGGTTTGCATAAACTAGCCGTTTAAAATTTCCCGTAACAGTTGCTTGGCCAGTTCTTGTTTTTGTGATTGGTAGTGCGCTTTGGTAGTAATACCAACGGTGATTTCCTGACCATTGGCGTAGGGCAGGGGGGTAGCCAACTTTAGTACTTGGCCGTCCACCAAATGGACTTCATCCCCCTGGGGGGTGCGCACCAACCGTCCTGACAAAGCAATGTCTTCTGCCCCCATCATATCAATTTCGATTTAACGTAGTAGGAAGCTGACCACCAGAATGGCTACAATATTAATGATCTTGATCATCGGGTTGATAGCCGGACCGGCCGTATCTTTATAGGGGTCACCGACCGTGTCACCCGTAATTGCCGCGGCGTGAGCAGGCGAACCCTTCCCACCAAGATGGCCTTCTTCAATATATTTTTTGGCATTATCCCAAGCCGCTCCGCCGGTGGTCATCGAGATGGCTACGAACACTCCGGTAATGATGCTACCCACCAACACACCGCCAAGGGCCTTAGGACCAAGCAACCAACCAACTAAAATTGGCACTACTATCGGTAGGAGGGCGGGGATAATCATTTCCCGAATGGCCGCACGCGTCACAATGTCAACCGCCCGTGAATAATTGGGTTTGGCAGTGCCGTCCATAATCCCATGGATGGTGGCAAATTGATGACGCACTTCTTTAACTACCGCCATGGCCGTTTTACCAACAGTTTCCATAGCCAGTGCCGCAAATAAATAGGGGAGCAGGCCGCCGATAAACAATCCGATCAAAACCAGCGGATCGCCCAGTAAGAATTGGGGTATTGAGCCGGTGATATTCTTTAACTCTTCGGTGTAAGCCGCGAATAGAACGATGGTGGCTAGAGCGGCGGAAGCGATGGCATAGCCCTTAGTGACCGCCTTAGTAGTGTTGCCGACCGCATCTAACGGGTCAGTGATATCCCGCACAGATTCTGGTAAACCAGCCATTTCGGCAATACCACCGGCGTTGTCGGTAATGGGCCCGTAGGCATCAATCGCTACCACAATGCCAGCCATCGACAACATACTCATCGCCGCCATTGCTACACCAAATAACCCGCCTAGGTAGTAAGCCCCCCAAATTGCCGCAACAATCACCAGAATAGGAAGAGCAGTGGACTTCATCCCTACAGCTAGGCCAGTGATGATGTTGGTGCCATGCCCGGTCTCCGACGACTTGGCGATGGCTCGGACTGGAGCGAAATGAGTGGAAGTAAAGTATTCGGTGATAATAATAATCAAGCCCATAACAACCAGCCCAATAAGCAGGGCGTAGAACAGATTAAGATAGTTGATGCCAGCAATGTCGGCCAATAGATACCGAGCGGTGAAATAAAAACCGACGGCGGCCAACACGCCACTGCCGATAATACCCCGATAGAGCGCAGCCATAATCTTTTTGCCACGGCCGAGCTTCACTACAAGCGAACCGAGAATCGAAGCGATAATTGAAATTGCGCCAATCGCCAAGGGAAAAGTAACCAATAAGGGATTGCCGGCAAAAAGCAGGGCGGCGAGCACCATGGTCGCCACCGCGGTAACGGCATAAGTTTCAAACAAGTCGGCGGCCATACCAGCGCAGTCGCCGACATTGTCACCGACATTGTCAGCGATGACCGCGGGGTTGCGAGGGTCATCTTCGGGGATACCGGCTTCAATTTTGCCGACTAAATCAGCCCCGACATCGGCACCCTTGGTGAAGATGCCGCCACCCAACCGAGCAAAAATGGAGATTAAGCTGCCACCAAAGCCTAGTCCAATCAGCGCATTAACATCATGGGTCAGCCAATAAAAAATGGTGACACCCAATAGTCCCAGGCCAACCACAAACAAACCGGTGACAGTCCCACCCCGAAAAGCAAGATCGAATGCCGGAGCCAAACCCCTTTCGGCGGCGGCAGCAGTGCGAACGTTAGCCCGCACCGATACATTCATGCCAACAAATCCAGCCACACCAGAAAGAACGGCGCCGACCAAAAAGCCAAGCGCAGTGGTGAGCCCTAAAGCAAAGTAGAGAATGACGGCCAGAATCACGGCCACAACGGCAATGGTAGTGTACTGTCGTTTGAGATAGGCCGCCGCACCTTCCTGAATGGCACGGGCGATTTCCATCATTTTGGCGTTACCACTGGGTTGTTTGAGCACCCAGCCAATTAATACCAGCGCATATAGCACAGCCACAATACCAGCAACCACGGCGGAAAGGATGACAAGATTTATTGGATTCATATTTTTCTATTTAAATTACTTGGTAGTTGGTTATTATAACAATATTAGTTTTACTGCGTCGAATTGCCGTTATTTAAGACCCGACGGTAGACCGCCAGGGTTTCTTTGGCCATCCGAGGAAATGAGTACTTGCGTACCTGGGCGGGACCGCGCTCCTTCAGCTCCTGCTTAATGCGGAAACTAGTGGCGAACTGATACAGCTTAGCGGCAATATCCTCGATATTCAAGGGGTCAAAATACAAGGCGGCATTACCCAATACCTCCGGCATGACAGAGGCATTGGAGGACACGACTGGGGTACCGCGGGCCATCGCTTCCAATGGCGGTAGACCAAACCCTTCATAGAGCGAGGGAAAAACGAAGGCCTCGGCGGCAGCATAAAAATCAGGCAGATTAGTGTCTGCGATATAGCCGGTAGTAATGACTGAGTCCTGTAGACCAAGTTGTTTGATAGTATCGGACACTTCGGGAGCCAGGGGATCTTGTTTGCCAACTAATACCAGCTGATAGTCCAGATTGTATCGGCGGCGCAAAATAGCAAAAGCACGAATTAGCCGCACAAGATTTTTGTGGGCTCGCCATTGCCCAACATATAAAAAGAAGGGGGAGGAGATACCATATTTGGTTTTAATTATTTCGATACGCTGAGGTTCAACTACCGCACACAACCGAGGGGACACTCCCTCGTAAATCACATCGATCTGGTCGGGACTGATGCCAAGATATTTAATAATATCTTGTTTGGTGCCCTGTGAGACGGCAATAATGCGAGCGGCATTCATACAGGACCGTTTAATAATGTAGCGATACGCCCAGCGGTACAATGGGCTGCGATGCTTACGGCCGGGATAAAACCAAAGGGTAAGATCGTGAATGGTCACAATACTGGGTACTTGCCGAAACAGGATGGGAGTATTGAAGTTGGTGTAATGGATGAGGTCCAAACCAGCCCGGCTCAGCAATTTGGGATAAAACAATTGTTCGGCAATGGTGTAGTGGCGGAAGGGAACCGCCCGTTTAGTGAGGTTGGGGGAATAAAAGGGAAATACCGCTGCGGTTTCGGGAGTGACAAAAGTAGTATAACGGTTGTCTGGGTCAACCTTGATCAGATTCCCAACCAATTCCTCAGTGTATGTACCAATGCCCGCCGCCTGCGCGGTACCGAACAATCGAGCATCGATGCCAATATGATATGACTTCATTTTAGAGAGGGGCTTTAAATTCTTTCGGCCGACCAGCAACTGCCGCAATGGCTAATAATATCCAAAACACCAGCGATAGGTCGTTTTTCCAATAGGGCGTGTCAACTAGGCCGTGCACCAGCAGGGCAGTCATTGCGGCGGTGAGCGGAGTGGCCCAGTGGGACTGACAATGTCTGACCCAACGAAAAAAGGTGACCACTAAACTGCCAAAAGCGACTAGTCCAATGAACCCTAGATTGATAATAAATTGAAGGTAAACATTATGGGCGTGAAGCATGGCTGGCTCGAGGGGCGTGGGAAAAAGCCGGGTGACAAATTCCGGGTAGCGCGCGGGATACCGACCCAAACCGATACCGGTCAGCCAATGTTCTTTAACCATCAGCCAATCGGCGGCCCAAACTTGCAGCCGAACGCTGGCCGACGACTGTAGTTTAAAATTAATCATTCGCGTTATCCGCTCATTGGTAATTTGGGTGGCAGCGGCCAGCAAAGCGACAGCCGCGCTACCAACCCAAAACTGCCACCGATGGCGAAACTGCCAAATCCCGATTACCAGACCTCCAGCGACCATAGCCAACCAACCGCCATATGAATAAGAAAAGTAAAGAGCGATTAGTCCGGGGATCGACACGATCCAATAGAAAGGAGCGGGACGGCGGTAGCCCGGGTCAAACAGCATACTTGTTCCTAGCAATAAAATTGGTACTAAGTAGAGCGACAGATAATTAGCAGAAATAAACCAAGCGGACGCGCGATGGTCGATAGTGATAAAGTGACCAGTAAGAGCCTGCCCGATAGCCATAATTGAAATCGGCAGGGTGGAGAGCAACAACAAGGGCACCAGCAGATTGATACTGCGTCGGTCAAGCAACACCAGAATTAGCCCATACAAGAGAATGGGATCGATAAACCAACCCTTAACGATACCTAAACTTAACCGCAGGTCACCGGACACGGCGACTCCCACTACTAATCCCACTGCCAGTAGCACCAGCTGCCACCGTAGGGGGCGGTAGCTGGAAATCAGCGCGCGCAGGTTAACAACCGGCTGACGCACAAGCCAACCAACTGCAGTACCCCATAAAATGATTTCTACCAGAGTAGTGGGAATTGGCCCGACGGTAAATTTAATTACATACGCGGGGATGGCAAGTACAGTTAACCAAACACCAATCCGCGGTGAGCGCCAGGCGACGACGGTCGCAACCATAAAAATAAGGAGGGGAAGCAAACTATTCATGGCGATGGATTACTTGATGGGTTAGGGCGGCGGTTTGCGCCCAACTAAATTTTTGGGCCTGGATTAATCCTTTTTGGCGGAGTGTTTCGCACAAGTCGGGCGAACTCAATAACTGTTTGATAGCATCTGCCAGCTCAATCGTATTGGTGGGATCAACCAAGAGTGCGGCACCATTAACCACCTCTGGCAGGGAGGCAACCCGGCTGGTAATCACCGGCGTGCCCACCGCCATTGCTTCTAAGGGTGGCAGACCAAATCCTTCATAGAGCGAGGGGAAAATAAAAGCGACGGCTAAACTATATAGTAACGGCCGATCGGCATCATCGATATAACCAGTGGTGACCACCTCGTCACCGGCCGACGCTAAAATTTGTTTAGTGAACCAGCCCGGCCCGCCAGCCAACACCAATTTGGTATCGGTAAACTGATGAGCTACTAATTGGTAGGCCTCGATCAGCCGTTGAATGTTTTTCCGCGGCTCAATGGTGCCAAGATAGAGAATGAATTTCTCTGGCAAGTTATATTTCCGCTGAATATTAACGATCGTGGCTGGAATAGGAACCAGGGGCCTAAATTGCGGACCCATGGCTAGGGGAGTAACGTTAATTTTGTCAGCGGGCACATGAAACAATTCGATGGCCTCCCGTTTAGTAAACTCGGAAATTGCCAGCAGGCGGTTGGTACCTCTGATGGCTAGTGGCATCAACAATCTCTCCAGCACAACCGCCTTGGGAAGATGGGTGGGAGAAAACCGCCAGACGGTAAAATCTGCCAAAGTAACAACGGTGGTTATTGACCGAACAAACGCGGGCACAATCAAGCTGGTCGGGGAAAAGTAGACCTGTACTGGGCGGATAAATTCGAGCCAGCTGATTACCCACAGATGCCAGACCAGTCCGCGGGCAGGAACAACTTTAACCCGCCAGTTGCCGGAAGGGAGCGAGAAGGTTTGGTCGGGTTCAACCAATAAAATCAATTGGTCATCGGTTTTGAGCTCTATTAGGGCCCTGACCAACTGTAAAACATATTCGCCCTTGCCGGCGCGATGGGGTTTGGCGGCCTCACGAAAGTCGATAGCAATCTTCATGAAATAAGATGTAGTTCTTTAAAGATATCTCGCGGGACGGTGCGCAATACCAAGAGCATTGCAGTGTAGACGACCGCACCAAGACAAACATTGAACAGTAAATTGGGGGAGCCCACCCAGTAAATCGCGCCGGCCATCACCGCGCCAGACAAAGCGGCCTTACCGGCCACTACCCAGCTGGGAGCAAGGCCCACTGACCGAAAAGTAATTAGACCAACCCACACCGCCACTAACAATTCAGTAATAACGGTAATGACGGCAGCGCCCATATAAGAATAGGAAGGGATGAAGATCAAATTAGCAGCCACATTAAAAATGGTAGCGGCCAAGTAGGGCAGGGTAAGAGCTCGCTGACGACCGGCCGCAATCATTGTGTAGTTAAACACGGCACCAAAGAAAGACAGAGCGGTTGCCCAAATTAGCCACTGAAGTGCGGGACCGGAGGAGGTGAACTTGGCTCCGGCTATCGCTACCATCAGGGGGGTGGCCACCATCATTGTGCCGAAAGCGATGGGGAAGGCAGCGATGGCAGAAAAATCGAAGGCCTTGCGAAATACCCGCAGAGCTTGTTCGCGGCTGTTATCCAGCGCCCGGGTAATCACCGGAAAAACTGAGCTCATAAAAATAGTCGGCAAGGTAAGCACCACCCCGATTACGCGGTAAGGAGTGCCGTAAATACCAACCTCGTAAGTAGTTTTCATCAGTGACAGCATCACTCGGTCGATGCTGAAATAAATGGTGGCCAGTACCAAGGCGATGCCCAGCGGCAGAGCTTCCTTGGTAAATTTTTTCCAGTAGCCAAAGTCCCATTGGGGAACGATGTTAACCAGCGGACGCGCCAACTTCATTTGAATGAAGAAAGCCAGTAGGTTAATTACTGCTATTGAAGCAACCAACTCAACCACACTCCAGCCGGCATGCACCCCCCAAATCACACCCGCCAAATACGCGGCGCGAGTCAGCACATTCATTACGGCGACTTTGCTCATTTGCAGACGGGCCTGGAACAAGCTGATGGGCACCTGCGCCCAGGCCAACGCCGCCTGCGACAGTGAGCCAACCAAAATTCCCATCGTGATAATGGGGTCATGATAAATCACTCGAGCCACCAAATAGCCAATCGTAAATACCGCCACGCTCAGCGTCAATTTCAGCCCCAGCACATTCCCAAGCACATAACTTTCGCGGTTTGGCTGCTGAGTGATTTCTCGAACCTGCAACAGAAAA
>Ga0315293_10002436_pt1 | contig 17866 bp, 11 predicted proteins | sample YL17G13_20_MG_FD_203071 | JGI IMG/M metagenome (GOLD analysis project Ga0315293, IMG submission 203071) | Sediment microbial communities from Yellowstone Lake, YNP, Wyoming, USA - YL17G13_20 | ecosystem: Environmental > Aquatic > Freshwater > Lake > Sediment | place: USA: Wyoming | collected...
GGGATCGCGGTGACACTCTGCGTGCCCGCGCACGCGATCGTATTGCGCTACGCGCCCAAGGTCGGTGAGGTGCACAAGCAGAAGGCGACCATCGCGGGACGCATGGAGATGACGATGGAGAGCCTCGGTCAGACCATGCGAGGGGAGATCACCGGCGACATTGACTACAGCGAGACGGCGCTCTCCCAGACGGAAGGTGTCACCCGCGTGAAGACGGAGATGCTTGGCGGCAAGATGCAGGTCTCGCTGGCCGGGCAATCGCAATCGGTCGACATGCCGACCGGCAAGATGGTGGCCGACATGGATCAGCGCGGCCGCGTGGTGAAACTAGTCGAGATGGATATGCCCGGTGCCGAGCAGATGATGGGATCGGGGGCCGAAAGCTTCCCCAACTGGGCCCAGTACTCTGCCTTCCCCGAAGGCGATGTGAAGGTTGGCGACACTTGGACGGGCAAGGTGAGCGTACCTGCCGGACCGAACATGCCCGCTATCGAGCTGGCCTTCAAGTGCACGCTGCTCGACCTCGCCACCTTCAAGGGCCGCAACTGCGCTAAGATCCGGACCGCCTTCAACGGGCCGTTCGAGATGGATCTGGCCGACGCGCAGGGCGTCCCCCCTGGCACCGAGGGGACGATGGACGCGACTATGGACGGCAGCATGGACTGGTACTACGACTACGACAACAGCCTCTACGTCTACGGAGAGGGCACCATGGGCATGGACATGAACATGTCAATGGGCGGGGCCGCCGCCGGCGCGGGCGACATGACCATGAAGATGCTCATGAACATCAAGACTGCCCTGCAACCATGAAAGGTGCCGCGCGCTTCCTGAGCCTGGCGCTCCTTCTTGCCTGCTGTGGCTTCGCGCACGCAGAGCCGATCGAGCTTCGCTTCAAACCCAAGGTGGGCCAGGAGACGAAGCACCGGCTGATGATGGCGGCCCGGGTCGAAACCGCTTCGCAGACCGAGGAGGTCTCCTCGGCCGAACGCGGCGAAGCCCAGGTTCGCATAGATTTCGCGCGCAAAGCTACCGGCGAAGAGGAGGGCGAGACAACCGTTGAGATACGCCAGCTCAAGGGCGAGGTGAGCGTCATTGTCGAAGGAAAGGAAACGACCATCGCGCTGCAGCCGTTCCGGTGCGTCAAGCGCTTCGACCGGCGGCGGAGCGAAGTCGGCCTCGAGGAACACGAAGGCGGCGACCCACCCGAGTCGGATCAGGAGGGCACCGGCTGCGAGATCGTTGGCAGCCTTGGGATCGGGTGCGGCATGTGGGCGGAGATGGCTGAGATGCTTACGCTTCCGGCCGAGCCGGTGGAAGTCGGGGCAACGTGGAAGGAAGAGCACGAGTCGGTGCCGCAGGACGAGAAGCTCGTTGTCAACTACAAGCTTGAGGAGCTCACTAGCCGCTCCGGCCGCAAGTGCGCGAAGATCCGAGCTGCCTGGCGCCACCAGTTCTCGACCAAGGGACTATCCGATCTGGCCGAGATGCAGCCTGGCTCTGTGGGCATCCTGGCCGCCGAGGGAGTGAACACCGGCGACTTGGTCTGCTACTACGACTACGAGAACAGCGTGGACGTGCTTGTCGAAGGCATCCTTGGCAGCGAGACCACTACACTGGCGACCGGCTCTACCGAGAAGGCCGTTATGAACGTCAAGATCGCGCTGGTCGAGTGAGGCATGAAGCCAGATGACCCGGTCCTTCCTGCTCGCCGTACTGCTCTTTGCCTGTCTCTTGCCCGTGGGACAGCGCGGCTGGTGCGCCGCGGCTCCCCTCATTCCGCGCTCGGAGATGCTCACGGTTGACGAGCTTCGCCCCGGCATGAAGGGCGTGGGGAAGACCGTCTTCCAGGGCACCAGGATCGAGAGTTTCGGCGTCACTATCGTCGGCGTTCTCCGCCGCGTCGATTTCGACGGCGACATCATCCTCGTGCGCATAACCTCGGGGCCACCCGTCTCCAAGGGCTATGGTGTCATCGCCGGCATGAGCGGCAGTCCCATCTACGTGAACGGCAAGATCATCGGCGCGCTCGCCTACGCTTGGTCGTTCGCCAAGACGCCGATCGCCGGCGTCACCCCGATCGAGCAGATGCTGGAGGCCTTCCAGCCCGGCTCCTCGCCGACGCGACGGCATGGCACTCTGCGCGCGCCCCAGCCGTTCACCCTCGACGGGCAGCGGATCGAACGCGCCGTAGTCGTGCCAGGCGCACCTGATGCGCGCCCGACCAGCGCAGGAACCATGGCGCTGGTCCCCATCGCCACGCCGGTGCTCGTCACCGGCCTTGGTCCGCGGATGATCGCGGACCTACGCAAGGCGCTGGAGCCGCTAGGGCTGATGCCGATAGCCGGAGCTGGCGCGGCCGGCCACGTGGACGCGAAGATGGCGCCGGGACAGGCGGTCGGCGCGCGGCTCGTCGGCGGTGACCTCGACATCACCGCGGTGGGCACTGTCACCTATGTCAAGGGCGACACCGTCCTCGCTTTCGGCCACGCGATGGCCGGACTCGGCGCAACCGACCTCCCCCTGGTCGCCGCCTACGTACATGGCGTGCTGCCATCCCTCGACATCTCCTCCAAGCTCGCCTCGGGCGGGCAGACGCTTGGCCACTTCACCGAGGACAGGCCCTGGTGCATCGGCGGCCGCCTGCGGGAGCAGCCCGATCTGATCGAAACCTCTCTCAAGATCACCGACAGCGACCGCAGCGTAGCGCGGGACTACCGCGTGCAGGTCATCCGGGACCGGTCGCTCACCCCCATGCTTCTGGTAGCGGTGTTGGGTGGCGCCATCCAGAGCCTTGGACCGCCAGCCGAGGGCACCACCCGCGCTCGTCTGGTCGTTGAGGCAAAGGGCCTTCCCAGGCTGGAGCGCGAGAACACCTACACGGTCGAGGGCGGCGGCGGGATACTTGCGCTGCTGCTCGGCGCGTTCGGCGGCACCGAGTCAGCCGAGGGAGAGCTGTCCCAGATTCTCGACGTCTTGCGCAGCAGCGAGTTCGGCGAGGCCCGGGTGGACCGCGTCGCGGTCGAGGTGGAGTTCAGCAAAGTGAGGCGCTACGCGCGGATCGAGGACGCCTACATCGCCACGCCAAAGGTGCGGGCCGGCGACTCGGTCCCGGTCGCTCTCACCATTCGCACATCGGATGGAGGTCTCGTCTACCGCACTGAGACGATCCGAATCCCCGCGGACTGCCCGCCCGGTCGCGTTCGCGTAGGTGTCGCCGGCGGTCGGTCGGCCGAGCGCTCGCGCGCTCGTCTCCAGATCGCCGAACCCAGGCCGGTGTCGCTGGCCCAGATGATTCAGCAAATGCTCCGCCGGCCGGCCAACGACGAGCTGGTCGTAGACCTCGGGCTCCCCACCGTCGGCATCGAGGCGCGCGGTTTCGCCTTCCGCGATCTGCCGCCCGCGGCCATTGATCTCTTGCGCTCCGCCACCGCCAATCGGCCCAGAGCGCTGCGTGATTACAGCGAGCAGCGGACCAAGACCGAGTGGGTCATATCGGGCAGCGTTGTGCTCGCTCTCACCGTCGAGGGCGATGAGAAGGACAAGACCGGCCGGCCGTCTTCGCCGCAGTACGAAGCTCCCCGCTATGAGCAGATCTCAGGTGGCTTCGCCGATCTCTTCTTCGGCTCCGACTTCGAATCCACGGCAGCCGGTTCGAGCCGCAAGCGCAATGACGAAGGTGCCCAGGTTGACATGGAGTCTCCGCCCGATATGCCGAGCTGGGAAGAGGTGGAAAGCGTCGGCGAGATGGAGATCGCCGCGCCAACAGCCGCCGAGGAAAGAAAGCCGACTGGCGCCGCCCACAGCGAGGCCGTCGGCCGCCTTGCCTCGGTCTGGCGGCTGACCGATCCGAAGGAGCTCGCGCAGGGCAAAGCGGAGGGTGTCGCTCTGCTGAGCACCGGCGCCGTCGCCCTCGCCCCACGCCCTCAACAGCTTGCCCAGATAGAGGCCCGCTGCCTGTGGCCCGTAGCCGTGGCGCCGGACGGGTCGGTGTACACCGGAACATGGGCCGACGGCCGGTTGCACAGGACGGCTCCGGATGGGACGACTACGGTCGTGCTGGACACGGAGTCGGCCGGTGTCCAGGCAGTCGCCGCCGATGCGAAGGGAACGATCTACGCCGCCACCGTCCCAGGCGGCGCCATCTACAGAGTCCTGCCTGGCGGTGCCTCCGATAAGCTGTGCGAGTTGGGTGTGCAGAACGTCTGGGCGCTCGCGGTGACGGGGGATGGGTCTCTGTGGGCGGCGACAGGGCCGGGGGGACAGCTCTTCCGCATCACATCAGATGGTCGCGCATCTGCCGCCTTCACCGCGGCCGACCGGCATATCACTTGCCTCGCAGTCGGCCCCCAGGACACCATCTACCTAGGCACCTCTCCTCTCGGGAAGGTCTATGCCGTTTACCCCGATGGCTCCGCGCGTGCGCTTGTTGAGCTGGACAAGGCCGCCGTCCAGAGCATCGCAGTGGACGCGAACGGCATCGTCTACCTCGGCACATCGCCAGACGGCCGCGTCTTGCGGGTAAACCAGAGCGGCGCCATAGACCAAGTCCTCAAGGTGAAGGCGCGGCACATCCTCGGGCTCCTCGCTCAGCCGGACGGTACGGTGCTGGCCGCAGCCGGGCCAGAGGCCAGGGTCATGGCGATCTACCCTGATAAGCGGTCGGCGCTCATCTATGACTCGAAGGCGACCTACATTGCGGCGCTCACGAGCGACGCCGCCGGCGACATCTACTTGACGGCGGCCGATGCCGGACGCCTGGTGAAGCTGGACTTCGCCGGCGCCCGCACCGGCAGCTATACCTCTCCCGCCCATGACGGCGGCGCGAGCACGAGATGGGGAGCTGTCCGCTGGAGCGGCCCAATACCAGGTGATGCCGAGGTCGCCATGTACACGCGGACGGGCGCCACCTCCCGCCCCGACCAGACATGGAGTGACTGGCAGCAAGTCGCCCTCGCCCCGGGCAGCTCGGTGCCCAGTCCGGTCGCCCGGTTCCTCCAGTGCCGCGTCGACCTGAAGGCGACAGGGCCGGAAGCCCCACAAGTAGAGACGCTCGAGGTCAGCTACCTCCCAGCAAACCGCGCTCCCGAGGTAACAGTCACCTCGCCCGCCGGTGGTGAGATCTGGGCGGGCAAACAGACTGTTCGGTGGCGAGGCCGTGACCCCGATGGCGACAAGCTCGACTACGAGGTCTACTGGTCCTCTGACCGCGGGAAGACGTGGACGAAGGCAGAGGCGCCGAAGGAGGAGACCGAGGAAGCCAAAGAAGAGCTAGAGGCCGGCGGCCAGCCAAAGGCGCCGCGGCCCAGCCGGGCGGAAGGCGCGACCGCGCCGTCAGCGCTCCCGGAGATGCCCGCCCCGGCCCCCGCGCACCCGAACGGAAAGCCGCAGAGGTCTTTGCTGGACCCCGATAGGCTTCGCGCTACAGCCGTTCCCGTCCAGGACGATGCCGGCGACATCGAGGCAGAGATCATGCGCGCGCTGGAGGCAGGCCCCGGCGACGAAGGGGCAGAGGAGGGAATGGAGGAGCCGGGCGGGGAGGGGGAGGAGGCGCCAGCTCGACCTTCCGCAGGCAGCTCCGGCGCCACGTCGCTCAAATGGGACACGGCCAAGGTCGCCGACGGCGTGTACTGGATCAGAGTCGTCGGCAGCGATGCGCGCGCCAATCCGGGCGATGCGCAGACCAGCGAGGCCGTTACCAGGGCGTTCGCGGTAGACAACACTCCGCCTGAGCTCATCGTGGACGGCAGCAGGAAGGACGATGACGCGCCGCCAGCCTCAATCAGCGCGTTCGACCGCGCGTCCTATCTCACCAGCGTGGAGTTCAGGGTGGACACCGGTGACTGGCTTGCGGCGATTGCTCAGGACGGGGTGTTCGATGGCCAGTACGAGGGCGTGCTGCTCGACGCCGCCCGCCTTCCCCAGGGCTCCCACCAGCTCGAGGTCAGAGCGCGCGACGCTGCCGGCAACGTGGCAAGCAAGACGCTGCGCTACAAGAAGTAGCCCGGTGGCGCTCCATCCCACCTGAGGCTGTGGCCTAGCGCATGCTCAGGAACATCTTGAAGTCCCCGGGGTTGCTCGCCACCGCCATCGCCATCTGAGGGATGACTTTGCCCTGCTGCACCAGTACCTTCAGGGCCTGGTCGAGCGTCTGCATTCCTTCGGCGGCGCTGGACTGCAGCACCGATGGCATCTGGTGGGTCTTCCCCTCTCGTATCAGGTTGCGGATCGCCGAGGTGGCGACCAGGATCTCCTGGGCGCATACTCGCCCCTTCCCGTCCGCCAGCGGCAGCAGCGTCTGGGAGATGATGCCCTCCAGCACGGTCGAGAGCTGAACGCGTATCTGCTCCTGCTGGTGCGGCGGGAACACGTCAACGATTCGGTCCACCGTCTGAGCGGCGCCCGTCGTGTGCAGCGTCGCCAGCACCAGGTGTCCGGTTTCGGCCGCGGTGATGGCGGCGGAGATCGTTTCCAGGTCGCGCATCTCGCCGATGAGGATGACGTCCGGGTCCTGCCTCAACACGTGCCTGAGCGCCGCCGTGAACGATTTAGTGTCACTGCCTACTTCCCGTTGGATGATGATGCTCTTCTCGTTCCGGTGCAGGAACTCAATCGGATCCTCGATTGTCACCACGTGCCGGCGCCGCGTCACGTTGATCTCGCGGATCATCGCCGCCAGCGTCGTGGACTTACCCGATCCGGTCGGGCCGGTCACCAGCACCAGCCCCCGCGGCCGCCCCGCCAGCTTCTTCAGCACCTCTGGCATGCCCAGCCCGTCAAGCGAAGGTGGATCAACCGGTATCGCCCGGAAGACCGCCCCGATGGACCCCCGCTGCCGGTGCACGTTGACGCGGAATCGGGACAGGCCGCGCACGCTATAGGCGAAGTCCAGCTCCCAGCTCTCCTCGAAGTCGCTTATCTGCTCATCGGTAAGGAGGGCGTAGATGAGCTCGTTGATGCGAGTGGGCGTGAGCTTCTCGGCATTGATCTGAGTCAGTTCGCCGTCGACGCGAATGGTCGGGGGGATGCCGACGCTCAGGTGCAGATCCGAGGCGCGGCTCTCTATCGTAATGCGGAGAAGGTCGTCAACGTGCAGGATCTCGTCCTGCTGTCGCTCCCCTTTACCCTTCGCGCCCTCCGCAGCGCCGGCCGCCGGCGATCGCTGGGTCCGGTTCAGGTGGGTGTAGAACCGGTCAATGGTGGTTCGCACATCCCTCTCCGTGGCGATGAGCGGCTCGATCCGCATGCCCGTGCGCGCCTGGATCAGATCGCAGGCCAAGGTGTCCAGCGGGTTCACCATCGCCAGGTGGAGCGTGTTGTCCACCATCGAAACCGGCGCCGCCCCAAAGCGCCTCGCCATCGACTCCGGCAGAAGCTGCACCGCGCTGGCGTTGTAGCCAACCTTGCTCAGATCAACCGTCTTCAGGCCGAGATGATTGCTCAGAACCTGAGCGATCTCCTCCGGGCCGACCGCTCCCAGTTCCACCAGTACGCTGCCCAACCAACGACCTTGGGTCTGCTGGATCGCCTTTGCCCGCTCCAACATGTACCGGTCGATCAGGCCAGCCGCGAGCAGTATCTCGGCCAACTGGTCGCTATCGGTCTTCCCTTGAGGCGCCGTCACCGCGGATTTCGGGCTTCCATCAACTGCGGTCATCTCGTTCCCTCACGCAACACTATGTCTTCCAGCTCTTCGACGGAGCTGGTTGTCTGTCTGCCGCCGATGCTCGGGCCGCCCTCGGGCACAGCCTGCCAGTCGGCTTCCTCATCCGCCTGCCCGACCTTGCCCGCCGGCCGGATGGCGGGCCGTCTTCGCTCCCCCCCGCCCACCACCGCGCAAAGCGCCTTCGCTGCCAGGGGATCGTAGAGGACGGCCGCGTGCTGGCGGAAATGGGAGAGAACCTCCTGCTCGCTCAGAGCGACCTGGTAGGGCCGCTCGGCAATCATGGCGTCATAGGCGTCAGCCGCTTGCAGCAATCGCGCCAGCAGGGGAATGTTCTCGCCCGCCAGACCGTCCGGGTATCCGCTGCCATCCCACGCCTCATGATGGTTGCGGATCATCCCGAGCGCCTCCCGGCTCGGTCGCAGCGGCCGCAGAATCCGCTCGCCGATGGCGCAGTGCTCCCGGCAGATCTCTCGCTCCGGCTCCGACAGCGGCCGTGGCTTCATCAGGATCTCATCTCGTATCCCGATCTTGCTGACGTCGTGCAGGGGCCCGAACACCTCGATCTCCCGGATCATGCTCTCCGGCAGGCCCAGGTACTCGGCCATGCGGACGGCCAGCGACGCCACCCGGGCGCTGTGCGACGCGCTGTAGTTGTCCCGCGCGTGCAAGGAGTTCACCAGCGATCTGACTGTCGCCAGGTAGCTATCCCGCAGCTCCGTATGAAGTTGCGCGCTCTCGATTGCCTTGGCCGTCATGTTCGCAAGCGTGGTGAGCACGCGCATCTCGCCCGGCGTGAACTGGCCGCGTCCGTCACGCCGCTGCGCCCCGAGCACCCCGAATAGCTCGCGCGTCAGCCGTATGGAAGCTCGGATCGTCGTGCGCGCCTTGTTCGACTGCTCGAACTTCCCGTCCACCGCGATGCACGCGCCCGACCGATCCAGCGGCAGTTCGTCGTCCAATGATGCCAGCGAGCCGAGACCCGCGGCCGGTGGCGAGCACTGTGCGTAGACCGGCTTTCCCGTCTCTTGGTCGAACAACGCCAGATAGCACTTATCTGCCCTGAGCGCCTGCGCGACTGCATCTACCACCGCACGGGAGATGTGGTCTATGTCCAGCGAGCCGGCGAGCTCGGCGCTCGTCGCCCACAGCCCGTCCAGTTGCTCAACCCGTTCATCCAGACTGGCGACCGCGCCGTTGAGCCGCGTCAGCAGGGCCCTGTTTGCCGCCCGCTGCTCTCGCTCACGCGCCGCCAGATAGACGAGCGTGCAGAACATGAGCAGCGCCAGGCCCACCGATAACACCACCTCATCATAGGTCATGCCCATGATCAGTGGTCGGTAGCCGAAGATGAGCACGACCGCGAACCAGCTCGCCAGGATCACGATGAAGCTGATCGCAATCCAGACGATCTCCCTTCTCTTCTCATCCGGGTCGTTAACATCTCGGAACGGGGGCAGCGGCAACGGTGCCTCCTGGGCTATGGCGTTCTGCGCGCTTCAGCTACCGCAAGCGTGGCCGTTGCCTCCGACGGCCACGCGGTCTCGTCTTCCCCTGGTGTCAGTTCTGTTGTTCCACAGACGCGTCAATCAGCTAAGACGGTTTCCTGGATCAGAGATAGAACTGCTCCCACGAGATGGGGGCCCACTGGGTCTTCCCAACGCCCGGCAGGGGCAGGCCCTTCCAGACATCCCGGTAGTACACCTCAATGCTGCCATTGGTGCGCACGACGTCTGATACGATCGCGCCATACACCGTGATGTTGCCGCTCAACGTCGTCTCGGCATCGTTCACCACGCTGTGAGCGTAGACCAGGCCATGCACAGTCGAGTTGCCGGAGATCTTGATCGACTTTGGGCTCAGCAGAGCAAGCGTATCGGTGCTGGGATTCGACGTCTCCACGTTGCCGGTGACGGTGATCGTGCCCGTGGCGACGATGACCGCCTGCCCGGTGTAGCTCCCCGATATCCTGACATTGCCTTTGACGAAGATCACCCCCGACAGGTTGACCATATCGCTGCTGCCGAAGGTCTTGTTGCCGTTGTACACGGTGGTAGCGATGCTCTGGTAGTAGTCGAGGTCTATCACCGGCATCTGGAGCGGCGCGATGTTCTCGTGCACGTGGGTCGAGGGCACCTCTGCCGGCACCCAGTTGGTCGTTCCCGTCGTGTAGATCGAGCCATCCGCACTCATGCCGAACGAGGTGCCGTTGAAGACGATGTCACCATGCGCGTAGATGTCACCGCCAGTGCCATCGGCGTCAGGGTAGACGCCGCCGGCGCCGTTGAAACGAAGCGGGCTGTCGCAGAAGATCGCTCCCTCAAACACGCGGCTCGGATCCACCTCGTAAGAGGCCACTACCCTGATCCGGACGCGCTTCCCGGCCCAAGTGGTGGAGTCGGAGACAATGAGGCACGAGTCCGCAATCCCCTGGTGCGGCGCTGTGACCGTGTAGCTCACGTCCCCCTGTGCCAGGGAGAAGGAATCGGAGTAGGTGCCGCTGGTCGCCAGGGCCGCGTTTATGCCGTCGTAGTCCTCATACAGCTTCGTGATCGCCATGTCCACGCCGGACTCGGCGAGGCAGAAGGCCTCCATGTGCCGACGGTCCTTCGACGCGAAGGACAGACCCTGGATGGAAGTCTGGATCAACGACGTGCCCAGCAGCAGCAGCGTGATCAGCGCCGCCATTGCCAGCAGGAATACGCTTCCGCGTCGGCTGGCCAGAAACGACCGAAGGTAACTGCTCTTTGTCTTCATCGCAAATCGCCTCATCTCTGCACCCCGTTGTGCCTGTCAACCAGCTAGTTGTTGCGGAGAGCTAGCTCCCCGTTCATCGTCTTGGTGGCGGTGCGATGACCGAACTCCTCCCGCACGGTCACGGTGACCTCCACCGAGCGCAACCGGTAGATGTCCGGCCAGTAGACGAACATCGGCTTCGCGGACCCCGTTCCGTCCAGTGGGTTGTCAACCACGTTGTCCGCAATCACCTGTTCCTTGAGGATCGCTCCGTCGGAGGCGCGCATCATCCTCCGCCATATCCTGTCACCCGAGACTGAAATGTTCCCCCCCTCATCGCCGCGGTAGTAAACCACGTAGTCGCCTTGCACGAGGTAGGGATGCCCTTCTGTGTCCACTGCCAGCTGGTTCAGGTAAACGCCCTGGCCGCTGTCGTAGGCCTTCGCCGGGACCTGGACTGCGATGCAGACGCCATCATAGGGTGAGGCCGCAGCAGTCACGCTCATCCCTTGCTGCAGGTCAGGCCGCATCCGCTCCACCGCCAGCGATGCTTTCCGCTCCGCGTAGGTTTCGGACGCGCCCCGGTACCACGTTTGCATGGCGGTGGTGTAGATCGCGCTCACCGTCCCCATGATGATGCTAAGCACCATCGCCGCCGTCACCACCTCCGGCAGCGTGACTCCCCGTTCTCTCCGCCTAATGCGTCCGCTCACAATAGCGCCTCCACTCACGGCCGGTTCGCGATCAGCGTCTGGAAAACCGTCGTTCCACCAGTCGGCTTCCCCCCGGTCCATGCCACGGTTATGGTCATGTCCTTCAGATTGGGGTAGTAGCCGGTGCCGTCGTTGTAGAAAGCAATGTCAATTGTGCCCTGCCCTCCCGGAAGCTCGGGCACCGCGAACCCAATCCGGCCGGTTCCGTCGGCGTTCTGCGTGATGATGGAGTAGCCCTCACCGGACTGGAACACATCCGGGTCAACAATGCATCCCGAGAAGCCCGCGCTCTTGAGCCGCTCCACCTGCTGCTGGACCGCATTGGTGGCCGAACTCAGTCGTTCCGCCTTGCGACCGGACACCAGCCCTGCGATGAAAAGCGCGCTCACGCTGGTCAACCCCACCGCCAGGATGAACACCACGGCCATCAGCTCGATCAGAGTGAATCCACTCCCGCCGGGCGAGCGTCGCCTGCCGGGCGAGCCTCGCCCCCTCGGGGAGCCCGAAGGACCCCATCCTGACTGTGAAGGGCGCCTCGTCGTCATCGCTCTCTCGTTCCCTTCCCTTACGCGGCGATAGCAGAAGCCGCCCGCATGGTGCGATCGCTTCTGCTATCCGCGGGCGATGCTGAGCATCGCCATTGCACAGACCCGTCGCCGGGTAGGTGGGTGGGCGGGCGAGGGCCCGCCCACCGCAACCAAGAAGTCGTTGCTACGATTCGCTGGGCGCTTACCAGGTGCTGTAGGCTTCGCCGTTGATCGCCGTCAGAGTGGAACCACTCTGAACGTGACCAGTGCTAGCCGTGTAGGCCCAAGTCGTGCTGCTGTCCGTGAACGGATCCTTCGGCAAGTTGCCGTCGGCGGTCCGCAGGTACGGGCCCTGCCAACCGGTCACGTCCAGCATGATGCCCGTGCCGCCGCTCGAGCCGGCCGCCGGGGCAGTCATCAGTGTGGCTTCAGCGGAAGGATAGTCGCCGCAGTCGGCCTCAAACTGCTGGATCGCATTGCGCAGCTGGTGCAGATCGCCGCGCAGGGTCGCTTCCTTGGCCTTGCGGCCGGCGCCCAGGAGTCGAGGGATCACGATCAACGCCAAGATGGCGATGACCACGATCACAATCAACATCTCGATCAGGGTGAAACCCTTGCTTCTTCGGTTAGCCATCCGACTCATCATCTTGTTAAGACACCTCCCTAAGGGTTAGCTGCTGGAGTTCTGCTTATGGCCTGGCCCGGCAGGCGACCTTCGCCCACTAGAAGCCCGGCTCCCGGCATGAGCGCGCTCGCCCTTACCGGGTCAGTTCCAGACGGTTATTCCATAGTCGCGTGTCCAATCTGAGAGCCAATACCCCATTCCCCTTCATGGGGCAGCCACGCCCCCTCCGGCCGCGCTCTCGCGCCGATCTCAGCAACAAGCCCCGCCATTCGCGGCGGGGCCTTTCCGTCCAACGCTATAGCTGTCAGGAACGTTAGCTGACGGCGGGCTGCGGCCGGCTCTTCCCTCTCCTCATCGGCTCCGCCCGCACGGCGCAGTTCCCCCCCTGCTCCTTGGCCTCCACCAGCGCCCGCTGAGCGGAGGCGAGCAGCTCCTCGGCGCTGCGCCCGTTCGTCGGGAAGACCGCGAAGCCGGCGCTCACCGTCAACGCCCCCTCCGGGCGACGGTCGCCTGCCCGCGCGGACAGCCGCAGCGCAACCGTCTGGCAGATGCGCTCGCTCAGCACCGATGCCTCGCGCCCGGTATGGGGCAGCAGCAGGCCGAAACGCGCCCCCCGGCGATGGTCGCCTGCCTGGCGATGGTCGCCTGCCGACATCCGGGCGACCAGGTCAATGCTGCGGCAGTTCGCCCGCAGCAGCCGCGCCAGCTCCACCAGCTCATCCCGGGCGACCTCCTCGCAGTCCGGCTCGACCAACACCAGCGAGAACTGCTGCGGATACCTGCTGGCGCGGATCACCTCCTGCTCCACCCGCTCGGCGAGGTATTCCTCTGTCGCCACCTTCGTGACCGGGTCCGACGGCGCCGGGCGCGCCGACAGCGAATAGGCGAAGGTCGCCTGCCGGGCGCTGATCCGCCCGAACGCGGACTCCTCTCCCCCTGGGGCCGATTCCTGAAGACGGGCCGCCTGCTGTTGGGCGTCGAAGGCCTTCTTCAACTGGGCGATCCCCCCTCGCAGCAGGTAGGAAGCGTAGTTGACCGAGATGCCCAGCTTGCGGGCGATTTCGGTCTGGTTCAGGTCGAGGTAGTAGAAATTGTGGACGACTTTTTGCTCAAGCGTCTTGAGCCGCGACATCGCCTCCCGCAGGAAGATGCGGTCCTCGATAGGCAGGTGCAGCGTGTCTGAGTCGTCGGTCCGCAGCTTCTCTGGATCGATGGCAGGGCCCTGCTCATCGTCTTCCCCCCGCGCCGCGTCGAGGGAGGCGACCTTGCTGCGCTCGCGCGCGTCGAGCATCCTGCGTACGTTCTCGGGCGTTGTCCCCACCACTTCGGCGACCTCCTGGTCCGTGGGAACGCGGTTGAGCTGTTGGGTGAGACCATCGCTCGCCTTGATGATCTTCGTTGTCAGCTCCTGCACCCAGGCGGGCTGCTTGATGAGCTTGCCCCGATCTCTCAGGTAGTGCCGGATCTGCCCCTCCACCAGGTGGGTGGCGTAGGTGGAGAACTGCACGCCGCGGTCGGGGTCGTATAGATCCACCGCGTTGATGAGGCCCATTGCTCCCTCTTGGAGCAAATCCTCGTGTGACTCGCCCAGACCGGCGAACTTGCGCGCCGCCGTTTGCACCAGGTACAGATGCTGCGCGATCAGCCGGTCGCGCAGAGCCGGTTGCTTATCGCGCCGATACTCGCGGACGAGGGAATCCACCTCATCTCGATCCGGCGCCTGTCTCTTCGCCTTTGCCATGTCGCCTTGTCTCCGCCCAGAGGGGTCGCCTCGTGGCGCACCTTGCCAACCTGCGCCAGTCGGTCACCCACGGCCCGCCTCCGGCGGGCCACTATCGTCAACCACCCACTGCCCTTGCATGACGCTGGAGGCTTCTCGGGCACCCAGCGGCCGCACAGCCGTGGACAGATGCCCGCCTCCGGCGAGCTAGCCGCCCAGCGATCCAACCAGGGAGTAGATGGGCGAAATCACCGATATCGCGATGAAGCCGACGATGAGCCCAAGCCCCACAATCATCAGCGGCTCGATCAGAGACGTCAGGCTCTTCAGCGTGTTGTCAACCTCGTCATCGTAGAAGTTCGAGACCTTCACGAGCATCTGATCAAGCCGGCCCGTCTCCTCGCCGATGGCGATCATCTGGGTCACCATGACAGGGAAGATCTTGCTCCCGAACAGAGGAGTGCTGATCTTCTCCCCCTCCTTGATGCTGTGCCGGGCCCGCACCACGGTCTCCGAGACGACGCGATTGCCCGCTGTGTCGGACACGATCTCCAGCGCCCGCAGCACGGGCACGCCGCTGCTGATAAGCGTGCCGAAGGTGCGCGCAAACCGGGAAACGGCCGTCTTGAGGAGCAGATCTCCGAAGATCGGCACGCGCAGCTTGGCGTTGTCTATTGCATACTTGCCCTTGTCGGTGCGCGCGATCAGCTTGATTACGATGACGCTTCCCACCATGAAGACGAGCGCGACGTACCAGTAGCTCTTCATGTAGGTCGAGGAGTTCAGCATCAGCCGAGTGCTGAGGGGGAGCGCCAGGCCCATGGTCTCGAAGATGCCCTTGAATTTCGGCAGCACGAAGAACAGCAACCCGACAAGCATCAGCATCGCGAACGAGAACACAACCGCCGGGTAGGTCATCGCCGACTTGATCTTGTTCCGCGTTTCCTGCTCCTTCTCCAAGAAGGTCGACAGACGATCGAGCACTATGTCGAGGATACCGCCGGCTTCCGCCGACCGGATCATGTTCACATAGAGAGGGGAGAAGATCCGCGGATGCTTCTGAACCGCCTCCGTCAGGCTCGCGCCTCCGGCCACGTCGCGCTTGACCTCGCCAATGACCTCCTTCATCTTAGTGTTGCGGGTCTGCTTCTGCAGGATATCGAGGCATTTCACCACGCTCAGGCCTGCGTCTATCATCGTGGCGAACTGCCGGCTGAACACCACCAGGTCTCGCAGCTTCACCCGCTGCATGTTGGCCATGGCATCCTTGAAGCCGCTGCCCCCTCTTGCCTGCCTGATGCTCAACACATGGTAGTTCAGGTCGGACAGCTTCGCCCGGACGAGCTCGAAGCTGTCGGCCTCGAGCCTCCCGTTCACTGTCCGCCCGCTGGCGTCCATAGCGCTATATCGGTAAGTGGGCACGAATAGTCCCTCCTTCGGCGGCCCCCTGGCCTCCGCTGCACGGCTATATTCCGTATAATCGGCTTGCCTTCACAGGGTCGCGAGCCACCTGCGGTAGGTATCCTGGTCTATCGCTCGCGCCATCGCCTCCATCCCGGATACCTGGCCGTGCCGAACCATCGAGGCGAGCGCACGGTCCATCGTCTGCATCCCCTCGTCCCCACCGGTCTCGATCATCGAGTAGATCTGGTGGGTCTTGCCCTCCCGGATTAGGTTCCTTATGCCCGCGTTGACCACCATCACCTCTACCGCCGGGAGCCGGCCCAGCCCGTTGATCTTCGGCAGAAGCTGCTGGGCAATGACGGCCTCCAGCGTGCCCGCCAGCAACACCCTGATCTGCTCTTGGTTGTGGGGAGGGAACACGTCAATGATGCGGTCCACGCTTTGCGGCGCGTTGCGCGTGTGCAGGGTGCCGAGCACCAGGTGTCCCGTCTCCGCGATCTTCAGCGCGCTGTCAATAGTCTCGAGATCGCGCATCTCCCCGATCAGAACTATGTCTGGATCCTCCCGCAGCGCCGAACGGAGCGCTGCCGCCCAGTCGTAGGTGTCGCTTCCCAGCTCCCGCTGGTTCACCATCGCGCGGCCGTGGCGGTGCAGGTACTCGATCGGATCCTCGATGGTGATGACGTGGCAGTCCCTTGTCTGGTTTATGTAGTCCACCATCGCCGCTAGCGTCGTGGACTTGCCGCTGCCCGTCGGCCCCGTCACCAGGATCAAGCCGCTCGATCGGTCGGCAAGCTGCCGCACCACCCCCGGAAGCCCCAGCTCCTCGAAGTTCGGGATGCGTCGCGGGATCAGCCGGAAGGCCGCTCCCACCGACCCGCGCTGCATGTACACGTTCACCCGAAAGCGGCCCACCTTCGCAATGCCGTGCGAGAAGTCCAACTCGTGTTTCCGCTCGAACTCGCTGATCTGGTGATCCGTCAGGATGCTGTAGATCAGCCTTTGGCACCCGATGGGTTCGAGCCGCTCGAAGTTCATCGGCCGCAGCCGACCGTCCACCCGCAGCGTCGGTGGCAGGTTGGCCGTGATGTGAACGTCGGACGCCTGTCGTTCCGCCGCCATTGCCAACAGCTCGTCGAGGGAGTAGTCCTCGACGCTGGGCCTCGCCTTCTCCCGGGCGCTCGCGCCCGCGAGCGCCGGCCGCACCGCCGCGCGCTCGCCCCCCTCTGCACCACCCTCTTGCGCCATCCTCTCAGCCAGTGTAGACAACTCTCAGCGCCTCCTCCATCGTCGTTATCCCCTCCAGGATCTTCTGCATCGCGTCCTGCCGCAGCGTCATCATGCCCGCCTCCAACCCAGCCTGCCGCAGCTCGTGCGTCGGTGCTTTCCGCAGAATCAGCTCTCGCAGGTGGTTGGTGATGAGCATCAGCTCGAACACCCCGATACGCCCCCGATAACCCGAGTGCCGGCACCGCTCGCACCCCTGCCCCCGGTAGAACGTCACCGACTCCAGGTCCATCGCCAGGTTCAACCGCCGGAACGCCTCCACTGGAGGTGTATACGCCTCTTTGCACTCAGGGCAGATCACCCGAACGAGTCGCTGCGCCAGCACGCCGATCACCGCCGATGCCACCAGGAATGGCTCGATCCCCATCTCGATAAGACGTGCCACCGCCGTCGGCGCGTCGTTCGTGTGCAGCGTGCTGAAAACCAGGTGCCCCGTCAGCGCCGACTCCGTCGCGATCAGCGCTGTCTCCGGGTCTCGCACCTCGCCTACCAGGATGATGTCAGGGTCCTGCCGCAGGAACGTCCGCAGCGCGCTCGCGAAAGTGACCCCCGCCCGCACGTTCACCTGCGTCTGCGTCAGGCCCGGGAGCTGGTACTCGACCGGGTCCTCGATCGTCAGGATGTTCTTCTCAGGGCTGTTCAGCACGTTGAGCGCCGAGTAAAGGGTGGTGGACTTCCCCGATCCGGTGGGCCCCGTGACCGCGATGATCCCGTAGCTTCGGTTGATGAGAGCCTCGAAATCATCCATCATGATATTCGGGATGCCAAGCTGGTCGAGCCGCACCTGGACTCCCCGCTTGTCCAGGATTCGCATGACGATTTTCTCGCCGTGCACGCCGGGGTTCGTGGACACGCGGAAGTCATACTCGCCGCTCCCCGTGCGAAGCGAGATGCGGCCGTCTTGCGCCGCCCGCTTCTCCGCGATATCCAGGTCGGCCATCACCTTGATGCGCGACAGCAGCGGCGCCTGCGCCTTCTTCGGCACTGTCATCACATCGTGCAGGATGCCGTCGATGCGGTACCGGATGCGGACGCGACTGATCTCAGGCTGGACGTGGATATCGCTCGCCTTATCCCGAAGCGCCTGGTGGATGATCAGGTTCACCAGCCGCACCACCGGGGCATCGTCCACCATCTCCCGGAGCTGGTCCAGGCTTAGGTCGTCTTTCCCCTCCTTGGCGCTGGCCTGCA